>WNFT01002462.1_pt1 | contig 15898 bp, 13 predicted proteins | sample 5400191 | NCBI WGS metagenome assembly WNFT01 (sample SAMN13153359, study PRJNA577476) | soil metagenome | isolation source: 80 cm saprolite under Madrone tree | place: USA:California | collected 2016-06-14 | reverse complement strand
AGCGCATAGCTGGGATCAAGCGTCACAGACTCTTCCAGAAGCTTGATCGCGGTTTGATGTTCATTGCTGGAAATGAGGTAGCGGCCGCGCAAGAAATCCTCGTACGCAAGTGGATTCTGAGCAGCGTCAAGCTTGAGTCGCTCGGTCTCCTCGGGCGAAAGGTTCAATTGCAGTCCGTTGATGATCTCGTGGGCGACTCGGTCCTCCATCGTCAGCAGCTTGTCATACTTCAAATCAATCGTGTCGCGCCAGAGAATATCGCTGCGACTGACATCGATTAATTGGGTAGTAACCCTAAGTTCGTCGCCATCCTTTAGAAAACTGCCGGTCAAAAGCTTGTCCACACCTAACTCGTTGGCTACGGTTTTAGGATCGATTTCCTGATTGCGGTACTTCTGAACGTAAGATGAAGGCCGCACCATGAGCGTGCGAATATGGCCGAGTTTACTAATAACGGCATCGGCCATCGCGGAGCCGAGGAAATCCGTATCGGCGTTGGGCCTCAGATTGCGAAAAGGAAGAATCGCCAAACTGTTAGATCTCAATGGCGTCCGCTGCGGCTTTGGTCCGCGTCTTGAAGCGATGAGATAACCGACGACCGCAATAGCCACAACCAGCGCGGCGGCTACGATCCGCGAAAGCATCGTGCTTTGTTTTATCCATGCTATTGGATTGGTGGCGGCTCGGCTGGTTTGCGGCAATGTGCGCGCTGGAGTTGCCTCAACGCGAGTTGCCAGTCCATCTATCGTCCGCTGAACTTCTCCATCGCTATCGGTCTCGTGTTCTTCAATCACGATGCGTGCGCGCGTGCGTTCGCGCACGATCAACTCTGCCGGTTCCCAAGTCTCTCTGACCGGTGCTACGAATCTATAACCGTGCTTTGGGACGGTCTCAATATATTGATCTTGATCGCCATTCTCTGCCAGAACCTTTCGCAACTGAGAAATGCTGACCGTGAGATTCGCCTCCTCAACAAAGCTCTCGGGCCAGAGCCTCTTCATTAGCTCTTCCTTTTCCAGCATGTGGCCGCGGTTTTCCACCAGCACGATTAGCGTCTCCAAAAGCTTTGGTTTCAGCGGCACCGGCCGCCCTGCGCGCAGCAAACGGCACTCGTTTATATCGAGCAGGAAGGGCCCAAATTCGTAAAAGCATCGTTTTTCGGGGTTCATGACCGGTTTGGATTTCTCTTGGAAAAAATTTAGAGAGCGTTAAAGACTTTCTTTTCGAGCCGGGATAATCTCCGCGACGAATTAAGACGAAGCGCCAGGCAATCTGTTCAGGGAGCGCTTGATACGAGCCGATTGTATAGCCGAAGCGCGGGCAGCGCAAAGTGAAGTAAACCGGCAAGACGAGCGAGGGTTCTTCATTCGATCAATTACATCCCCAGACCTATGAAGCGAAAACGGACCGAGATCACCATCGAGACGGAACGCACGTTGTTCATCAGCAGTCCCAGGAAAGTCATGGGTTGGTGTGCGGCATGCGGTGCCGAGTCCGAGATGGTTCCGGTGGACGAGGCAGCAATCCTGCGGCGCGTTGACTCGCGCACGATCTTTCGCTTGGTTGAAGCAGAGCGAGTGCATTCAAGCGAAACGGCTAATGGCTTGTTGTTGATCTGTCTTAACTCGTTCTAGCGACCAGGAAGACTGTCTGGTCCAGCATCACAGCCAACCCGTCGGAGACGGCCATGATGTCACGGTTCGAAGCCGACTACACGAGCGTCGCTGAAAAGAACGCTCAACCGAAACTGATAAGGAGAAGCACAATGAATAAGTCAGGATTCAATTACTTGAAATGGACGGCGGTTGTCGCTGTTTTGGCGATGACTTTCATCGGGTTGAGCGGCCTGTTGAGCATGACGACCATTGCCCAGGAACAGAAAGAAACGATTGAAAAAGTAACGGCGCCGGATCGCGAGATCGACTTGCGGGCAAAACTCAAAGACAAGAAGTTCACCGATGGCAGGCGCGTAGTAATTGAGACGCTCGCTTCCGGGGAAAAACTCGTGGCCGAAGTTAAGGGCGGCAAATTCGTAAAAGTATTCCTGGTCGCGACCGATGGGACGGAAGTTCAGGGGGTCGTGAAAAAGAAGACTGCTAAAGACACACTAACATCCACCTGCACAGAGACCATCACCACCACCACTACGACGCACCGTTTGATAAGAAAAGACATCGTGACCACCCAAACCACTGTTGTCCCAATCCCCTGTCCCTTGTTTGACGCGGACACAGACAAGTAAGTAGCCCTTGACAGCAACTGGAGGCTGACGCCCGTTAGTTCCCAAGCTCGTGTCGGGAAGACTTCATGAATGGCGGAGATGAAGAGTTCTAAGGTCAGCATCACCGCCAAGTGTTCAGAGATGACGAAGCGCGTTTCGCTTTGAAAAGATTTTCCGATACTAGCATTGCGGTCAACCTGTCGGAGACGACCATGATGCCAAAGTCCCGCTCGAAGCCGACCCGCGCGCGTCGCTGAAAGGACGCGCAAACTGAAATTTAGAAGGAGAAGCATAATGAATAAGTCAGGATTCAAGTACTTGAAATTGACTGCGGTTGCCGCCGTTTTGGCGATAACTCTCATCGGTCTGAGCGGCCTGTTGAGCGCGACGACCATTGCCCAGGAGAAAAGGACCTTGCCGGATCGCGAGATCGACTTGCGGGCAAAACTCAAAGACAAGAAGTTCGCCGATGGCAGGCGCGTGGTAATTGATACGCTCGATTCCGGAGAAAAAATCGTGGCCGAAGTTAAGGCTGGCGATTTCCTAAATTGGTTCCTGGTCACGGCCGATGAGACGGAAGTTAAGGCGGAAGTGAAAATTAGGCGTCGGAATACCACCACCACCACAACCGTCACCTGCACCGCAATCGTCCACGACACCCATACTACGACCGATAGCAAAGGAAAGCAGACAACTGTCTCCAGCAGCTGGACTATTCAAATCCCGTGTCCTGGGCACCCTGCGGGGGACACATTCAAGTAGTAGGCTTGACGGTAACTGGAGGCTAACCCTCGTTGACTCGACGAGTTCTGAAGCTCGCGTCGAGAAGAAGCCCTTCAAGGAGCGACGGAGATGGCGAGATCTTTCGAGATCAGAAAGAAGCGCAATAGAAGGGTGCGAACGCAATGGGCGACCGCGAATCTGACTAGCTTTCGGATTCGCGCCACTCCCTTCGGCTCATTTGTCACTAGTCATTAGCATGAGAGAGGAGTTTCCCCATGATTAAGAAAAGCGTCTCATTGTTAGCCTTTATTCTGGCGGTTGGTTTGATCCTGTCAGCCGCAATTGGAACAGCTCGGGCGCAGAAGTCAGAGATAGAACACCTCCAGTCGCCTGCAAGCGCGCCGAATGTCCAGATTGCTCAGGTGAGAAATCTCGGCATCCAGGGTGATGACGCAACGCTGTTGATCGAAGTGATCTGGGCGGCCACTACTCCGCAAGCAACTCACATCAATGGATTCCAGATGTTGATTGAATTGGAGTACGCGGATCGGTCGAAAGACAAGACCACGCCCGCGAATGCGACTGCTCCAAGGACACTTCTGCGCGTGCTGAACAAGGGCAGTAACCTTCCGAAGCGTTTCACGATCACGGTAGTAAGCGAATTCACGGCTCCATCAACGACGCCGTTCAGCGTCACAGCAGAATTTGATCTCAGCAAAGGAAACGCTCTTGACGGGCACGGAAGTTCATCACCTCAGTCACGTGGTCAATTCCTGAACATTGCGGAAGTGAAAAAGCAGCTTCCAGGGTGCAGTCCCAACGACCACTGCTTTGAAGTATCCTGGAGCGTCGCGTCGAACGTCCCCGGCATCACCGCCGTTAACAGATTCAACATCGAGGCGGAGTTCACTTACAAGTTTGGTCAAAGCACCGGCGTGGTAAGAAACCAATCTGCCAACGTCGATGATGGTTCGAAGCGACAAGCCACACTGAAAGTCAGCGATGTTCCCAGTGGAAGTGGCGATCTCAGTATTCACGCCAAGGCCACGGTCAAGGCTTTCGTCACCGTCGCCACCACCAAGACCACGGTGAAGGGAGGAAGCTTTTAGTTTGGCTTCCGCTGTCTTGGGCTTTTGCAACAACCAGCGACAAAGGAGAGAAAAGTCATGAGGGGAAAAGAATCGCGAATTCAACGCGCCGCAGGCATGACTGTGTTCTGCGCGCTAATCATCGCAGCGTTGGCGTGGACTGGTGTCCACGGCTTCGCCGGGGATGGCGGTCAGAACGACAACACGAAGAAGAAGGAAAGAATCCAGGATGTTACCGAGCGGCGTGGTGACGCAATCCATCCCAAGTCCGGCTATGAACTCTTCAAAGAAGGAAACAAAATCTATGCTCGTCGCCACGGCGAAAACGTGAAAGGAAACTCGGCTCATGGATCAATTATTTGCACCTGCGACGGCAGCGGATCCTGCATCCCGAATATAAATCTCAAGGACGGCTCGGGTCATTGCGCTAAGGACGGCAACGATCCGTGTCAGCACTGCGAGATCTCGTTTGAGCGATAGACGTAGCCTCGCGCTTAGGCCTGTCATATCGCGCCTTAGGTTCGCATCACGCGGGCTTAACTTCCGCGGCTGCCCTTACGCCAGGATGATTAAACCAGGATGAGGAGGACAAAATGAATCACACAACAAGAAGTCGCAAAGTTTTCACGGGCTTACTATTCTCGATCGCCGCCTTGGCCGCCTTCCAGATCAGTCAGACGCGAGGTGCGAGTACTCCACAAAATGAAAACGGGAATGCGAATTCCCAGAAAAAAGAGAAAAAGATCGAGGAAGTCACGGTCCGTGAAAGCACGAACAAGGTCAAGTGCAAGTCAGGCTACGAATTCGTGCGAGTAAGTAAAAACGAGGTCACAGTGCGAAGTGCTGGCTCTCGCGTCAAGACTAACTACGGCCCCGTCGTTCACGGGTCGTACAGGTGCGAGTGCACCGACACAACGGGTAATGGCACCTGTGACGGGGAGTTAGTCGGCGGGTCTTTTGCTTGTGTTCCCCAGAACTGCAAGACCTGTCAGTTAGTCATTCCCTGAAGAGGTAACTTGGGGAATAATCTCGCCGGTTAGGCAACCGACTAATTCTTGGACGGTTTGTACCAGCAATACGTTAAGGAGGACACTATGAGATACATTTCACGTAAACACTTGGTTCTATCTGCAGTGGCTCTATTAGCCGTAATGGCGGTTCTGTTCACTGGCTACGCTCGGGGACTCGGCGGACAGAACCAGAATTCCAACAAAAAGGAAGAGGTCACCGCCGAAAAAGCAACCGTGCGGGACGGCAAGAAGCTCAAGGTAAGAGACGGCTTTGAATTTGTGCAGGAAGGAAAGAATAAAGTCTCGGTCCGACGATTCTCCACTGGTCTGAAGGCAACGGGCGGTGTCTCCTGTTTCTGCGAAGCGGACGCCGGTGGATCCACGGGAGCGTTTTGCGATGCCCGGGTATCCCCAGACGGCAAGACAACGAGCTGCGCGGAATACGGCTGCACTGGTTGCGGAATTAGTTTTGGAAAGAAATGATGCCATGGCCCCGGATGCCGGCATTCAACCATCCCCGTTCCGTGGAACCTTCGACATAGCTTCGACGCTAATCGGAGCAGCCTGACGTCTAAACAAAGGCCCCAACGAGCACAATTCTCATGCGCGGGGCTTTCTTTGACCGAGTCGGGTGGCCGCGTAGATGGCTAAGCCGATGGCAATGGCTATGGCCACGTCGCGCGCCTCGCGCCAGCCGCTGTTTGCCAACAGCGAAAGACACAGAATTATGCACACAATCGAGATCAACAATCCGGCCGGCGCTTCAAATAAAGATGGCAACTCCCTGCGAGTCTGAGCCGGGCCGGCTACCTTTTCCCGCCACCGCAGCACCGGTAGCGCCGCGCAGGTGCTGGCATAGACGATTACTCTAGTGATCACGGTGAATTTCAACGCATAGATGAACGTGCCGGGCAGCGCGAGCAACAGGACCGCTGCCGCAGACACCAGGATAGATACATGAGGGGTGTGAAATCGGCGGTGAACACGTGCCAGGGGAATCGGAAGTTGACCCTGCGCCGCCATTGCGAATGGCAGCCGCGTACAGGCGAGCATTATCACATTCATAGTTCCAAAGATTCCGATAAGCGCGCCGGCCGAGATCATCCTCGGGCCTAAAGCGCCAAGAAAACTGTAACTGGCGTCAGCCAGCGGCCGCTCTGAGTTCGCTAGTTCAGGCAACGTGCCGATGCATACAACTTGAATCAAGAGAAACAGCACGACCGACGCGCTCAATGCCACAAGCAAAGCAAAGGGTATGACTCGCCGAGGGTGGCGGATCTCGCCGGAGTTTACCAGCACCGCCTCAAAGCCGGAAAACGCATAGACCAGTATGAACAGTGCGGCCGAGAACGATCTCAGGCTTGGCCTCGCCGCAAGCGTGAAACGTGCCGGGCTGATAAGGAACAATCCCACGGCCACGAACACCACTAACGGGATCAGTTTACTAACGGTGAATATATCGCCGGCCCGAGCAGACTCTTTGACGCCTATCAGATTAATAACAGTAAGAACGACCACGAGCCCGATAATGATTGCAATTCGTGGGAGTCCTGATTCGGCTGGCGGCCAAAAGTAACCAAGGTAGGAGACGAATACCTGCGCGAGCGTGGCGAAACCCGCCAGCCTGGTCAACCACATCAACCATCCAACCAGGAAGGCGAGCGTGGGCCCGAACGTTTCGCTGGCATAGAGATAGGGGCCACCGGTGCCGCTAAACCGGCTGCCCACTTCGGCAAAGCAAAGCGCGATCAGGCCGATGATCATCGCGCAGACGACGAACGCCGCCAGACTGTAGTTTCCCACTGTCCTTTGCACGTCCGACGGAAGTTTAAGGATGCCGGCGCCCACCGTAACATTGACCAGCAGGGCTACCAGATCCCACTTCCGAATTTCTCGACTTAGGCCTTCATCCCTCAAACAGTATAGTGGCCCTCGATCCTTCTACCGCGATGCCTCCTCGATCTCCCAGGGTAACCGAACCGAAACGCTCCGCGTAAATTTCAGGCAGCGGGCGCGCGTTGGGCGGGGCCAACCACAGCCGAAGCAGGTGGCGCTTGCGCTCAGGCTCCGGGAAATCCTCGAACGCGGTTCGATCGTGCAGAATGGTGTGATTATGCACGAACTGCATATCGCCGGGTTGAAGCTCCATCGTCAAGTTTAGCGCCGGATCGTTCGCCAGTTCGTCGAACAGATCCATAGCTTCACTCTGAACGGGACTGAGCGGCGTGACTCCGGGGAAGCGTCGGGCCGACTCGATGTATTGTCTCTGGTAGATCACCGAGAGCAGTCCCTCGTGCCAGTTGAAGACCGGAATGGAGAAATAGGGTTTGCCGCCTTCGGGCACTTCACCACGTCGGTCCGTCTCGATCGGATCGAGCAAGACTCTGAGGAGGTCCGGCCTGCGGCGGCGCATCTCATTGAAGATCGTCGTGGATGATACCAGGCTCGATAGGCCCCCCGATTTCGCTGTCCGCAGACACAACAGCCCCACGACATCACACGAGTCAGTGTGGTGGGTTTGGCGTTCACGCGTCTGGTAAATCCGCGCATCGGGATCCATGCTGGAGCGTCCCAGGTCCTTAACATGCCCCAGCAAGTGCCCATCGGCGTTTTGCATTCGCAAGGCGCCAAGGTGAACACCGATCCCAAGAAACGCAATTGCCGCTTCGCGTTTAGTCCAACGCTCGACCGGCAGGGCCTTGATCAGCACGAAGCCGCGGCCGTTGAGCACTTCTTCGAGTAACCGCCGAAGGCGCGGGCCCAGCGTAGGAAGCGGGAAGTCCTCGTTACTGATCGACGTGAGGTCGACGGATGATTTTGCGAATTCCGCCAATCCCTTCGCAGCGCTCTCCACTTCGGCAATCTCGGCTTCAGACAGGTGCTCTATCCAATCTGTGCTGCCTTTCAGAGCCGGACCGTACCAGGCAGAGCGATCGCCAATCTCAGGCGGTAAAGAATGAAGGATTGAACTCATGACTCTTTCGGTCGCGTGAAGCACTGATCATCGTCAAACCAGCGACTTTCGGTCGCTGGCAGGAAATCTGCACTAGCCGGATCACTCCAGGACTCTGATTCGTACTTCTGCGCCATTCGTCCGAATCTCCGGAACGTACATCGCGTGACCCAGTACGGGCAGTGCATGAAACGCGCCCGGACTCTCAGCCCTCAATTCATAACTAATCTGCCAGACACCTTCGCGAAGGTGATCGATGAATAGAGCAATCTTGCGATCGCGCAGTTCCTGATAAACCCATTCGGTGCGGCCCGTGAAGTCGACGGCCGAGGCGAAATTCATGAGCGTCGAGTTTTTGCTCTTCAGCGCGCCGGATTTGATTTCCTTAGCGTACAAATTGTCACCGCTGCGAACCTCCACGGCTTCCAGCCCAGCCGGTTTTAAATCCTCGAAGAGCAGATAATCGTAGTTGTTCTTCGCTTCGATGGTGATCACCGTCTCGACCCGCTCTCCGCTCTTCACCGTTTCCCCGTCATTTAGCGGGACGCGTTCCGAGACGTAACCTTTCAGCAACGTCAGCTGATTGACGAGTTTGAAATATTGACGACGGACGAAGATCTCGTTGCCCGCGGGCGTGAGCGGCTCCTCGAGGCTGAAGAACTTTGCCTGGACTGAGAAATAGATCGGGCCACTGCCACTCCGGCGGCGGATCGCGATCTCGTTTTGGCCATCGCGGATGACTTCGCGGGGAATGACGAATTGTGAGGGGGCGCTGAGCGCATCATTCGCGCTGATCTGTTTTGTGACAATTGAGTTTCCATTTACCAGCAACTCGTATCCCATCTGAGGCTGGAGTTCCCGGCTGGTTCGCAGGTAATTATCCAGCGTCATGACCACGATCGCCGTATCGCGAGTGTTGCTCCACTGTGCGCCACGGCGGTTTTTGATCAGCCAGTTGGTGACAGGCTCGATCAGTTTGTTCCCGGGATCGATTTCCAGCAGCGCGCGCAGGGCGAATGAAGTGGCTTCGATCCCGCCATCGGACCAGCGCCAGTAGAGACCATCTTCGCCCCAGTGTGCCGTGCCGATTACTGACGGATCAGAAGTCTGGGCGCCGGTCTGGACGATCGAAACATCAGGTGTCGCATCGATCTTCACGCCATTCTCCAGATTCTGAACCAGCGTCTTCGCCTGATCGTGGTAACCAAAACCCTGCGCAGAAATCGCCAGCAAAGCGCGGGTGTAAGCGTTGAGCTTGTCACGATGGGTCCAAAGGTTATTGAAGGCTTTCGCCTGAAACTGACCAACTTCGGTTGGCTGCAGCGTCGCATGATAGACTGCCAGGGCGTGCAGCATCCACGCCTGCGCGTCATAGTTGGTTTCTTCTTCGACTAGTTCCTTATCGAGGTAACCTGCGGCGCGTGACATCACGTCAGGCTTCACGTCGATGCCTGCCGGTTGCGCCAGGGACATTCCCCAGACGACATAAGCCGTCATGAAGTGATCGCTGTCGCCGTCCTTCCACCAGCCCCAACCGCCATCGGAGTGTTGGAAATTGTAGAGACGATCGAGGCTCTGTTTGGTGATCGCGTCGAGCTCACTCAAATCATGCTTGCCCTTGGGATGAGTCGCCGCGGCGGTCGACTGTTCAATCCCGCCGAAGATCTTATTCATCGCGGTCTCTGGTTTCAGACCGAGATCCCGCAGCGTCTTGGCCGTGATCGCGGCCGGCAGAAAGCGGCTCATCGTCTGTTCAGTACAGCCATAGGGATAGTCTATGAGATACGGCAGCGCGTCGAGCATGGTTGTAGCCATGCTGGGCGCAACCTGGACCGAAAGGGTTGTCGAGTCGGCGCGCCGTTCTTTGGGAATGTCCAGCTTGACGGTGACGCTGTCGCCGCGCAGCTTGCCTGAACGTGAAACGAATTTCTCGATGCCATGTTCATAGACCGTGAACGTCTTCTCCATCGCGTCGGAGTATTTCCCGCCGCGCGCTTCAACTCTCAATTTTGCGTTGCTCGCATGAGTTACGTTCACCAGCCAATCGACCCGGGCCTCGCTATTCGCTTTTATGTCGACCGGCCCCTGCTTGTCTTTCTCAGGGTTGCCCTGGAACATCAGGCCGGTAACTATAAGACCCTCGGCGCTCAAGGAAGGAAGGACACGCATGGTCTGATCGGTGTTGTTATTGATCACGCCGGAAATGGTGGCCTTATCTCCCACCACGAAAAAGCGCGGCGCTTCGAGCCGTACGATCAGTGGTTGCTTTGTGCGGGTCGAGGTGTTGCCGATGCCGAACTGATTTCCGGCCGTAACCACGCGGGCGGTCGCCGACCACGTCGTCAGCGAATCTGGATACTTCACCTTAACCGTCGCTGAACCGTTAATGTCCGTCTTAATGTCCGGCTGCCAGAGAATGGTCGAACGGAAATCATTACGGACTTGAACTGGAGGCTCCTGGCCCGGTGGCGGTACCCGAGCACCCCTGGCGCCGACGAAGAGGGCCTTGGAATCGAAAACAAGACCTGGGGCCGTCAGCATCTGAGAATCGGAGTTCCGTCCAAATTCTGACAGGACGGCGCCGTCCACAACGACCGATTGAGCTGCCGCACCGCCAATAGTGCTGTAGCTGCGTTGGAGCTGGACGGTGCCGGAGGGCCTAGTCTTTTCTCGGTCGAATCGATCTTTGTCGTCGCCGTTGGCGAGTGCCTGTTGCAAGCGTTGTTGAGCCAGAGCCCTCTCGTCGATCAATCGCTTGTCCGTGCCTTCAACCAGACGCGCATAAGACTTCTGATTGAACGTACTCTGTGTTTGAATCGTCTGGGCGCGTTTGGCGCCGTAATAGAATTGGCGCGGGTCCCCGGCGTAATCCTGCTGAATATACTTCACTGACTCGTCGATCAGTCCCAGAGCAATCTCCGCAGAGACGGCCTTGCCGTTTGCATCTCGAGTAGTAATCGAAAGCGATCCTTCTTCCCGCGGTTGGTATTGTTCACGGTCGGCTTTCAGGTCCACTGAAAGAAATTGTTGCACAGGTGGAACGACGACCTGTTTCTGATCGACAAACATCTGCGCGTCGCTCACCATCGTTCCCGTGAGATAAATATTGGGGATGTGCTTCTCCTCAATGGGGAGCTCGATGAGTTTCGCGGTCCCGGCTATGTGTACGAGCTGATAGCTGAATAGATCCTCGCCTTCGACGCTGAACAGGACATAGCGATCGTTCGTGGGCACAGAGATCATGACCGGCGCGGTCTGGCCGGCGCGGAAGGTGTCTTTGTCGACCACGATCTCGACTCCTCCCGGCCGATAGCCAAGTTCGGTTGACGCGTTGGTCGCGACGAAGACGTTTGTTTCAGCTTTGATGGGCGGCAGGAAACGATCGCGTCTGGCGCTGCCCTGGCTGCTTTCCCAGGTAACTCGATAATAGCCATCGCGTTCAGGGGTGAAGTTCAGTTGAGCTGAGCCTTCGGCATCTGTTTTCACCTTCTGCGTGAGAATGTCGTCGTGTTGATAGCCGCGAAACTTGAGCTGCCACGGACTCTGGCCTTTGGTCAACGCTGGTGGAAATGATTTTTCGCGCAGCGAGCGAAGCTCTTCACCTTTCACTTCGCGGCCGTTAGGATCGAGCCAGACTTCATACCAGTAGTCGCGTGTGACTTTAACTGTGCCTTCGGTAAGGACGGGTTGTTCATTCGCATCGAGGGCCTTGATGTCCACGGTCACCTTGTCTTGCGGCCGGTAGATATTCCGCGCAGGGCGAGGATAGACATAATAGCGCTGGCGCGTAACGCGCACGGTGTCGCTGGCGATGATCTCACGTCGCGATGAATCAGTGACGCGGGCCTCGATGCGATATTGAAAATCCTGGTTGTAGTTCTCTCGCGGGGTATCGAAAGTAAGCGTGGCCTTGCCGGTGGCGTCGGTCTTGATCGTTTCGCGTTTGACGGTTTGCCCCTGACCGCCATAGTAATAAAGCCCGCGCCGCTCGATATCGTCGTAATACCACGCGTAATCACGGCGCGGATACCAGTAGTGATAGAAAGGGTTCTGATAAACCACGACTTCGACTGAGGCGTTACCGACGGGTCCGCCGAAATAGTAGTCGGCCTGAATGTTTACTTCTACTTTCTCGCCCAATCGAAAAGACTTCTTTCTGCCGTCTTCCTCGGGAGTCTTCACCACTACTTTGAACTCTGGAAGTTTGTATTCTTCCAGCCGAAATAAACTTGCGTCACCGATATTGTTGGCGCGGCCCAAGTCCCAGAATTGTATCCGGTACTCGCCGAGCGGCAATTGTTCGCCTAACTCCAAAGAGCTCCAGGCGCTGCCGAACGCGTTAAGGGTCGCTTTGCCTTCGCTCACTTTCGTGCCGTGTGGATCATTAATCTGATATTCGATAACTTGATCTGCGGGTGTTGAATAGACCCCGTCGGCGAAACGACGCGCAATGAATTTCCACTGGACCGTTTCCTTAGGCCGGTAAGCCGGGCGATCGGTAAAGGCGTAAATGCGCCAGGCCTGATCGTTGCGGTTGTAACCATTCGCGTACCCGTTCGAGAAAGCTTGTCGATCGCCGCTGACGGCGGAAGCAAAAAGCGTGCGATAACCGCTTACACTTCTCAGGGCAAATGGCGCTAGACCATCGCGGTTTGTTGTTTGTAGTACCTTGCGCCAGTGCCACTTGTTGTCGTAGTAACTTTCCCACAGCGCGACTTGGGCATTGGCGATCGGCGCGCCGCTTACCGCGTTGCAGAAATAAACGAGCGCCTGCTTCGCCGATGACTTCACGACGACCGATGCGTCGGTAACCATGACGACATCGCGCGCCGCCGACGAGCCGCTTTTCGCCTCCAGAAGATATGCCCCGACGGGCAGCTTGGCTTCGATGCGCAACTGTTCGTTAACGGGTTTGTGGTCGCCTTTGTCTATCAGATCTCTCGTCCACGATTTGACCGGAACACGTCCGGCTGTTTGTAGTTTATGAATCCAATTGTTGTCATTGTCACCTTCACCTTCTTCCTGACCAGCAACTTTCGTGAACCATACGTCGCGAGTGAGGTTAACCTGATAGAGCGCAAAATCAACGCGTCTGAGGTTCCGTGCACTCAATGCGAACTGGAGTTCCGAATCAGGAAGAAAAATATTCGACACACCGATGCTAATGGTTGGTTCTTCGATGTTCTTGATTAGCTGAAGGGCTTGGTCGTAGTAGCGTGTTTCGCCTTTGGCGAACTCTCTGGTCAGACGGCGATACAGCTCGAGCGCTTTATTATAGTCAGGCTCCTGCTGCCATTGGCCCGCGGCAGTCTGTCTGACCATTCCGTTATTGCTCATCCATTCGGCGTAGTAGAAGAGCGAGTCATCATACCAGTCAGTTTGTTTGCCTGATTTAAGCGCTGCTTCAAACTCGTCCGGCACGCGTTCACGCGCCTCCCAGTCGCCGCGCGTGGCACGCATCGTCATGGCGATGAGAAAGTGCAAATGGGCTTGATCGTTTGGGTGGGCGCTGATTTTCAGCGCGTTTTCAAGGGTATCGAGTGGGATGTAGTTGCCGGCATACGTGTAAAAGTAATACTCGTTTGCATGCTGGGGCTCTGCGGCTTTAAAGACAGTCTTGAGATAGCGGGCGCGCGCCAGATCAATCTCGCGTTGACCGGCCCACCAGTCGAGCGCCTGCTGATAATGCGGCCACGCTATTCCCCAGTTCATCTGATTTCGTCGCGTCCAAAAGAGATCTGCAAGTGACTCATGAGACTCTGCCCACACCAGATCGCGATCGTCTTTCTTATCATGGGCACGAATCAATTCCTCGAGTTGCTTCTGGGCCTGGACAAACTTCGTCGTGTCGGATGTTTCAGTCCCCGCCTGCGCGCGCCATAGTGTGTCGGCCAGACGGAATTCAACCCAGCGGGCCTCTTCCGGCGGCAATCCGGCTTTGTTCAGTTTGGAATAGATCTCGTTAGCGCGAGCGTACGAGCCGGAGGCATACTCTTGTTCGGCTTCCGCTCTGACGTGCGAATAATCGGTTTGCTGGGCAGAGACCATCTGAGAACTGAAATATGAGACATGAAGAAGCAGTGCCAGCAGAGCGACTGAGGCGATCGTTAATCCCAGGGAGAATATCGGCCGTATTGTCGAGATAATGGTTTTCATAGTTGTGGGCTCGTTTGTTATCAGGGTTATTGTCCTCACTCATGAGTTTCTCGTGGCGGGCGAACAGACAAGACAAGACGGCCCAGTTATTCCTCCTAAGACCAGTCCAGTCCGCCCTGCCGTTAGTCGTTAGAACTGACAACATGCTGTGAAGTTGCCCCGGTTCCAGTTAATGAACGAACCAGTCACAACGACTTGCGCGAAAGACGTGGGGCTACGAACTCTATCCTCGCCGCAGAGCGGCGCAATGTTTATAGACACGTCGCCTGAAAAGAACTGCCTCGATCCAGAGGAGCGAAATGTGATCTTCGGCGACAAACTGTTTCACCCCTTACGGAGCTTCGGCGATCGTCTCGATGTGCTGGGGAAAGTTTCGATCGAATCGCGGGCCTGACCCAAAGTGATCCTAGTGCCGCTTTATGATAAGGTGAAACCCTCAATGGCCGATCATTCAACGGCGATGAAGTCTTTGCATTTTAAAGCCAAGCGTAAGCTCCCTTCAGTAATGGGAGTTGCAGCATGGCGAAGCGGGCTGATGGCCGCCAGTACTCTCGCGGGCTTGTTCTCGCTGCCGGTCTGTGCACAGCAGGCTGATCCAGGGACGCCAGTCGTGGTGCAGCCTGGTGCGCCGGGCCAGCCGACCCGGACACTGCCGCTGACAACGAGGGCCACACTACCGCCACGTTCGCCAACAGACGTGCAGTTCATGCAGGGTATGATCATGCATCATGCGCAAGCGGTTGAGATGACCGCGCTAATCGAGTCGCATACCGAGAACAGGGATCTGCGGCTGCTCGGGGCGCGAATCAGCCACTCGCAGTCGGAAGAAATAAAATTCATGAAGCGCTGGCTGGACACTAAGGGAGAGCCGACTTTGCTGCCGATGCAGAAGATGCGAGGTATGGATATGTCCATGCCGGGAATGTCGGGAATGGATATGTCTAACCAACCGATGCTTATGCCCGGAATGCTTACGCCTAAGCAGATGGAGGCTCTCAAAAAAGCAAAGGGCGCGGAGTTCGACCAACTGTTTTTGACGGGGATGATTCAGCACCACAACGGCGCCTTGATTATGGTGAAAGACTTGTTCGACACTGCGGGCGCGGGGCAGGATGCTGAACTGTTCAATTTCGCGACGGATGTCGACAGCGGCCAACGCGCTGAGATCAGGATTATGCAAAATATGTTGGAGAAAAACCCCAAATAGTCGGCGTAGCCGACGATTGATAGTAGCCCACCGATTCATCGGTGGGATCAAGTAGTCTTCGGCAACACGAGTCCGTGAAACGGACGGCTGAATATGACCTGCGCAGGATTTATCAGTCGTCCGTTTCACGGACTTGATCGCGGGGTTTGAATCCCTTCCCAGCACTGAAGTGCTGGGCTATTTTCAATAGTCCGCTGCGCGGACTAGTTGATGCCGGATTTGGGCAAAGCTCATATTGGGGGAAAATCTTTAGAGGAGAAATCATGAATCGAGTACATACCACTTTTCGTTTGTTAATAGCGTGTATCGTCTTCTGCTTGTGCTTAGCCACCTTGACGCAGGCGCAAACGTCTTCGCCGTCGCCTGCGCCGTCGGCAACACCGGCTGCTCCGGTGAATCCGTTTGCTCCTCAACCAGCGTCGCCGCTGCCGGCCGGCATGACTGGCTCGGACGCCAATGATCCGCGCGCGAAACTCAGCCCCGGCATGTACGACGCAGGTGAAACAGCGATGGGGATCAAGCACATCATGCTGCTCAAGA
>WNFT01023742.1_pt1 | contig 15900 bp, 10 predicted proteins | sample 5400191 | NCBI WGS metagenome assembly WNFT01 (sample SAMN13153359, study PRJNA577476) | soil metagenome | isolation source: 80 cm saprolite under Madrone tree | place: USA:California | collected 2016-06-14 | reverse complement strand
TCGTGCCGTTCCGAAGAAAGCCGATCTCGACCTCACGCCGCCGGAAGAAATTCGTGCCAGACGCATCAGGTGGCTCGCTTTTCTGAGCGTGCTAGCCATTTGTACGCTGGGTGCTGGAATTTACTTCGGCGCGCCGCCAGTTGGCAGAGAAATCAAGGCCTGGCAATCGCGGCGCCTCGCGCGGGAGGCATTTGCCCTGATCGACCAACAAAAATGGAGCGAGGCTAATGCAAAGACGCGCGACGCGGTTTTGTTGCGACCGACCGAACCCGAGGCGTGGCGCGCGGCCGGGCGATTGGCATCCCGCATAAGCCAATGGCCGACAGCGCTGGACTGGTGGAAGAAAGTCGATGAGGCAGGCCGTCTCACGCTCGAGGACAGGCGCGACTATATCGCTGCCGCGCTGACGGCTAGTGAGGTCACGCTGGCAGCAAAACAAGTGCAAGTCCTGATGGCACAATCCGCACCGGAGGCCATCGATCTCATGTGGGCCGGTCAACTTGCGTCGCGTCAGAACGATCCTGTTCTGGCAATCGATTACGCCGAACGCGTGCTCGCGGACGAACGCGCGAAAGCGTACGAAATTGCTTCCGCTGCAACGCTCGTTCTCTCGCTAACGAGTCCCTATTCACAGCGCTACGCCGAAGCGTGGAAGAGAATTGAAGACGTGGCGCGTGACCCAAAAAACCCAGCGTCTCTTGGCGCGCTCGTTCTTCTTGCAAACGAACAGGCTCTACCGCCCATGAGCGCTATCGGCAGGAACACATCGCTTTCGATCGAGAGCACTCCCGCGCCATCTCAAACATCCGCGGCTCCGCCATCTGTAGCCGGCGGCGTTGACGCCGGCCCTATGCTTCAACACCCAACACCTGCAACACAGTCTGGCGATACCGTGACTCTCAATTTGGCTCCCATTTCGCCGTCAAGTCCAAGTGGACGGGCAATGAGCCTGACGGAAGTGGCGAATGCTCTTGAAAACCATCCCGATGCGCGCCCTTATCACAAACTACTGGCATTCGAAGTTCGTGTGCGGCAGGATCCTGCCTTAACAGATCAGTACGTTGCCGATGCGGTGGAGCGCTTCGGAAACGGCGATGATGAGACGCTCGCCGCGTTGGGCGGGTGGTTAAACAAGATCGGCCGGCCCGCAAAAACATTGGAAGTGTTGCCGCAGGCGCACGCCGTCCAACGGCAGGATCTTTTTCTCCTGTACATCAACGCGCTCGCTGCTCTGCAACGCTGGAGTGAAGTCAAAGATCTGTTGATGAGTGAACATTCTGTCGTCGATCCCATGTTGCAACACATGTACCTCGCCGTGGCGCAGGCGCATCTGGGCGCGGCCACTGGCGCGATTAACGAGTGGCAGCGCGCTCTCGAAGTCGCTGACACTCCCGAAAAGGCGTTGGCGCTCGCAAAGTACGCCGAGCAAAGCTCAGTCAATGACATCGCCGATGCGGCGTATTCCATAACTATTAAAATCGTGCCGAAAAACCGCGGCGCGTATGACGGTCGGCTACGGCTCGCAATGCAAGCGGGACATACATCTCAAGCACAAAGCATCGCAGCGAAGATCGCTCAGCTTTGGCCTGATGATGCGGAAGCGCGTAACCAAGACGCTTATCTTCAACTGTTGCTCGGCGCTTCAGATGATGCAGCGAAAGCCGCAGAGCGCGATGCTCAGCTGCTAGTGGCTAAGGAGCCGCGGAACTGGCAGGCACGAGCGACACTCGGCCTGGCATGTCTTCGCTTAGGCCGGAACAAGGAAGCGCTGGCGGCAATCCGCGAACCACGGGTAACAGGCGTCGAACCGCCCGGCCCGCTCGCCGTGCGCGCGGCAATTCTAGCCGCTAACGGCTACGAAGACGGCGCACGAAATGATGCGCGCATCGTGAATGCCAAACCGCTTTTGCCTGAAGAACGCACTCTCATCGCTCCGCTGTTGGTCGAACGAAAGGAATAAGCCGGCACGCGTGACATAGGATTAACCGGATGGATGACGTTAGCCGTGGCGGGTATGGACCTTCACGCCAAGGAAATGCACCGAACCGGTAATTGTGTTGGTGGTCAGAATGTCCTCGGTTACCCGACTAAAGGGAAGCTCTGTTGCAACTCCAACTCAATCATCAATCCCACTATTAAAAACGGAGTACCTCATTGTTGCTATGCTGTTTCCGTTTTCCAAAACCGTAGACGCAGCCAGAATCCATTTACCTGAGCAGGCATAGGCTGTGCGAACTCAGGTTGAAAATGAGGGCTCCGGTCAAACTGTTTTGCTGGACAAGCCAATGCGAGATGAGATCATATCGAAATGACGACACGACTTCGGAAGAATGGCGGTGTCCATCAACTAATCTTTGTCGTTCTTGCCGCCTTGTGGCTGACAGTAGGCGCCCGTCGGGTCAGCGCGACTGACTGGTTGATGTACGGCTTTAACCTGCAACGGACCGGTGAGAACCCTTTTGAGTCAATCCTCACACCCTCGACGGTTGCGGGCCTACATGAGTTATGGAGCTTTGACCTCGGCGCGGTAACAATCATGCAGCCAGTGCTGGCTACCGGCGTGATTGTTCATGGGTCGCCGAAGGATCTCGTGTATATGGGCGCCGAGCACGGCGATTTGTACGCCATTGACGTGGCATCGGGCACAATGGTGTGGCAGCGGAATTTAGGATCACAGCAGACCAGCTGCCGCGACATGCCCGACGGTGTGTTTGGAGTAAGCGGTTCGCCGTTCCTCGACCGGACCAACAATCGGATGTTTGTCGTTGGCGGCGATGGTAACATGTATGCTCTGGATCTTTCGACGGGGGCCACACTTTCGGGTTGGCCTGTGGCCGTCACGACCGATCCTGCGCACGAGCACACGTATGGGGCAGTCAATATCAGCAATGGCGTTGCCTACGCGGAGACCGCCAGCTACTGCGACCTTACACCGTATCATGGCAAAATCGTCGCCCTAAAAATCGCTACGCACACAGTGATGGGAACATTTTTTCCGGCTGGCCCCAGAACCAACGGCGGCGGGATCTGGGGACCCGGCGGTATCTCGATCGACCCGGCGACTGGCGATGTGTTCACTGCGACCGGCAACGCGCTGACCAACCCGGAGAGCTTCCGATATTCTGAGAACGTGGTTGAGCTCTCATCGGTTCTGCAGGTGCTGGGCTCGAATTATCCCGGGTTAACAGGGTTGGATGTGGACTTCGGAGCTACTCCGATCCTTTATCAGCCGCCTGGTTGCTCGCCAATGGTAGCGGCGAAGAACAAGTCGGGTGTTCTGGTCACCTACGAACGTGGCAACGTCTCGGCAGGCCCCGCCCAGCGGCTGCAAATCGCAAACGTCAGCGACTGGCAGTTCAATGGCATCCCCGCATGGTCTGACACCACGCATCTATTGTATATCAGTAACTCATCGGACTCGAACTCGACCGGGACGAAACACGGCATGGTCGCCTTGTCAGTGGGCGCGAATTGCAACCTGCGCCTGGCCTGGCAGACCACGGTGGGACCGAACTTCGCGTCCGTTTCACCGCCGACGGTGGCTGGAGGCGTAGTGTACTACGGGGACGGGCCCGGCAGCCAGCTTCTCGCCTTCGACGCAGTAACCGGGACCCAGCTTTGGTCAAGCCAATCGACCATCACGGGGGCAATCTATGGGGCGCCGATTGTCGTCAATGGTCGGGTCTTCGTCGGCGCTTGGGACGGCAAATTGTATGCCTTTGGGTTGTAGCCCGGCTCTTCAGAACGGCGACACTCTCCTGGGACTTTTGGCATTCGCCGGATGTCAGAATGCCGAAATCGCAGCGCACTGCTCGATTGGGGGAAGGGAGATCGGTTGCCAATACCGCATCTTCGACTGTTCAACGCTCGAATCATTGTAATTGATCTCGGCGTGCATTTTCTGTAATTCTCAGGTTATGCGACTGTTAGTTGAAATTTTGGTTATTGCCACCGTGATCTACTTTGGCTGGAACAAACCTTACAAAGAATACGCAGCCCGAGCGAACAAAACCATAACGAGCAAACTCGATGGCCTCGGCGGAACGCTACAAAAGCACCAGGATTCCTCTGTGAAGAGATACTAGCCAACCAGGGCGCTTGGAGAGTCAAACTGAATACTATCAAGCGCGATCAATGCGACGCGTTCTGCCACACCGTCAATTAAGTGGAGTGCTACACGCAATCAAAGCCTAACGAAGCCGCGGCGTGCGCGCGACTACGACATCGTCGCTCGCGGCGTAAGCAAACCTGCGACCGTCCGGCGCCAGAGCAATCGAATAAATCGGTCGACCGGTATGATCGGTAAATTCACCAGCAAGTTCGCCCGTGGTCACATTCCAGAAACGGACGGCTAACGGCGTCGGATAAACGGTGCGCCCGCCCATCAGATAAACGCTATCCGGTGTCCAAGCGAGATTGCTTTGGCCATAGCCGAAAACTTCGGACCCAAAGCTGAACGAGCGAAAAAGAGTCCAGTCGGAGACGCGCCAGACTTTGATTCGGCGCAAAGCATCTGTACCGGCAGCGACAAACTGGCCATCAGGTGAAAACGAAACGGTGAAGACGTTCGGACTGAACTCGTCCCCGATGGACAGAGTCTGGATCAATGCTCCGTCGAAGACACGCCAGATTTTCACCGTGCTGTCAACCCCGCCTGAAGCGAGCAACGTCCCATCGGGCGAAAAACGCACGGTGAAGGTGCCAAAGTCGTTAGGCGCCGCGATGTGGCCTGGCAAAGTGCGGATAATGGACAGATCGGTGGCATTGCGGATCTGAGTGCGGTAATCGGCGTATTACTCGCCGGTCGCGAGTGGAGTGCGATCGGGGGAATAATCGATTGTGGCGTTAATCGGGAATGTCTCGGTAATATCCAAACGGTTTAGCTGCGGGATCGAGTAATCCGCCACACCAGGCGCGACCGCGCCGCAGCCGCCGTTGGGATAGCAATAAACTGCGCCGTTCGCAGTCGCGACAGTTTGGCCGGTGGGTGAGAAGGTGATTTCGTTGGTCGCGCCGAGCGATTGGTCGCGCGGTGTCGCGGCGAGGAGCGTCCCGTCGTGCGCCGTCCAGACCTTGTTTTCTGCATAATAAAGTTGGGCGCCGCTTTGCACAATGTAAGCCCCGCCAGAGGCCAGCTTTTGGCCATCTGGCGAAAAGTCGACCGAGAACGTGCCGCCCTCCTGGGCGGTTTGTTCCCAGATGATTTGCAGCGGCCGAGCGGCAGTCAAAACCGCGGGGCTGCTCATACTTATGAGTGCGACTGCTAAGAAGCCGAAAGGAAGCTTCATGGCTTTATGAGTGTTCATACTTTGCTTTCTTGATTATTACGCGTTCGAGACATGGAGCGGATTTCTTGTTATACATCAGCGAGCGGCGATTCCTTGAATACTCAAGGGTAAGCCGCTCACGGTCGTCAATGGGGTGAGCGCGCTCCCGCTTATGCCGAAGACAGCAATCTGTCCCGTGGTCGAGAGGACTTGATAAAGAAAAAGTCCATCGCTCGAAGCGGCCGCGTCGATCGGCACGGTACCGGTGCCAGTGGAGGCCGCTACCGGGTTAGCTAGAGTGATACTGGCATCCGTCCCGATCTGATACGAAGAGACAGCCGCCGAAGCGGTGTTAACGACCCACGCGACGTCCCCAGTAACCACGACCCAGCACGCGGCCGTGCCGTGGTCGGGCACCTTACGGCTGACTGGTTGGGGTATACCGCCAGCGGTCAGGCGATAGGATGAAGCAGTCGCAAGCATTGGGAGCCCGCCTTCTGCCTCGGAAACAATAACGCTGTCACCTGGACCGAAACTGAAGCCGAAAGGGGTTTTGCCGCGCGAGGTTTCCGGAAAGGGACCATTGGTTCGACCGCCGGTCAAGAGGTTAAAGATATCGAGTAAACGTGTGCCTTTCTCGGTAACTATGAGCTGGGTGTCATCCGGCGTAAAGCTCACCTCCGCCGGCAATGCCAGCGGACCGCCAGCCAAGTCGCGAGTTGAACTGGCGATCTCGAGTAACTGTCCGGCATCGCTAACAGTATAACCGTTGATGTTCGGGACGCCGAGCTGGTTTACGACGTACACAAGGTTGCTATACACAGTGACGCTCACGGGAAAAAAGCCACCCGAAGAAACTTTGCTGCCGAACTCCAAGCCAGCGTCCGTTACCCTGAACGCAGTGAGCTCGCCGCTAGCGGGGTTTACCGCCAGCAAGATCTTGTTGTCGGCGCGCAGGGCGACTGAGCCTTGCGACTGGAGCGGGTCACCAGTGGCTCCCGTGCCGGCGCCTTGTGTCGCAGCTTCCTGAATGAAGGTGAGGCTGCCATCGGAAGCGCGATCGAAAACCAGCACACTATTCTCGGGCTTGTTGCTCAAGACGTACACGCGACCCACTTGCGATCCGGCGGTGGCAGCTCCTGCGGTGCACACTGCAAACGAGATCGCAGCGCCAATAAATGAAACGAGGAATTTTATTTTCATGTTGTGTGTGGGAGATAGCATCGCAAGCAGCTATTCCATCGAATGGAGAAATTCTTGTAGGAAGCGCTGGATTGAATTCAGGAAAAAGAAGCCGCGAGTCCCGGCTTGCTTCGGTAACAAGGAATTCTCCTATCCGTTATGGAGGGAAATTCTCAGGCAAGAATAGGGAGTGAACCTGATACTTGGATATCCGAAGGATTCGCAGATCAACGCCTCCTAGTTGGAGCTAGCTACCGCACATCGCAACCCGTTTGTAGTTGCAAAAATATTTTTACAGGAGATCGACGAATCACGCATGCGGCAGGTACTTCCGCGCGGCGGCGGGGCGATCAAGATGAGAGTAACCGGCTTGCCACGAAAGGAGAGAATCCGGCAACCCATCGTCTCAACCGCAGCAATGCCTGGAGGAATCTCAGCCAGCGGCATCTTGCGTTCTGAAATCCATTGCTTAATCGGCCCCATTTCGAGGCTTTGCATTTCGAGCGGCGGCTGAAGCTTTACAAAGCTCATCATCTCCTGCTCGTAATCGCCAAGCGAACCGAAGTGTTCACTCCACCCGCGCCAGACCCCAATGAGCAGCGCGAAAAAGAGGAAGGCTACTGCCGCGGCCGTCAAAGCAGTGGGCCAGCGCGATTTCATTGCGCGGCGAGGCGCCACGTTCGCCAGGATACGCGTTTTTAGACCAAACGGCACGGGAACCGAACCAAGGTGGGCTGCGACTGCGCGATTGAACTCGCGCTCTTGTGCAAACCACCGCGCCAGCTCGGGGTCCTTTTCTATCTTCTGCAACGCTTCGGCAAAACAGGATTCGACCCGATCCTGATCGCCCGGGCGATACGCAGCCAAAATTCTCTTTGCTTCCTCTGTCGTCATGCGATTTCTCGGTTTCGAACGCTTTGGTGTGCACCATCCGCGAGCTGCTTGCGTAATTGAGCCTTACCCCGCGAAATCCGCGACATGACCGTGCCTGGCGGGATCTGGAGGATCTCGGCGATTTCGTTGTAGGAATGTTCTTGCAAATAGAACAGCGATAAGGGCGCGCGGTAGATTTCCTCCAGATCAAGCAGGGCACGAACGACTACGTCGCCGTCGAGATTGCTGGCCGCCACAGGCAGGCATTGGAGATCGGGCACTTGCTCTTCGCTGCGACACTCCCGACCGCGTTTCCGTTCGCCGCGGAGAAATTCTCGATAGAGCGTTGTGAACAACCAGGTCTTCACCTTGGATTGTTCGCGCAACTGATGGCCTTTCGAAGCCCAGAGCAGAAAAGTCTGTTGTGTCAGATCGGCGGCATCGCACGGTTCGCGGCTCAATGATAACGCGAAACGATAAAGCGGCATGTAAAAAACCTCGACCAACTGTTCGAAATCCAGACCAGGCACACTTGTAGTTCGCAATTCAGAGTACCTATACTTGTGTCTAATTGTATCATAAGGGATCGAGTCCTCTGGCGAAGAGATCGCGAGAGAGCGACGGACCGCTTCGATGGTGTGAGCGCCAAGGTACTTAAATTATTCCCGTCCCGCACCTGATTTGTGCCACATGCGCTGCGAACCGAAGAACAGGTTGGGCGCAATCAATCGGCGCAGTCTATGACTCGCCGCAGCGCGCCGGAATCCTGATCGGCTTAAGTCAGGCAGTCAAGTAAGACTTCCCGCACACTCAAAAACCATCCGCTCTAGCATAATGGCGGCTCGAAAATACTGCGCATCAGTCTTCGGGCAAATCATCGTACTTTGTCTGGCGAGCATTTGTAGCGATTCAGTATCTAGTCACTGGAAGCACGAACAAGGCACTGCGATAACGAAAAGTAACATAACTGTTACTAATCGTTGGTTGCCAGTAGATGTTCGTCGCACGAATACTCTTTGTACAAAAGGAACCGTTCGCGATGTCGCTAATACCTTTGCCGATCCCTTCAGCATGCGACGCCAAGGTACAAGCGCACGGCGCGCGCACCTGAGAAAGGAACACCAATGAAAACCAGCTTCTTTATCAATCGCGAAAGTTATGTTCGGCAGCTCGTGAAGCTCGCCGCATTCACCTTGCTCGCGACGCCAGCATTCGCCCAGACCTACACGGTTACCGATCTCGGCACGTTCGGCCCAAACAGTAATGGAAATTACAGCGTCGCCTTTTGCATCAATAGCAGCGGCCAGGTGGCGGGAGAATCCAGCGCGCCGTCGAGTCAGAGGAGCGACCCGGCCTTTCTTTACAGCAATGGTCAACTGGTCAATATCGGTACGCTCGGTGGTGACGTTGGCCAACCGCGCGGTATCAATACCTCAGGGCAGATCGCCGGTTACTCGACCCTTCGCAGCGGATCTTATCACGCCTTCCTCTATACAAGCGGCCAAATGACCGACATCGGCACGCTTGGCGCCGATTACGCCGTCGCCTATGGCTTGAATGATGCCGGACAGGTAGTCGGCAATTCGGCCCATCCCGGAGGGCAGGACCACGCTTTCCTTTACAGCAACGGAGTGATGACCGATCTTGGAACGCTCGGTGGTGACACGAGTAACGCCTACGGCATCAATAATCTCGGCGTCATCGCCGGTTATTCGTATAACTCCGCCGGCGACTTTCTCGGCTTTATCTACCAGAACGGCACCATGACTCCTCTGGGCACCCTCGGCGGGAGTTGGAGCATTGCGTACGCGATCAACGACCACAACCAGATCGCCGGCCAGGCTTACACCAGGGGTAACCGTGCCGCGCACGCGTTCCGCCTCACCGACGGGCAAATGGTGGACCTGGGCTCGCTTGGCGGATCGGGTTCGTGGGGCCTGGCGATCAACAACAGCGGCACTGTTGTGGGCTTCGCGACCACACGTGTCAACGAATATCACGCCTTCGTTTCCACTAATGGTGCCAGGATGAAGGACTTGAACAGGCTTATCCCGGCAAACAGCGGCTGGGTTCTGGGGCAAGCCAACGGAATTAACGATGCCGGCCAGATCGTAGGCTACGGCACCATCCGCGGCCAAACGCACGCCTTTCTTCTCACTCCGCAATAATTTTACCTGGCTTTCCTCTTGATCACTGGTGCAAGAGGATGAGACGATTGACGGACGGACAGTGTTACTGACTGTTGAGCGCCGTTTGCGGTCGCGCTTTGCGGCGGTTCGAAAAAATCGCAAGATTTTTCCCCGCGCGAAAATGAACGCTGCAGCGATCTGATTTAGACGCCCCTCAATAAAATGCTCGAAATGGGTTTTAAGATTCTAGACGTGATTCTACCCACGTTTTTCAATCGTCGCCGGCTTCGAGTCCGTGTTCATCGCGCTTACTTTGTCGGATCACATCAAGAGTGCTTCGTCGTTAGCCTTACAAATCGTTCATCCACGCGTGACCTTGAAGTAACCCAAGTTTGGTTTCAGGGAGATAGTCAGATTCCCGTCTTACAGCGACCATTGCCCGTGCACCTCAAACCCGATCAGTGTTGGGAGACATGGGTTCCTGTCGCTGCTCTGCCTCAAATGGTTCTTCCACAGGCATTGACTCTAGCCCATGCGCGGCTCTCTAACGGCGCTGTAGTCTGTTCGAAACCCAACACAAATGTTCCCAATTACGGGCTCGTACTAGGAAGTAATTTTTCACGCTAACGAAACGGTGACCGACCCTAGGATTGCGTAGGCGGTCAAACCAGCGAAGGAGATGCCGAAAAGCGGTTCATTCACGTCTCAGCTGCCTTGCCTGGTTTTCGGGAAGCGGATCGCGGATCAAGTTCGACGGACGCAGTCAGCCTTTCATCGGCGCGCGCGACGCGCTCGTCACTCAGGCCGACGAAATGGCGGCAACGCCAATACTCACGCCGCATCATAGGCCACTAATCGTTGTCGCCATTCGCTGTGTCGAAGCGATTGGCGAGACACTGAATCATCGGAAAAAGCAGCCATCTAAACATCGCCGCAGATACGATGATTCGATAAGCCTTATGAAAAACCTTGCGATATGCCACCGTTTGGGAAGTCACCTGCGACTTCTGTTGCCGCTCCTGATGGTTTCAGTCATGTCGAGCTCGGGCGCCGCAGGAGAGAGCCCTTCTGACTCCGCAGGCGCGTGGAGTGCCACGGGTTCGATGCAGGATGAGCGTTGGTGGTTTACCATGACAACCCTTTTGAACGGAAAAGTGCTGGCCGCCGCTGGGTACAGCTATGAAACCTATGACCTGGCGACGGCGGAGCTTTACGATAGCGCCACCGGAACATGGTCGCGCACCGGCAGTTTGAGAAACGCTCGCTTTAGCCACACTGCCACGTTGCTGCTCGATGGGCGCGTGCTCGTCGCAGGCGGTTACAATGGCCTAGAGAGTATGACGAGCGCCGAAATCTACGATCCGAGCAGGGGCCGCTGGACCAGGACCGGCTCGCTTACTATCGGCCGCGAAGAACATATGGCGACGTTGCTGCAAGACGGGAAAGTGCTCGTGACAGGTGGCTATGGCGACTCGGTCGGCCCTTTAACCAGCACCGAGATCTATGATCCCGCAACCGGCCTGTGGACAACCGCCGGCGACATGAATGACCCACGCTGGTGGGGCACAGCCACAACCCTTCTCGATGGTCGGGTTCTGGTCACTGGAGGCGTCGGAATCTCGGGTGGTCAGAGCACGTGTGAGCTTTTTGATCCAGTGACCCGCACCTGGACTTACACTGGCCGTCTCCACACTCATCGCATTATACATACGGCCACGCTTCTCGCAGATGGCAGAGTGTTAGTTGCCGGCGGTCAAGGAGATCTCGGTCAATCGATCGGTACTGCGGAAATTTGGGATCCTGCCACGGGCCTATGGACCGCCGTTGGCAGAATGCAGCAGGCTCGCGCCAGACATACGGCAGCTCTTTTGCCCGACGGCCGCGTCCTGGTCGCAGGCGGATTGCTTAACAATCAGGTGCTCGCTTCGGCGGAAATCTTCGATCCACTCACATCTGCCTGGAATAGGACAAGTCAGCTCGTTACCGGTCGAGATCAGCACGCAACTGCCACCCTGCCCAACGGGACAGTTATAGTGGCCGGAGGCGTAGACCGAACCAGCGAAGGACTAGGCAGCGCCGAGCTTTTCACTCCGTAAACGTTCGTTCGGGGAACTACCCTAAAAGCAATTGCGTACAAATTCGAATTGGCCGATTCGTTCATTGCAATCGGAAACTACGTCGACAACGTCGCCACCGTGAGACGAATCGACAGCTGATGCTGCGATTCGCGCTTACGATGAACGCTGGCACCGTGATCGAAATGCACCGGGCACGCAGGCAATTCGAAAGAGGGCTGATCGTGCAGTCCCGGCACCTTTACTAATTGTTGAGGACGCTTTGCGGTGCAGATTTGCTCAGTTGGAGCCGTGCATTCACTTTCTGTAGGCCTGCCGCAAGCGTTTCAATTTGGTTTTGCTGGCGAGTTGCCGTTGCTTGCAACTCTTCCTTCAATTGCTCGTTCTCGTAACGAAATCACCGGTTTAAGCGCCAGGCGGGTCCGGTGTCAAAGCAATTTTGCAGGGTGATTACACGAGTTCGCTACTGGCCATTCCTACCGCACAACGTGCAGCGCCATCACGGGATGAATCTCTGGGGCGGAATGGTAATTCGCATTTGTCGAAGGCCACTTCGGATTTACTCTGTGCCCGATGAATCCGACCAAAATTGACGCAGACGGAGGGTTCTCACTGGGAGGTGAAAAATTCGTGATTGAAGTCGCCGTGCCGGAAAAAGACCGGCGTCTTTCGACCAGAGAGGCCTTCACGATTGTGAAAAATGAGCCGTATTTGCGAGTTTACGCCGAATGTCCGCAGTCGAGATTAGCCCAAAGCCTGTGGCGCCGCTTTTGGACTACCTCTCCCGCACCGAGAACCGGTCCGTTCACTTTGGTACATCGCAGTGCGATGGCGATAAATTAAGGGACATTGTTCTGGGTGAGCTGGCGGATGAGCTGGACCTGGTAGTGGACGATGCCTCTCACACCTATGAGGAGACCAGGGCATCCTTCGAATTTCTCTTCCCTTTGCTAAGTCCCGGCGGCATCTACGTAATTGAGGACTGGAGTTGGGCACACCACCCTGATTACCAATCACCTGATGCTCCTTTTTCTAGTCGCCGTGCGCTGTCAAACCTTCTGTTTGAACAAATCATGTTGATGGGCTCTACACTGTTGATTTCTGAAATTCGTGTTTGGAGGTTTCTTTATCTAATACACAAGGCAAAAGGCGCAGCCCCAAGCCGCGAGATCTCTCAAAAGGTCGAGAGCGGCTCCATTTTTGACCACATCGTAAGCCGCGGTGCGGTTGGCCGTTTTCTCTGCCTGGCTCGCCCTTCAGTGATATCGGCTAGTGCAATGTGGAGATCGCCGTCTGCTTCGACTTTCACAGCGACGACACGGCCAGCAACGATTCGACCTTAACGGTGCTGCCGTAGGAAATTTTAGATCCAAAGACTACGCCGTCACCTACTGAACAAAGGTCTCTCCGAGTCAGCGATTGATTCCAACGAGTGAACGATCTGGATTGCTGACACGCACCGCCGCGACGGAAAACGCCTTTGTTGTGCATGTGGATGAAAGCCGGGCTTAGTGAAGGTAACAATCGTGTTACTTTCAAGTAGTTGCAATTTTCGTGCAATTGTACGGAATAAGAGTGTGAATAAATTTACGGCGGCGGCAATTTGCTTAACCCTGGCCTGCGCTCTCGCAATTCCGGCGCATGCGACGACAATCCTAGTGACTAATACCAACGACAGCGGGCCGGGCTCACTGCGTCAGGCGCTCGTGGATGCAAACGATGGCGATACGATTGACGCCACAGGCATCTCCGGCGTCATCACCCTCACCAGCGGCGAATTGCTCGTGGACAAGAGCGTGATAATCAATGCCGCCGGCGCTGACGTGCTGGCCGTTGACGGCAACGCTACCAGTCGCGTCTTCCAGATCGGCTCAGGTGAAACGGTGACCATTTCTGGCCTGACAATCAGGAATGGCCACGACGACAATATGGGTGGCGGCATCGACAACGAGAGTGGTGCAACGTTGACCATTACCAACAGCACTCTAAGCAGCAACACGGCGGGCTCGGTCAACAACCCAGCAGTCGAGGGTGGCGGCATCTTCAACAGTGGAACGCTCACTATCGTTAACAGTACAGTTAGCGGTAATTCTGCGGGAGGTATCGCAGGCTCGGGCGGCGGCATCGAAAACTTTGGAACCCTGACCATCTTAAACAGTACTTTTAGCGGTAATACCGCTATCAAGGGAGCCGGTGTCCACAATAACGGTCCCGCCACTGTGGTGACGATTACCAACAGCACGTTGAGCGGCAACACAGCTTCAGCATATGGTGGCGCCTGTTTCAACGGCGGAACAATGCATATCGCTAATAGCACGCTCAGCGATAACTCGGCTTCTATCGGTGGCGGCATCCTCGTCTTCGGGCCGCTTCAGATCGGAGACACCATTCTGAATAGAGGCGACTCAGGTGCGAATATCGATTCCTTTGGTGAGGTCACAGTCACCTCCCTGGGATACAATTTAAGCAGTGACGATGGCAGCGGTCACTTGACCGGCCCCGGCGACCAGATCAACACTGATCCGCTGCTAGGTCCACTGCAAAATAATGGCGGTACAACCTTCACCCATGAGCTGTTGAGTGGGAGCCCCGCAATTAATGCAGGTGATCCAAGCTTCACTCCACCGCCCTTGTTCGACCAGCGCGGTTCTGGATTTGATCGCGTCGTGAATGGACGCATCGACATTGGTTCATTTGAAGTACAGACGCAGACGGTTGCAATCGATCTCCAAGCTTCCGGTCGCAAGGTGGGAGGAATAAATACGGTGCGTCTCACCTGGACCGGGGCGATCTCAAACAATGTCGATGTCAACCGCAATGGAGTTGTGATCGCGACGGTACCGAACACGGGCACCTATATTGATTCCACCGGCGACACCGGCCGGGCCAGGTACACCTATGAGGTGTGTGAAGCGGGCACCTCGACCTGCTCCAACGAGGTGACCGTGAGGTTTCGGCATTAGAGGGAGGAACTGAAAGTATGAGGTGCAAACCCGGACTTCTTCTCAATGTCCTACTCATCGTGTGGTTGGTAACAACGGCGCGCGGTGGCACAAGACACAGCCAGCAAAGCTTTATCGCGCACTAGTACTGTCGTGTTCGTACAATTCTTTTCAATAAACTGTGAGTAACTTTAAGACTGTGGCAGTTTGCTTAGTCTGGGCCTGCGCGCTCGCAATCCCCGCGAATGCGACGACAATCGTAGTCACCAACACAAATGACAGCGGCCCCGGCTCATTGCGTCAGGCGCTCGCAATTGCGAACGACGGTGATACGATCGATGCCGCCGGTGTCTCCGGTGTCATCACGCTCACCAGCGGCCAATTGCTCGTGGAGAAGAGGGTGACAATCAACGGCGCCGGCGCTGACGTGCTGGCTGTTGACGGCAACGCCACCAGCAGCGTCTTCCAGATTGGCACAGGTGCAACTGCTCCAACTGTCGCGATTTCTGGCCTCACGATCAGGAATGCTCAGGGTGGCTTCGGCGGCGGCATCTTAAACGGGAGCGGCGCGACGTTGACTATCACCAACAGCACGATCAGCGGCAACACGGCGGCCTTCGGCGGCGGTATCTTCAACTCGGGGCCGCTGACCATCGCGAACACCACTGTTACCGGTAACACGGCTAGCGAGGGCGGTGGCATTTACAGCAACGGCTCACTGACGATCATCAACAGCACGATCAGCGGCAACACAGTAAACTCCGACGGCGGCGGCATCTTCAACATCGGGACAGTTGCGATCACTAATAGCACGCTCAGCAGTAACTCGGCGAGCTTTGGTGGGGGCATCTTCACCATCGGGACAGTGGAGATTGGAGACAGCGTCCTCAAGGCCGGCGCTTCAGGAGTAAACATCGCCAACGACGGCGGCACAGTCACATCACTCGGCTACAACCTCAGCACCGATGATGGCGGCGGTTTCTTAACTGGACCCGGCGACCAGATCAACACCGATCCGCTGCTAGGTCCATTGCAAAACAATGGAGGTCCGACCTTCACCCATGAGCTGTTGAGCGGCAGCCCCGCAATTAATGCAGGCGATCCGAACTTCGCTCCGCCGCCTTTCTTCGACCAGCGCGGTTCTGGATTTGATCGGGTTGTCAACGGACGCATCGATATTGGTTCATTTGAAGTGCAGACGCAGACGGTTGCAATCCATCTCCGAGCTTCGGGGCGCAAGGTGGGGGGAATAAATACGGTGCGTCTCACCTGGACCGGGGCGATCTCAAATAATGCCGATGTCAACCGCAATGGAGTTGTGATCGCGACGGTACCGAACACGGGCGCCTATATTGATTCCACCGGTGACACTGGCCGGGCCAGGTATACCTATAAGGTGTGTGAAGCGGGCACCTCGACCTGCTCCAACGAG
>WNFT01014115.1_pt1 | contig 15904 bp, 18 predicted proteins | sample 5400191 | NCBI WGS metagenome assembly WNFT01 (sample SAMN13153359, study PRJNA577476) | soil metagenome | isolation source: 80 cm saprolite under Madrone tree | place: USA:California | collected 2016-06-14 | reverse complement strand
TGCAGAGCCAGCTCGACAAGTACCCCACACCAATCTTCGGCCACATCGAAATTGCCGACGGACGGGTCTGGATGCTCCCGGAAGGCGTTAAGGATTTCGCCGGCGACCTTCCGGAGCAGGAGCAGAAGGTCGTCTGGGCCACCCACTTCGCCCCCGACGCGGACTTGTTCAACCAGAAGGTTGAAGGCACCGTATGGAAGTCGAAGCCGAGCTGGTCCATCGTTGCCACCGAGGATCGCACCGTCCATCCCGACCTGGAACGCTTCCTCGCCAAGCGCATGGGTGCCACGACCGTTGAGGCGAAGAGCAGCCACGTGGCCATGCTGTCGCAGCCGCAACTCGTGCTCGATGTGATCCGAAAAGCGGCAAAAGCCGCTCACGGAGCCGCGGCAACAGCGTAAAGTGCCTCTTTGTTAGCCCAGCGCGTGCCCGCCGGCTGAACCCGGCTGGCTCGATAGTGGGCCTCCGCCGATCCTGACGACATCGGCGGAGGCCCAGATGAATGTCGTCGTTTGAGGAGAACCCAATGAAAGATCGCATCACCATCGAAGGCCGGGACGGCGGGTTTGCCGCCTATATCGCGCGGCCGAAGGCCGTGCCGGCTCCCGCCGTCGTCGTTCTGCAGGAGCTGTTCGGTGTGAACGCCGACATCCGTAAGACCTGCGACGAACTGGCCGAACAAGGCTTCATTGCGGTCGCGCCCGACCTGTTCTGGCGTCAGGAGCCGGGTGTCGACTTTAGCGTCACCTCCGAGGCCGATTGGCAACACGGCCTTCGTCTCTATCAGGCCTATGACCGGGAGGCCGGTGCCAGGGACGCTAAGGACACTGTCGACGCCGTGGCCAAGCTGCCTGGGTGCACCGGCAAGGTTGCTGTCCTCGGCTATTGCCTCGGCGCGCTGATGGTCTTTCTGACAGCCGTGCGCCACGGCGTCGACGCTGCGGACGCTTATCACGGCGGTGACACTGAGAAATATCTGGGAGAGATCGAGGGGCTTCATGCGCCCATGCTGATGCATCTGGCCGAGGAAGACGAGTTCATTTCCAAGGCTGCGCAAGCTGAGATCAAGACGGCGCTTGCCAAAAAACCAAACGCAACGGTCTACAGCTATCCGGGCCAGCATCACGCCTTCTCCCGGCATAATGGGGCGCACTACAATGCCGCGGCGGCAGCGCTCGCCAACGGGCGGACAAGCGAATTTCTACATCAACAACTGCGGTGACCTTCGGTCGTTCCAGCCGTTTCCGGCGACTGGAGCGCCTTCGGCCAGGACGGCGTTTTCGCGGAGCTGGAAAGCGCAGTCGAGAAAGGCCCGAGCAAAGCAGGACCGATGCTGTTTATGCAGCTGACGAAAGTGCATCCAGATTCAGAACGATTAGAGCTGTTTCCTTCCCCCTCGAAAGAGTTGTTCGCAATCATCACCTTCCAGTGAATCCGTAAAGCCTCCATCTAGGGTTGTTTGTCGGCACAGACTTGCCGCACCATCGGACACATGAACGAAGCAAGCTTAGTGGCGGCGGCAAAGAGCGGAGAAAATGAAGCACTCGACACACTGTGCCAAGCTCATGCGCCGCGGCTCTTTCGCGCGGTGCAGCGCATAACTCAAAACCGCGAAGACGCCGAAGATGCGGTTCAGGATTCTTTCCTAAACGCATTGCGTCACCTCAAAAGCTTCGATGGTAGGTCGACCTTCTCCACTTGGTTGACACGCATTGGCATCAACTCAGCACTGATGATCCTTCGGAAGAAGCGTAACTCGCGCGAAATTTCTGTCTACGGTTCGACTGCAGACGAACCAACGTGGGAAGTACCTGACTCAGCTCCGAATCCTGAAAGACGATATGCAGAGCGAGAACGAGACAGATTTGTCCGCAGCGCACTTCAGCTGCTGAGTCCCAGGATTCGGCGAGCTCTTGAGCTTCATACGTTCCAAGATAATTCGGTAGAGGAAACGGCCTTACAACTGGGCATCTCGGTTTCGGCCGCGAAGGCGCGGGTGTTTCGTGCCAAAGCGGTGCTCCGCAAATCAAAAGCGCTGCGCAAGATCAACGAGCCCAGTTGGTATGGGCTCGAGGTCAAGGGAGGAGAGTTATGAGTACAGCAGTCGTTTTGATTACCGGCGCGCTGACCGGCATCGGTCACGCTGCCGCATTAATCTTTGCGAAAGAAGGAGCACGTGTTGTTGTGTCCGGTCGTCGAGAAAAAGAAGGAAAAGAATTAGTTGCAGAGTTAAAAGCGCTCGGAGCCGAGGCCATTTTTGTTCGTACAGATGTCCGCAAGGATGAGGACGTGCGGAACCTTGTGAACCAAACGGTCATGCGTTTCGGACGCCTGGATGTGGCAGTCAATAATGCCGGGACGGAAGGATCGCGGGGTCTCGTAACGGATCAGACCGCAGAGAGCTACGCGGATACGTTTGATACGAACGTACTTGGTGTGCTGTTAAGCATGAAGCACGAACTGCGGGCGATGCTGCCACCGGGGAGCGGGAGCATCGTCAATGTCTCATCGGCCTATGGAAGCGTCGGTGCTGCTGGGGCATCCGTTTATGTGGCCAGCAAGCATGCGGTGGAAGGGCTGACAAAATCCGCTGCACTGGAAGTCGCGGGCACCGGGGTGCGCGTAAATGTGGTGGCTCCGGGAACCACGGATACCGGTATGCTCACGCGCTTCACCGGCACAGATGAAAACAAAGCGGCGCTCGTCTCGACGGTACCCGTCAAGCGTCTGGCAACGTCGGAGGAGATCGCTCACGTGATCGCCTTTGTTGCTTCGGATAATGCGTCGTACATGACTGGTTCTTCCATCCCAGTCGATGGAGGCATGATCGCTGGCTAAATCTTCCTTGACTACGGCACCTCGCTGCTCAACACAAGTCGTTTTCTGAACGCCGAGTCGTGAAAAGGCTGGGACGACGCTAGCAAACGTGTGCGTTTTTGGATTGTGAGGGTGTACGGAATGACTACACTTCAAGGCAAAACCGCGCTGGTGACAGGCGCATCACGCGGAATTGGGCGGGCCACTGCATCCGCGCTCGCTAAACGCCGGTGCGCATATCCTTGTGCACTACGGTCGTTCCGCGCAGGATTCGGAATCTCTCGTGGCAGGCATCCTTTCACAAGGCGGACGCGCGAACGCAATCAGGGCCGACTTGGGAACTCCGGAAGGACCAACCCTGCTGGCGGAGGAAGTTCGCTCGATCGTCGGCGAGCCATTGGATGTGCTCGTGTCCAACGCGGGAATCAGCAAGGCAGCAACCATCAAAGATCATACAGACTGCGGAATTTGACAATCTCTTTGCAACGAATGTGCGAAGTCCGTTTTTTCTGGTGCAGCAGCTCCTGCCCACCCTTGGTGAAGGCTCGAACATCATTGTGATCTCGTCGCTCGGGGCCCGCGCCGTAATTGGCACACCCGATTTGGACAAGCCTTCGATCCTTGCCTACGCGGCAACCAAGGGAGCAATAGAAACCCTTGTCAAAAACTGGGCTGCCATTCTCGGGCCACGGGGCATTCGTGTAAACGCAGTCGCGCCAGGCGTGATCGACACTGACATGTCGAACTTCACAAAGACTGAAGGGGGCCGAGAAGTCGTGCTTGGAATGCAAGCATTGAAACGAATTGGCAAACCGGAAGACGTTGCGGATGTCGTTGCGTTTCTGGCGTCGGACGCGGCGCGCTGGATCACGGGAGCCAGCATCCCCGTCGATGGCGGGTCGAAGCTTTAAGCGCCTGACGCCTTGCTGGCGTCAGCTGCTAATCGCTCGGATGAATGAGGAGGGTCGGCAGATGGCAAAAAAAAATGGCAAGTGAGACGATCGAATCCAAAAATAAAGCGCTCGTTCTAGAAGTCTTCGACACGCTGTTCAACAAGCGCGACTATGAGACCGCGCAACGGTTTTGGTCGCCCGACTACATTCAGCACAGCGCTCATATCGAACCTGGCCGCGAAGGTCTGTTCAATCTCATCAAAAGCCTCCCGCCAACGCTCAAGTACGGGCCCGGAACAATAGTTGCAGAGGGAGAGTCCGTGATCGTGCGCGGACGATTCTCGAATTTCGGCCTGCCCGTGAAATGGATTGCGGCGGACATCGTTCGCATCAAGGATGGCGCTCTAGTCGAGCATTGGGACGTGATCCAGGGCGACGCCACTAAGCAGGAATCCAAGAGCGGATTGCCCATGTTTGGCGAGACATTTAGCAAATAAAGCGGCAGTAGAGAAAACGTTATGGACAATTTCACGCAGGAAACGGTTCCGACAGAGTTCTCTGAAGCAAAAGGCATTCATGCGCGACGCCGGAACGATGGTGATGTTCGCTGGAACGCCGTACGCGCACCTGCACATCTGTGGATCACCATGGGAGGGAAACGAATATCATCGAGGTGATCGCGGCGTATGGACGATGAGGTACGAGCGTCCCTGATTGACTCGTTCCACTGGTGTTTTTATGACTGAAAACGAATGTTGCACTTCCCGGCGCTCTTTTCTTTCTAGCGTCGCGGGTGGCTTCTTGGCAGCCGGCCTTCCGAAGCGATTATTCCCAGGAGACGACATGCCAGCACTGAACTCTGTTTATCGCGGCCAGCGCCTTGCGAAAACTCATCTGAAGTGGGATGTGTTCGTAACGCCCAGTATTCCCGTGGTGACCACTGATTTTGCGCCCGGTGAACACGAGCGGCCTTGGCCGCCGATCTCATCGACCCTGATCTACGGCTCGCGAGACGCCGTGCTGGTCGATTCCTTTATCACTCTGGAGCAGGCTCGCGCCCCGGCCGATTGGATCGCCTCCACGGGAAAAAATCTCACAACCATCTATGCAACTCACGGGCACGGCGATCACTTCTTCGGGCGAGCATTATTTTGGAACGCTTCCCAACAGCGCGCTTTGTCGCCGCGCCCAGTGCGATTCACGTCATGAAGGAGCAAACCGCCCTGGAGTTTGTGGCGAAGTTCTGGGAATCGCGTTTCCCGAATCAGCTCCCGAAGCGTCTTGTGGTTGCCCAGGAACTCAAGACGAATGTGATCGAACTGGAAGGCGAAAGGCTGATGGTAATGCCGCTTGGGTTCACGGATACCGCAGCGACGACCTGTTTGCACGTGCCATCGCTGGAACTGATCGCCGCCGGGGACGCCGCCTATAACGGCGTGCATCCGCGACTCATGGAAGCTAACCAGAATCAAAAACGTGACGAATGGATGTCAGCACTGGACAAGATGGAGTCGCTCAAGCCACGTATTGTCGTCGGCGGCCACAAGAATATGAAGAATGATGACGACGGCCCACGGGTGATCGGGCAGACCAGGCAATACATCTTTGATTTTCAGGAACTGGCCGGAAAGACCACGACTGCAAAAGAGCTCTACGTCCGAATGCCGGCTCGATATCCGGAATGGCTCAACCGAGGCGCCCTTTGGAGTTCGACGACGGCGATAAAGAGATGACCAATCATCGCAACCATTCCATGTGAGGGCGTCGCGGCACATAAGACTCAGTGCAACGATGCGAAAATCCATTCGGCCCAAAAGTGTTACCTGTGTCTTAGGTACGTTGTGTCACCCATGTCTCCGGGTCGGACCAAAGCAATGTGGCGGGAGCGACGGGACTCGAACCCGCGACCTCCTGCGTGACAGGCAGGCGTTCTAACCAGCTGGCCTTCCCGTCCTCTCAAATGCCTTAAAGTTCCTTCCGACTCCCTCAAATACCGTAGGATGCCGTGACAGGGCAGCGTTCTAACCAACTGAACTACGTCCCCAGCCGTGGAATCAACAACTTAGCGTAAAACCTTGCAACTAAAGCCTTTGCAAGATTCGCATACAGCGCACTGGCCGCTTGCGGTGCATACAGTAGCAGCTGTCCCTGCCAAAACCGCCCATAAACCGCCCATAAAAATCGGTGCGCTCATGCGAGATTCATACTAACACAGATGCCTGCAAGGGGCGAACCAGGATTCCAAAGCGAATCGAAACAGCCGATTCGTAAAAACATTGACGGAGTTTTGACGAAAGGACACAGCTGAAGATCCTAGCGGTCTAGTTACCCGATCACATCCCATCGCTGCGCGGTTCGGTTGACCAAGGATGGCGTGATGAGTGAGCAGCAGCCGGATCTCGCCAAATCGAACTATGACTCAGCGAATGCATCAGTAGGGGCTGCTGCAGCAAACGTTACGCAAGCTGAGGCGCAGGTCAGTCAAAAGGATGCTGCGGTCGCAGTGGCGCAAACGAATCTGGACTATACGGTGATTCGTTCTCCGATCGACGGCACTGTCGTGGCACGGAATGTGGATGTCGGACAAACCGTCGCGGCATCCCTGCAAGCGCCAACAATTTTTACGATTGCGCAGGATCTCAAGAAGATGTGGGTTTATGCCAAGACGGACGAGTCAGATGTCGGCAATATCAAGATTGGTAAGCCAGTGACGTTCAAGGTGGACGCGTTCCCCAAGGACACCTTTCGCGGGGTCGTCAGCCAAGTGCGGATGAACGCAACCACCGTGCAAAGCGTAGTCACCTACGACACTATCATTGAGTTCGCAAACCCTGAGTTGAAGCTGTTCCCGGGAATGACGGCATACGTGACCATTCCCGTGGCCACTGTGCAGAATGAGTTAAAGCTGCCCAACACGGCGCTGAGGTACAAACCTCCGATGACCGCGGAAGAGATTCTGGCGATCTATAAAGAATACGGAATCGAAGGAGGCGGAGAAGATCGGATTTGTTTTCCAAGGCTTTAATTTGCTGGCGCGGACCACGGCGCTTGAAAACACCGAGCTGCCGACCCTCTATACGAGAATCGACAAAGCGGAGCGGGAAAAGCGTGCTTCGGAAGCCCTGGGGTTGGTGGGCCTGACCGAACGTGCGCAGCACTATCCGTCCCAGATGTCCGGAGGACAGCAACAGCGCGTGGCCATCGCTAGAGCTCTCGTCAACCGTCCATCGATCCTGCTGGCCGACGAGCCCACCGCCAATCTCGACAGTCGAACCTCGGTCGAGATCATGCAGATCCTTCAGGACTTGAACGACAAAGGATTAACCATTGTTTTGGTGACTCACGAACTCGACATCGCGCAGTTCGCCAAACGCGTGCTGGTTTTCCGCGACGGTAAAATTCGCAAGGATGATCCGGTACTCAATCGGCCGAGGGCCACGGAAGTGCTGAAGGCTCTGCCGACACTCGAAGACTAGACCGAGGTCACGGGCCCGAGCTCCCATAGCACTATTTGTTGAAGGAGACACCAAATCTCGCGCTCCTTGCCGCTGAATCTGACAACTCGTTCAGGAAAACAGACCGGGAAGGAGATCGCGAATCTCCCTACGGTTGAGGGAATGGATGGCGTCTATTTCGATGCTGGCCACAAACGAGTGTACGTTTCGGGAGGCCGCGATCAGGACGTCGGGTATGTTTTCGCGTATCAGCAAAACGATGCGGATCACTACGAAACGATCGGGAAAATACCCACGAGGTCTGGTGCCGGTACTTCCTTTTGGTCGCCGGAACTGAATCGCTACTATGTGGCCGCGCCCGCTCATGGCAACGAAGAGGCCGCGATTCTGGTGTTCGAACCAGAGTCCTGAAACTCTTCTGGCGCTCTTTTTAGGACGAAAGAAGCAGTGCCGGAATCCGCTCTCAGGAGTAGATATGAAGAGGCTGCTAACCGTCAGTGTAATGGATTGGCTGGATCGTATGCGCTCTCGACCAAAGTAGATGCTCAAAACAGTGCGCCGGCTCAGGCCGCGCGCCCGCTCGTTTTGACCGAGGCCATTCCTCTAGAAGGCGTGAAGGGACGTATCGATCACTTTGGGTCTGCTGGCAACCGGTTGTTTGTTTCTGCGCTTGGGAACAATACAGTCGAGGTAATCGATATAAGCGCGAGAACCGTCGTCCATACGATAACCGGAATTTCGAATCCTCAGGGAGTAGTCTTTGCAGCCGATGCCAACCAACTCTTCGCCGGGAGCAGCAAGGGAAAACTGTACATCTACGACGGAACTTCGTTTGACGTCATCAAAGAGATCGATTTCCACAGCGATGTCGACAACGTGCGCTACGATGCGGCGAATAAGCGTGTCTACGTCGGCTACGGCGAGGACGAGACGGGAGCGATTGGGATCGTCGACGTGACGACGAATGAGCGTCTCGACGAAGAATATAAGCTGGGAGCCCATCCGGAATCCTTCCAACTGGAAACGTCGGGACCGAACATTTACGCGAACCTGCCGGACTTGAAGCAAATCGCAGTAATCAATCGCAGCACACATGCGATCTCACGGTGGGCGGTAACGCTTCAGATGAACTTTCCGATGGCCTTGGATGAGACCGATCACCGCTTATTCGTTGGCACTGGCGCGCCGGCGCGCCTGGCAGTGTTCGACACGAACTCGGGTCATATGATCACCGCGCTTCCGTGTGTCCATGACACGGACGACCTTTACTACGATGCCGCCCGCAAACGCATTTATGTGGCAGGCGGAGAGGGATTCATCAACGTTTTTCAACAGAAGGATGCTGACCACTACGAGCTTCTCTCGAAGATACCCTCGGCACTGGGCGCCCGGACAGCCGGATATTTTGGCAAAGGAAGGAAGAGCGCGGACCGCTTCTACCTGGCGGTTCCAGCGCGTTCGGGCCGTGGCGCAGAAGTGTGGATTTATACCGTAGAAGACTAGAGATAGAAGACCTGACCAAGATGCATGAAGGAAAAAGCCAATTGCGCATCCTCGTGGTGGAAGACGAAGCGAAGGTGGCTCGTGCGCTGCGAGAGGGATTGGAGCGTGAGAAATACGAGGTCGTTGTCGCACCCACCGGAGAAGAAGGGTTCTTCCTAGTGAATGCCGAGGAATTCGACCTCGTCATTTTGGATCTCATGCTTCCAGGCCGCGACGGGCTCCAAGTGCTGGCGGCGCTGAGAAAACGCGGATTGCAAACCCCGGTTCTCATCCTCACCGCTCGCGATGCAATCGAGGAGCGCGTGCGAGAACTCGATAGCGGCGCTGATGATTACCTCGTTAAACCCTTCGCGTTCCCGGAACTCTTGGCGCGGGTGCGGGCCCGCCTTCGACGCGGGCGAGCTGAACAAACGCCTAACTTAAGACTCGCTGATTTAGAAATGGAAGTGGTGACTCGCAAGACGAATAGAAGTGGGCAGAATCTAGAGTTGACGGCCCGAGAGTTCGAGCTTCTCGAATATCTGCTTCGGCACAAAGAGCAGGTCGTTTCTCGGGAGATGCTGGCGCGCGATGTCTGGAAGGAAACTGCTCGCGCAACACCGCTCGACAATGTAATGGACGTTCACATCAACCGCCTTCGCCGCAAGGTGGATGAGCCTTTCGAGCGCAAATTGATTCACACGGTTCGCGGTGTCGGATTCGTGCTGCGAGAGGAAGAATGAGATTCAGGCCGCGAAACGTCCGTTCCCGATTGACGCTCTGGTACGTGCTCGTGCTGGCGGGTCTCCTAGCCTTGTACGCCGCAGTTGCTTCCTCATTCCTATTCTTGAGCTTGCGCGAGGACTTTGATCACAACCTGCTTCAGGACCTCGACACCGTTGAAGGGATGCTCGAAAAAGAACCCAACGGGCACGTTTCTCTCCATGCCAGTCATCCTGATATCGGTGAGCCAAGGATTGGTCATTTCATCGAAGTGTGGTCACCGCGGGGCTCGCTCCTATATCGAAGTGCGGCCTTGCAGGGCCAGACGCTAGGCGGTCCTCCAGGCCCAGAGGAGGGACTGCACGACCCAACTCCTGCCACTATCCGGCTGCCGAATGGCACCCGAGCCAGACTGGCTAGCAGCATCTATCACATAGAAGACCAGCGAGTCGTTCTCCGAGTCGCCTACAGTGAGGAAAGATTATGGCGTGAGCTGGGCGAATTCGGGGAAGTCCTCTTGCTCGGCTTTCCGATCGCTGTGTTACTGGCAGGTTTCGGGGGCTACGCCCTCGCACGAAAAGCACTATCCCCAATCGATTCGATGGCCACTCAGGCAACAAAGATATCTGCCGAACGGCTGGGGGATCGCCTTTCCATCGAGAATTCTCAAGATGAGTTAGGAAGACTCGGGACCGTCTTCAACGACATGCTCGGCCGGTTACAAGCGGCGTTCGATCAACTGCGCCGCTTCACGGCTGACGCTTCTCACGAATTGCGTACTCCGCTGACTGCCATCCGAAGCGTTGGCGAGGTTGCGCTACAGGACCAGAGGAGTCCAGCGGAGTATCGAGATGTGATCGGAAGCATGCTGGAAGAGGTAGATCGCCTCACTCGGCTCTCGGAGAGCTTGCTGGCGCTTTCCCGCGCCGACGCTGGGCACGTTCACTTTCAAGGGGAAGAGATTCCTCTTCTTCGCCTCGCTGGGGAAGCCCGTTCTGTAGTCGATGTTTTGGCTGAGGAGAAGCGCCAACGGATTGATATCGAGGGGGACACGAACATCTTCGTCTCCGTTGACCGGCTGATTCTCCGCCAGGCCATCGTCAATCTGCTGGATAACGCCATTAAGTATTCGCCTACAGAGAGCCGGATACTCGTCCGGGTAGAGAGTGGGGGAGACGAGCAAGTGTTCCTAAACGTGGTCGACCAAGGACCTGGAATCCCAGGGGAACATCAGCCTTACGTCTTCGACCGTTTTTACCGTGTTGATAAGGCACGCACGCGAGAATGGGGTGGTGCTGGTCTTGGATTGTCTATCACTCGCTGGGCGGTCAAAGCTCACGGCGGCACGATAACTCTGAAAAGCGAAGAAGGCCACGGCAGCACGTTTCGAATCGCGCTGCCAGTCTTGAAACATTCCTCTACCAGTCATTCAAAAGGAGGGGCGCAATGAAAAGAATATTGGGGATTCTGGCTGCGGTTGGCTTACTTTCCGTATTGATTTGGGCGATTGTTGAATCCAGGGAGGAGCGATATTCCTCGCATGCATCTCAAGCGGAAACGCCTGCGCCTCTCCAGTCCGCCGGCGTCTCATTCACATACAACTTCGATAGCGACGCCGGGGGGACTGTGCCCGCGAAGTTTCATGGCGCGCGCACGGGGAAGGGAGCGGAAAGCAAATGGGCAGTGATGACCGATCCCACCGCACCTTCGAAACCCAACGTCGTTGCGCAAACTTCGACCGACACGACCGACTATCGCTTCCCGCTTCTCATTGCGGACGAAGGCAGCTTCAAAGACCTTGACGTGAGCGTGAGATTCAAAGCTGTTTCCGGCGAAGTGGACCGCGCCGGAGGACTGGTGTTCCGGCTGAAGGACGCAAATAACTATTACATCGTCCGAGCCAACGCTCTGGAGGACAACTACAGGCTCTACCACGTTGTCGCGGGAAACCGCCGCCAATTTGCAGGCGCGAATTTCAAAGTTAGTTCTGGCGAATGGCATGAGCTGCGCGTGGAATGTGTTGGAAACAAGATCGTCTGCTACTACGATGGCGTGAGGAAGATCGAAGCGACGGACGAGACTTTCAGGAACGCTGGCAAAATCGGCGTATGGACCAAAGCCGACTCCGTGACGTACTTCGATGATTTGAAGGTTGTCGCAAAATAGGTTGGCAAGGCATTGAGCCGAAGCCAATCTTCGGTGCCTCGCACTACGGAGCGAAAGCCTCAGCGATGAGCATTTTGCAGCGATACCGAAAAAATCGAATTCTGGCGTGGGTGCTCGCTGCTTCGTCCATTGTGCTCACAATGGTGCTGATCGTCGCGATTGGCCTTGGGATTCAGAGCCACAATGACCGGGTACTGGGCGCCCAGGTCGCGCAGAGTGAATCGGAGCTAAGGACTCTGGGTGCCCAGATTGCCGCTATTAAAGACCGCCAGTTTGGAACCATGAGCGAATACGTTGCCGCGTATGCGCGCGTTGAACCGTTGCTCAAAAATTACGATCAAAAGTTGCAGCAGTACAGCGAGCTATGCAGCACAGCTGAACAGAGAGATCAGAAACGAGGACTGATCAATATCCGGCGTATGTACAGCCGGTACAACACGGAAGCGTGGCGGAACAATTCGGAAATCCTCGAGCTTGTGCGGCAGGTGAATGAAGTCACAAAAAAAGAGGCGTCGGTCATTCACGACATGGCTTCGCTCCCTGCGGACGAACAAGTGCAGTTCTGGCACGACGAATTCATGCCGCTCGCGGCGCAGGAACACGCTCTACGCGAGCAATTGTTGTTGGTTGGGCAGAGAGCATCGCCTGAGCGGGCAACGCAGTGACACGAAAGCCGATCTAGTGCTGAACCCGAGACTCCCCAAGTCTTTTCGACCACCTTCGAAAAATTGACATAACCTTTGTTATGGTTCTAACATCAGATGGAAATGGATGCACGGAAGCAAGCAAGCATCGCTTGGCTGCTGCTGACGTTCACGCTGCCCACGAAGCGCGCCAGTCAGCGGGTGGAAGTCTGGCGAAAGCTCCAACGCTACGGAACCGTGCCGCTGGGCAATTCTGGGTACCTGCTGCCTAGCACTCCGGCGAACGAGGAACGCTTTCAGTGGCTCGCGACCTCCATTCGCAAATACGGGGGCGAGGCTTCCATTGTTCATGTGCGATCCATCGACAATATGTCGACTCCCCAATTGATCGCGCGCTTCGCGGAAGCGCGCGCGCGTGAATACCAGGAATTGATTCGCGGGCTGCAAACGTTTTCCTCCCTGCCGGTGCAAAAGCGCGCCGTCGGCCATCTGAGCCGGTTACGGAGCCGTTTTCAGGAGATTGTGGAGGTCGATTTCTTCGACAGTCCCTTACAGAAGCGCGTCGGAGAGCTGCTCGCGCGAGCCGACGAGGCGCGCGTGTCGACGCGAGTGCCGGAAACCGCGCCGATCAAGCCGCTGGATTACAAGAACAGAGTCTGGGTGACGAGACCGAGGCCCGGTGTGGATCGCTCCGCGTCCGCATGGTTAATTCGGCGCTTCATCGATCCCAAGGCACGGTTTACCTTCGCACCGGAAGAACAGGTACCGCCCGCAGCCGTGCCTTTTGACATGTTCCAAGGCGGTTTCGGACACCGCGGTGACAACTGCACATTCGAGACCCTGCAAAAGGATTTCAGGATTCGCGACCGAAAAGTGAAGCTCATTTCCGAGGTTATTCACGACGCGGACTTGGCCGATGACAAATTCGGCCGCAAAGAAGGTTATGGGATCGATGAGGTGCTCAAGGGTTGGGCCCGACAAGGAATCCCGGACCAGGAGCTTCTCGATCGCGGAATGCAATTAATTGAGGGGCTCTATCACTCGCTGGCGTGAGGGGCTTGTCGGCGAGTGGAGTTTCTGAAATGGGAGAGCAGATCGTGTTAACGAATTGTCGCACCTACCTCCGATGGATGGCGGTCACTCTGGTTCTATGTGTGTCAGTCGGGCCACCAGTCCTGGCGCAATCGGGTAGCGCGAGCAAGGTGCTTACGCTTGAAGAGGCGGTTGATTTTTCTCTCAAGAACTATCCAGCCGTCCGCGCTTCCCTGGAGCGGGTCCGCGCGGCCGATGCTGGCATAGGCCTGGCAAAAACGAACTACCTCCCTCGGGCGGACATGGTTTGGCAGACCAATCGCGCGACCGACAACAACATCACAGGTCTCGTTCTTCCGCAATCCATCATTTCTCCGATTTCCGGGCCGGTTCCAGCCACGACTTCCAATCGAAGCGCTTGGGGAAGTGCGGCGGGACTCCTGTTTTCCTGGGAGCCGGTCGATTTTGGGTACCGGGGAGCTAAGGTAGACGCCGCGCGCGCCGGTCGGGATCGAGCCGCTGCGGAAGCTTCCTTGACGCGCCTCGATGTGGCGGTCACCACAGTGAACGCTTACCTGACCGTCCTAGCTGCCCAGCGAACGGTGCGTGCCGCCGAGGCGGATGTGGAACGGCGCGACACGTTCGACAAGGCCGTCCGGGTGCTGGTCGATAACCAGCTTCGCGCGGGAGCGGATGCTTCCCGTGCGGACGCAGAATTGGCCCGCGCGAAGGTCAATTTAGCCCGTGCCCGGCAACAAGAGAAAATCAGCAGGGCCGCATTAGCCGACATTCTCGGATTGCCAGATACTTCGCTGGAAGTTCGAGAAGGTTCTTTGCTTGGGCCACCTCCCCACGGTTCTCCCCTGGCCACGCCGCTTGCCAACAATCCGGTCGCGGAGGTACAGCACGCGCGTGTGGAAGAAGCTCAGGCGCAGGTGCATGTCCTGGACCGTTCTTACTATCCAAAGTTCTATCTACAATCGTCGGTATACGGACGCGGCAGCGGTTGGGACCCCGCGGGCAAATTCGAGGGAGGCACATCAGGCCTCGGCCCGGACCGTTCGAACTGGGCGGTTGGCTTGAGCGTGACGTTTCCAGTATTCGACATCTTCGCGATTCGATCTCGAAAGGCAATTGAATCGGCAAATGAACGCGCGGAAGCGGCTCGCTACGATCAAGCCCTGCAAGACCTGACTGGACAATTGCGGAAGGCACAAGCTTCTCTCGAAGGTGCTCGCAGAGGGCTCGCGACACTCGTCGATGTCGCCGATGCGCAGAGCCTTCTGGTGCAGGCCGAAACTGACGATGCTCTTGCCCGGCTCGCGGTCTGGCAGAATCTGGCGGCGGTCGCGGCGTCGGAAGGCGACCTTCAACCGTTCCTGCATTTTCTCCACGACAAAACGCAGGGAGGGCCGTAACGTATGTGCCTGCTCCGCACCGCCCTTCGCCGCCCGTTCACGGTCATCGTGGCCGTCATCGGCATAGCCCTTTGCTCGATCCTTGCTCTTATCCGAATGCCGATCGACATTTTTCCCAATCTAAACCTGCCGGTTGTATACGTGGCGCAGCCCTTCGGCGGCATGTCTCCCGCGCAGATGGAAGGCTATCTCGTCTACTACTACGAGTATCACTTCCTGTACATCACCGGGATTGAGTCCGTGGAATCGAAAGCCATTCAGAATGTTGGTCTGGTGAAGCTCACGTTTCATCCGGGCACGGACATGAGCCAGGCATTGGCGCAGACCGTCGGCTATGTGGACCGTGCCCGCGCGTTCATGCCGCCAGGAACCGTCGCCCCCTTCATCATGCGATTCGACGCAGGAAGCGTACCCGTCGGCTATTTGGTTTTTTCGAGTGCAACGCGGAGTGTCGCGGAGATTCAGGATCTTGCGCTGAACCGGGTTCGCCCGCTGTTTGCGACTCTGCCCGGAGTATCCGCTCCGCCTCCGTTTGGTGGTTCTGCACGAACGATCGTCGTTAGCGTTGACCCGGACCGTCTGCGTGCCTACCGCATGGCACCGGACGAAGTCATCCAGGCGCTGAATACGGGAAACGCGATCGTGCCGGCTGGGAACGTCCGCACCGGCGATTTGTTGCGGCTCGCGCCGATCAATACCGTTGTTTCGAATATCAAAGACCTGCAGAGTCTCCCGATTCGCACGGGTGCCGGCCCCACCGTCTTTCTTCGTGACGTCGGCACGGTCGAGGATTCGAGCGACATCGTCACGGGTTACGCGGAGGTGAATGGACGGCGGACCGTCTACATTCCGGTGACCAAGCGCGCCGATGCCTCGACCCTAAGTGTCGTAAACGAGGTAAAGGCGAATCTCGCGCAGTTCCAAGCCGCGGTTCCGCCGGAGATCAAGATCGACTACGAATTTGATCAGTCTTCGTATGTCCGAAACTCGCTGCTGTCGGTTGTGCGAGAAGGCTTGCTCGGCGCGGTGCTCACGGGCCTCATGGTCCTGCTGTTCCTGCGCGACTGGCGCAGCGCGCTGATTGTCGTCACCACCATCCCCTTTGCACTGCTCACTGCCGTCGTGGCCCTTTGGGGGGCGGGGCAGACCATCAACATTATGACGCTTGGTGGATTGGCGCTGGCCGTCGGGATTCTGGTCGATGAATCCACCGTCGTTATGGAAAACATTCACAGCCACTTGGGTCAGGGGCAAGGGCGGGCGGTCGCCGTTCT
>WNFT01006650.1_pt1 | contig 15904 bp, 10 predicted proteins | sample 5400191 | NCBI WGS metagenome assembly WNFT01 (sample SAMN13153359, study PRJNA577476) | soil metagenome | isolation source: 80 cm saprolite under Madrone tree | place: USA:California | collected 2016-06-14 | reverse complement strand
ATGGTCATGTGGTCTCCGGTGCCTCCACCTTGACCATGCAGACCGCGCGCCTGCTGGAGCCGCGCCCGCGCAGGCTGATCTCCAAATTCATCGAAATCGGCCGCGCTTTCCAATTGGAAGAACGCTTCAGCAAGGATCAGATCCTGTCGATGTATCTGACGCTTGCGCCTTACGGGGGAAATCTTTCCGGCATACGCGCCGCCACGCGGTTCTATTTTGACAAGGAGCCGCGCGAGCTTTCCGATGCCGAGGCGGCCTTGCTGGTTGCACTGCCTCAATCGCCGGAGCGCTTGCGTCCCGACCGGGCCTTGGCCGCGGCCAAAGCGGCTCGCGACCGGGTGCTGGCGCGACTTGAGGCCGCTGGCGCAATCGAACACGGTGCTGCATTGGAAGCTCAATCGACGGGCGTCCCTTCGTTGCGCCTGCCCGCTGCCGTGGATGCGCCCCATCTCGCCGCGCGCCTGGTGGCGCAATCGCCGGGCGCGACCGAGATTCAAAGTCTGGTCGATGGCGATCTGCAACGTCGCTTGCAGGCCTTCGCGCTACGCCGTCAGCAGTCGCTGGAGGCGGGCGCCACCGTGGCGATCCTGGTGGTGGAGAATGCCGGCCGCTCCGTGCGCGCCTATGTGGGGGCAGCGGATTTCTTCGATAGATCCGGCCCGGGCCAGAACGACATGGTGAAGGCCATCCGTTCGCCGGGCTCGACGTTGAAGCCCTTCGTCTACGGGCTTGCCTTCGACGATCTGCTGATACACCCGGAAACCATGGTGACCGACGCGCCCATGCGCTTCGGCGATTACGCGCCACAGAATTTCGATCATCGCTTCCATGGCGAAATGACGGCGCGCGAGGCGCTTCAGCTTTCCCTCAACTTGCCGGCGGTGGCTCTGCTCGACCGCGTGGGACCCGCACGGTTTGCCGGGCTTTTCCGCGATGTGGGATTGCCGCTAACCTTTCCCGACAAGCAGCGGGCGCCGGGCTTGCCCATCGTGCTGGGCGGGGTAGGGACGAGCCTGGAGGATCTGGTAGCTCTCTACGCCGGGCTTGCCGATCGCGGGCAGGTGCGCGCCCTGCGCTTTACCGCCCAGACGCCGCTGGCCCCTGCCCATAAGATGATGAGTCCCGTAGCGGCCTGGTATCTGACGCGCATTCTCAGCGACACGCCGCCGCCACCCAGTTGGCTTGCCGGGGGAAATCGCGCCAAGGGGCCGCTTGTCGCTTACAAGACCGGCACCTCCTACGGGTTCCGCGACGCCTGGGCTATCGGTTATAACGCCGATTATACCGTGGGCGTCTGGGTCGGCCGGCCCGACGGCAGCTTCTCCACAGGCCGCATGGGGCGGGATGCCGCAGCCCCTGTTCTCTTTGCCGTCTTCGACCAATTGCCCATCCGCGTCACGCCACCGGCCCCACCGCCGCCGGGTGCGCTGGTGGCCTCCAACGGCGAATTGCCGGCGGCGCTGCGCCGCTTCGATGCGGGGTCCGAGCCCTTCGGCCTGCCCCGAGCGGCCGCCAACCGCGACGGCCCGCAAATCGTCTTTCCCGTGAATGGGTCGATGCTGGCCATGCGCCGTCAGGATCAGGGGCTGCAAAGCCTCTCGCTGGATGCAGCTGGCGGCGCCTTGCCGCTCACCTGGCTGGTCAACGGCCGCCATGTGGATTCCGCGCCTTTCCGCCGCCATGCCCAATGGCTGCCCGACGGGCCGGGGCAGGTGCGGATCACGGTCATCGACGGCGCGGGTCGGGCGGCCTCCAGCGCCGTGTGGCTGCAATAGGAATCACGCGACCTAGCCCCGCGGCGCCTTCCACAAGCCTTCGCGAATAAGTTCATCCGTCGTCGCCTCGATGGCGCCGCGCAATATGGCGACCAGTTCGTCGATCTGCGACTTGGAAATGATGAGCGGCGGCGACAGCACCGTGCAATGGGAGAGCGGCCGGACCAGAAGACCGGCCGGCATGCTGTGGCGCATGATACGATAGGCGACGTCGATGGCGGACGGCATGGGCTCCTTCGTCTTCTTGTCCACCACGAATTCGACGCAGACCATCATATGGCTGCCGCGCACGTCGCCGACGATGGGAAGGTCGAGCAGCGTCTGCAGTTGTTCCACGAAATACGGGCCCGTCTGGCGAACGTGGTCGAGGATATTCTCGCGCTCGATGATTTCCAGACTCTTCAGACCGGCGGCGCAGGCGACGGGATGGGCTGAATAGGTGAAGCCGTTGGCGAAATATTTGCCGGCGCCGGCGGAGCCGGTGAGGGAATCATAGAGCTTGTCGGACACGAAGAAGGCGCCCAGCGGCACATAACCGGAGGTCAATCCCTTGGCCGAGGTAATGATGTCCGGGACGATATCGAACACATGCTCGGAGGCGAAGACCTCGCCCAGCCGGCCGAATCCCGTCACCACCTCGTCGGAGATATAGAAGACATCGTATTTGCGGCAGACCTCCCAGGTGCGGCGCTGATAGCCCTTGGGCGGGACGATGACGCCGCCCGAGGCCATGAGCGGTTCAGCGATAAAGCAGGCCACGTTCTCCGGGCCCAGTTCCACGATCTTGTTCTCGAGATCGGCCACTTTGAGGTCGCAGAACTCGGCCTCGCTCATGCCGTCCGGTCGGCGATAGGTGTTGGGCGAGGGCAGGTGGTGGACGGTCTCGGTGACAAAATCGAGATTGCCGCGGTCGCCCGGCTTGCCCGAGACGGAGGCCGAGAGATATGTCGAACCGTGATAGGCGTATTCGCGGGTGATGATGTGCTTCTTCTTCGGCCGGCCGTGGAAGTTGTTGTAAAACTGGACGAAGCGCAGCGCCGAATCCACCGCCGTCGAACCGCCGGTGGCAAAGAACACGTGGTTGAGATCGCCCGGCGTATATGTCGCGAGCTTTGTGCCGAACTCGATGGAAGGCGGCGTCGAGATCAGGCCGAAGGGCGAGAAATAGGGCATCCGGCGCACCTGATCGGCGATGGCCTGGGCCATTTCCTCGCGCCCGTAACCGATGTTGACGCACCACATCCCGCCGATGCCGTCGATCATCCGGGTGCCGCGACTGTCGTAGATATGCACGCCCTCCGCGGATGCGACGATCAGGGGCTCGCGGGTCTTGGCGGTGCCCAGATCGATCCAGGGGTGGATGATATGGTCGCGATCCTCCTGCCAGAGCGCTTCGGTGTCATAGGCGAGATTGCTGCGCATGGGATCGCTCCAAGGGTGCGTGAATGGGGGAGATCAGGCCGAAGCCGCGAGGCTAGTCGTGAGGCCGCGCCGCGGCAAGCGCCCGCTGGCGCCCGCCAACCGCGCGTCGATGAAGGCGAGGCAGGTCGCGATGGCCTCGCGCCGCACAAATCCCCTTGGGTAGAGCAGGGACTGCAGCCAAAAGCCGTCGATCATGGCCATGAGTGGGCGCGCGATATCGGCGGCCGAACGCGAACCATGCAGAAGTGCTGCGACTTCCACTTCGATCGCCTTGATATAGCGCCGCTCCACGCGGGTTGCCGCGGCGCGATAGCGGCCGCGCAGCTGCGCGTCCGACCAGAATGTGAACCAGACGGCGAGCTTTTCCGGCGTGAATATTCGGCGGTCGAAGTTGGTCTCGATCATCGTCTTGAGGCGGGCCAGCGGATCGACGGCCGCGGCGCTCAGGTTTTTCTGCCAGACTTCTTCGTATTCTTCGGAGAGATGGCGGAAGGTCTCGCGGAAGAGGCGTTCCTTGGAATTGAAATGGAAGTTCATCAGGCCGACCGAGACCCCGGCCTTGCGCGCCACGCGGCCGACCGTGGTGCCGGAGACGCCGTGGCGCGCGATGACCGCGATGGTCGCCTTGATCATCGCCTGGCGCCGCCGGTCGCGGATGGGCTCGTTCACTGCCATGGGGATTGTTCGGCGACCTTCGCCGCGGCGATACCCACCTCGCCCCGATCCTGTCCCCCCTGAAGGGCGGCGAGGGAGCAGCAAGGCGGGTCGAAGCTGAAAAAAATCTCCGCTCTCCCCCATACGTCGTGGGGGAGAGGGTAGGGTGAGGGGGCGCTTCTATGGACGGCTTGCCGGCGCATGAGAGCCGCTCACTGCTTCTTGCGCGGCGGATCGAAGAACATGCGATTGGCGGCCCAGCAGCGCATCATGCTGCGCTCTATCTTCTTTTCCTTGGAGTACCAGATCTCGACCCACATCTCGCGACCGGTCTGGGCGAAGGCCGGGGGCACCTGGGCGAAGGCAATGTTCTTTTTCAGAGTCGGAGACCAGAGGGCCGAGGTCGTGAGGCCGATCTCGTGCTTGGCGGCCCGATCCGCATAGAGGAAGGCGCCGGCCGCGGGCTTGCGTCCCTCGATCTCAATGCCCACCAGAATGTGGCGCGACAGGCCCCCGGTCTTCTCCTTGATCAAGGCGCGCTTGCCGATGAAATAGGCCTGCTTCTTGAAGCCAACGGCCCAGCCGATGCCGGCCTCGATGGGCGATTGGCGCTGACTCAAACGAATGGCATGCATGGCGCCGATGTAGTCGGCATCCACCAGGATGAATCCGGCCTCGATGCGCGACATGTCCAGCGCTCGCGAACCAATGGGTGCGATCTTATAGGGCTCGCCCATGCGGAACAGGCTCTCCCAGAGCCAGAGCGCATCCTGGGGCTCGACCCATAGCTCATAGCCCAGATCGCCTGTGTAGCCGGCCCGGTCGATGCGCAGCCAACGGCCGTCGATTTTCGTTTCCAGGATGCCGAAGTGAGGCAGGTTTTCGATGCCGGCCACGCCGAGCAGCTTCAGGATTTCCCGCGAGGTGGGCCCTTGCAAGGCGAGCCCGCAAATTTGGTCGGAGATTTCCTCAATGGCGACGTCGAAGCCATAGGCGGCCTCGTGCAGCCAATGAAGCTGGTGAAGGGCCGCATTGAGAATGAAATCGTCGGGCCCGAGCCGAAAGATCGTGCCCTCTTCGATCATCTTGCCCTCGTCGTCGCACCAGGCGGTGTAGACGACCTGCCCCGGCTTCACCTTGGTCATGTCGCGGGTGACCAGGTAATCAACATAGCGGGCCGCATTCTTGCCCCGGATCGAATATTTGATCAGCGGCGTCACGTCATAGACCGAGGCGCCGGTGCGGATGGCGAAATATTCCGACTGTTCGGAATCGTAAAAGGCAGGCGAATAGAAACCCATCCAGCGGACCCAGCCATTGCCATGCATGAGCTGTTCCATCGGTTGATGGAATGGCGTCTTGCGCAGGAAGGGCTGCAGATGCTGCACATGGGTCATGGTGCTGCCCTCCGCTGGCGTCGGTCTTTCAGGATTTCACGCGCCGCATTGGCCCCCGCGGCACCCGAGACGTTGCCGCCGGGGTGTGCTCCCGCCCCGCAGAGCCACAAGCCGGGGATCGGCATGCGATAGCGTTGGAACTGGCCGACGGGGCGCAGGAAAAACATCTGATCCAAGGTCACCTCGCCCTGATGCCACTGGCCGCCAGTAAGGCCGAATTGACTCTCGATATCCTGGGGAGTCAGAACTTCAGCGGCCAATACGCGGCGCGGCAGATCGGGCGCGCTCTCGGCCAGGAGAGCCAGTGCCCGCTCCGACACCTGCCGGCGCGCGTCCTCATTCGTGGTCCCACGCAGGCGGTAGGGCGCATATTGAAAAAGGATCGAGGCGACATGCTTGCCCGGCGGCGCCAGGCTTGGGTCGGCCATCGTCGGAATGACGACTTCGAGGGCGGGTCGGTCGGCCATGGGCGTCGAGAAACCCAGGCTCGATGAGTTTCAACAAGGTGCGTTGCGGATCGGCGCTGGAGGCAACCACGGGCGCGCGGATTTCCTCGCCGCTGGTCAGTACGACGCCCACGGCCGTCTCCCTTTCGATCAGCACATGATCGACCTTGGCCTCGGTGCGGATCTCGACACCGGCGGCGCCAGCAGCCTTGGTCAAGGCGTTCGCGACCGCGCCCATGCCGCCCAGGGGCAGATGAAGCGCGCCCATGCCATGGCGTCCAAAAGACGAGAGCCGATAGAGCAGGTTGAAGACAGTGTTGGGGGAGCGTGGGCCGAGATAAACGCCCAGCGTGGCGTCGAAGGCGAGCAAGCCTTTGACGATGTCGCTCTCGAAATGATCCTGCGCCAGATCGGCCACATTCATCGTCAGGATACGCGTCAGCTCCAGAAGGTCCTTTTTGCCCAGCAGGCGAAGCTGGAGGGCGAAAAGACCGAGCGAGAGCTTGGTCGGGAGATCATTGGCACCGATCATCGGGCTGGGCGGCGTCTTCAGCAGGAAACCGCCGAGTGCGCCCGCCAAGCGGGTGAGGCGTGCCATGACCGGCCCATAGGCCACCGCATCGGCCGGCGAGAAGTGGGCGATGGAGACGGATGTGGCGGCGGCGTCGGCAGTGATTCGAATCTGTCCGCCGCCGGGCAGCATGGCGGTCGTGCCCACGGGCCGGTAGGTCTTCCGCAGGCCGAATTTTTTCAGGCCCAGATCGGCGGTGACGCGCGGATGCAGGGCATGAAGCAGATGGGCGACCGAGGAAACCTTGAACCCCGGCGCGAAGCTGCGCGTCACTGCTGCACCCCCGGCCCGCTCATTGGCCTCCAGCACCACGACCTTCAGGCCCGCCTTGGCGAGGTATGTGGCCGCGACCAGGCCGTTGTGGCCGGCGCCGATGATGGCGGCGTCATAGCGGTTGGCGCTCATTTCAGGACTCCATGTCTGAAGTCCTTGAGGATTTCGCGTGCGGCATTGGCGCCGGGGGCGCCCATGACCCCGCCGCCCGGATGGGTTCCCGAGCCGCACATATAGAAGCCGTCGAAGGGCCCGCGATACTGGCCCAGGCCCGGGAAGGGGCGATTGAACAGCAACTGATCCATGGTCAGCTCGCCCTGAAAGATATTGCCTTCCGTCAGCCCCACTTCGTTCTCGATGTCCCAGGGCGTGCGTGTCTGGACATGCAGGACGAGATCGCGAAATCCCGGCGCGTTCTCCTCGATGGTGTCCAGCACGTCCTTTTCGAAGGCGGCCTTCGTGGCCGAATCCCAGGGGTGCTCCGCCAGCCTGTAGGGAACATACTGGACGAAGACGGACATGAAATGTTTGCCCGGCGGCGCCATGGTGGGATCGACGGTGGTGGGGATGACGATGTCGAGAAAGGGCCGCTTGGACCAGCTGCCATACTTGTAGTCGTCGAAGGCGTGCTCGATGTAATCGAAATCGCCGCCGATATCGACAGTGCCCCAGGCCGCTTCCTTGGGCAATCCAGCGAAGCGGGGAAGTCCGTCCAGTGCGATGTTCAGCTTGCCGGAGGAGCCGCGGATCTTGAAGTTGCGCGCATAGCGATGGATGTCGGGATCGACGGCGTCCAGGTCGGTCTTCTCCAGGAGCTTGAGATATGTCCGCTTGGGATCGAGGTTCGAGACGATGGATCTGGCATAGATCTCCTCGCCGCCGGCGAGCGCCACGCCGATGGCCTTGCCGCCTTTGACGATGATCTTTTCCACATCCGCATCGGTGCGGATTTCAGCACCGGCCTCGGTTGCCGCCGATGCTATGGCCTTACTGACGCTGCCCATGCCGCCGCGGGCAAAACCCCAGGCACCGATCTGGCCGTCCACCTCGCCCATGTAGTGATGGAGCAGGACATAGGCGGTACCGGGGGAGTAGGGCCCCAGTGCCGTGCCGATGATGGCGGAAGCGGCGGAGAAACCCTTCCAGCGCGGATGTTCGAAATACTCGTCGAGAAAATCGCCGATGGACATGGTCCAGAAGCGCAGGATCTCGTACATCTGCTTCTCACCCATGCGGGCGAATTCGGCGCCGATCTTCAGGAACCCATCCAGATCCTCGCGCCGGCCCCAGGGATTGATCCGGTTCTGGGCAAAGGGATTCAGCACAGTGGGGTCCGGCGGGGTCAGCATCAGCAGCGGCTTGATGAAACGGCATTGCCGGCTGATTTCGGCGGCGTAATGGTCGTAGGCCTCGGCATCCTTGATGGAATGCCGGCGCAGCGATTCCCGCGTGCGGTCGTGATCGCGGTATGTCACGATTCCCTCGCCGGCGGCGTTGGGCTGGCTGTTGATCTCGTAGGGAATGACCTGGAGACCATGGCGCGGCAGATCGAGGAAGCGGAAGATTTCCGGCCTCAGCAGGCTGCAGACATAGGAGCAGGTCGAATAGGTGAAGCCGGGATAGACCTCGTCCGACATGGCCGCACCCCCGACCTTGCGGCCGCGCTCCAGCACCAGCACCTTCAGCTTGTTGCGACCATCCTTCTCGCCGCCCTTGGCGAGATATGCCGCCGTCGTCAGGCCGTTATGCCCGCCGCCGATGACGATTGCGTCGTATATGGCGGCCATCGCTCATCCCCCGGGGTTTCCCGGACCATATGCTCAGAAATTGAATTCTTGTTCAACTCTTGCGCCAACCAAATCGCTGCGGCGCATCACTGCAGATTATTGTCGGGCGCTGGTCCCGGCGCCGCCCCGATCGCACCAATGGCGGATCGGGGCGGTGTAGCGGGTTCTCGGTGTTAGCTGGAGATACCGGCCATCAGCGGCGCGGTCTTGCTGGCGTGATCGGCCGGCAGCTCGTCCAGGGTCAGATCGACCGCCTCCTCGAACACGCTCAGCGTCTCAGCGAGGCAGGACTGGTCGTGGGCCGAGGAGATGAACCAGGGCTCGCGGCTGTCGGGCTCGCACATGACGCCGCGGGCGATCAGCTTCGCCGCCAACTGGTCGTAGAAGGTGTAGTCGCTGGTCTTCCAGTCGCGGTAGTTGGTGGGCGGCGTCTCCTTGAAGAACAGCCCGCTCATGCTCGGATGGCCGGTGAAGCTATGGGGTATCCCGCGGGCCGAGAGGATCTTGTCGATGCCCTGCTGCATCGCGGTGCCATAGGCGGCGATGTCGGCCAGCGCCGAGGTGTCGCGCAGGATCGTCAGCGTACGCTCCGCCGCCGCCAGGCTCATGGCCTGGGCGGTATATGTCCCGCCATGGGCCACACCCCGGCCGAACTTGCGCATGATCTCCTCGCGTCCGCCGATGGCCGCGATCGGATAGCCGTTGGCCACCGCCTTCGCCATGGTGCAGATGTCGGCATTCACGCCATAGAGTTCCTGGGCCCCGCCCTTGGCGACGCGGAAGCCGGTCTTCACTTCGTCGACGATCATCAGCACGCCATGTCTCGTGCAGAGCTCGCGCACCGCCTTGAGGAATTCGGGCTTGGAGGGGATGCCGCAGCAATTGCCCAGGATGGGTTCGATCAGCACCGCGGCGATGTTATGCGAATGCGCCTTCAGCACGGTCTCCAGGCGGTTGGCGTCGTTGTAGGGCACCTGCCAGAACAGTTGGCGGATGAGTTGGGGCACGCCCTTGCCGTATGTCACGACCTCCGGCCCCTTGATCGGGTCTGTCATGTTGGCCATGTCGGCGGTCCACATGGCCGCATCGAACAGGCCGTGGTAGCTGCCCTCGAAGGTCACGTAGTGGTCTTTGCCGGTGTAGCCGCGGGCCAAGCGAAGGGCCGCCATCACGGCCTCGGTGCCGGAATTGGAGAAGCGGACCAACTCGGCCGTCGGCACCATGTCGCGAATCATCTCGGCGACAACGACTTCGCGTTCGGTGCCCAGCGCGAAGACAGTGCCCACCTCCTGCCCTTCGCGGGCGGCGGCATCGACCTCGGCATGGCAATGACCGAGGATCGCCGGGCCGTAGCCCAGGCGGTAATCGATGTAGACATTGTCGTCCAGGTCCCAGACCCGCGCCCCCTTACCTCGCTTGACATAGACCGTCTTGCCTTCGCCCCAGAAGCGGAAGTTGGAACTGACGCCCAAGGGCATCACCTCAACCGCCCTCTTGTAATGGGCCGTGGACTTGTCGAGCTTGTAAGCCGGTTTTATCCGCCGGGTCGGGGCGTTCATGATCCTCTCTCCCATCCGACCGATCTCTGAAAACACCCCTTGGTGTATTCCGGCATCGGTCATTGTTTGAATGACTGTATAGATTTAATAGCATCCGGGCCGATTCTTGTCCAGTATGTTGAATGAACATTTAATTTCGCACCTGCAAAAATATGTTAATTTGGAGAGCGTTAGACCCGTCGGCCGATGCAGACCATGAACGAAACCGAAGCCCCCAAACAGCCCCGTGCCACCCCCATCCGGGAGGCACGCCAGCGTCAATTGATCGAATCCACCATCGTTGCCATCGGCCGCTATGGCTATGCCAAGCTGACTCTGAACCACGTGGCCTCGCTCGCCGGGCTCTCGCCGGGGATCGTCAATTTCCACTTCCGCAGCAAGGAACAGCTTCTCGCCGCCACGCTGGAATATCTGGTGGAGGAGTACGAGGCCTTCTGGACCCAGGCGCTGGCCGATGCCGGCGATTCGGTGGCCCAGAAGGTCGAAGCCATGATCGAGGCGGATTTTCACCTGCAGATAAACAGCCTGGAGAAGGTCACGGTCTGGTATGCCTTCTGGGCCGAGGCCCAGGCCAATCCCACCTATCGCGAGAGGATCTCGCGCCAGGAGGCCCGCTATTTCGAGGACATCCGTGCCTTGTTTCAGCGCCTGATCGATGAGGGCGGCTATGCCGGCGTCAGCGCCGATGCGGTCGCCTATGGCATCAGCGCCATGATGGATGGATTCTGGTTCGATCAGATGATCGACCCGGCCAGTTTCGATCGCGAAGAAGCCAAGCGCATCTGCCGCATGTTTCTCTCCGGCCTGTTTCCCCGGCATTTTGCCGGCGTGCCGCAGCCCGATCGGGGTGCTGCAATGGAAGCACTGCGCCAGCTGCAGAACGAGCGTAACGAGGCCCTGACGGCGCTGGCCCAGAAGGAGCGGGCTGTCATGGATGCGTTGGCGCGCGGCGAGAGCCCCAAACCCAACCCCATCGTTGCGCCGACCAAATGAGCGAGTCACTCGCCGATCACCGGCTGGCAAAACTGCTGATGCCGGCCTCCGTGGCCTTGGTCGGGGCCTCGCCTAAAGTCGGCAGCGTGGGCCACGGCATGCTGCACGGCTTGCGCGGCGGTGGATTCAAAGGCCGCATCTACCCGATCAATCCCAACTACAAGGAGATCGAAGGGATCGCCTGTTATCCCTCCCTCGCCGCATTGCCGGAGCGGGTCGATCATGCGTTGCTGGGCGTGGCCAACGCCCGCCTGGAGGCCGCGATGGGCGAGGCGGTGGCATCGGGCGCGCAGGCCGCCACCATCCTCGCCAGTGGCTACCTCGAGGGCGATGGCACGCCGCCGCTGACCCGGCGCATCGCCGATCTGGCGCGGGGTGCCGGCATGCAGCTCTGCGGGGGCAATGGGATGGGTTTCTACAATCAAGAATCCGGCGTGCGCATCTGCGGCTTTCCCCCGCCGGATTGGGTCGAGCCCGGACCCATCGCCCTCATCGCCCATTCGGGCTCGGTCTTCTCGGCCCTGGTCCACAACGACCGGCGCTTTTCCTATAGCCTCGCAGTCTCCGCCGGTCAGGAGTTGGTGACCAATGCCGCCGACTACCTCGATTTCGCTTTGCGCATGAAGACGACGAAGGTGGTTGGCCTGTTCCTGGAGGCGATCCGCGATCCCGCCGGTTTCGTCGCCGGCCTCGAACTTGCCAATGCCCGCGACATCGCCGTGGTGGTCCTGAAGGTCGGCCGTTCGCCGGAGAGCGCGGCGCTGGCCATTTCTCATTCCGGCGCGCTGGTGGGGGACGACGCGGTGCAGAGCGCGCTCTTCCGCCGCCATGGCGTGATCGCCACCGAGAATCTGGATGAATTCGCCAATGCCCTGCTGCTGTTTGCCCAGCCGCGGCGCATGGGCAAGGGGCATCTCGCCAGCGTTCATGATTCCGGCGGCGAGCGCGAACTCTTCGCCGACCGCGCGGCGGCCTGGAAGATGCCCTTTGCCACGATCACCGACGAGACGCGCCGGAAATTGGCGGCACGGCTCGACTATGGGCTTGATCCCGTGAACCCGCTCGATGCCTGGGGCACTGGCCATGACTACCAGGGCATCTTCGCCGATTGCATGTCGGCGCTGCTGGACGATCCGGATACCGCCGTCGGCGCGCTTTGCGTGGAAACGCGCGCCGGGCATTCGCTGCACGAAGGCTACGCGGCGGCCATGATGACGGCCCATCCCAAAACCGAGAAGCCGCTTGTGGTGATCAACAATGTGGCGGCGGTCGGCGACGACGATCTCGCCCTTCGCATCACGCGAGCAGGAATTCCCCTTCTGATTGGTCTCGATGCGGGCCTGGCTGCGATCAAGGGCGAGATGGCTCGGCGCGATTTCCGCGCCCGGCCGGCGATGCGGCCTTGGCCGGCGCCGCCGGGTTGCCGCGAAAAATGGCGAACCCGGTTGGTCCGGGGCACTGCCTTGGATGAGTCAGAGAGCCTCACGCTGTTGGCCGATTACGCCGTGCCGGCACTGCCCCATCGCCTGGTGGAGAGTGCCGCGGAGGCCGAGTCAGCCGCCCGCGATCTGGGACTGCCCGTCGTCCTCAAGACCGCCATGCCGGGCATTCTGCACAAGTCCGATGTGGGCGGCGTGAAGTTGGGGCTTGCCGATTTCCCGGCCGTCCGCGCGGCCTATGAAGAGCTGGCCGGCCGGTTGGGCCCGCGCATGTTGCTGGCACCCATGGCGACGGGAGGCTTGGAACTCAGCTTCGGTGCCAAACTCGATCCGCAGTTCGGGCCCGTCGTCATGGTGGGCGCCGGCGGCATTCTGATCGAGTTCATGACGGATCGAGCCTGCGCGTTGGCGCCCTTCGATGATGCGGAAGCCGGACGGTTGATCGATGGGCTGGCCTTGCGCCCGTTGCTGGATGGAAAGCGTGGCCGTCCGCCGGCCGATATCGCTGCCGTCGCCACGGCCTTGGCGCGGTTCTCGACGCTCGTCGCCGATTTGGCGGGCCTGGTTCAGGAAATCGACATCAACCCGCTGCTCGCGGGACCCAAAGGCTGCGTCGCGCTGGATGCGCTGATCGTGCCGGTTGGGGTGAAATGAAATCCAGAAGCTGAAAACCCGGCGCTGAGTGCCGCGTATCGCGCTTAAGCCGCTTCAGGTTCCTTGCGCAGCGGTGGCAGTTTGACCGGCCGCTTGAGGAAATCCGGCATGTGATCGCCGAATGCCAGAACCGGCGCATCATTGTCGGCCTCGGCCGGGCGACCCCGGCGCTCGCTGCGATCGTTGCGTCCGGAACGGCGCTGTTCACGTTGTTCTTGGGGTTGGTGCAGGGCTCTCACGGGCTGCTCCGCTATGTCCTGCTCCACGATGGGCTGCGGCAGCAGGGCCGGGTCGATCAGGATCTCTTCGGGTAGAACGGGTTCGGCTGCCGCAGCGGCGGTGGGTTGCTCCTGTCGCGGCGCGCGTTCCGGCGCGGAGGTGCGCCGTCCACCACGCGCGGGCGCGCGGCCCGATCGCGATGCGGGCGCACCGCCGCGTCGACCGCGTCCGCGGCCGGCGGCTTCTTCCTCGAAACCCACGGTGGGAATGCCGGCGATCTCGATTCGCGGGATCGTCTTGCCCAGCATTTTCTCGATGGCCTCGACGAAACGGCCGTCACCCTGGCTTGCCAAAGTGAAGGCATGGCCTTCGCGCCCGGCGCGGCCGGTTCGGCCGATGCGATGGATATAGTCCTCGGCGTGAATCGGCACGTCGAAATTGAAGACGTGGCTCAGCCCTTCGATATCGAGGCCGCGGGCGGCGACATCGCTGGCCACCAGGATGGAGATCGCGCCGCTGCGGAACTTATCCAACGTTTCGGTGCGGGTTGACTGCGCCAGATCGCCGTGAAGCGGGAAGGCATTGAAGCCATGCTTGGCCAGCGAGCGATGGAGGATATCCACGTCGCGCTTGCGGTTGCAGAAGATGACCGCATTGCGCACGGTCTCGGCGCGCAGCAGTTGGCGCAAGGTCTCGCGTTTATCCTGCTGATCCACCACCGCCATCGCCTGGACCACCAAAGCGGCGGGGGAGGCGGGCGGGCTGACGGAGATTTCCTTGGGATTGAGCAGGAAGGCATCGGCCAGGCGCCGGATTTCCGGCGGCATGGTGGCCGAGAAGAACAATGTCTGCCGGATGCGCGGCAGCATGCCGACGATTCGCTCCACATCCGGGATGAAGCCCATGTCCAGCATGCGGTCGGCTTCGTCGATGACCAGGATCTTGACGTCGCTCATCAGGATCTTGCCGCGCTCGAACAGGTCAAGCAGGCGTCCCGGTGTTGCGATCAGCACATCGACGCCGCGATCCAGCTTCTTCAACTGGTCGGTGAAGGATTCGCCACCGATAAGCAGCGCCATGCTGAGTTTGTTGTATTTGCCATAGAGTTCGAAATTCTCGGCCACCTGGGAGGCAAGCTCGCGGGTCGGCTCGAGAATCAGGGAGCGCGGCATGCGGGCTCGCGCCCGGCCACTCGCCATGATGTCGATCATCGGAAGCGTGAAGGAAGCGGTCTTGCCGGTTCCGGTCTGGGCGCAACCGAGTACATCGCGGCCCATCAAGACGTAAGGTATTGCCTGCGCCTGGATCGGCGTCGGGGCGACATAGCCGACATCGCCAACGGCGCGCAGCACTTCGGGGCTTAGCCCAAGATCAGTAAAAGTCATGCGTTCTATGTTGTTCCAGTGATTGATTTTATAAGGGGACAAATTGCCGCGACCGCGGAAAATTGCGCGGGATCATAGGAGTAGTTAGGATTTTGTCAACGTTGAGCTCGATATTGGCTGGGTTTGGCATGAGTTCCAGAGTGCGCCGCCGACAGGCGAGGAATATCGGACGGCTGGGTGCCGCCGCGTGATGTCGCCGACCCCGCGTCCGCTTCCTCGCCGCCAAATCCTGGCGCTTTTGCCCGGCGCGCTCTGCGATGCGGCCCTGTGGCGCCATCAAATCGCAGGCCTCGCCGATATCGCCGACGTTCGCGTGGGCGACCTGACCCGCGACGATTCCATCGGCGCCATGGCGGCGCGCGCCCTGGCGAACCTGCCGCCGCGCTTTGCCTTGGCGGGATTGTCGCTGGGCGGCTATGTGGCCCTGGAGATCATGCGCCGCGCGCCCGATCGGGTGATACGGCTTGCCTTGCTCGACACCTCGGCTCGGCCGGAGCCATCGACCGACGTCGAGTCTGGAATACCTGCATCGACCGCCGAGCCAGCGCGCGCGGCCGGGGCCACGCCCATGACGACCCTCCTGGTTCATCCCATGAGGCTCGGCGATCGGCGGCTGGCCACCATACTGGCGGCTATGGCCGACAGGGTCGGCCGCAAGGCTTTTCTGCGTCAGCAGCAGGCGATCCTGCGCCGCCAGGACAGCTGGCCCGATCTGGCGGCCATCCGCTGCCCCACCTTGCTGCTCTGCGGCCGGCAGGATCGGCTCGCCCCGCCCGCCTTGCAGCAGGAGATGGCCGACGCAATCCCCGGTGCACGCAATGTCGTCATCGAGGATTGCGGCCATCTCTCGCCGCTGGAGCGGCCCGAAATGGTTACTAAAGCTCTGAGAGACTGGCTCAGCGCTTAAGCTGTCGGTGCCGTCGGCGGTTCAGCAAGACGAGCTTCGGCAATCACTTCCGTTGCGCAGCAGTTCGTTGTTCTGAGGTGGAAACAGCTTCATCGTCACCTGCTGCATGAAATCCTTGAATTCCGGATCGCTCGGGCCCGAAAACCCGTCCCCCGCCGCGCGCAGGAAGGACAGCGATTCGTCATTTTGGCAGAAGGCCGCATAGAGAACGACGTCGCCGCCGCGCGATGCCGAGAGCGCCGGCGGCGATCCGGCGCAGATATGGGCCTCGTCGGTGGCGCTGCCATTGAACAGCAGGCGGACATGGAACATGCGCCGCGCCGATGGCCCGGGCGTGGTGGTGAATTCCGTCGGCGGCCCAAAATGCGCGCCGTACATGGCCCGGGTGACGGCCTGATCGAACTCGGCCTGGGTGGCGCCGAA
>WNFT01008866.1_pt1 | contig 15906 bp, 10 predicted proteins | sample 5400191 | NCBI WGS metagenome assembly WNFT01 (sample SAMN13153359, study PRJNA577476) | soil metagenome | isolation source: 80 cm saprolite under Madrone tree | place: USA:California | collected 2016-06-14 | reverse complement strand
CAGCCCCGGGCACCTACCAGGTCCAGGTCACGGCTGCTGATTCAGCTGGACATCTGGCCTTCGGCAGTATGGTCATTACCGTCGCTAACGGAGCCCATCTCGAATTTGGGCCAATCCCGATCCCGTATCTCTTGAATGGTATCGGAGTCGTGGTCGTAGGAATAGCGACTCTACTGCTATTCTACGGCCTCACGGTCCGCCGAGCCCGACGGCGACAGCAGAACTCGGCCTCGAAGGGCATAGACCCCTATAGCAGCAAGAAGAGATTCTTCACGCCTACCGTGATTTGTCATGGGTATGATTTGAACACGATACAAAATATGGAGGGCGGGTTGTTCCGATGAAGCTCAGAAGCTTCCGGGTGACGAACTACAGGTGCGTCGATGACTCTGGCGAGGTACAGGTCGAACACATCAAGACTCTCGTAGGAAAGAATGAGAGCGGCAAGACAAGCATCCTGAAGGCCCTGCACAAGTTCAACCCTGCTATGCCGGAGACCTACAACGGCCTGAAGGAGTTTCCTCGCAAACGATTCCACGAGTATGACGACAAAGCAGTTGTCGTACAGGTGAAATTCTCCCTGGAACCCAACGAAAAAGACGAGCTCTCAAGAATCGACCCACGCCTCATAGACGTTTCGGGCGTGTCGGTCACAAAAGACTACACCGGAAGGTACAACGTACGATTCCTGCCCGACATTGTAATTCCACCTCCCAACCTGAAAGGACTCTTTTCCCTGCTCATCGAGCTCCGGAGCGCAATGGACAAGCTCGACGATTCCATGTCTGGACCACAATCAGGTGTTCGTTGGAAGCTCCTCGATGCGCTGAGTCGAGTAGGAACAGGCATAAGCGAGGACATGGATCTTTCCTCCATCTCATCAGCTAGAGAAGCCTTCGTCAGGCAAATCCAGGAAATCCTCTCACTACTTGGACAGACCCCCGATATGGAGGAGTACAAGACCATCAGAGCCTCAGTACGCGTCATACTGGACACGATCGACTGGCCCAACGTCGAAGCCCGAGTCAACAAGTACATTGTTGAAAACCTTCCGCTCTTCATCTATTTCGAAAACTACGCAATCATCTCTAGCAGAATCCACCTCCCGTCCTTTGTGGAACGCCTCAATTCAGGCGATCTCAGCCCTGAAGAAAAAACGGCCAGGAGGCTCTTGGAGTACGTGAAACTGGATCCAGAGAAACTTGCTATGCTGGGAGGACACGAAGGAAAATCTTCGAATGAGATCCAAGAGGCGATCGACACTAGAGCGCTCATGGTGGACAGGGCGGCCCTGTCCCTCTCCGGGCTTCTGGCCGACCTCTGGCAGCAGCGGAGGAACCGGATAGACCTTGCAATAGACGGAGAATACCTGAGGCTATGGGTGGCAGACAACGTTGACGGTTCCAGAATCGAACTGGAGCAGAGGAGCAAAGGCTTCCAGTGGTTTCTCTCCTTCTACCTCGTATTCATGACAGAATCTCCAGAACGGCAGAAGAATGCGGTGATTCTTTTGGACGAGCCTGGGCTCCACCTTCACGCGTCAGCGCAGGAAGACCTCATGCGAGTCTTCACAAAGCTATCAGAGAAGAACCAGATCATCTACGCAACTCACTCTCCCTTCATGATAGACGTAGACGCTCTCGACAAGACCAGCCTCCTGACGGAGACTCCAGAGGGCACAAAGATCATCGAACCCGCAAAGACAACCGACAAGACGGCTCTGTTCCCCATCCAGGCAGCTCTCGCATACTCACTATCCCGGGCCTTATCCACTGAGAGATACAGCCTGCTCGTGGAAGGCATTACTGACCTCTGGATCCTCTCGACGATCTCGCAACACTTCAAAGCGTCTGGGCGCAGATACCTCGAAGACGACATAATCATCACTCCTACAGGCGGCGGCCAGAAATCCGCCCTCTTTGCCACCATGCTCTCAGGACAGAACATGAGCGTAGCTGTCTTGTTGGACGCGGATGTCGAAGGAGCGAATGTTAGGAAGAAATTAACTGAAACCGGTATAGCGAGAGAGACCAGCGTCCTCTTCGTCAGCGACTTTGCCCAAGAACCCGGCCGCGTGGTCGAACTGGAAGACCTTCTACCCACAGGTCTCTATCTCAGATTCGTAAACGAGCTCTATTCAAGAGAACTTGGCAAGAACCCCATAACTGAGAGCGGCCTAGCACCAGGGGTACCGATCCGAAGGTACGTCGAGGAAGAGTTTGCGAAGAGGGGTCTCAGCTTCTCAAGATTCCGGATTGCAAGAAACATCATGAACGATTTCCCACACATCCCGCTGAGCCAACTGCCCGCGGACTTTGTTGAACGCATGGAGCTCATGTTCTCACACATCAACAGAATCAAATCAACAGCTCCGGTGCAGACATTGACAGTCGAGACTCCGCGGCACTCCGTCCTGAAGTCAATCTTCTCGAGAACACGGACATGACGGAAAACCTCCAGGAACTTCAACCAGCTCACAGAACCGGGCCGCAAGGCGGGGCCCTCGGACGGGATAACTTCCCGGCGCGCAGGACGATCGTAACTAATGCTGACGCAAATAATGATCTGCCATCACCCCAGATGATCGGAGAGATCATCTCAGCGTACGGACTGGAGGGCCTTCAGCTAGACGGCACGTCTCTGGAAGGCACGGGCTACATAACCTTCCGCGCCATCACATCCCAAGGCATCTTGGCCCTACGCCGCAAGAAGGGCTCCGCCTCCAAGATAATGGCCAAACACCCTGACATCAGCGATAGCATAGAAGGCCAACATCGCCTGATACTATTCCTCCATGACCATGGCTTCCCGGTAGCCCCGCCCCTACTAACCAAGGGGAAAGACACGTACGTGAGCATACGGGGGATACCCTACAGCCTCTACCCCTTCATCGATGGCCAGCCCATGGATCCAAGCAACCTCCGCCAACTCAGGGCGTCAGCCGAGACGTTAGCGAGGTATCATCAGCTGACTGCAGGATACTCCGGAGTTCCACCTCTCACACAGGCTTCCTTCCCAGAGCTCTTTGAGGAAAAACTGAGAGATTTTCGCAAATATTCTGAGACTTTCGACGACTCGCTGTCGACCCTAGGCATGGCTGAAAGCATAGTGGCCTTCAAGTCTAGCCTGGATGAAATTGAAACCGAAATGCAGAACCTTCCTTTCGGCTCCTTGCCCAAGGTCGTGATCCACGGAGACTACAAGCCCGAGAACGTTCTCTTCCTGGGCGATGAAGTTGCTGCGGTCATAGACTTTGGACGCAGTCGAAATGAGGTACGGCTCTTTGATATTGCCAAGACAATCTCAGGTCTCCTCGGAACCAGCGACGACGCAACATTCCTAGAGATGACAAGTGCGTTCTTTACCGCCTACGACAGAACCTACCCATTGAACAGCCATGAGAGGACTGCCCTATTCTTACTCATCCAAGCAAGAACCGCCTCCAAAAATCTAGACAGGTTCATCAGGCTGACCAAGAAGACAGACATGGCCCAGAAGCTGGCGAAGGCAGAGAGATTCAACAGACTCGTTCAGCATCTACAGTCATTGAAAAACAACTCGGAAACGATCAGAAGTCTGTTCCAGGTGCCGGCCACCTCCAGACAAACGTCATTGTGAATGACAGCACCACTGGGAAGAGCCCAAGAAGTCACAACATGAGGATGGAACCAACGGAAGAGTTTCAGGAAACGGGAACGAATGGCCCTGTCCTCTCTGTACGATTCCGGGTAAAGAGGTTCTGATGGAGTTTCCAAGGTGGAGGCTGACTCGGACCAAGACAATGAAAGGCCACAGAGAGCGACTGATGATCTACTACAGGGATCATGTGAGGACCCTAGATGAACAGTCCGTCGGAGAGGCATACATGCTACTACTGACGATTGGCCGGAAATTCTTCTCCTACACGAAGCAATGGGGTATCTTTGAACCCGTCTATGCAACGGTTCCAGACCACTGGCACCGAGTCGCGTCGGATCTTGACCCTGGTTCAGAGGATTACGAGCAGATTCTCAAGACTCCGCGACTGATCATAGACACAGACCAGATGACAATCGACAAGGTAAAACCCGAACCGCAAGAGAGGTTGCCAGAAACGACTCCTTCCGCTACCCCGCTTGGGACAAGTGGTTCGCAGCTCCAGTTAAGGTCGTCAAGCCTAACAGACACTTCGGCCGCTTGGAAAAGGTTGCATGATACTAAATGAAGTTCGGAGCTGCAAAAGAGCAATTCTCGACGGACGAGAGAAGGTGCGAATCATGCGGCATGACACAAGACGACTGTATGTGTTATGAGTTCACGCTTCCAGGCTAGAAACTTGAAAGGTTCAACAATTTTTCTCCTGATCCTGATGGCAATCCTGATTTTTTCCCAATCATTTACGACCCAACTGGACCAGAGAAACCCTGTATCCGTAGTGTCTACGCTCCCGATGACGAGCACGTTCAACTACATCGTTGTTATTGCGATGCTGAATTCGAGCATCAATAATATTATCGGAAACCCGCTCGCGCCGTACCTGAACTATCTAGCGAGCACCTACGGACTTGCCACGAGCTATACCGTAGTATCCCCACACAGGGTCCCTAACTATCTCGCAATGACGGGCGGCACCACCTTCGGTGTGACGACGGACTGCACCCCGAGCACTTGTCCCATGAGCGGTGCGAACATCGCCGACCGGATAGAAGGAGCAGGCCTGACATGGAGAGCATGGGCTGAAGACTACAATGTCACTCAGGGCTGCAGCTCCTTGTCTAAGAACGCTGGGTATGACATCAAGAGTTTCCCGTTCCTCTACTACACGGATATTACTAGTAATTCGTCAAGGTGCAACGATCTGCTCAGGGCAAACACTTCGACTGTCTCGCCGGGCCCAGAGACAGATAATCTCTTCCTCAACTCCCTGTCGTCCGCTTCTACAGCTACCAATTACAACTGGTTGAGTCCCAACGCTTGTGACTCGATGCACAGTTGCCGCCCTCTTGACACAATTGCGACCGCTGACACCTACCTTTCCAGCCTCGTCCCGGCAATACTCAACAGTTACATCTTCACAACCCAGAAGGCTGCTCTCTTTCTCACCTTCGCCGAAGGTGTGCAGAGTGCAGTCTCCACAACAGACTATGTGCCTACGATCTGGGCGGGGCCAGTCGCTAAGACCAGCTATCAATCGTCAAGCCAGTACGACCACTACTCTATACTCAAGACAATAGAAACGTCATGGGGTCTCGCGGGCCTTACATCGAACGACGGCAACGCCGTCGACATGAACGAGTTCCTCAACGCCCAGTTGGGTGTTACCTCTACTGCTACTCCGAACCCGACTGAGGTTGGCACTCAGGTCAAGTTCAATGCCGCAGCCACCGGAGGAACCGCCCCTTACACGTCATACAGCTGGAGCTTTGGCGACGGGGCGACTGCGACAACCTCTATGGCTAGCACAACTCACACCTACACTGCTACGGGAGCATTCACAGCAACTGTAACAGTTACCGACTCGGTCGGTTCAACATCAACATCTTCCCCCACATCTGTTACTGTCGATAAGAAGCTGACAGTTACTGCGAGTGCGAGTCCGAACCCGATCGATGCGGGCGTATCAGAGAGCTTCACGGCTACCTCGACCGGCGGCGTCTCACCAGTATCCTGCAGTTGGTCTTTTGGCGACGGCTCGTCAGATACTGGGTGCTCGACAACTCATGCCTACTCTTCCTCTGGAACGTTCACTGCGACTGCTACTGCGACCGATAGTCTAGGCGTCACTTTAACAAGTAGCGTGACCGTGACGGTCGATTCTAAGCTCAATGTTAGTGAGAGCGCCAGCCCGAATCCGACTGAGGTGGGGACCGCAGTCGGCTTTGCTGCCACTGTTACGGGAGGAACGACTCCCTTCACCTCCTATGCCTGGGCTTTTGGCGACGGGGCAACCGCGACCACCTCTACGGCCAGCACAACTCACACCTACACTTCTGCAGGAACATTCAAGACAACGGTGAAAGTCGCTGATTCAGGCAGTTCGACCACAACATCTACTGCCGTATCGATAACTGTCAATTCTAAGCTGACCGCCTCGGCTGTTGTAAGTCCAAGCCAGACCGATGTGGGGGTCTCTGAAAGTTTCACAGGCACCACTTCTGGTGGGGTGGGAAATCCCTCTTGCAGCTGGGCTCTCGGTGATGGCTCGACAGACACTGCGTGCTCGACACGCTATACCTATACGACCGCCGGCACGTTCACAGCTACTCTCGCCGCTACAGACGCTCTAGGGACCACCGTTACGAGCAGTGTTACTGTGACTGTCAATGCTGGTCCTGCCGTTGACTTCAGCTTTACGCCTGCTGCCCCAACGAATGGTCAGTCGGTGACGTTTATCGCCGCGACTACCTACGGTACGAGTCCGTTCTCATTCAGCTGGAGCTTTGGCGACGGAAGTACAGGCTCCGGTAGTTCTGTCAGCCACACATACACTAACCCCGGAACCTTCACGGTGACTCTAAACGCCACTGATGCTGTCGGTAAAATGGCTACGCAATCATACTCTGTAGTAGTCCTGTTAGGTTTTGGAGTGAGCATCGCCTCTATCAGCCAGTCCCCCGCCGAAGTCGGTGTGCAAGTGGTAGTGACAGCCACTGTAGTCGGTGGTACACCCCCCTACACATGCATCTGGGCCTTCGGTGACGGATTTTCTGGGACTGGATGCTCTGCGACCCACACCTACTCGTCTGCTGGAAACTTCACTGTAACGATCAAGGCGACTGATTCTAAAGGCCAGTCAATGACCGACAGTCAATCGTTAGTCGTCAATGTCAAGCTGGCTGTTAGGGCGGGTGCTAGTCCGAACCCGACCGACGTGAACGTTTCCGTGAGCTTCACCGCCACTTTGCTTGGTGGCGTTTCCCCCGTATCCTGCAGCTGGAATTTCGGTGATGGCTCATCGGGTACAGGATGCACAATCCGACTGAGGTGGGCACCGCAGTCAGCTTTCCCGTCACTGCTACAGGGGGAACGGCTCCCTACACGTCGTACTCATGGAATTTTGGTGACGGAACAGCTGTGACCACCACTACGGCCAGCCCGACCCACACCTACGCATCAACCGGAACATTCACCGTAACGGTCACAGTTACCGACTCTGCCGGATCGAAAGCAACATCTTCCATTTCTCTAATTGTCAATCAAAAGCTGTCTGTTACAGCCAACGCTAGTCCAAACCCGACCGAGCTTGGCAAGTCTCCAAGTTTTACCAGCACCGCTTCTGGTGGTGTAGGTGCCATCGCCTGTGGTTGGAACTTCGGGGACTCGACTACCGGTGCTGGATGCTCGATAAACCACGTCTATGTGACTGCTGGCACGTTCACTGCCACAGTCACCGCGACCGATATCCTAGGTGTTGCCGCAAGCGGCAACATCACGGTCACTGTCAATCCCAAGCTCACAGTAACTGCAAGCGCTAGTCCAAACCCGAATGATGCGGGTGTCTCGATTAGTTTCAGCGCAACCACATCTGGCGGTGTGTCCCCGGTGTCGTGCAGCTGGACTTTTGGAGATGGCACTTCTGGCATTGGATGCTCGACAAACCATGCCTATGCCGCTCCTGGAGCCTTCTCCGCTAACATCACCGCGACTGATAGCCTTAGTGCCACTGCGACCAGCAGCGTGTCCGTGAAAGTCCATCCTAAGCTTGCTGTGACTGCAAGCGCTAGTTCGATGCTGACCGAGGTCGGTAGGTTGATCAGTTTTGCTGGCACCATTTCTGGTGGAGTGACGCCGATCACCTGTAGCTGGTCTTTCGGTGATGGCTCATCTGGTACTGGATGTGTGTCAATCCATACTTATACAACGGTCGGATCGTTCACTGCCAACGTCACTGCGACTGACAGTCTAGGTGTCATGGCCTCCAGCAGCGTTACCGTAACCGTCAATCCTCAGTTGGCCGTTACGATTGCTCCTGCTAGTCCGAACCCGACTGAGGCGAGCAAGTCGACGAACTTTACTGCTACAACCTCCGGTGGTGTTGGCAGTTCAACCTGTATCTGGGACTTTGGTGATGGGGCTTCGGCTGGCACATGCTCTGCGGTCCACATCTATTCCACTGCTGGGAACTTCACTGCTATTGTCACTGCTACTGATACGCTTGGTGTGAGCGCGACCAGTAGCACGACCGTAATCGTCAAGCCCAAGCTTGCCGTTACCGCTACAGATAGTCCGAAGACGACTGAGGTCAGTAAGTCCGCCACGTTCAACGCCACTACTTCCCTTGGTGTTGGCTCTCGGAACTGTAGCTGGTCCTTTGATGATGGCTCTTCCGGCACTGGATGCCTGACAAGCCACCCCTACACAACTAGTGGAACGTTCACCGCTACCGTCACTGCCTCCGACAGTCTGGGTATTACCGTAAGTAGCGCCGTCTCCGTGACTATCAATCCCAAACTCACCGTCACGGCGAGCGTTAGCCTGAGTCCAACAGTTGGCACTGCCGTCAGCTTTACCACTTCTATCACCGGTGGAGTCTCTCCCGTTTCCTGCAACTGGACTCTGGGCGACGGGTCGTCTGTTACCGGATGCCTTACAAGCCACACTTATGCGACCGCGGGAACGTTCGTGGCTACAGTCACTGCTGCCGATAATCTGAATGTCACCTCGACCGACTCCGTAACCCTTGTCGTGGATCTTGCAGTGACAATTTCCGCCAGTCCATCTCCCACCGAGATCGGTGTCCCGGCAACCTTCACAACCACAGCAAAGGGAGGCGTCTCCCCGTACACTTTCAACTGGAGCTTTAGCGACGGGACTTCTCAAGTCGGGAGTATTACAACTCACACATTCACATCTCCAAAGCTCTACACGGTCAAGCTGATGGTAACCGACAACAATGGAAACATGGGCTCCACTGTGAAACAAGTCCAGGTTCAACCCGCACTAACGGTCGCCTTCACGTCCGACACGGCGGGAGGCGCGGCCCCGACCAAGGTTAACTTTAGCGCCACTGCCTCTTGGGGGGTCGGTCCCTACACATTCTCATGGGGCTTCGGGGACGGCCAGAAGGCGACAGGACCTTCACAGGCCCACAACTACACTGTGCCAAAGAGCTACACTGTGCAAGTTACAGTCACAGATTCAATAAGGGTCACTGCCTCGGGCAGCCTGACCATCACAATCACGGCTCAACCTTCCAATCCCACTACTCAACGCCCTGCCAATGTGGCGACGGCTGGGCCAATTCCAGTTGACGCCTTGGTGTATGGAATAGGAAGCTTGGCTGTCATTCTCATCTTCATTGCTCCAGTCTACGCCATCATGGTTCGTCGTCGCCAGAGCCGCTCGTATGGGGATCATTCAACTAGTCGCTAGCCGAATATTGCAAAAATGCAGGGCTGGTTAGGGTCCGCGACAGCGCTTTGGCTTTGTTCTAAACACTGAGATCCTGCCGGGTTCTGATCGTCTTCATCAGGTCTCCCCGAGTAATCATTCCCAGAATCTTATCACCATCAGTCACGAGTAAGCGTCCGATATTCTTCTCCGCAACTTTCTGCAGTGCTTCAGCGGCAGAAGCGTTCGGGCTGATCGTAACTATTCGTTCGTAGGGAACCATCGCTTGGGCAACAGTCTCTATCTCTCGTTTCTCCGCGGGAATGGATCTGACTGACGACATCGTGACAACTCCCTCCAGCTTGTCGTTCCGGACCACAGGATAACCGCCGTGCGGATGGATGAGGAAATAGTCGGTTACGAGCTTCTGGACACTAATGTCAGGCGAAACTGTAAGGAGATCCTTCGTCATAATGTCGCCAACGCTGATCCCGTGAAGCGCCTCGGTCATTTCGGTCTGTTTGAGGCTCGTCTCAGCCCCGGACCGAATAAACCAGCCTAAGAAGATAATCCACAATCCGTTGAAGATGTCTGCGGTCGCGACTACCAACAAGAGACCTGCGGCAATCATGATCAATGACAGCGCCTCGGTAACGCGTGTTGCATTCCGAGTCGCCTTCAACAAGTTCTTAGAACGTCCCCAGAGACTGCCGCGCAATACTCGGCCACCGTCGAGAGGAAATGCTGGAATAAGATTGAACGCGCCCAACGCAACATTGATCACGGCGTTGTAGCCGAGGACGGCGATGATCGGAACAGGCGCAGAAACTAGCCTGGTCAGAAACCAGAGCGCCCCTAGGACTCCAGCAATTGCGAAGCTCGTCAAAGGCCCTGCGACCGCCATACGGACCTCTAAACTAGCGTCCTTCGGTTCTTCACTCATCTCCGAGACTCCGCCAAAGAAGAAGAGAGTGATTCTTTCGATCGGGAGACCGTTTTTCTTTGCGATGTAAGAATGCGATAACTCATGTAGTAGGACCGAGATGAAGAGTACGAGGGCGGAGACTGCTCCAATAGCCCAGTAAGTGGCGGCGCCGAGCCCTGGATAGACGGCGGGCAGATAATAATCTGCCAGCGACCAGGCTATCAAGAGAAAGACCAACCACAGTGTCCAGTGGATCCTTATCGGAATGCCAAGTATTTTCCCAACGTTCGCCGACAAGATTCTCCACTACCTTCCGTACTCGCGTACGGTGCTAGCACTTGAGCGTTTTCCTATGCGGTCTTCGAGACGGATCGCGATGGCCGAATCGAGGGATTAGGATGAGTTCCATGTTGATTCATGAAGATCGCCTTTAGCGCTTCCAACCAGGCTCGTCTCGCCTCATCGATAGGCAATCCGGAGACGAGAAGGGTCTCGAGCCCATTCCAGAGAGCGATGAGCGCATTTGCGAGAGGACGAATGTCCAAATTGTCCCCGACAATCTTCCTCTTTCTGCCCTCATCAAGGAAACCGGTCAGGACCCGCTCGTATTCATCATGATTCTGTTTCAATATTCTTCTCAGACTGGGGTTTCGTGACGCTTCGGAGAGAATTTCGAAGCTCAGTCCTGGGTTGGATGCTGACAGTTTCAGCATTTTGTCGAAGAACTGGGTGGCGCTTTGGATCGGATTTGCCTCGTTGCCAAATGAAGATAACAGAATTTCTTTGAAAGCCTGAGGTGCTGTCTTACACATCGCCTCGAACAGGTCCTCTTTGCCGGAGAAGTAAAGGTAGATCGCGCCTTTGCTTACGCCGAGCCGTTTCGCAATGTCGTCCATCGTTGCTTCGTGGTATCCTTTTTCGGCGAAGACTTTGTTCGCCGCTTCGAGGATTCTGTTCTTCGCTTCTTCCTTGTATTCAGGTACAACCTTGGGCATCTAGCTCAAGAATCATTGCGTGAGCAGTGATATTTAAAATGACCAGCGCGTTTAAATAATGACCGTACGGTCAGTTTGTGCCCGGCGAAAACCTCTGAACGCTCTCCTTACATCGTTGGGTCAAGTAGTCACGAGAAGTGACTACGAAACGTGCACGGCCGTTAATAGGCCGGAACCGGGTAACTCACCCTCCGGAGGGAAACAGAATGAAATGTCGTCCGCGAATGGACCCGGAAATGGTCAGATCAACAATCCTAACAATATCCCCTTTGAGACTAATCCTACGATAGGAGTATGGTCGAAATGATCCCAGGAACCGAACCGTTCCTAGGCCAATCGGACAGGGTCGTACAAGTCGACAACCTGTCGAAGAAATACAAAGACACTATGGCGGTTAACGGGATCTCCTTCGCCCTCTCGAAAGGAGAGGTCTTCGCCTTCCTGGGCCCGAACGGTGCGGGAAAAACCACGACTGTGGAGATTCTGGAGTGCCTGCGAGCTCCGACAGGAGGTAGGGCGAAAGTGCTCGATTATGATGTGAGCAAACGCTCGGACCAGGGCGAGATCCGGAAGAGAATCGGCGTTCTTCCCCAAGATTTCAATGCGATAGATCGCCTAACGGTCCGGGAGAACATCGACTATTTCGGCGCCATGTTCGATCATCAGCTTGACGCTGATCAACTGATTGAACTCGTTGACCTGAAAGACAAACGAGATGCGCAGTTTAAGACTCTCTCCGGGGGATTGAAGCAGCGCGTGGGCCTCGCCGTCGCGCTTGTCAATGATCCCGTTCTTGTTTTCCTAGACGAGCCTACTACTGGTCTGGATCCTCGAGCTCGGCGTGATGTGTGGTATGTGATCGAACGATTGAAGAAACAGGGAAAGACAGTCTTCTTGACCACCCATTACATGGATGAAGCCGAGTACCTAGCCGATACTGTGTCGATCATTGACCACGGAGAGATAATCGCGTCGGGAACACCAGACCAGCTGATAGACACCCATGGCGGGAAGAAGACGCTAATCATCAGAGACGCTGGACAGGAAGGCCTCAAACAACTGCCTCCCGGTCTACCCAAAGCTGAACTTAGAAACGCGGGAGACATTGCTATCCCGTTGAACAATGGCGAACTCACAAACATTCTCATCAGTCTAGGACAAACTCCTCTGCACGACAAGGAAATAGAAGTCAGACGTCCCACGCTGGACGACGTCTTCCTCAATCTTACTGGGCGTAGAGTCTCGGAGGAGGGAAACTAGACATGAGGAGCAGAATCTATACCATAATCGCGGGGCATTTCAAGAGCTGGTACCGCAGCAAGAGCAACATATTCTGGACCATAGCCTTTCCACTCCTTCTCATCGTCCTCTTCGGCGCGATCTTCGGCAGCGGAAGCACCAAGTTCGACCTTTACCTCCAAAATCAGGATCTGACTGGAAATCTGCCGACGCCTCTCTCGCAAGGCTACGTTAACGTATTGAACCAGACCGGTGCCTTCAACCTCCACATGGTCGCGGCTGAGCAGCCAGACCCATTGACATATGTGAAAAATGATGCTCAGCTTCATAATCGTGGACAGAGACTACTAGTTGTACCGTTAGGTTTCAACGCCACTCTCATGAGTGGAAAGAATGCGACCATCCAGCTTTTCATGGATCAGAGCGACCAGGCCTCTGGATCGCTCCGGGGAATTGTAAACTCAGCCACCGTCTCGTACGCAGCCGCCATTGCCAAAGCGCCCGACCATCTATACGTTCAGCAAGTCGGGATCGTAACCAGGAATATTCGCTACATTGACTTCTTCATCCCGGGAGTAATCGGTATGACCCTACTCACCACCGGCGTCTTTGGCGCCGTCAACACCAACGGTAGATATCGGGAGTTGAAGATCATCAAGAAACTCGCCACCACCCCCCTAAGCAAGATCGAATGGATACTCGGCATGGTCGGATACCAGATGATCCTAGCCACGATATCGCTCGTCGTGATCCTCTTCTTCGGCTACGCCATCTTCGGAGTGACTGTTACCATAGACATCTACACGGTAGGACTGGTAGTTGCAGCCGCCCTCCTCTTCCCAGGCATCGGCATGGTGCTTGCAAACTTCGTCAGAGAAGCAGAGAGCGCAGATGCCGCAGCCAACGCGATAACCTTCCCGATGATGTTCCTGGCCGGAACTTTCTGGCCACGTGAGACACTGCCGGACATTATGAAGCTCATAGCGAACTTCATGCCACTAACGTATGTGAACGATGGACTCAGAGACGCGTTGATCTATGCGGAACCAGCCCAAGCTCTTACCAATACAATCATAGCGCTGGGCCTAGCAGCGTTCTTCATCGTACTAGGCAGCCTGCTGATGAACTGGAAGGAAGAATAGTCACAACCAGTCCAACGGGTCAACTCAAACCGAAGTTTGGGTCTCTGGACGTCCTTCTCTTCCATCAAAGCTTCAATTAGAACAGTAAAAAGCGCCCGAGTAGGAATCAGATTGACCCTTGCCGAGAAGCTTGCAGACTATGTTCACTCCACAAACTACAACGTAGTCCCGGAGAATGTTATTCACGAGACCAAGAAGCGAATAATCGATAGTCTCGGCTGCGGGATCGGCGCCTTCAACGAAGAGCCGGTCAAGATATCTCGCAAAGTGGCCCAAACGGCCCGAGATAGCCAAGGTTCAACACTCTTCGGAACCAGAAAGAAGACTACTCCAGATCTTGCGGCGTTTGTTAACGGCGTAATGGTGCGATACTTCGACTATAACGACACGTACCTTTCCAAGGAGCCTGCTCATCCAAGCGACAATATTGGCCCATGCTTCTCAGTCGCAGAATCTGAGCATGCAAGCGGAAAGGACCTTCTACTCTCCATCATTCTGGCCTACGAGATTCAGTGCAGATTCTGCGATGCCGCAGACATTAGACATCGAGGCTGGGACCACGTATGCTATGGTCTGCCTTCAACCGCTCTCGCGGCGGGCAAACTCATTGACCTAGATACCGAGAGGATGACTCAGGCCGTGAATCTCGCCCTAAACTCTCACATCACTATGAGACAGGTGAGAGCAGGGGAACTATCCATGTGGAAAGGATGCTCCTTCGCCAACGCCGCACGGAACGGCGTCTTCTCCGCCCTCCTCGCTCGTGAAGGGATGACCGGTCCCTCGCCCGTCTTTGAAGGAGAGATGGGGTTCTTCAAACAGGTCTCAGGTCCCTTCGAGATGAACGTAGACGATTTCGGCGGAAGAGGCGGATCATTCAAGATCGCAGAGACATATCTGAAATTCTTTCCCGCAGAGATCCATTCCCAGACGTCCATTTGGGCCGCGTTAGAAGCTCGGAAGGAAATTGATAATCCAGGGGACATCGTTTCGGTAGAGATTGCTTCGCACGAGGCCGGCTACACAATACTCGGGAAAGATCCTGAGAAATGGAATCCATTGACCAAAGAGACTGCGGATCACAGCCTGCCATACATTGTTGGGATGGCGTTGCTTGAGCGAAAAATCGACAATTCGACCTATACTGAAAGGAAGTTCCGAGACCCCAAGATTCTCGAGTTTCTGAAAAAGATCACAGTTGTCGAAGACAAAACCCTGAGTTCGAGGTATCCTGAAGCGGTAGCTAACAGAGTCACCGTAAGACTATCATCCGGAAAAGTTGTGTCGAAACAGGTCGACTATCATAAGGGCCATCCCAAGAATCCTATGAGCGACGCAGAAGTGGAGGAGAAGTTCCAGAGGCTCACTAGAAAGTATCTTGACAAGAATCGTGCTAGAATAATTCTTGATGCTGTGTGGAACGTTGAGAAGGCGAAGGATGTCGCTAGAGTAATCTCTTTGATGACTCTTTCTTAGGGTCTTTCCTTCTCATCTAGTCCCGGGATAGCTGAGACGCTTTCCCTTCCAGATGTCGCTGTTGCCCCAGAGTCCCAGTCGCCAGGCATTGAACTCTACGATCTGAGAATGGTCGATGAAGAGGTTCACGTCCCTGCCGAAAGTCTTCAGGTACCATTTGAAGACGGGCGGGTCCGAGGCTTCAAACATCCAGGTGTGGTAGCCGAACTTGTCCACGAGCTTCTTGACCACATCCTTCCGCCACTTGCTAGGCGGGAGATCTTCTGTGATCCCTTCTGACTCGAGCATGAGGATCTTCGCGCCCGCATCGAGATGCGCCGTCGTCTCTTCGACTACATCTGCCAAAGTTCTCATCTTCGGCTTGTAGCCTACAATGTGGGTCCCAGCGCCCGCGCCTATCATCATCGAGACCTCGGGTTTGGCCTTCATTCCCAGATTCTGCACCTGTTTGACAATGGCGACCTTGTCTTCGAGTTTGATTGATGCGAGTCCGCTGGAGACTTCCACCATATCGAATTCTAATGACTTGCACTCTTCCAGGTACCTGTCGACCGCGTCGGATCCCTGTACAATGACTCGTTCAACGAATCCTCCCGTCGAGACGTAGACATTGTGCTGGTGGCATAGCTGAATCATCTTCCGTGTCTTGTCCCGGTCGAGCAGCCGCATACTCCCACCGGCGAACTTGAAACCGTCAACGTACTCCCCCCAATCATCTAGGAGATCGCTAAGATAGCCAAACGTTACAGGAGTGTAGTATGGACCCCTAAACTCGATAACTCCGGTCTTGCGGGGCTTCTCGGGGAGCTCGTTCAGCTTG
>WNFT01003403.1_pt1 | contig 15908 bp, 12 predicted proteins | sample 5400191 | NCBI WGS metagenome assembly WNFT01 (sample SAMN13153359, study PRJNA577476) | soil metagenome | isolation source: 80 cm saprolite under Madrone tree | place: USA:California | collected 2016-06-14 | reverse complement strand
CGTTAGCGCCGCGACCTTGTTCGCCTTGGGATCGGGCACTCCCATACCGTCCACGGACGCGACCAGCCGATTGAGCTCGGCGATGGCGGCGCCGGGATCGCCGGCGTACACGCTGACGTAAGCGCGGAACGGGGCGTAAGCCGCCTTCTCGTTCGCGCGGCCGAGGGCCATGGCGGAGTCGTAGTCGGCGCGCGCCGCCGCATAGTCGCCCAGGAACGTGTTGGCGTGCCCCGCCTTCACGAGCAGGACGGCGTTGCGGGGCTCGAGCGCATGGCCCCGCAGGTATTCCTCGCGCGCCTTTTCAAGATTCTTCTGCGCGCGGTAGGCATCGCCGACGAACATGTGCGCATTGGACTCGTCGGGCGCCAAGGCCTCGGCCTCCTGCATGTGCGCGAGTGCCTTGGTGAAATCGCGCGGCTCACCGAAGATGTAGTTGTTGCCCATGATAACATGCGCCACATACAGCCTCGGGGAGAGCTCGAGGGCCTTCGCCATCGATTCCCTCGCGTCTGCGTTCTCGTTCAGGGCTCCCTGGGCGCCCGCGAGGGCGAGCCAGGCGCGCGGGCTCTGGGGATACTTCGCGACCAGTTGCTGGCCGAGGGCGAGCTGGCCGGCCAGGTCGTTGTCGAAGCCCTTCCGCGCCATCTGGATCTGGAGCCGCTCGGCCTCCGACGCTCCGGCCGCGTTCTGCTCGGCGAGCGCCAGGTTGGTCTTGAACTCGTCGAGCGAGTTCGCCGTGTTGGCGACGTTCAGGTAGGCGAACGCGAAGTCCGGGTCGGCGGCCACCGCGGCCTTGAAGTGCACGTTTGCGTCGATGAGGCGGCCGAGATCGAACTCCCGCAGGCCTTCGAGAAAGTGCGCCCGCGCCTCAGCCGAGGAGGTCGTGATGGGATGGTTGATCACCGCACTCGTGATGGGATCGAGCGCGGAGCGCGGGCCCTGCGCCGCGGCGCCGGCAGACCAGCTGACGGACGCGAGCACGAGCGCCAGGGCCGCACGCGTGGACGCGTGGCTGACAGACATCATCGTCGTCTCCGATGTGGGAAGTCTCGGTGAACGCTGGCGGCAGGCGACCGGGGGTCGGGAACGTTCCCGTGCGAGGCCGAACATGCCGGCCCGCCGGGGACGTCACAAGAGGATTCGCGGAACCTTGACAGGTCCTTGACACTCAACCGGTGAAGAGCTTCGCGACCTCGGGCTTCGTCACCTTTCCCAGGGCGTTCCGCGGCAGGATGGGCACCGAGCGGAGGGCGCGCGGAATCTTGTACGGCGCGAGCCGCTCTTTCGCCCACGCCTGCAGCTCGGCGAGCGTCAGCTCTGCCTCGCCGCGCCGCTCGACCACGGCGCAGATCCGCTCTCCCCACTCGGGATCGTCCACGCCCACCACGGCGCACTCGGCGATCGCCGGATGCGTCCGCAACACCTCCTCCACCTCGAGCGCCGAGACTTTGTAGCCGCCGGTCTTGATGATGTCCACACTCGAGCGGCCGAGGATCCGGTACGTGCCGTGTTCCACGACGGCGACGTCGCCGGTGCGGAACCAGCCGTCCCGGAACGCCGCTGCCGTCGCGTCCGGCCGCCGCCAGTACTCGAGAAACACCGTCGCCCCACGCACCTCGATCTCCCCCGGCGTGCCCCCGCCATCCCGCACCGGCCGTCCTGCCTCGTCCACCAGGCGCACCTCCACGCCGGGCAGCGGCGTGCCCACGAATCCCGGCCGCCGCTCTCCACGCAGCGGGTTCGAGAGCGCCATGCCGATCTCGGTCATGCCGTAGCGCTCGAGCAGGACGTGGCCGCTGATCTCGCGCCACCGCTCGAGCCGTTGCACTGGCAGCGCGGCGGAGCCCGACACCATGAGCCGCATCCGGGGCGGCCCGCAGCCCGCCGACCAGGCACGACGCCGCTCGGGCGCGGCCGCCTCCCAGGCCGTGATCAGCTTCCCGTAGATGGTGGGCACCGCCATGAACAGGGTGAGCTCGCCCGCGGCGATCCGGGCCCAGACCTGTTCCGCGTCGAACTTCGGCGGCATCTCGCAGCGCGCGCCGACCCACAGCGCGCAGGTGAGGACGTTGATGATCCCGTGCACATGGTGCAGCGGCAGCACGAGCAGGATCCAGTCGTCCGCCCGCCACCCCCAGGCGGTGACGAGGCTCGTCACCTGCGCCACGATGTTCGCATGCGTCGTCACCACGCCCTTGGATTTGCCCGTCGTGCCGCTGGTGTAGACTATCATGGCCCGCCGCCCGTCCGTTACCTCGGGGAGCCGGGAGCAGGGAGCGGTCCCAACCGCTTCATCTGTGGTGATGGTTCGCACCATCGGCGGGAGGGGCACGGTTTGCATGACGGCGCCGAAATCCGGGTGCACCACGACGGCCTCAGCCTCGGCGTCGCGGATCACGTACGCGAGCTCTGGGGGAGGATGAGAGACGGCGAGCGGAACGGCGATGCCGCCGGCCCGCCAGATCCCCCACTCAGTGACTACGTAGTGAAAGCCCGGAGGGGCGAGAAAGGCGACCCGGGCCTCCGCGAGGTCCTCACGCCCGGCGAGCAGACATGCGGCAACGCGCGCTGAGGCGTCGAGCAGTTCGCGATAACTGAACGTGCCTTCTCGGGCGATGATCGCCGGCCGGTCACCGTGCCCCCGCGCGCGGGCGACGAGGGGCAGGTCTCTCAGAGGCGGGCCTCGATCACTTCGCGGACCTTGCGTGCCAGGGCTCCGAGCGAAAACGGTTTCTGCAGGAAGGCCACGCCCTCCTCCAGGACGCCGTGATGCAGGATCGCGTCGTCGGTGTAGCCGGACAGATAGAGCGTCTTGATGGTGGGACGCACCTGCGTCAGGCGTTGTGACAGCACCCGGCCGTTCATGTCGGGCATCACCACGTCGGTCACAAGCAGGTCGATCTGCCCGGCATGACCGCTGGCCAGGGCGAGGGCCTCGGTCCCGTCCCGTGCGACCATCACGCGGTACCCACGGGCTTGCAGCGCCTTTTCGATGATCTGGCGCACCGCGTCCTCATCCTCGGCGACGAGCACCGTCTCGGAGCCGTCGAGCAACACCGCCGCTTCGTCCGCCGCCGCATGCGGCTCCACCGCGTCGACCCGCGGCAGGTAGATCTTGAAGCTCGTGCCTTGCCCCACCTCGGTGTACAGCCAGATGTATCCGCCGCTCTGCTTCACCGCGCCGTACACCGTCGCGAGCCCGAGCCCGGTCCCCTTGCCGACGGGCTTGGTCGTGAAGAACGGCTCGAAGATCCGGGCCTTCGTTGGCGCGTCCATCCCGGTCCCGGTGTCGGTAACGGCCAGCATGACGTAGGACCCGGCGGGAATAGTGACCCGATCCGTGGGATAACTGGCGTCGAGATCGACGTTCTTTGTCTCGATCGTGAGGCGTCCGCCGCTCGGCATCGCGTCGCGCGCGTTCACCGCAAGATTCACGATGACCTGCTCGAGCTGACCCGGGTCGGCCTTCACGCCGCCGCAATCGGGTGCGACCGCGACCCGGATCGCCACGTCCTCGCCGAGCAGGCGACGCAGCAGCTTTTCGAGCTCGAGGACGAGGTCGTTCAGCCGCAGCACCTGGGGAGACACCACCTGCTGGCGGCTGAACGTGAGCAGCTGCCGCGTCAACACGGCCGCGCGCTCCGAGGCGCTCCGGATATCGAGGAGGCCTTCGCGATCCGGATCGTCCGTCGGCAGATCCTCGAGCATCAGCTCGGTCGTGCCGAGGATCGCGGTCAAGAGGTTGTTGAAGTCATGCGCTACTCCGGCCGCGAGACGGCCCACCGCCTCCATCTTTTGCGCCTGGCGGAACTGCTCTTCGAGCTGCTTCCGCTCCGTCACGTCGTTGATCACGACCTGCTCCGCCCGCCGGCCGGCGAACGTGATTCCGTGACCGCTGGTCTCCACCTCGATGAGCGTCCCGTCCTTCTTGCGATGGCGCCAGGTGCCGGCGGCGTGGTAGTCGGAGGGCATGGTCTCGAGGTGTCGATGGAGGGCCGGGATGTCCTCCGCCGGCCGCAGGTCCTCGATCCGCAGCGCGAGGAATTCCTCGCGCGAGTACCCATAATGCTTGATCGCGGCGCTGTTCACCGCGAGTACGCGGTGCGTCTCCAGATCGAAGACCCACATGGGATACGGCGTGCTCTCGAACATCGAGCGGTACTGCGCCTCCGACTCCCGCAGCGCGGCGACGGCTTGCTCGCGCTCCTCTTGGAGAAGCCTCTCCCGTATGGCCCGCCGGATCGCTTCGGGCAGTCGCGTCAGGTGGTCCTTCAGGATGTAATCCGCGGCGCCCGCCTTCATGAACTCGACCGCTGTTTCCTCGTTGAGCGAGCCCGTGACCAGAATGACGGGGAGGGCGGGGAATCGCTGGTTGACGAGCTGGAGGGCCGCGGATCCGTCGAACCCGGGGAGGCCGTGATCGGACAGGATGATGTCCGGCACGAACTCCCGCAGCGCCTCCTCAAAGCGCGCGCGTGTGTCGACCCGCTGGCTGATGAACTCCAATCCCGACTTGGTCAGGTGGCGTTCGATCAGCGCGGCGTCCGCCGGCACGTCCTCGAGCAGCAGGATCCGTAGAGTCATGGGTGCTACCATCGAGCAGTATGCGGCCCCACAGGATTCACCACGGTGGCCTCAGTCACAATAGGCCGCCGGCCGGGTGCGGTGATACCATGTAACATATTGCGGCATGGTTACTTGCGACCGTGGGATTCACCGGCTGGCAGGCAGGAAGAGCGTGTCGAATACGGCGGTCAGGCGGTGGCGCACCGCCTCGGCTGCCTCGGTCGGCGCGCGTCGCGGAGCGCCGATCGGCTCCACGCCACGCCGCACGACGCCGCGCGCCGCGTCGATGATCTGCACGTGGAAGCGGACCGAGTCCCCATCACGATAGTACGATCCCGAGACCACCGTCCCCGCCCCCGTCTGGGCGGCCAGGGCTCGAATCTCGGCGGCGTCGAGATGGCCGGTGGCGGCGCCGCGCACGACTTCCAGCCCGCCACGGCCCGCCAGCGCCTGTGTGACCCAATCGGCGGCGATGCGCCCCAGCGGAGCGAGCGTCGAATCCCCGGAGAGGTCTTCGAACCCCGCGACGACGACGCGCCTCGGGTCGAGCGCCGGCGCGCGCCTCCCGAGTATTACCGCGCCGACCACGCCGATGACCGCTGCCGCCGCGCCAAGCAGCAGGACCGCCTTCCAGCGCACCCGCGGCAGCCGCAGGCCCCTGCCCAGCACATCACGGAGGCGGGCCACGAACTCGTCTACAGATACGAAGCGGTCGTCGGGCTCGGGCGCGAGCGCGCGGGTGATGATCTCCTTGACGAAGCGCTCGCTCCGGTGGCTCACGCGTTGCGCTCGTAGCACCGCATCGAGGGCCGCGCCGCCGTGCGGCGTCTTGCCGGCGAGCCTCAGGAGCGGCGGCTCGCCTACCAGCATCTCATAGAACACGCCCCCCAGGCTGTACACGTCCGTCCGCATATCGATGGCGCGGCTACCCATCAGCTGCTCGGGGCTCATGTAGGCCAGCGAGCCGACCGGGTTGCCCCCGGTGAGTGAGTGGCCGCCCGCGGCGCTGACCGCGCGCGCAATACCGAAGTCGGCCACCCAGGCGTGATCTCCGGACAAGAGAATGTTTTCGGGCTTGATGTCGCGATGGATGATGCCCTGCCCGTGCGCGTAGGACAGTGCATCGCCGACTTCGAGGGCGATGCGCACCGCCTGATCGAGCGGCAGGCGTTGCTCCCGCTCCAGGCGGGCGCGCAACGACTCGCCGTCGATGTACGGCATCACGTAGTAGCACAGCCCCTCGGGCCCATCCGGCACGAAGAGGCACTCGTCCGCGGCGAGAATCGGCACGATGTGCGGGTGGCTGAGCCGTGACGTGAGCTCGACTTCCCGGATGAACCGCTCGCGAAACTCGGAGCTCGAGACCTCGGGGTTCATCACCTTCACCGCCACTTTGCGCGCCGGATGGCGTTCGACCGCGAGGAACACGCGCGCCATGCCACCAGCCCCGATCTCCCGTTCGACGCTGTAGTGGGGGGCAAGACCCTCGCGCAGGGCTCCTAAGACGTCGACCATGGTTGGCAAAGTACCGCGGCGACCGTCACAGGGCGACCGCGCGGGTCACGCGCGATCGGTCCATTTCTGGAGCGGGTAGCCAGCCTGATACCAGGCGCGAATCCCTCCCAGGAGCACCGCTACCTTGCGCTCGTCGTATCCCGCCGCCATCAGCAGTCGCGCCGCCCGGGCGCTTGAGCGTTCGTCCACTCACGCGCAGTAAAGAATGAGGGTGCGGTCAGGCGGCAGCACGCCGACCGGCGCCCGCCCTTGCGCGGCTTCGAGCGTGGCCAGCGGCAGTGAGAGAGCGCCCGCGGCGTGGGCGTTGTCGAACAGCCGCCCGTCGCGCGTGTCCACCAACACGCCCCGACCGGCCGCCACCAGCTCGTGTGCTTGCGTAGCCGTAAGGCCCGACACCGCCGGGCCCTCGTCCGCCGTGGCGTCGCCTGAGTCGTGCGCGAATGGTGGGGTCATGATAGTTCGAAAAGGCGCTAGATCGTAGCCAGGTTCCACGGGAACTTTCCCAAAATACCATTCATTACTGAACTATCAACCCCTGGGAGGGGCGCATGCGGGCGAGCGCAATCGTGTTGCAACTGGCGGCGGCCGTGGCCATCGCTTCGGCGGGGGCGGCCGTCCAGGCTCCCGTGGCCAGGGGGCGGGCGACCGCCCTGTTCCAGCCGCTCATCGCCGACCCGAACGAGCCGCAGTTCTTCGCCACGTACCTGTGGGCCCGCTCGCCCCGGCTCGCGTCGCGGCTGGGGAGTGTTGGATTCGGCCAGACCATCGGCCTCGTGGGCGGCCCCGACTGGCAGGTCGCCATCACCGCCGGCGTGTTCTCGCAGTTCAACATGGGATCGTCGACCACTGACCTGCTCAACACCGACTACATCGTAGGAATTCCTGTCACGTACCGCCACGGCACGCTGGCGACACGCCTCCGCCTGTTCCACCAGAGCTCACATCTGGGCGACGAATACATGGCGCACACGCACGCGCAACGGGTGGATTTGACGTTCCAGGCGGTGGACCTGCTGGTGGCGCACCAAGCCCCCACCTGGCGGGCCTACGGTGGGGGTGGGTACGTCTTCGCCCATTCCCCGGCCGATCTGAGGCCCGGCGTGCTCCACGGCGGATTCGAATACCGTCAGGCCCGGTCGTGGCTGCGACTGGGTCGCAGTCTCGGCGGTCGCCTGGTGGCTGGCCTCGACGCCAAGTCGATACAGGATCGGCAGTGGCAGGTGGGGTGGAGCGTCGTGACCGGACTCGAGCTCGGGGACCCGCTCGCCGTGCCGGGATCCGGCGCACGCTGGAGCGTCCTGCTCAAGGGTTACACCGGACCGGCGCCCTATGGGGAATTCTACCGCGATCACGTGTCCTCGCTCGGCGTGGGCGTCGGGTTCACGCCGTGAGGCAGGAACTTTTTTGGTGAGATGGTTCATTGATGGACAGTGCAGCGCTGCTTCATATCTGAAAGACGTCAAAGGTGTTGTCACCCCGGGGCATCGACCCCATGAACCTTTTGTCCCATTGGAGGAGTCCATGTTGAAGCGTTCGTTGTTCCCGCTCACCGCGGCGCTCGTCGTGGCGCTCGCACCCACCGCGCTACGCGCCCAGACGAATCGGCTCACCCTGGGCGGCGCGTTCGGCGGCCTCTCGGGGGCTGCCAATTTGAATCCCGCCGGAACCGCCGACTGGCGCCTGGGCTGGATCGGCTCGGTCGACGGAACCGTGTGGCTGCACCGGAACGTCGGCATCCGCGCCAGCGGCAGCTGGGCGCAAGACAGCCTGCGCGGCGCCGCGCTGACGGGTCGCGGCAAGTTCAACAAATTCACCTATGACGCGGACCTCGTGCTGCGTTATCCCATCGAGACCGGGTCCGCCACGCTGACGCCTTACCTGCTCGGCGGGGCCGGCGCGATCAGCGTGCATCAGCTCGACGCCAGCGACACCTGGTCCAAGTTCGCCGGCAACTTCGGCGCAGGGCTCGAGTACCGCTTCGGGCGCGTCGGCATCCGCGCCGAGGGTCGCGACTTCGTCTACAAGTTCGACCGCTACGGCTTCGACAAGACCCAACACGATGTCGCCTGGCAGGGCGGCCTGACGTTGTCGTTCTGATCTCCCCCCCGTCCCCCTCTCCATATGAGGAGAGGGGGCGCGCGGGGTGGGGTAGGCCCCGAAGAGAGCCCCGTCCATGCGCGCCGCGATTGCTGCCGTCATACTGATCTTCAGCTATGCCCCTGAGCTCTGGGGCCAGAGGCCGGTACCTCCCGTCGACGACGGTTTCCCCCGCTATCCGGTCGCCTCGGTCCAGACAGAATTCGCGGCGTTGTGGCGGCAGCGCGCGCACCATCCCTATGTGTGTGTCGTCGGCCGGGTCGCTCTCGATTCGAGCGCTGCCACCTACGTGCAGGTGGACAGCCTGCGGGTGGCGGACGAGCCGTGGACCGCGTGCAACGATCCCGCCGTTATGGGAGTGGTCAAGATGGTCGACGAGATGCCGAGCGGTACGACGATGGATGCGTGAGGAGAGACGATGCTGCAGCAGCTCGTGGCGGTGGCGCTGCGGCAGCCCAACTGGCGGATCATCGGCGTGATGTTCGCCGTCGCCACCGTCACCATGCCCGACACCACCGCGGTGGGCGACCCGGGCAGCGATTCCCTGCGGCAGTCGCTCGTGCCCGCGTTCGTGTGGTTGACGCGGACGGCGGACAACGTGCGCGCCTTGGATGAGCTCACCCCGCTGCACACAGAACGGTAATCCCGGGACCCTGACGTCGTAGCCGGAGCAGGACCATCCAGCCGGGTGGTGCGGCCCTACCCAAACGGGGGAGCCCGGCCTGGCTGGATCAGTGCGCGGGAACCCTGGAGCGGCATAGTTCATTCCTGCACTATCGGCTCGGTAATCATCACTTTCACAGTGGGTGTTCGTATGAAGCGTGTGACCAGACCTGCTACGTGGACCGCGGCTGCCGCGGTCGCGCTCGTTCTCGTGGGGACAGTGGCGGCGCGTCGGCGCGCGCCTACCGCGGTCGCCCCCCCACCACCACCGGAAGTCTCGGTGCTGACCGTCGCCCCGGATACCGTCGCAGCGCGCTATGAATACGTGGGGCAAGCAGCCGCGTCGCGCTCGGTCGAGGTCCGCTCGCAGGTCACCGGCGTGATCGTCGCGCGGCCGTACGCCGAGGGCACGGACGTCGCCAAGGGGACCCTGTTGTTCCGGATCGACCCGACCACCTACGAGGCCGCGTACCGCAGTGCCCAGGCACAGCTCGCCAACGCCGAGCGCAACCTGGCGCGCCTCAAGTCGTTGCTCGCTGCGCGCGCGGTGGCGCAAAAGGACTTCGACGACGCGCAGCAGGCATTCGACCAAGCGCAGGCTGCGGCGGATCAGACCAAAAAAAACTATGACGACACGTTCGTTCGCGCCGAGATCTCGGGGCGTGCCGGACGCGCGCAGCTGGAGCTGGGCGCCCGCGTGACCGGCTCGGCCGACCTGCTCACGACCGTCGAGCAGGTGGACCCCATCTACGTGAACTTCAGCCCGTCCGACGAGGACATGCTCGCCTTGGGCAGGGACATCGCGGACGGCCGACTGCTCCTGCCGCCCGGTCCCCATGCGCTCGCCGTGCAGGTCGCGCTCGCGGACGGAAGCGTCTTCCCCGCGACTGGCCATCTGAATTTCGCGGACCTGGCCGTCCAGCCGGCGACCGGCACCCTGCAGCTGCGCGCGCAGCTCGCCAACCCGCATCATGTGCTGCTCCCTGGGCAATTCGTGCGCGTGCGACTGCTCGGCCTCAAGCGGCCCAGCGCGATCCTCGTCCCGCAACGCGCCGTGCAACAGAGCCTGGGGGGAGCGTTCGTCTACGTGGTGGGCGACAGCGGTAAAGTCGCGGCGCGAAACGTGGTGGCGACCTCGTGGGATAGTGGATCGTGGCTGATTGAGCAGGGGCTCGAGGCGGGCGACCGCGTGATCGTGGAGGGCGTGCAGAAAGTCACACCCGGCCAGCCGGCGAAGGCGGTGGCCTATCAGCCCGCGGCCGACAGCGCGGCGGCCGACGCTCGGGATAGCGGCTCGATCGCTCTCCCGGCCGCGCCGCTGAGGATCCGGAGCCGGCCATGAGCGACGCACCGCAGATTCGGAATTTCTTCATCCGGCGCCCGGTTTTCTCGGCCGTCATCTCGATCGTGATCGTGTTGCTCGGGCTCTTCTCCCTCACCCGGCTTGCAGTCGAGAGTTATCCGCCCCTCACGCCGCCCGAGATCCAGGTGCAGGCGGTCTACCCGGGTGCGACGGCGCAGGACGTGGCCGATGCGGTGGCCGCCCCCATCGAGCAGCAGCTGTCGGGCATGCAGGGCCTGCTGTACTTCAAGTCGGCCAATTCGAGCGACGGGGTCATGAACCTGTCGGTCTACTTCGACGTGTCGCGCGACCCGGACCTGGCGGCAGTGGACGTGCAGAACCAGGTGGCCCTCGCCCAGCCGCAGCTGCCGCAGGAGGTGGTGCGCAACGGGATCACGGTGCGGAAGCGGCAGACCGCCTTCCTGGTGGTGCTGGCGCTTTCGTCCGCCGATCCGCGCTACGACACGGAGTATCTCAACAACTACGCGAAGATCTATATCGACGACGAGCTCAAGCGGCTCCCCGGCGTGGGCGATGCGAGCACGTTCGGCCAGCTCGACTTCTCGATGCTGTTGAGCCTCGATCCCGACCGCATGGCGCAGCTGGGCCTGACGGTGTCGGACGTCGCCGCTGCGGTGCAAGAGCAGAACACCACGAATCCGGCCGGCCGCATCGGGCGCGAGCCCGCTCCGCCCGGCACCCAGCTCACGATTCCAGTGATTACGAGCGGGCGACTGAACGACCCGAGTGACTTCGAGCGCATCATCGTGCGGGGTCGCCCCGACGGCTCGCTCGTGCACCTCTCCGACATCGGAGAAGCTCACCTCGGCGCGCGCAACTACGACCTGGCCGGCCGGTTCGACGGCGCGCCCACGGCGCTGACGCCGGTATTCCTGCGTCCCGGTGCGAATGCCCTCCAGGTGAAGCGCGAGGTTGTCGCGCGGATGGGCGAGCTCGCCAAGAGCTTCCCGCCCGGCGTCCACTGGTCGATCGCGTTCGACACGACGCCGTACGTCACCGAGTCGATCAAGGAAGTCGTGAAGACGCTGTTCGAGGCGCTGCTGCTCGTGACGCTGGTCGTATTCATCTTCCTGCAGAGCTGGCGCGCGACGCTGATTCCGGTGGTCGCGGTGCCCGTGTCGGTCATCGGTGCCTTCTTCGGGATGCAGGTACTTGGGTTCTCGGTCAACCTGCTCACGCTGTTCGGCCTGGTGCTCGCGATCGGTATCGTCGTAGACGACGCGATCGTGGTGATCGAAAACGTGGAACGCATCATGGCCCAGGAAGGGGTGCCGCCCGCCGTCGCCGCCGACAAGGCGATGCACCAGGTGAGCCGGGCGCTCATCGCCATCGTGCTCGTGCTCTGCTCCGTGTTCATCCCGGTGGCATTCCTCGGGGGCATCACCGGCCTCATGTACAAGCAGTTCGCCATCACCATCGCGGTGTCGGTGGTGCTGTCCGGCATCGTCGCCCTGACCCTGACCCCGGCGCTGTGCGCCGTGCTGCTGCGGCCCGTCCCGGAGGGCGCGCCGGCAGCGGCTGAGAGCAGCGTCCTGGCGAGAGCCTTCAACCGGTTCTTCGGTGGCTTCAATCGCGGCTTCCGCTCGGTGACCCAGCGCTACCTGGGCGCCGCCGGTCGCGTGATCGACCGCCCTCGTACGTTTTTCGCCGCCTTCGCGGTGGCGGTCGCCCTGCTGCTCGTCCTCGTGCGGGCCGTCCCGAGTGGGTTCATTCCCAGCGAGGACAAGGGGTACTTCGGGATGCTCATCGAGCTCCCCGACAATGCCTCGCGTCAGCGCACGGAGGCGGTCGTCAAACAGGTCGAGGGTTTTCTCAAGGCGCAGCCGGCCATCAATCACGTCGTGTCGCTGGTTGGCCTCAACTTCATCCAGAATGCGAACCAGACGAACGCCGCGATCATGTTCGTCATGCTGAAGCCGTGGGACGAGCGGAATGCCGCGAAGGACCAGCTTCCGGCCGTGCTCGGCGCGGTGAACGGCTATCTGTTCCAGCTGCAGGAGACGCGCGGCTTCGCGTTCAACCTCCCGGAGATCATCGGGTTGGGCACGACCGCGGGTCTCGAAATGAATCTCCAGGACCGGGGGGTGAACAACGTGACCCGGTTCGCCGGCCTGACGGGCGAATTCGCAGCTGACGCCAACGCGTTGCCCCAGCTGCGGGGCGTGTACCCGACCATCCGGGTGAACACGCCGCAGCTGTTCGTGCATGTGGACCGCGAGAAGGTCAAGGCACTCGGGATCTCCTTGTCGGAGCTGTTCCAGACGATGCAGGCGTCGCTGTCGACGCTCTACATCAACGATTTCAACCGGTACGGCAAGACGTACCGGGTGCAGGCCGAGGCGCAGGCCCGCTTCCGCCAGACGCCCGAAGACATCGGGCGACTCTTCGTGCGAGGACCCAATCAACAGATGGTGCCCGTGTCGGCCCTCATCCGGACCGAGTTCCGGGCGGGACCAAGCGTCATCACCCGGTTCAACGGCTTCACATCGGCGCTGGTGGTCGGGGTGCCCGGGCCCGGGAAAAGCTCCGGGGACATGCTCGCGGCGGTGGAGCGGCTGGCCCAGGACAAGTATGGCGCCCGCGGCGTGGGCTACGCCTTCAGCGGCCAGTCGTATCAGGAGCGCGCCTCGGGCGGCCAGGGTGGCCTCGTGTTCGCGCTCGGGCTCGTGATGGTGTTCCTGGTGCTGGCCGCGCAGTACGAGAGCTGGTCCATCCCGTTCGCGGTGCTGCTCGGTGTGCCCTTCGGGACGCTCGGTGCGCTGCTTGGCGTGTGGCTGCGCGGCATGGCGAACGATGTCTACGTCCAGATTGGCCTGATCGTAGTGGTGGGTCTCGCGGCGAAGAACGCGATCCTGATCGTCGAGTTCGCGAACGAGCTGCGCGCCCAGGGGCGGTCGATTCGCGAGGCGGCGCTCGAGGCCGGGCGGGAGCGGTTGCGGCCGATCCTGATGACGTCGTTCGCGTTCATCCTGGGCGTCACGCCCCTGCTCACGTCGAGCGGCGCCGGTGCGGCGAGTCGCCACTCGATCGGCACCGGCGTGTTTTTCGGGATGCTCGTGGCGACCCTGGTCGGCGTCTTCTTCATCCCCTTGTTCTTCACGGCGATCCGGACCTTGAGTGAGCGAGGCCTGGTCCGGCGCGCTGAGCCTACGGGGATCCCGCAAGCCGCCCCGCTCCCGGCGGAGGGCGACTGACCATGAGACGTCTCATACTTCTCGGCGTGGTCGCGCTGTTCGCACTTACCGAAGCCTGCGCGGTCGGGCCGCGGTATCGCCGCTCCTCCGTCGGCATGCCGGACGGCTGGCGGGGGCCCGCGGCGTCCGAAGACTCACTCCGGTCGTTCTACGACTCGCTGCGCACCAGCCGCGACACGCTGCTGCCGCCGGGGGCGGACACCGCGCGTGTCCCCTTCGCGTACGACACCGCCTTTCAAGGTCCGCGCGGGGATTCGACGGCCGCGCTGCGCTGGCTCGACCTGATCCAGGATTCCGTGCTGCGACAGCTGATCGACGAGTTCCGCGCGCAGTACCGGGCCGCGCGAGGCGCGCTCCTGCCCGAGATCACCGCCCGCGGCCAGGCGGGCCGCAACCAGACGGTGTTCGGCACGTTCGGGTCGTTCACCTACAACGTTTACCAGGCGACCGCCGACCTGAGCTGGGAGCTCGATCTCTGGGGCCGGCTGCGTCGTGGCATGGGCGCGGCGCGCTCGGACCTCGTGGCGCGGGAGGAAGACCGGCGCGCGCTGCAGTTGTCGCTGATCGGCGATGTGGCAACGGCGTACTTCGACCTGCGCGCCGCCGATCTGAACCTCGCGATCGCGCGGCGCACGCTCGACTCGCGACGCCAAACGCTGGCGCTCGCCCGCCGGCGCCTCGACCAGGGCTTGATCTCGGAGCTGGACGTCCGCCAGTTCGAGGCCGACGTGGCGAGTCCGGCGGCGAGCGTCGCCGACTTCGAGCGGCAGGTGGCCCAGCAGGAGAACGCCCTGAGCGTGCTCGTCGGGCACAACCCCGGCGCCATCGCGCGGGGCCGCGCGCTCACCGAGATGGCGGCCGTGATCCCGGTCCCCGCCGGGGTGCCCTCGGCTTTGCTCGGCAACCGACCGGACGTCCGGAGCGCCGAAGCGACGCTCCGCGCCGCTACGGCCCGCATCGGCGTGGCGCAGGCCGCGTGGCTGCCGACCTTTACGATCACCGGGCAGTACGGCACCCAGAGCACCGAATTTTCCAAGTGGTTCGGGTCCGGCACTAACATCTGGCAGGCGTTTGCCGGGGTCTCGATCCCGCTGTTCACCCAGGGCCGGCCGGGCCCGGGCGAGCAGGTCAATGTCGCGCAGGCGCGCGCGTCGCAGGCGCGGTCGCGCTACGAGCAGACGGTGCTCGTGGCGCTGCGCGAAGCGGAAGACGCACTCGTGGGATTGCGGACCGCCCAGGATCGGAGCGCGGCGCAGGAGCGTCAGGTGATCGCGCTGCGCCGGGCGCTCGAGCTCGCGGACATGCGCTATCGGAACGGAGTGTCGAGCTATCTCGACGTGCTGGACGCCCAGCGCGGTCTGTTTGGGGCCGAGCTGGCGCTCACGCAGGCGGAGCGAGACCAGCTCGTCGCCGCCGTGCAGCTGTATCGCGCCGTGGGGGCAGGGTGGCCGGCCGCAAAGCAGTGAGCGATAATGAGGCCGTGCGCAAGCGTCCACGAAAAGGCGCGCGCCGCCCGGCGGCCGACTCCCTCGTGTTCTCGTTTCTCAGCGCCGCGGACGCCATCGAAGCCCGCCTGGAAGCGGCTTTGAGTCCGACCGGATTGTCCCTCGCGAAGCTCGCGGTGCTCCATCTCCTGGCGGATGCGAACGAGCCGTTACCGCTGTCCGATCTGGCTGCGCGCCAGCATTGCGTGCGCTCCAATATCACCCAGCTGATGGATCGGCTAGAGAAGGACGGCCTGGTCCGCCGGCGTGCCGATCCCGACGACCGCCGCAGCGTCCTGGCCGAGCTCACACCGGCGGGCGCGCAGGCGCACGCCAAGGGCGTCCGCGCGCTCGGCGAAGCGCAACGCGCCATCGTCAGCGCGCTCAAGGCGGGCGAGGCGACGAGCCTCCAGAGCGCCCTCAGCGCGCTGACGTCCTGATTCGTTCTCCTACCATAGAAAGGGGATTCCCGTGATCTACCTCGTCCCCCTGGGTCGATTCCTCTACTCCGCGATCTTCTTATTCACGGTGATGGGGCATTTCTCGGCGAGATACATCGGATACGCCGCACAGGCGGGAGTGCCGGCCCCCGGGCTGCTGGTCCCGGTGTCGGGCGTCATCGCCACGCTCGGAGGTTTGAGTGTGACGCTCGGCTACAAGGCCAAGCTCGGTGCGTGGCTGTTGGTGCTGTTCCTGGTGCCCGTGACGCTCAAGATGCACAACTTCTGGGCGGTCACCGACCCGACGATGCACGACATCCAGATGGTGCTGTTCATGAAGAACGTGTCCATGCTGGGCGCCGCGCTGCTGATCACGCACTTTGGCGCGGGCCCCTTGAGCCTCGACGCGCGGCGGCCAGCGACGTTCTAGGCCTCAGCGCCGCGGCCGGCGGCGCTCCATGTGCCGGGCCATGATCAGCATGAGCTCGGCGTTGGTCCACGGCTGCCAGCCGTGCGGCTTCATGGGACGCCCATAGACGAATTCGGCGTCGGCCGCAGGCCGCGCGCGGGTGAGGAACTGCTCCAG
>WNFT01002457.1_pt1 | contig 15912 bp, 19 predicted proteins | sample 5400191 | NCBI WGS metagenome assembly WNFT01 (sample SAMN13153359, study PRJNA577476) | soil metagenome | isolation source: 80 cm saprolite under Madrone tree | place: USA:California | collected 2016-06-14 | reverse complement strand
GCCGGCCTTTCTGGATCGATACGGTGGGCCGCTCGACCCTGGTCGAGATCAGGATCCAGCTCCAGGACGTGGTGATGCGCACCTTTGCGCGCCGCAACGCCGCCTATGCGTCGAATTCGGAAATCTTCCTGTTGTGGATGGTCGGCACCTCGCTGGTGCTGATCACAGTGGCGATTTTGTTTCTGCGCAACCAGATTCGCCCGATTCTGCGGCTCACCGAAGCGGTCGAGAGCTTCGGCAAGGGCCGCGATGTGCCGAACCTGCGGGCCCGCGGCGCACAGGAGGTCCGTCGCGCGGCCGTGGCGTTCCTTGAAATGAAGGCGCGGGTCGAGCGCACCATCGAACAGCGCACCGCCATGCTGGCCGGCGTGTCCCATGATCTGCGCACTGTGCTGACGCGATTCAAGCTCGAGCTTGCCATGCTCGACGACAGTCCCGAAATCGAGGCGATGAACAAGGACGTCGACGAGATGAGCCGCATGCTCGAAGCCTATCTCGCCTTCGCGCGCGGCGATGCCGGCGAGCGTTCCGAGCCGACCGACATGGCGGCTTTCCTTGATGAACTGAAGACCGACGTCGAGCGCCATGGGCGCTGGGCAGAGGTCCAATTCCACGGTTATCCGGTGGCCACCGTGCGGCCCCATGCCTTCAAGCGGTGTCTCGCCAACCTGGTGTCCAACGCGGCTCGCTTCGGCTCCGCAATCACCATCACGGGCCATCGCGATCACCGCTACATGACCATCACGGTCGATGACGACGGCCCCGGCATCCCGCCGAACCGGCGGGATGACGTATTCAAGCCGTTTCTGCGCCTCGACGACGCCCGCAACCAGGACGAAGCGGGCAGCGGCCTCGGTCTCGCCATCGCACGCGATATCGCGCGCTCGCACGGCGGCGACGTGATGCTCGGCGACAGCCCGATGGGCGGATTGCGGGCCTCGGTGCGAATTCCCGTGTGAGCGGATGGGCATGGACGCGTGTTCCTGTTAGAACGCGCTTGACATCGTCACGCGTCGGCGGCGTTCGCTATGCTCACGAGACTTCAAGCGCGGCACCACGGAAGGCCACCGCCTTCAACGCCTCAAACCGACGAGTAGCGGTTGATCGATTCGGCATCATCCATATAACATCGCTCGCCTTTTGTGGAGTTTCACAATCGATGCAGGGGCCGCCGTCCTACGCGCTGATTCGCCAATGGAGCGATCGATTTGGGAGGGACCCGCTCGCAAAGGCGGTGGTTGCGGATCTGCGCGGCCGAGCCGACGAAATTTGGCAGCACGCTTTTCAGCTCCTTCAACGAGAGAGTCCGGAATACCGCAATGCGGTCGATGACGCGTTCGCGAAGGAGTCAAAGGCTCATTGCAATGAGCTTTTGCGGATGATCATCGCGGTTGCGGTCGGAGAGGTGAGGAAGTCCACTCCGGACCCGTTCGACTTTGTGCGCACGCACGCGCAATGGCGTGCCCGCCATCACGTGCCGCTCGTCGCTTCTCTCCACGCTTACCGGATCGCTTACAGAACCTACTCCGAGATCTCGCAAGATGCTCTGGGGCAACGCGGAACGCCGAAAGATATCGTCGGCGCCCAACGAATACTGTCCGAGTTCTGGATAGAGTTCTTTGATCACGTTGGCCATGTCTTAGCTGACGCCCATGCCGCCGAGGACGTACTCATCGTCGCGCAGGAAACGCGCAGCTATGTGCGTCTCATGAATGACCTTTTGCACGGAGTCGAGCCCGCCGAGCAAGAGTCACAGCGGCTTTGCGCACTGCGTGGCATGCGGCCCGGTGCACCTTTGGCCGTCGTCGTAGCCAAGCCGCTTCGGGTCAATGGCCTCCACGTCGACCGCGAAGTGACGCTGCGCTCCCTTGCCCGGCTCCTCGAACAGGCACTTTCCCCAACGGTGTTCGGTACGCTCATTGACGTTAAAGATAGCCAAGTCACGGCCATCGTGTGCAGCGATGGCGATACGAGCCGCAACCTCGTGCAGGCGTTGCGTCGCGCCGGGTTTGCGAAACGCCCGGCTGACGGTCAGCAGGCCGGTGTCGGCATCAGCATGGATATTGCCGAGGTCGCGCATCTTCCTGAAGCGCTCGAGGAGGCGCAGATCGCGATCGCGTTCGCCACCGCCAACCACCCTCTCATGCGGTTTTCAGATATTCATCTGCCGGACCTTCTCGTTCGGCGGGCGGACCAAATCGCTGTTCGATTGATCCCTGCGTGGGCGCGCCAACTGGATTCGGCCAAAGACGGGCGATCGCGCGACCTTATCCGCACCATCCGCGCATTTACCGACTGCAATTTCAGCGCCAAGCACACGGCTCGGGAGCTGGGCGTTCACACGAACACGATATATTTCCGGCTCAACCGCCTGAAGAAAATCTCCGGGATGGATCCACGCACCTATGCCGGCGCTTCGACCATTCTAACGGCGCTGAGCCTGCTCGAAATCCATACGGATGAGAGCACCCTGGCCTGGCAACGCCACGGTGGGGCTGCCGACGCCAGATAAGCCGGCGCCGCACCCTTGGCGACCAGGGCTGTCTCTTCGGCCTTAATGGATTGCGATCAATTCCGCGACGACGCCGAGGAGAGTCTGCGCTGCCATGCATCGCGATGGCGCGGGAATACATCACGCGCTCGATCCAATTGTGAAGTTCCACAACGGTTCGATAGAACGACTGTGGTTCAAACCGAATTGAACCGACCTCGTCGGCAGCGATAGCGTTTGCAGGCTAAAGCGGGAGAGGTTCCGCCAAGCGTGTGTTTCGTGTCCCAACGCCACGGCGCACTCTGGTGGTTTCGCCACGGGCACATCCATTTCGGACGTGACATCGGGCGAATGATTGCTCGTACCCATGGGGAGGACGTTTGTGAAACTCAAAGGCAAGGTAGCCGTCATTACCGGCGGTAATAGCGGCATTGGCTTGGGGACCGCTCATGAGTTTGTGGCCAATGGCGCAAGCGTCGCCATTTTCGGTCGTGATCGCCGAACCCTTGAGCAAGCGGCCGCCAATCTGGGCCAAAATGCTTTGGCGGTTCAAGGCGATGTGCGGAAACTTGGCGATATCGAGCGGCTATTTGCACAAGCGAGTCAACGATTTGGCAATATCGATGTTCTGGTCGCCAATGCAGGCATCGCCAAGTTCGCCCCCGTAGGCAATCTGTCAGAAGAACTCTTCGACGAGCTGTCCGATGTCCTTTTCAAGGGGGTCTTCTTCACTGTTCAGAAGGCGCTGCCCCACTTGCGTGACGGCGCCTCGGTGATCCTCGTCGGCTCCGCTGACGCCGACAAGCAAGGCCGCGCGCTGACGTCGGTCTACCTGGCAACGAAAGCGGCGGTGCGTGCGCTGGCGAGATCCTTCTCGGTCGAGCTGTTGCCGCGGCGCATCCGTGTCAACGTCGTCAGCCCCGGCATGACGGACACTCCGATCATCACCCGCGAGGTCGGAATCGCTGGCGCCGCGCCTGAGCAGATCGCCGAGGTCATCACTAAAACAATCCCCCTTCGCCGCCGCGCCAGGGCGGAGGAAATCGCCAAGGCCATTCTGTTCATGGCCTCGGATGATTCGAGCTACTGCCTCGGCTCGGAGCTCCTGGTCGACGGTGGTCTTACTCAACTGGTCAACCCAACCTGAAAGGAAGCAATCATGACGACCGGCAACGTCACAGCGAGGAATAAAGCCGTTACCCGGCGTTTCCTTGAAGAATTCAAGAACCAGCACAAGTTCGCCATCATAGATGAACTCTTTGCTCCCACCGCCTCCATCCACTTGCCGGCTGAGGGGCTACCGGAGGGTCCGGAAGGGCAAAAGGCGATTGCGCGGGGCATCTTCGCAGCGTTTCCAGATGTCCACGTGACACTGGACTGTGTCATCGCTGAAGGCGATTTCGTTGCAGAGCGGCACACAGCGCGGGCGACGCACAAGGGCGAGTTCATAGGCATACCTGCGACCGGCAGAAGCATCTACTGGACGGAAAATCATTTCTACCGCCTCGAGAATGGTCGGATTCTGGAGCTGTGGTCGGAATGGAGCTTTCAAAAGTTGATGGCCCAACTCACGAAGTAATCTCACAACTGCGTCGCCCGCCGCACGCGCTGCCGCGCGGCTCGTCAAAGCAAATTTCGATTTGATGGAGCAAATCATGGCTGAGATTAAGCACCAGATACCAATCAACGCGGCTCCGGAAAAGGTCTACGCGGCGCTCGCAACTTCGAAGGGCTTGCGGGGCTGGTGGACCGCAGACAGCAAGGCCGACGAGAAGGCCGGCGGCAAGGCCGAGTTCGGCTTCGACAAGCGGGGGATGCTCTTCCGTATGATCGTCGAGAAACTCGATCCGGGGAAGCAGGTCGTGTGGACCTGCCACGGCGACCATCCGGAATGGAACGGCACCACCTTGACTTGGAACATTGCGCGCGAGGACGGCGTAAGCATGCTTCGTTTCACCCACAGCGGCTGGAAGTCAGTGAGCGATTTCTGCGCGACGTGCAACTCGACATGGGGCGAACTGATGTATCGGCTCAAGGATTATGTGGAGGGCAAGAATCCCGGCCCTCACTGGAAGGAGTAAACCAGAGTGGCTAGTGACTCGAACATTCTCGTCATCGCGAATGCCACAGCGAAGCCGGGCAAGGAGGGGGAGCTCATCTCTGTGCTGCGTGAGGTCGCGGGACCTACACGGGCCCAGCCCGGCTGCATCCGGTTCGGTCTCTACCAGCTCGACGGCGCCGGCGCGACGATCGTCGGTATCGAGCGCTGGGCCTCCGCCGCCGATCATGAGCGCCATCTGGCCGGCGCACACTTCCAGCGGCTCGCCAGCCGTATGGTCGACTTGATCGCGGCGCCGCCGCGCATTGTATCCTACACTGTTATCGACGAGTAGGGCGAGCAAAGGGATGGCTGCCTATCTGATCGGTCAAGTGATCGTACACGACCGGGAGCGGTTCGCACCCTACGTGGAACAGACAAGTGCCCTCATCGTGCGTCACGGCGGCGAGGTTCTGGACGTCGTTCGCGCCATCGAGGCCGTCGAAGGTAATTGGCCGATCGGAGCGCTCACCGCCTTGGTCCGCTTCCCGGATGAAGCCTCGCTTCGCGCCTTCTGGGACTCCCCGGAGAACGCTGCGATGAAGGATCTCCGGCACGGCACAGCGACGAGCAATGTCGCGCTATGCGTTTCGCTGCTGCAAGGAAACCCGCAATTGCTTGGAGAGGACCGCAATGACACAGCATCACAAAGTCGTATCCCATGACCAATGGATCGGGGCCCGTAAAGAACTCCTCGCGAAGGAGAAGGAATTCACACGTCTGCGCGACCAACTGAGCCGGCAGCGCCGCGATCTGCCGTGGGAGCGTGTGGAAACGGAATATCTCTTCGACGGCCCCAACGGGAAGCAGAGCCTGGCCGAGCTCTTTGACGGTCGTGGTCAGCTCGTCATCTATCACTTTATGTTCGGGCCGGATTGGGACGCCGGATGTCCACATTGCTCGTTCTGGGCCGACAATTTCGACCCGGTCATCGTGCATCTCAATCAACGTGATACGACGATGATCGCCGCCTCGCGCGCGCCCTACCAAAAATTGGCGGCCTTCAAGAAACGGATGGGCTGGCAATTCAAATGGGTTTCATCGCTGGGGACGGATTTCAATTTTGATTACCAAGCGTCTTTTACAGCAGAAGCCCTGTCTCAAAAAGACGCCTTCTACAATTTCACGCGGCAGGATCCTGGCAACTCAGAGCGAGAGGGGCTCAGTGCCTTCTTCAGGGATGCGGATGGCCGCGTGTTTCATACCTATTCGACTTATGCCCGCGGCATCGACATCATTAATACGGCCTACAACATCCTCGATATGACGCCGAAAGGGCGCGACGAAGGTGATCGCAGACAATTCTGGGTGCGCCGCCGCGACGAATACGCCGCCGGCGCCCCCGAGGATGAAGTCCACGAGACGCTTAGAAGTCTACGAAAAACGTAAGGTGGTTGAAGTTGATGCTCGTCGCTGCCGGCGGGTCGTCTAAAACGGAATCGCTTCCTCGCCGAGATCTCGATCGATGTCCCGATCACGGCGGTCACGGCGATGACCATGGCAGAACCTCGACACGCATCGGCCGGGCGCAAATCGGCATAGATCTTCCAGGAAGGAGGACCAGTGCTGGCCGCGCGAAAGCGCGCGATCAAGCGCCGCCATCGTCCTGGCAAGGCCCTCATCCTCGTCGTCCACGAAGGTCCGCAGCACGCCCGCGAACAAGAGAGCGAGGCCCTGGGCGCGCACGATCCCCCTTGGCCCGGCGGCGTCGATATTCGCCGCCGTCAGCATCCAGCGCTGCGATTTCACCGCGAGGGCGTTGAAGGCAAGCGCAAGGCTCGGATGGCGCCGCGCCGAACGCATCAGCGAGCGGATGGCGGCCTTGTTCGGCGCCAGCGCCTCAAGCCGGCGCATCAGCACATCAAAAAGCCGTTCGCGCGGCGGTTCGTCCGCCATGTCGGCGTCGCCCTCGGCCAGGACCTTGCGGTCGATCGCCTTGACGTAGGCGGCAACGATCGGGAGCTTGGAGCCGAATTCCCTGCGCAAAGTGGCGAGCGACACACCGGCGCGTGCCGCAAGGTCCGCATACCCGATGTCCTCGAACGCCTGTTCGGCCAGCAGAGCGAAAAAGGCTGCGATGATCTTGTCGCGATCGGAGATTGGCGGATTGGGGGATACCTCATCCGGACGTGGCCGCTGCGCGGGCCGTCGTGCAGGTCTGCGTGCCATTTTGCCTGCTCCTCCTTAAGAAAACGCCGTGACCTTAATGTAGTTCGTGCGCGGCGGCGCTTCCAGGGTCGCCGTAGGGCGCAACAGCGAAGCGTATGGCGCCGCGGATCGGCGGATTACGCGGAGTTTATCATCGGGCCGGCCCAACGGGTCCGGCCTCTGGCCGGCCCGATGGCAAGCTCCGGCCGGACCCGGTGGCTAATCCGCCCCACTTCGCGGGCGGGTCACCCGGCAAGCTCGCGGCTCCGTCTCGTCGCGGCGAGGATGGCGCGCTCCATGAGAAGGTCGAGACCGTCAGGCGCCATGAGCACATCGAGTGCCGCCGCTGTGGTGCCGCCGGGCGATGTGACATTCTGGCGCAGGACCGCGGCGTCGATAGACGAGCGGTGCAACAGTTCTCCCGAGCCCGCGACTGTCGCGCGCGCCAACCGCACTGCAAGCTCAGCCGGCAGCCCCGCCTTCTCGCCCGCGCGGGCAAGACTTTCGGCGAGCAGGAATACGTAGGCCGGGCCGGACCCGGACACGGCCGTGACGGCATCCATCAAGGCTTCGTTATCGATCCAATCAACGGTGCCCGTCGCTCGGAGCAGCGCGTCAGCGAGTTGCCGTTGCTCAGGACTCACAAGAGAATTGGAAACCGCGACCGTGATGCCGCGCCCGATCGCGGCCGGAGTGTTCGGCATGGCACGGACGACAGCGGCGTGGTGCGGCAAAGCGCCGGCGAGAAATGCAATGGTGCGCCCGGCCATGATCGAAACCACAACGGTCGCACGCGACATCAGTGCGGCTATGTTCGGCATGATTTCGGCCGCGATCTGCGGCTTTACGGCGATCACGATGGCGCCGGAGCAAATCGATGCCGGATCCGGATTGATGCGCACGCCGCGCGCCGAAAGCGCTTTGATCGATGCCGCCGGTTGGGGCTCTATGACGACAATGCACGCCGGATCGACGCCGAGGCCGATCCAACCTTGCAGCAAGGCCCCCCCCATCTTGCCGGCGCCGACGAGCACCACATTTCCGGCATATGGCGACGCGGCAGGAGGGTTGGAGCCTTCGGATGCCGATCGCCTCTCCACCCGTCACCGCCGGGCGACAACTTGTTGGCCGCGATTGGCCTGACCGCCCGGCGCGCCGGTGCGCGCAAGCGCTTGGCTGGCGGGCTTCTTGCGCAAAACCGGCAGATCGTGCGAGCCGTTGACGGTGAGACCGAACTCCTGCCGGTATTGATAGACGTAGAGCAGGAACACGAGCAAGTCAGCCAAAATGATCCCGATTATGGTAACCATTCCCATATTCCTTATCTCGTTCCTTATCTTGTGTCGTTGCACACCCTGCGCCCCGCTCGGGGTATTTGGCGGCCTGAGCTTCAAGCATCCGCAGGCTATCACGGTTCAATATAGTTATTACAACCGTCCGGCGCGCAGTGGAAGGGACCAGGGCGGCCAATCCTGCGTCAAAAGGCAGAACGCGCCCCCACTGCTGCGACTCTGCCAGTCCATTCCATTTGGTGTCATGCAGGGCGAAAGCTGCATCCAGTAACCCCGAGACTCGTATTTGATTGAGGCGCTGCGGGTTACCGGATCGCCCGCTTTCGCTGGCGATGCTTATCGAGAGAATCAAGCGCCGGAAACGCAGCGCCAGAGCATGATCCCGAAAAGTGGGAACCGGTTTTCGGAAAAGATCATGCTCCAACAATAGGCTAGCGCGGGATGACGATTCGAAGAAAGTCATCCCGCGCTAGAAGCAGGGGCCACGAATGCTGCGATTACGCCAGCAAATCGGATTGGGGCGCGCAGTTGAGAGGCGCGGTTCGACATTTTCTCGCCGCGCCACCGCGGCACCGCCGGGCGTTGCGGTGGCGTTCGCGGTCCGGAACAAGTCCATAATCGTCGACCCGATTGACGTGGCAAGAAAAACGCCGAACAGCAGGGTTGCCACGACGACAAAGCTCTTGAACGGCGTGCCGACCGAGGGCGCGCCGAACGCGGGAATGCTCGATTCGCCTGCATTTGCGCGCAGGAACTGAAGCTCGGCCGCCATCTCGCGAGACCGTTCTACTTCGATTTGATAGGCTAGCCTCAGCCGTTCGACTTCATCGGCCTCGGCCGGCTCGTGATCGAGCGCACCGATGATGCAGGCGAAAGTCAGTCCACAGCTCTTCATGAGGCGGCGCGCACCGGCGAGCGCACTCTCCGCTTCCGACAATGTCGTCGAATCCATCAACTGAATGGCCGCCCCCACCTTCGAAGGCAGCAACAAGCCGCGCGCGTCGATTTCCTGCACGATATGCCGGAAGGAAAGATGATGCTGCCGCAGGAGTGTCGCGGCCTCGTTCATGGCCGATGCGGCGTCCGACTCCTCCCCGGCGTCCATGCCGGCGAATAACTCCCGCAGCGCGATCGCTTCGTCGTCGTCAACAAGCGCCATGGCGCTACCGTCGCCTCTCCACCGGCTCAATGACGCACTCCAGCAGCGAACACACAGACGTCCATTTGGCGTTTATCGCTTTATTGCTAAGCAAAGATTAATTCTTGCTGCTCGCCCGCCTGCGTGTTCCGGTCATATTGAACAAGTTATTCGGCGTCATGGCCGGGCTTGTCCCGGCCATCCACGTCTTTCTCGCTGAAGGCCCGCAAGAAAGACATGGATGCCCGCGACAAGCGCGGGCATGACGGCGGAGATGCGCTTCCATCGGCCTCGCGCGCCTCGCTCACACGAACCGCACCGCATAGATCGGGGGCAGCGTGCACGTCACATTGGACCACTGGTCGCCCTGGTCCTCGCTGATCCACAATCCGCCGGTGGTCGAGCCGAACGCCAGCCGGTCGCCGGTCGCGTCGAGCGTCAACGCATGGCGGTAGACGACATCGTAGGCATGCTGCTGCGGCAGGCCCTTGGCCAAGATATCGAAGCTCTTGCCGCCGTCGCGCGTGCGGGTGACCACCAAGCGGCCGTCACGCGGGATTCGCTTCTCATCCTTGATTTCGGGAACGAACCACGCCGTATCCGGGTCGTGCGGATGGACGACGACCGGAAAGCCGAACGCCGAGGGCTCGACACCTGTGATTTCAGTGAAGGTATTGGCCTCGTCCGACGAGACGAAAATGCCGTTGTGATGCTGCACCCACATGCGGTGCGGGGCGGCTGAGCATTGCGCGAGACAATGCACGTCCTGTGCGACGGGATCGTGCGTCGACTCCGGGGGCATGTACTCGGCGCGCATGCCCTCGCCGCGCAGCGTCCAGCTTGCGCCGGAATCGTCGGTGAACCAGATGCCGCCCGTGGAGACCGCGATCCACACCCGCTTTGAATCGCGCGGGTCGACCACGATCGAGTGAATGCCGGGCAGGTCGGCGCCGCCGCCCGTCCACTTTCTCCGCTGGGGATGATCCCAGAGCGAACGGACCATTTGCCAACTGTCGCCACCGTCGGTCGAACGAAACAGGCCGCCCGGCAGCGTGCCGCACCAGATGACACCCGGCTCGTCGGCGCCGCCCGCCTGCAGCGCCCAGATGCGCGCCGTGGTCCAGGCGAGCGGCCGGCCCCAGGCATCGTTTTCTTCGAGGCCCTCCGGCTTCTGCGGGTAGGCAGGGGCGGCAATCTCCTCCCAACCCTTCTGCGTCGAGCGGTGCATCTTGACGCCGAAATGGCCGTGATCGAGCGCCGCAAAGTGGCGGCCACTGCGGGGGTCCGACATCGTGAGCGTTACGTTGTCGCCGAGGAAGTCTGCCTGCTCGATCTTCCAGCTGCCGTTGCGGCGCACCACCCAAAACAGCCCTTTGCGCGTCGAAACCAGTACGGTGTCGTTCATGGTCAGCCTCCCGATAAAGCCTGAAATACATAGACCGTGCTGCCCGCGGCGACGGCATCAGACAAGCGCACGCGATCCAGAATGGCTCGGCCATCGACGAAGATCGTCATGTGCCGCCGCAGTGCGGCCTGGTCATCGAGCACGTAGGATCGCGCCTGGGGATTGGATGCGAACACGGTGTCCAGAACTTCCCGCACGCTGCCGCCCGCGGCCTCGGTTTCTGGACACTCCACGAGACGTTGAATGTTAGGGGTGAAGACGATCCTTGCCATCCTTTAAGCTCCCCCGATGAGCTGACGGGCCCATATAGGGGTTCCCGCCGCTCACTGTCGACGCCGCCGCGTTGTCTGTAGTGGGGTTAGTTTGGCTTGGTGTGAGGACGAACCTCGGCTTCCCACCCGTCATATTCGCCGTCGCCGAATTTTGCGATGAGCGCCTCCATAGAGCGGCGCGTCGACATCATCAGCGCCTCAGTCACAATGACTTCGTGTGTCGCAAGCACGAGCCAGTTTACGTTGTCCGCGCCAAGACGTTCTTCAATGCGGAAGCCGCGCTGCCTTAGTTCGTTCGCGATCGAATCGGCCGATTCTCTATTCGGCACGTAAATGTAGTGCAGGATAGTGTGTGGAGCACTCAAGTCTGCGCCTGCAGCAGCCAATTGTGCTATAACATCAGCATCGATGCTCATTTCAAACTGCCCATTACCCCATTTGTCATGGCTCCAGCATGAATTTGGCCCCAGTATGTCGATGCTCGGTTGTTTACACCCTACGAGGACGAACCAAGCTCGCGAATTCCGACACGACGAACCGCAATTTCGCATCGTGGCTGCCGAAGATAGCCCGATGAACAGGGGCGTGGGGAGCCAGTACGCAGGATATCCTCGCGAAGGAGTGAGCGATGTACAGCAAAAGTCTTATGAATCCAAGGATCGGCCCGCTGCCTCGACCAAGCCCGGTAGGTCCCGCATCGGTTCTCGCGGGGGGCTTTGCAATCGCCGCGGTAGTTTCTGCGGTCGCGGCGTTCCTTCTGCTGCCGACGACCGCGTCAGCCGGGAGCACGCATGGAAAGCGTCCGCTCGACCGAGCTTGGCACGGCTACGGCTTCTTGCCAGGCTACGAGCCGCCCGAAGTCGTCGAATGGCGCAACGCACGCGTCCGTCGTCCAGCCTTCTGGTATGGCGGCCCCGGATTTTACCGGGGACGCTGGAATGGCGGCGGATTCGGACCTTGCTGGACGCCGACCCCGATCGGACCACACTGGAATTGCGGGTAAGAACGGCACGCGGTGACTGCCGCGGTCATATGGCCGGCAGCGGCTTGCCTCCCTCCGCGACCGGAGTGCGGTCGGCATTGAGCACGAGCGAGACGAAGCCGTAGTAGCCGACAGTGCCGATCAGTTCGACCATCATTCGTTCGCCGAACCGCGCCTTTGCGGCCGCGAAGGTCGCATCGCTGATGTCCTTATCGCGTAGTAATTCTGCAACGAGATCGTAGACGAGCGTTTCGTCGCCGGACAGTTTTGCGGGGCGCTGGCCAGCCTCGATCGCATCCGCCACGAACGGCGCGATTCCGGCCGCAAGGGCATGCTTGCGGTGAGCATTCCATTCGTAGTGAGCCGACCAGAATCGCGCCACCAGAAGAATCGCGAGTTCGCGCAGCGCCGCCGGCACCGTGCTCTCGAAGCGAACATAGTCGCCGAGATGGCGCACGCGATCGGCAAGTTCGGGGCTGCGCAGCAACGCGTGGAACGGACCACGCAACCCGCCGCGCGGGCCGGTCGCCACCGCTTGCGCGACGCGCTGCTGATCAAGGGTCATATCGCGTTGGGATAGCGGTGTGAAACGCTGTGACATTGCAAAGCCTGTGGCTGAAGTGCCGTTGATGGAGTAAAGGTAGCTAAGAAGCAGAATTTGATCGTCGGCGCCAGACCTGGGTCGCCGAATGCCGGGAAGGAATCGGAATGGCCAAGCAGCGGATCAGCTACGTGCCGCTCGAAAAGATGGACGCAGAGATGCGTAGCGAAATGGAACGTTGCCAACGGGAAGGCACGCCGCGGCCGGAGAGTTCGGCCATTCGCGCCCATGTGCCGGCGGCATTCTGGTTTTTCGCGAGGTCCTGGAATGACCTCTTTCGTAACGGCGTGCTGGAGCACGCCGTCAAGGAGCTCTGCCGGCTCTATGTGTCGCGGTCGGTCCAATGCGAATATTGCGGCAATCAGCGCTCCGTAAAAGCCGCGTCGAGCGGCGCGCTGATCGAGGACCAGGTGATGGATCTCCTCAATTTCGAGAAGTCGACGAAATATAGCGACCGCCAGAAAGCGGCCCTCTCCTATGCGGAAGCGATCGTCTGGCACCTTGAGACCGACGACGCCTTCTGGGATCGCCTCAACCGCCATTTCACCGAACCGGAGCTGGTTGAACTCGGCTGCATGATCGGGCTGACGCTCGGTCAGCAAAGCTGGCTGCGGCTCCTCAATATCGACCACCACCAGGTTCTGGCGGGAACCTCCGCCTCCATGGCGCCGGGCTACGAGGATGCACGCAAGCTCGCCGAGACCAAGGCGATGGCGGACTATTGGGCGAAATTGCAAGCGGCCGCACCGACCTAGAACGCGTCCCGCTTACATTTATGCAGCACGGTCTGGACCGCGGGCGTCCCGCCCGCCTTTTTGTCTTGAACTGGTAAAGCGCGGATCTTGAAGAAGAGCGGGCGGGACGCCCGGCGGTCCCAGTTATTTTGCAGGGCACAATTTCATCGCATGATGCTATCGAAGCGTGCACCGCGCTTACGCGTGCCACGGCGCGGGCCGACAGCCGGCCGCTGAAATCCCTATAAAATCATGAGTTTGGATTTTGCTATGCACGTTGGCATAACCTTTGAATAGCCGGAAATGCAATAAAGCTGCGCCGCCGCTGCGCGGGAAAATCCACACTTTTTCGCGACGCACAAAGACGGCGGCATCTTAAGGGGTAGCAAAATGAATTCCGACCAGGTTGCTCTGATCCAGCACAGCTTTGCGAAGGTCAGGCCGATCGCGCAAGAGGCCGCCGCCCTGTTCTACGGCCGGTTGTTCGAGATCGCACCCGACGTCAGGCCGTTATTTCGCGGCGATATGGCAGAGCAGGGCCGCAAGCTGATGGCCACGCTCGCGGTCGTCGTCAACGGGCTTGCCGATCTCGAATCAATTCTTCCGGCTGCGAGCGCACTCGCCAAAAAGCACGTCTCGTATGGGGTGAGGGCGGAGCACTACGGGCCCGTCGGCGTTGCGCTGTTGTGGACGCTGGAGCGCGGACTCGGGGCGGAATGGACTTCCGACCTCGCCGCCGCATGGTCGGACGCCTACGCGTTGCTGTCCGAATACATGATCGACGAAGCGTACGGTCGCCGCGAGGCGGCGGAGTGAATTTAGCCCTTCACGCCTTCGCGATCGCCTTTTCGGCCAGCGCGATCAGTCCGCGCATGAGGTCGATCGGGCGCGGCGGACAGCCGCGAATGTGCAGATCAACCGGGATCACCTTGTCGACGGCGCCGATCACCGCATAGCTGCCCTCGAATACGCCGCAGCCGCAACCGCAGTCACCGACCGCCACCACCCATTTGGGATCGGGCGTTGCCGCATAGGTGCGTTCAAGCGCGATCTTCATGTTGTGGGTGACCGGACCGGTGACAAGCAGCACGTCCGCATGACGCGGCGAGGCCGCAAATCTCAAGCCGAAGCGCTCGATATCATAGACCGAATTGTTGAGAGCATGGATTTCAAGCTCGCAGCCGTTGCATGACCCGGCATCGATTTCGCGGATCGTGAGCGAGCGGCCGAACAGACGCCGTCCGCGCGCCGCGAGAGCGCGGCCAAGTTCATTGAGCGCCGCATCATCGGCATCTGGCGCCCCGATCGTCACGGGAGCGGCGAATAGCGATTTCAGCAGCAACGTACGCATGGCCTAAAGATCGTGCCCCGAATAGGAGCAATTGAACGATTTATTGCAGAGCGGGAAGTCGGCCACGATATTGTTCTCGATCGCGGCTTCGAGCAGCGGCCATTGAAACCACGACGCGTCGCGCACATGGCAGCGCGCCACCTGGCCGTCGGCGCCAAGTCGCAGCCATACCAGCACATCGCCACGAAACGCCTCGGTGATGGCGATGCCTTCGCGCGGGCCGGATGCTTGCGGCAGCGGAGTCAGCACCGGTCCGCTGGGCAGATGGGCGAGCCAATCCTTGATCATCCGCATACTCGCTCGGACCTCGTCGATGCGAACGCGAACGCGGGCGTCGACATCGCCCGCGGGGTAGAGCGGCACCGCGAAGGCAAGCCCCGGATAAGGCGGATAAGCAAGGTCACGGCGCGCGTCGAAATTGCGGCCCGAGGCGCGGCCCACATGGCCGCCTGCAGCCCAGCGTTTGACGAGGTCTCCCGCCACGTAGCCGGTCGCGCAGGTGCGATCCTGCAGCGAAGGCGTATCGTCATAGAGCGCCGCGATCTCCTCGAACCGCGGCGCGATGTCGTCGAGTGCCGCAAGGATTGCGGCGCCGCCGTCCGCCGCCATGTCCGGCGCGACACCGCCCGGAACAATCCGGTCCATCATCAGCCGATGACCGAAAGCTGCGTCCGATGCGGCGAGCACGCGCTCGCGGAAAATGCCGCAATGAGCGTGGATCAGCGCGAACGCCGCATCGTTGCAGACGGCGCCGATGTCGCCAAGGTGATTGGCGATGCGTTCGAGTTCGGCCATGACGCCGCGCAGGATAGCGGCGCGCCGCGGCGCCTCAATCCCGAGCGCCGCTTCGACGGCGCGCGCGAACGCGAAGCTGAGCGCGACCGTCGAATCCCCCGATATCCGCGCCACGATGCGTGCGGCCTTGGCGAGGCCGGCATCGGTCAGCAAGGCATCGACGCCCTTGTGCACATAACCGAGCCGTTCTTCGAGCCGGGCCACGGTCTCGCCGTTGGCCGTAAAACGGAAATGGCCGGGCTCGATGATGCCCGCATGGACCGGGCCGACCGGGATCTGGTGCAGGCCATGTCCGTGCACCGCCAGGAATTCGTAGTCCGTCGGATCGCGGCGCGGCGCCGGAGTCTCCGCACCGAGCGGAGCGCGAAGACCCCACTGGCCGTGATCGAGCCAGGCGCGGCCGTCGGGCGCATCCGCCGGTACATGACCGTAGAGGTCGCATATGGCCCGTTCGAGCCGGATCGCCGGCGGGTGGAACCGGCCGACCGACGGAAAGCTCCCCCTCCCTGTCCCTCCCCCGCTTGCCCCCACCCCACCCTCCCCCGCAAGCGGGGGAGGGAAAGGGAGGGGGCCTGCGGGGGAGGGTAGGGTGGGGGTGACTGCGA
>WNFT01017742.1_pt1 | contig 15914 bp, 14 predicted proteins | sample 5400191 | NCBI WGS metagenome assembly WNFT01 (sample SAMN13153359, study PRJNA577476) | soil metagenome | isolation source: 80 cm saprolite under Madrone tree | place: USA:California | collected 2016-06-14 | reverse complement strand
ACTTCGCCGAGGCGATGGCCGAAGGTCGGGGCAAGGCCCAGGCGGCGTCGCTGAGGAAGGCGCGGCGCGATCTCCAGGCCAAGCGACTGGCCACGCGCGAGCATGACGCCGGGTACGACATCGTCTCGGCCTTGTCGCTTCGGAAAGGCCAGCTCGTGCTCGTCGAGGCCGGGGATTTCGTCCCGGCCGACGGGACCGTCGTGGAAGGTGTCGCGTCGGTGAACGAGTCGGCGATCACGGGCGAGAGCGCGCCGGTCATCCGCGAGAGCGGCGGCGACCGCAGCTCGGTCACCGGCGGTACGCAGGTCCTGTCCGACTGGCTCGTCGTCGAGGTGACCGCCGATCCGGGCGAGGCGTTCCTCGACCGGATGATCTCGCTGGTCGAGGGCGCCAAGCGGCAGAAGACGCCGAACGAGATCGCCCTCGACATCCTGCTGGCGGCCATGACCATCATCTTTCTCCTGGCCACGGCCACCTTGCTGCCGTTCTCGCTCTACAGCGTGGGCGCCGCCGGGCAGGGGACGCCAGTGACCGTGACGGTCCTGGTGGCCCTGCTGGTGTGCCTGATTCCGACCACGATCGGGGCGTTGCTGTCGGCGATCGGCATCGCCGGCATGGACCGCATGATCCAGAAGAACGTCATCGCCATGTCCGGGCGCGCCGTCGAGGCGGCCGGCGACGTCGACGTGCTGCTGCTCGACAAGACCGGAACGATCACGCTCGGAAACCGGCAGGCCACGGCGTTCTTTCCCGCGGACGGCATCGACGAGGCGGCGCTGGCCGACGCGGCGCAGATCGCGTCACTGGCCGACGAGACACCGGAGGGCCGCAGCATCGTCGTGCTGGCGAAGGAGAAGTACAGCCTGCGCGAGCGGGACATCGAGAAGATGGGCGCGACCTTCGTCGCGTTCACGGCCCAGACGCGGATGAGCGGTGTCAACCTGAACGGCCGCCAGGTCCGGAAGGGCGCCGCCGACGCGATCGAGGCCCACGTGAAGCGACTGGGCGGGAGCGTACCCTCTAGTGTCCGCGGCACGGTCGACCGGGTCGCGAAGGAAGGCGCGACGCCGCTGGTGGTCGCCGACGGCGCCAATGTGCTTGGCGTCATCCAGCTCAAGGACATCGTCAAGGGCGGCATCAAGGAACGGTTCACCGAGCTCCGCCGCATGGGCATCAAGACCGTGATGATCACCGGCGACAACCCGCTCACGGCCGCGGCGATCGCGGCGGAGGCTGGTGTCGACGAGTTCCTGGCCGAGGCGACGCCCGAGGCCAAGCTGAAGCTCATCCGGGACACACAGAGCCAGGGACGGCTGGTGGCGATGACGGGCGACGGCACCAACGACGCCCCCGCGCTCGCTCAGGCCGACGTGGCCGTCGCCATGAACACGGGGACGCAGGCGGCCAAGGAAGCCGGCAACATGATCGACCTCGACTCGAATCCCACGAAGCTGCTCGAGGTCGTCGAGACCGGCAAGCAGATGCTGATGACGCGAGGTGCCCTGACGACGTTCAGCATCGCCAACGACGTCGCCAAGTACTTCGCGATCATCCCGGCGGCCTTCGCCACGACGTATCCCGTGCTGGAGACGCTCAACATCATGCACCTGGCGACGCCCCAGAGCGCGATCCTGTCCGCCGTCATCTTCAACGCGCTCATCATCATCGCGCTGATCCCGCTCGCGCTGAAGGGTGTCCGCTACCGGGCGATCGGCGCCGCGGCCGTCCTGCGCCGCCACGTCTGGATCTACGGGGTCGGCGGCATCATCCTTCCGTTCCCGGGCATCAAGCTGGTCGACATGATTCTCGTGGCCCTTCACCTGGTGTAGCAGTGCGGCGAACGAAAGAGGAGCCGATGCCATGCTAACTCACGTCCGCGCCGCGGTCGTTTCGCTCGTCGTGTTCACCGTGGTGACCGGCATTGCCTACCCGGTGGTCGTCACGGTCATCGCTCAGCTCGTCTTCCCGCACCAGGCGACCGGCAGCCTGATCGTCAAGGACGGCAAGACCGTCGGCTCGACGCTCATCGGGCAGCCCTTCGACGATCCGAAATACTTCTGGAGCCGTCCCTCCGCGACCAGCCCGTTTGGCTACAACGCCGGTGCTTCGGCGGGCTCGAATCTGAGCCCGACCAACGCCGATCTGATCAAGACGGTGCAGGGCCGGGTCGACGCGCTTCGAGCCGCCGATCCCGGTAACGCGGCGCCCGTGCCGGTGGATCTCGTCACGGCCTCGGGCAGTGGGCTCGACCCCGACATCAGCCCGGCGGCGGCCCTCTACCAGGTGGGGCGCGTGGCGAAGGCGCGCAAGCTCGACGAGGCCGTCGTCCGAAGCCTGGTCGCGCAGCACACCGAGGGCCGGCAGCTCGGCCTGTTCGGCGAGCCCCGCGTCAACGTCCTCGCCCTCAATCTGGCACTCGATTCGCGGTAGCCAGCGGCGGCTCAGGAGGACACCATGAAGAAAGTCGACGACGTCGTTCGCGTCCGCACCGGCGAGCACGGCGAGCGCGCCCTCTGAAGCCACCGCCGCCGGCTCGGCTTCCCGCGAGCGATCGGCCGCAGCGAAGCCAGGAAACCTGGCGTACCCTGTCGTCATGAGCGAACAGGAACAGGATCAGGAGCGGCTCCTCGACTCCGCGCGACGCCTGCTCGAAGGCGGCAAGGACGCGCGCGACGACCAGGCGTTCGAGGCGGCCCACCCGTCGGACCTCGCCGCGATCCTGCAGCACCTGCCCCTCGAGCAACAGGTCGCGCTCTTCCGGCGGCTCTCCGCCGAACGGGCTGCCGAGGTCCTGCCGGCGCTCGACGACACCGCTTTGCTGGCCCTCGTCCGCGCCCTCGACGAGGTCGAGGTCTCGCGCATCCTCGACGAGATGCCGCCGGAGCACGCCGCCGACGTCGTGGACGAGCTGCGCCGGGACGAGGCCGAAAAGATCCTCGATCTCATGGAGGAAGAGCACTCCGAGGATGTCCAGGAGGTCCTCGAGTATCCCGAGCATTCGGCCGGCCGGTTGATGTCCCCGGACTTCGTCGCCGTGCGCGAGGACGCGACCGTGGAAGAGGCGATCAAGCACATCCGGGACTCGGTCGCGGCCGAGCGAGCCTTCGAGCTCTACGTCGTCGACAGTCATCGCCATCTGGTGGGCTCGGTGCCATTGCGCCGCTTGCTGATCGCGGATCCTGCCACCCCGGTGCTCGCGATCCGGGACGAGAACGTCGTCAGCGTCCCGACCGATATGGATCAGGAGGAGGTCGCGCGCGTGGTGGCCAAGTACGACCTGGTGGCCGTTCCGGTCGTCGACGGACGCCACCGTCTGGTCGGCGCGATCACCGCCGACGACGTGGTCGACATCGTCGGCGAGGAAGCGACGGAGGACATCTTCCGCATGGCCGGGTCGGACGCCGCCGAGCTCGAGCGGCGCTCGCCACGCGAGATCGCCCTCATGCGACTACCCTGGGTGATGGCCACCCTGGTCATCGAGATGGGAGCGGGCGCGGTCATCCACTACTTCGATCAGACGCTCGGCAAGGTCATTCTCCTCGCGTCCTTCATGCCGGTGATCCAGGCGATCTCCGGCAACACCGGGCTTCAGTCGGTGACGATGGTCGTCCGCGGACTCGCGACCGGTCAGGTGCAGCTGAGCCGCTGGTGGGAGCCGCTGCGGCGGCAAGTCCAGACCTCGAGCATCCTCGGCGGAGTCTGCGCGCTGGTCGTCGGCACCGTCGGCCTCGTCTGGCCATGCTGTCCAAGCGTCTGGGGTTCGATCCGGCGATCACGGCGGGCCCCTTCGAGACGGCCCTGCAGGACGTGCTCGGTGTGACGATCTTCCTCTCGCTGGCGACCGCGCTCCTGCGCTGGCTCAGCTGAACGACCGCGCGCCGCGCGGGCCTCTACCGCGGGACATCTTCCAGCGTCGCCGCCACTGGCTCCGCTTCGAGCGGCGTCCACGCGTCGGCGTATCGTATGTTCGTCGGTTCCCCGCGACCAGATGGGATCACACGTACGGTCACCCGTGAGCTGGCGCAGTCGCACCAGTCCAGGAGATCGAGCGCCGCGCGGTTGCGGCGCGTCCACTGGACCAACGCGACGAAGCCGCCGAGGACCAGCCCGCACTCGAGGACGGTGAGCTCAGGGCCCGCCGCGACCAGAACTTGCGCGAGCAGCAGCGCGCCGAGCATGAGCCCGGCCAGGGCGTAGAGCCCACTCCAGGACGGCCGTGGAGGCGTGTTGGCCCCGCTGGAACGCTCGGTCATGCTGCACATCGATGCACCAACGCCACCGTGCCACGCCCGGCCTCAAGCGCGTGTCAAGACTCGGGACCCGCGCGTTAAAAATCCGTAAAAATCACGACGGGGCGGCGCGAGTCGGCTCGGGTGAGCGTAGAGTCGGCTCGACGATATGCGACTGGTCCTCGTCAAGCGTCTGCTGCTCGGCGCGCCGATGCCGCTCGCTCAAGCGCGGCACGAGCGCCTCAACAAGACGGTCGCCCTCGCCGTGTTCGCCTCCGACCCGCTCTCCTCGGTGGCGTACGCGACCGAGGAAATCCTGCTCGTGCTCACGCTCGGCGGCGCCGCCGCGCTCAGCTACTCGCTTCCGGTCGCGCTGGGGATCGCCGCGCTCCTGGCCGTGGTGGTCGTCTCGTATCGTCAGACCGTCGCGGCGTACCCGCAGGGGGGCGGCGCGTATATCGTCGCGAAGGACAACCTCGGACAGTACCCGGCGCTCATCGCCGCCGCGGCCTTGCTGGTCGACTACGTGCTGACGGTGTCAGTCTCCGTTGTCGCCGGCATCGCGGCTTTGACGTCCGCGGTGTCCTGGCTGCACCCGTATCGGATCGTTTTCAGCGTCCTCGCGGTGGTCGGGATCGCGCTCGGCAACCTTCGCGGCGTGCGTGAGTCCGGCCGGTTGTTCGCGGCGCCGACCTACTTCTTCGTGGTGAGCATTCTCGGCACGGTCTCGTACGGCCTCGTCGGCGCGATCTTCAACTGGCTGCCCGAGGCGCCGTACGAGCCCCATCCGCCGGGGCTCGAAGGCCTCGGGCTGTTCCTGCTCTTGCGGAGCTACGCCGCCGGGTGCACGGCGCTGACGGGGGTCGAGGCCGTGTCCAACGGCGTCCAGGCGCTCAAGGCGCCCGAGGGGCGCAACGCCCAGGCCGTCATGACCGCGCTGGGCGTCATCTCGATCGTCATGTTCCTGGGCATCACGTATCTCGCGTACGACTTCGGCATCATTCCGGGCGGCGCCGAGACCGTCGTGTCGAAGATCGCGCACCGGGTCTGGGGCGACGGCGCGCTCTACTACCTGGTGCAGGTGTCCACCCTGCTCATCCTCGTCCTCGCCGCGAACACCTCGTATGCCGACTTTCCGCGGCTCTCGTCGATTCTCGCGCGGGACCGCTTCGTGCCGCGGCAGTTCGCGAACCAGGGCGACCGGCTCGTCTTCTCCAACGGGATCATGATCCTCAGCGGGTTCGCCATCCTCTTGATCGTCGTCTTCCAGGGCGACACGCATTCGCTGCTGCCGCTCTACGCGATCGGCGTCTTCATCTCGTTCACGCTCTCGCAGAGCGGCATGGTGCGGCGCTGGCTGCGCCTGCGCGAGAAGGGCTGGCGCTGGCGGATGTGGATCAACGGAGTCGGGGCGGCGGTGACCGGCGTCGTGCTCCTGACGCTCGCGGTGACGAAGTTCGTCGAGGGGGCCTGGATCGTGGTCGTCGTCGTTCCCCTCCTGGTCGCGACCTTCGTCGTCATGCACCGTCACTACGCCGAGGTCGCGCACGAGCTGTCGCTCGAAGGCCTCGAGGGCCCGCCGAAATTCCAGCACACCGTCCTGGTGCTGATCGGCGACGTGCACCGGGGCGTCGTCCGGGCCGTGCAGTACGCCCGGACGCTCGCGCCGACCGCGGTGGTTCGCGCCGTGTACGTCGAGACGGACCCGACGCGAACCGCCCGCCTCGAAGAGAAGTGGGGCAAGTGGGGGCTCGGCGTCCCCCTGGTCGTCCTGACCTCGCCCTACCGCTCGCTCCTACGGCCGCTCCTGGACTATCTGGACCAGATCCAATCGCGCGGCGACGAGCAGATGGTCACGATCGTGCTCCCGGAGTTCCTGCCGCGGCACTGGTGGCAGCACGTTTTGCACAACCAGACGGCGCTTCTGGTCAAGGGCGCGCTGCTCTTCCGGAGGAACACGGTCGTCGCCGACGTGCCGTATCTGCTGAAGCGCTGAGCCGCCGTTTTTTGGCCGCCGGCTCGGACCCCCATATAGTGAAGAGGCGATCGACAGGGAGCCTCGCACCACGAGCGTCGATGTGCTGGTCCGCCGGATCGCTCCGTTCGCGATCGCGGCGGTCACGTTCGCGGTCTTTGCGCCCGCGCTCCAGTACGGCTTCATCCTCTGGGACGACGATCGCAACCTCCTGACCAATCCGTCCTATCGGGGCCTCGGCTGGGCTCAGCTCCGCTGGGCCTTCACGAGCGCCGTCATGGGCCACTGGATCCCGGTGACGTGGCTCACGTTCGGCCTCGACTACGCGCTCTGGGGGATGAACGCGTTCGGCTATCACCTCACGAACATCCTGCTGCACGGGGCCAACGCCGCGCTCTTCTATCTGCTGGGGCGTCGCCTGCTGGGGCTCAGCGTGCCGGCGGCGCGTCCGTGGGCGATCACGCTCGGCGCGGTCGTCGCGGCGCTGTTCTTCGCGGTGCATCCGCTGCGAGTCGAGTCGGTCGCGTGGGTCACCGAGCGGCGCGACGTGCTCTCGGCGCTGTTCTATCTCCTCACCGTGCTGGCGTACGTGAAGGCGTGCGCGGCGGACGTCCGCTGGCGCCGGCGATGGCTCCTCGCCTCGATCGTCGCCTACGCGCTGGGTCTGCTCTCGAAGTCGCTGATCATGTCGCTTCCGCTCGTGCTGCTGATCCTCGACGTGTATCCGCTCCGCCGTGCGCGCGGGAACTGGCGGCGCGTCCTCCTCGAAAAGCTTCCGTATCTCGGCCTCGCCGTCGCGGCCGCGGTGGTTTCGGTCCTGGTCGTGATCGCCAAGGTCGGGCTCACCTCCGCGTCGGAGTATCCGCTGCCGGCGCGCGCCGCGATGGCGCTCTACAGTCTGATGTTCTACGCCTGGAAGACGCTGCTGCCGCTCGGGCTCTCGCCGATGTACGAGTTACCCGCCCGCGTCGGTCTCACGAGCCCGCGGTTCCTCGCCGCGGCGCTCGTCGCGGTGGGCGTGAGCGTCGTGCTGGTCCTCGCCCGCCGACCATGGCCCGCGGCGCTGGCCGCGTGGCTCGTGTACGGGCTCACGCTCGCCCCCGTGAGCGGCATCGTTCACAACGGCCCGCAGCTCGTCGCCGATCGCTACAGCTATCTCTCGTGCCTCGGCCTCGCGCTGCTCGTGGGCGCCGCCGTCGCGGTCACAGTCTCGAGCGCGGCGATCGCTCGACCCTTACGAGCCGCGGTCGTCCTCGTCGCCCTCGGCTGGATCGTCGGGCTCGCGGCCCTGACCCTGGATCAGCTTCCGGTTTGGCGTGACACCGAGGAGATCTGGCGGCATAGCCTCGAGCTCGACCCGGACTGCGCCTTCTGCCACGGTCAGTGGGGTGCCCTCCTCGGTAACCGCGGCGAGCTCGGCCTCGCGATCACTCACTTCGAGCGCGTCGTCGCGCTCCGGCCCGCCAACGTCCGCCCTCGGAGCAACCTCGGGCTTGCACTGCTCAAGGCCGGCCGTCCGGCCGAGGCCGCCGCCCAGTTCGAGCGCATGCTCGCCGCGGAGCCCACCGACGTGGAGACGCGGATTCGGCTCGGCCTCGCGCTCGCCCAGCAGGGCAAGCTCGCGGACGCCAGCCGCGAGTTCGAGCGCGCGAGCCGGGACAATCCGCGGAACGTCGTCGCGCTGACGAATCTGGGACTCTCGCTGATCCAACTCGGGCGGCCGGCGGAGGCGATTCCGTTTCTGGAGCGCGCCGTGGCGCTCGACACCACCGCGGGTCCCGTGCGAGAGGCGCTCGCGCGCGCGCGGGCCGCTACGTCCGCACGCCCTCGACGGCGAGCAGGTATAGCGCGTGCGACTCGGCGCCGTGGCGAAGCCAGGCCCGGTAGTCGACCTCGGCGTTCCGGCGCTCACTCTCGCTGATCGTGCCGTCGGCGACCATCTGGTGGCCACGGGTGGCCGCGACGGCGGCCCAGATCCCGGCGCGCGCCTCGAATTCGGGGTCGGTTCGCCGGATGAACTCGTGCTGCTCGGTCGTGTTGATCTCGGCGAGGCCGGCCTTCGCGAGCAACCGGGCGAGGTGATCGGCGATCGCGTTGTCCATCCCGGCGGTGGCGCGCCAGCGGAGGAACGCGGCATAGAACCGGCGCATGCTTGCCGGCGGGTCCGGCGTCCAGGCGGCCTTCTCGTGGTTGAAGTCGAGGACCACCACGCGCCCGCCTCGCTTCACCGAGGCCGTCATCGAGCGCACCGCTCCCAAGGGATCAGCGAGCCACTGGAGCACGCGCGCGGCGGTGACGATGTCGAACGCGCCGCTGAACGGCAGCCCGCAGGCGTCGCCCACCTCGAACGACAGGCCCGCGACGCCACCGTGGGCCGCGCGCGCCTTCTCGATCATCGCGGCGTCGACGTCGACACCGACCGCGCGGCCGTCGCGACCCACGGCCTCGGCGATGCCGCGGGTGATCGCTCCGGTGCCGCAGCCGACGTCGAGCACCGCGAGCCCCGGGCTCAGCAGTCCGGCGAGCCGCCGGTGCGCGGTCGCCAGCGAGCGGGCGTCGAGAATCGCGGTGGTGCCCTCGGGCATGTGCGCCCGGGCGCGCGCGACGCCGGCGAGATCGCCGTCGGCTCGCGCTACCATGAGCCCGGCGGAGGTGAGGCATGCCGAGCATCGAGGACTACGCGCGCCGTCCGCGCGAGGAGCGGCTGGCGCGGATCGCGCTCACGCCCGACGAGCTGGCCGACGCGGTGCGGAATACCGACGTCGCCGTGCATTCCCGCCGTCCGGCTCCGAAGAGCTGGGCGCCGACCGAGGTCATCTGTCATCTGCGCGACAACGAAGAGTGGTTCCTCGAGCGGATACGACTGATCGTGGTGATGGACCTGCCCCGGTTCGTCGCGACCAATCCCGACCGCTGGGCCGACGAGCGCCAGTACCTGACCAACGACGCCGCCGTCGCGCTCGCCGCGTTCACGCGCCGACGCCGGGAGACCCTCGAGTTCTTGCGTCCGCTCGCGCCCGACGCCTGGGCGCGCGCCGGGGTCCACGCCGATTCGCGAGGCCGGCGGACGATCGACGAGTTTCTGTCGGTGATGGCCTGGCACGACGACAACCACCTCGATCAGCTCAGACGCGCGCTGCTCGGGCGCCCGTGAGGGCCTCCCGCATCCGGTCGAGCGCCTGCGCCAGCATCGTGCGCGGGCAGCCGAAGTTGAGCCGGACGAATCCGGCACCGCCCGGACCGAACAGGGCTCCGTCGTTGAGCGCGACTCGCGCCCGCTCGAGGAAGAACGTGAACGGGTCGCGGCTTGCGCCGTCGGCGTTCCGGAAGTCGAGCCACGCGAGATAGGTCGCCTCGGGCGGGGACATCGCAACTCCGGGCAGGCACGTCCGCACGTACTCGGTGACGAAGTCGCGGTTGGCTTCGAGATAGCGCAGGAGCTCGTCGAGCCAGGGCTGGCCGTCGCGGTAGGCGGCGAAGGCCGCGGTGTAGCCGAACACGTTCACGGTTTGCACCAGGTCGATGCGCCCGGCGATGAACTTCTCGCGGAGCGTCGCGTTCGGGATGACCGCGACCGAGCACTTGAGCCCCGCCAGATTGAAGGTCTTGCTCGGCGCCATCAGCGTGATCGTCCGGTCGGCGATCTCCGGATCGAGCGACGCGATCGGCGTGTGGCGATGGCTGCCGAGGGTCAGCTCGCAGTGGATCTCGTCGGCCACGATCGCGAGCCCGCGGCGGAGGCACATTTGGGCGAGACTCGTCAGCTCGTCTCGCGAGAAGACACGGCCGACCGGATTGTGCGGGTTGCAGAGCAGGAAGAATCGCGTCCGCTCGCGGATCCCCGCCGAGAACGCGTCGAGGTCGACCTCGTAGCGCCCGTCGGCCCGGCGCGCCATGCCGCTCTGGGTGGCGGATGTGGATTTCCAGTCGCCCGAGCCGGTGATCCGCGCGCTCCGCGAACGGGTCGAGCACGGCGTCTTCGGCTACCTGGCCTTCGAGCAGCCGGTCCGCGAACAGCTCGTGGAACTCGGGCTGCTCGAAGGCCAGGTAGCCGAAGACGCCGTGCTCGACCCGTTCGCGGAGCGCGCGGATCACCGGCTCGGGCGACTGGAAATCCATATCCGCCACCCAGAGCGGCAGGACATCGGGACCGTACTTCTGCCACTTGGAGCTATCGGTGTGCCGCCGATCGACGAGACGATCGAAGTCGTAGGTCATGGCGGTTCAAGTTATCATGCTCCGGCCAAATGGTAGTGCGCGCCGCAGGCCGTCGCGGGGCTGGGGCCCCGCCGGCGGAGGCGCGCCGATGACAGCAGTGCGCGCCGCAGGCCGTCGCGGGGCTGGGGCCCCGCCGGCGGAGGCGCGCCGATTAACGGGAGGGGACCCATGGCAATGCGAATCGGCATCATCGGAGCCGGAGCGATCGGAAGCGTCGTCGGCGGCATGCTGACCAAGGCCGGTCACGACGTGACGCTCATCGATCAGTGGCCCGAGCACGTCGAGACGATGCGGAAGAACGGCCTGCGCCTGAGCGGGACCTGTGGGGACCACACGATCCCGGTCAAGGCGCTCCACATCTACGAGGCCCAGGCGATCGCCGAGCCGTTCGACGCGGTCTTCATCTCGGTCAAGTCGTACGACACCGAGTGGGCGACGTCCCTGGGTATCCAGTACCTCAAGAAGCCGAACGGGGTGGTGGTCGACTTCCAGAACGGCATCAACGACGAGCGCGTGGCGGCGATCGCCGGGCGCGAGCGCACGCTCGGCAGCGTCATCACGATCGGTGCCGGGATGTACGAGCCGGGCCACGCGATGCGCACCGACACCGGCGCGATCGGGTTCAAGATCGGTGAGCTCGACGGCAAAGAGACAGCGCGCGCGCGCGAGCTGGCCAAGATCATGAGCGACGTCGCGGTGACGAAGGTGACGACGAACCTCTTCGGCGAGCGCTGGTCGAAGCTCACCGTGAACTGCATGGCGAACCCGCTGGCCGGCCTCTCCGGTCTCGGTACCGCCGAGGTGCGCACCCGTCCCGAGCCGCGGTTGATCGCGATCTACGTGGGCGGCGAGGTCGTGAAGGTCGGACGCGCCTGCGGCTACGAGGTCGAGCCGATCTACGGCATCACCTCACAGCGGTTCGTCGACGCGTACGAAGGCCGCGGGCTCGCCGAGGTCGAGGCCGACGTCGCGGCCGAAGGCGCGCGGCGAGGCGGCGGCCGGCCCTCGCTGCTTCAAGACGTGATGCGCGGGCGGCGCACCGAGATCGACTACCTGAACGGCTACGTCTGCGAGCAGGGGCGCCACCGCGGCGTGAAGACGCCGGTCAACGACGCGGTCGTAGAAGCGGTCCGCAGCTACGGCGTCGGCAAGCTGAAGCCAGACCCGAAGAACCTGGAGCCGATCCTGAAGGTCCTGCCGAAGAGGTAGTTTCGCGTCACCGGGCGGTGCCGAGGGCGAACACGCCTTCGGCACCGCCGGTGGTCCCGACCAAACTCAGAACATGAACACGCCCTTGCCCGTGGTCTGCGTGTCGAAGAGCCGATAGGCTTCCTCCGCCTGCTCGATACGGAAGCGATGCGTGAGCAGGCGCCCGAGTCCCACCCGGCGATCGGCGACGAAGCGCGCGCACTCGGCCTGGCCCACGCTCGAGAACGTCCACGAGGCGTGGATCGTGAGCTGCCGGCGGATCATGTCCTGGCTGATGTCGAACGTCGTCGTGTTGCCCTCGCCGACGAAGGCCACGCGTCCCCAGGTGGTGGCGCTCCGCACCGCGGCCACGCGCGCGTCTGGATTGCCCGTGCAGTCCATCGCCGTTTCGACACCCTCACCGTGCGTGAGCTCGCGCAGCGCCGCGACCGGATCCGTCTCCTTCGCGTTCACGACCGTTTCGGCGCCGAAGTCGCGCGCGAGCGCCAGCCGCTCGGGGGCGACGTCGATCGCGATCACGCGCGCGCCCATCGCGCGGCCGAGCAGGGTGGCGCTGAGCCCCACCGGCCCCTGGCCGAAGACCGCGAGCGTGTCGCGACCGGAGACATCCAGGCGCTTGAGCGCGCCGTACGCGGTTCCGGTGCCGCAGGAGACCGCCGCGCCTTCCTCGAAGCTGAGCGAGTCGGGCAGGGGGACGAGCGTGTAGGCCGGCACCGTCATGTAGGCCGCGTGCCCGCCGTGGCCGGTCATGCCGTAGACGACGATGCCCTGGCGGCAGAGCTGAGCCCAGCCGACCTTGCAGTGCTTGCAGCGCCCGCAACCCTTGTAGTGATGGACCATCACGCGCTGGCCCGTCGGCGCGTCCGCCTCGCTGACCCCGGCGCCGCGCGCGGCGATCACGCCGCACGGCTCGTGGCCGGCCACGCAAGGTCCGCGGCCGCCGCCGAGGCCCAGCGCCGCGGCCGCGTTGCCGACCGCGCGATAGGGATGCAGATCGCTCCCGCACATCCCCGAAGCTTTCATGGCGACGACGACCTCGCCCGGTCCGGGCGACGGGTCGGGGAATTCACGCAGCTCGAGCTTCCGGCTACCGAGGAAAACTACGCCACGCATACGGCCTCCTTTGCGGCTACCCTATCACCAATTCAGAGGCGGCAACGATCGGGGAGGGAGCGCGATGCAGACGATGAAGCTCGGCGAGGTGACGATTTCCCGCGTGATCGAGATCGACCGCTCGTCGTTCCCGACCGCGTCCATGCTGCCCGACTCGCAGGCCGACGTGATCGCCGGCCATCACCGCTGGCTCAAGCCGCACTTCTTCGACGAGCGCACGGGCGATCTCGCCTCGCGCATCCAGACCTACGTGGTCCGGACGCCGCGTCACACGATCCTCATCGACACCGGCGTCGGCAACGACAAGGCGCGCTCCGGCGCGCCCGCCTGGAACATGCGGACGGGCTCGTACCTCGACGGTCTCGCCGCGGTCGGCGTCACGCCCGCGCACGTGGACTTCGTCGTGTGCACCCATCTGCACGTCGATCACGTCGGCTGGAACACGCGCTGGAAGGACGGGCGCTGGGTGCCGACCTTCCCGAACGCCAAGTACGTGATCGCCGGCGCGGAGTGGGAGTTCTGGAAGTACGAGAACGAATCCGGCAAGGAAGACTCGGGCTGCATCGCCGACAGCGTCGTGCCGGTGGTCGAGGCGGGCCAGGCGGTGCTGGTCGACAGCGATTTCAAGATCGGGGAGCACCTCCGCTTCGAGCCGTGGGTCGGCCATACGCCGGGCCACGTGTGCGTCCGCCTCACGACGTCGGACGGCAACGCCATCTTCTCGGGAGATCTCATGCACCGGACGGTGCAGGTCGCCGAGCCGCAATGGTCGAGCCGGTTCTGCTACGACCCGGCCCAGGCGCGCGTGACGCGGCGCGCGTTCGTCGAGCGCCACGCCGATTCGGGCACGTTGATCCTGGCCGGGCACTTCCCGCGAGCGGGCTACATCGTGCGCGAGAACGGCGGCCACCGCTTCACTCCGGCCGAGTAGGCGGCAGCGTTACGCGCGGCTCACGAGCCGAGCGCGGGCTTCCTCGCGAACCACGGACGCGCGGCCTCGAGCTGCGCGGCCAGCCGGAAGAGGGTCGCTTCGTCGCCGTAGCGCGCGACGATCTGGACGGCGATCGGCAGGCCCTCTTGTGAACGCCCGAGCGGTAGCATCATCGCGGGCTGGCCGGTGAGGTTGAACCAAACGGTGAAGAGCGAGCGAGAAGCTCGGTGGGGGTGACCTGTCGGCGGCGGACGAGGTCGGCCAGACCGGTCGCGTCGTACTGCTCGTAGTCGGTGAATCCGCTCACGTTCGTCTCCCGCCTTTCACGGCGGGGCATGTTAGCCGAATCGGCGGGCTCGACGCCTGTAAACTAACCCCAATCCGAAAATAAATCAGACCGCCAGAGCATGGGCCACTTTCGCATAGAGCTGTTCGGTGGCGGGGTTGGCCGCCAGGCGCAGGACGTTGCGTCCGTCGATGCGGGTGAGACGACCCGCCCGCGCGATGAGCAGGAAGCGGAGCGTTCGCATGCTGCGGAGCACGTAGGCGTAGGTCCGTTTGCGCGAGCGCGGCTTGGGCGCCGCGAGGGTGTCGAGTTGGAAGCTGCGGGCGACGTTGTGGGCGAGGATGCTCAATTGCTGCCAGGCACTGTTGGCTCCATAGTGGCGGGTGGGCACCACGTCGAGGGCGAACTCGCCCTTGAGCTCCCCGAAGGTCTTCTCTTGGCCCCCCCGCCCACAGACGAAGGCGTACAGGGCCGGCAGGCCCAGGGCCATGGTGGTCGCGACAGCGTAGTACTCGAAGTGCCCGTCGTCTGGCGTGAAGAGATCGAGCTGGAAGTTCTTGGGCGTCTCGTGCTGCACATGCTTGCGATAGAGCATGACCCGCAGTTGCAGGTTCCACTGCGGGATGGCCAGGTCGGTCAGGAACCCGGCGACGTCGGGCGCGAGGGGCTCCCAGCGCTGGCGGGTCGCGGCGAGCGCCTTGAGGGGCAACCAGCTCCAGTACCCGACCTTGATGGCGTAAGCGCAGCGGCGAGCGGCCAGCAGGCGGAAGACGTCGCGCTGGCAGAAGGCCGCGTCCATCCGGAACTCCAGGGGGAGCGCGCGGCCCAGCCGCCCCCGCAGGCTCTCGATGAGCTCACGCAGGAAGGCGACGGCCTGCTTGGAATCATGCACGTTACCCGGCCGGTTCTTGAGCCGCAGGATGTGCCCGGTCTGCGCGAGATGGGCGACCAAGGGGTAGTAGCTCGGGTCCTTCCGATGATGCGGATTGAATCCGCGGAACGCCCAGGCGACCGTCGCGCCCGTGCGGATGACCGTGCCGTCGACATCGATGGTGAGCCGCGGCAGCTTCAGCCGGGCGATAGTCTCCATGACCAAGTCGTGATTGAGCTGCACCAGGGGGCGCAGATGCTCCTGGGTGAAGCGTCGCAGCCAGTTGCTCACGGTCCGGGGCGTCGGCACCTGCGCCAAACCACAAAACCGCGTGACGAGCGGGTCGCCGGCGAGATACTGCAGGTGCTCCAGGCGTCGGGCCCCCGCGTAGAGGAGCGCGAGGATCAGCAGCCCGAGACTCGCGCCGCTGTAATCTCCGCCCAGCGCTGCACACGCTCGTCGCAACCGGGCGGCGAGCTCGAGTCGCTGCACGTAGCGGCGCAGCAGTTCGAGACCGCCGAAGGACGTGAGCTGTTGCGGCACGAACTCGATGGCGAGATCACGCTTGACCACCCGTCGCAAACTGTCTACGCTCAAACGCATCAGAAGGGCCTCCTGTCGAGAGGGATGGACGTGGGCACGTCGTCCCTTTCGATCGCACAGGAGGCCCTTTTGATTCATACCGATCGCGATCTCATGCCTCATCTATTTTCGAATTGGGGTTAGTACAGGGCTCCGAGATCTGATTCGGCGGATGAGCCGCGCCAATCCGCTCTGGGGTGCGCCGAGGATCCACGGCGAGTTGCTGAAGCTCGGTTTGACGGTCTCGCAAGCGACGGTGTCGAAGTACATGCTCCGGCCGCGGCGGCCGCCGTCCCAGGCGTGGCGCGCATTTTTGAGGAACCACACCAAGGATCTGATCGCGTTGGATTTCTTCACGGTGCCCACGGCGACCTTTCGGGTCCTGTTCGTGCTTGTGGTGCTGAGCCACGACCGGCGCCGGCTGGTGCATTTCAATGTCACCGAGCATCCGACTGCGGAATGGACCGCTCGGCAACTGGTCGAGGCGTGCGGGCCGGAGG
>WNFT01009555.1_pt1 | contig 15914 bp, 13 predicted proteins | sample 5400191 | NCBI WGS metagenome assembly WNFT01 (sample SAMN13153359, study PRJNA577476) | soil metagenome | isolation source: 80 cm saprolite under Madrone tree | place: USA:California | collected 2016-06-14 | reverse complement strand
GGTCTATGGCGGCAAGGTGGCGAGCTTCGACCCTGCCGAGGCGCTCAAGGTGCCGGGGGTGCAGCGCGTCGTGCAGATCGAGGACAGCCCGCCGCCTGCCCACTTCAATCCGGTCGGTGGCGTCGCGGTCCTTGCGCGCAACACCTGGGCCGCGATGCAGGGCCGCAAGGCGCTGAAGATCACCTGGGACGATGGCCCGAATGCGAGCTACGACTCGTCGGCCTTCAAGACCAGTCTCGAGGAATCCGCGCGCAAGCCCGGGAAGGTCGTGCGCAACGACGGAGACTTCGATGCCGCCGTGGCCAAGGCGGCGCGCCGCCTCGACGCCGAGTACTACATCCCGCATCTCGCGCACGCCACGATGGAGCCGCCGGCCGCGACCGTGCGGATCACGAATGGCAAGTGCGAGGTCTGGGGCTGCTTCCAGTCTCCGCAGGGCACCCGTGACGTGGTGGCGAAGCGGCTGGGCATGTCAGCGGACGACGTGACCGTGCACGTCACGCTGCTCGGCGGCGGCTTCGGACGCAAGTCGAAGCCCGACTACGCCATCGAGGCAGCCGTCCTGTCCAAAGCGGTGGACGGCAAGCCGGTCAAGGTGACCTGGACGCGCGAGGACGACCTGCACAATAGCTACTACCACACGGTGTCGGTCGAGCACCTCGAGGCTGGCGTCGACGCGCAAGGCAAGCCGGTGGCCTGGCTGCACCGGAGCGTGGCGCCGACCATCATCTCCACGTTCAATCCCGCGGCGAAGAACGAGGCGCCGTTCGAGCTCGGCATGGGCGTCATCAACGTGCCGTTCGCGATTCCGAACGTTCGCATCGAGAACCCCGAGGCGGTCGCCCACACGCGCATCGGCTGGTTCCGATCGGTCTCGAACATTCCCCATGCGTTCGCGGTCCAGTCGTTCGTCGCCGAGCTGGCCGCGGCCGCCGGCCGGGACCCGAAGGACTTCCTGCTGGAGGTGATCGGCCCGGCTCGCCAGGTGAGCCCGGAGACCCTGGGCGATACCTGGAACCACGGCGAATCCCCCGAGCGGTACCCCGTCGACACCGGCCGCCTGCGGCGCGTCGTCGAGACGGCAGCGCGCCAGGCCGGATGGGGCAGGAAGCTGCCCAAGGGCCACGGCCTGGGCATCGCGGGACACTACAGCTTCGTGAGCTACATCGCGGCGGTCGTGGAGGCCGCGGTTGACGACAAGGGCCAGCTGACGATCCCGCGGGTGGACATCGCCGTGGATTGCGGCGCAACGGTCAACCCGGACCGGGTGCGCTCCCAGATGGAGGGCGCCTGCGTGATGGGCGTCGGCGCCGCGACACTCGGTGAGATCAGCTTCAAGAGCGGCCGCGTGGAACAGGACAACTTCCATGCCTACGAGGTGACCCGGATGTCCGGGGCGCCGCGGGAGATTCGCGTGCACATCATCCCCGGCGACTACAGCAAGCCGATGGGCGGCGTGGGCGAGCCCGGCGTGCCGCCGATCCCGCCGGCCTTGTGCAACGCGATCTTCGCGGCGACGGGAAAACGAATCCGGCGCCTGCCGATCCGCGATCAGCTGAAGGTGTGAGCGCGAGCACGGGACAGGCGTCATCGAGCGAACGCAAGCGTGGGGCGTCGCGTGTGGCGGCGCCCCATTTTTGCGCGGACTGGGGAATCGAACCCGTGCTGGTAAGCCGAGCGTCCGACCGCGGTAGGCCCGCGTAGAAGACCGCGCTCCACTGTCACGAAGCACGCGGGCGGCCTCCATTCTGACACCAGGCTCCACGCCGATCGTCCCTATGTGTCCGTCAGCGAACGGCTTTTTGCTGCACGGTTTCCGGCACGAAGCCTGCTACGAGGAATCGGGCACCAGCTGTGCCCGCATGAGCGGGAAGGATTGACTGGAGGAAGCGATGAGACGGGAAACCATGTCGCGGTGGTTCGTCGGAGGTCTCCTGATGGCAGGAGTCGCCTTGACGTTCCCGGTCGCTGTGGCGGCCGAAGACGTCAAGGACCAGAAGCACGAGCGACAGCTCCAGGCGGACGCCAAGCAGCTCGACGCCGACGCCACGCGCGCCTCGAACACGCCCGACGGACAGCGCCGCGTGACCGAGCGGATCGCCAAGGAGTTCAAGGTCCAGCCGTCGGTCGTCACCGATCTCCACAGTCGTATGGGCGGCTACGGTCAGGCGACGATCGCACTGGCGCTTTCTCAGGAGCTGATGAAGCAAGACAAGACTCTGAGCCAGCAGGCGGCGCTCGACCACATCGTCGCGCTCCGACAGGAGGGCAAAGGGTGGGGCGTGATCGCCCATGAGCTGGGCGTGAAGCTCGGGCACGTGGTGAGCGACGTGAAACGGGCGGAAAAGGCCACCGACCGTGTGGCGGGGAAGCCCGACAAGGCGGACAAGGTCGCGAAGGCCGAGAAGCCGGAGAAGATGGAGAAGATGGAGAAGCCGGCCAAGCCGGAAAAACCCAACCGCTGACCGGGCACTGGGCTTCAGGGCGAATTTGACGCGAATGCCACACCCCAGCGCGGCGGACCTCCGCCGCGCTGCTTTTTCTTCGCGTCTCGCGCCCGGCGCCCTCTACTCTGGATTCAGCACTGTGAGCGACCCGTTCATCAATCGGCGAATGGGGGAGACGGCATGAGCACTCGCGGAGCATTGATCGGTCTCGTACTGATCATCACCGGTGTCACGCCGGCGCTGGCCGAAGACGATCCGCGGTGGTTGTTGTCGACCTCCGTCAACTACTCGGTCGGCGACTACGGGACAAACAAGGACACCACGATCGTCTCCGTGCCCGTCACCTTCGGCGTGAGGCCCGTCGATCAGCTTTGGATCAGCCTCACCCTGCCGTGGATCTACCAGTCTTCGGAGAACGTCGTCGTCACCGCCGGCGGCGTGGCGGTGCGAAAGAAGGGCGGCAGCGGGAAGTTCGCGCGGCCGGAGCGCTCCACCAGCGAGAGCGGCGTCGGCGACCTGCTCTTGAAGGTGTCCTATACCGTCCTCGAGGAACGGGACTTCGTCCCCGAGATCGCGCCCTACGTGAAGATCAAGTTTCCGACCGCCGATAGTGACCGCGGTCTCGGCACGGGCGAGTTCGACGAGACGATCGGCGTGGACCTGAGCAAGCGTCTCATCGACGGCCTGTTCGGATTTGTGACCCTGTCATATACGTTCGTCGGCGACCCTCCGGGCACAAACTTCCGCGACTCCTTCGGTTGGAGCGTCGGTCCGGCGTACTCGATCGGACCTCTGTCCCTGTTCACGTTCCTCGACGGTTCGACCGCCATCTCGCCGGGGCAGTCGGATCCTCTCGAGCTCCGCGTGGGAGCGGAGTACAGGCTCACGAGGGCGCTGAAGTTCACCGGAGCGGTGACCCGAGGATTGTCGAACGGATCGGCCGACTGGGGGGGCTCCCTGGGATTCACATTTCGGTTCTGACCTGGTCATTCCGGCCGGCGCCTGCGACGAAGTCACTCCGTGCTCATGAACGCGTCGGCCGACACTCGCCGCGGCGCAGGCATCGCGCAGTCCACGGCGATGGAGTTGAGCGGGCTCTCGAAGTGAAGATCGGTAAGTGTTCGAAGCTAGAACACGAGCTGGCACGCACGAAGCGAACGCAGATTGATCGTGTGCGCTGTGTTGTCCCCGCCGCAGGACCAGCGGGGGCGGAAGCACCATCCTGAATGGCGAGGCGGGAAGAAACATCGGTCGCGGCCAGCGGCTCCTCCGCCACTTTGTGTTTTGGCGGAGACGAGCCTTCGGCGCCCGTACCAGCTGGTTGTAATGCTGACAATGTGCGCCACGAGCGTAATTTCTACAAATTCGGAGCCACATGTTACGGTCAAGCGCTTGTAATTATTTCGGACCAAGTGGCGGAAAACCCTCGGCATCTTCCGTGATCTGAGATTGAGGTGCTTGACCGGGTCCTCGATAAGGGCATCGTCATCGACGCGTCGGCCCGGGTCTCGCTGGTCGGCATCGACCTGACCTGATCACGGTCGAGGCGTGCATCACAGCGGCCTCCATCGCAACCTACCTCCAGCATTCGGATGAAGAGTGGCTCAGGAAACTGCTGGATGAGCTCGAGAAATGAAGGCCTGGGCCAAGTCATTGACGCCAGCCCGTCCCTTCAACTGACGCAGGCCGCGCAAGTCTATGGCGTCAGTGAGAAGATGATTTTAGGCGGTATCAGGATGAATCTCGATGACGGGTTCGAAGACCTACGACGCGGCTAAGGAGAAAGCGAATGAAGCGATCGACAACCGTGGCGCCAAGCCCGTGAGGAGGCGCAGGGTACCTGAGGTTCGGGGCGTCGGCGGGCGCACCGCACCAACCCGCCCTCTGCGAGCATGCTCGCAACAGTGAGGGATTACTACAAGATCCTGGGGGTCGGCCAGGACGCTGACAAGAAGTCGATCAAGGCGGCCTACCGGCGACTGGCCCGAAGATTCCACCCCGATGTCGCGCCGGGTCGGGACACCGCCAAGCGGTTCATCGAGATCCAGGAGGCATACGAGGTCCTCTCGAACCCCACTCGCCGACGGCTGTACGACCGTGCAACCCGCGGCCGTCGCCAGCGCGCGGCAACCTCCCCAAAGCGGAGACCGCGGATCCCGAACACCGAATATGTTCTCAGCGTCATTATCGGGGGGCTGGGACTTCGGCTCAGCGCGGGCGTCGGGGGTATCGGCTTCGTCACCGGTCGTCGCGGCTCCCGCCGCGACCCCAAGGACGATCAATGACTTCACTGCCTCCGCGGCGGGTGACGCCCGCCGCACGCTCGCGGCTGACGTAATCGTCGCCGCCGCTCCCGACCCGGTGTTCGTTTCCGACCTCCGCGGCAAAATCCTGGAGGCTAACGAAGTCGTCTCGCAGCTGCTCGGCCTCCGCCGCGATGAGGTCCCTCACATGGCGTGGCAGTTGTCCGAGCTGACAGTCCTTGAACCGAAGGACATCACCCGGGCGAGCAGGTTGACGATGACGAAGAGTGATGCTCGCTGGCCGGCTCTTTCGTCCCCGCGACGAGATCGTCGAGACGGGGTGGTGCTCACGCGCGGGGCGCCCTCCTGCGCGGGCTGGATCGACGGTTGCAGAGCCGGACGCAGCTGCCCGTGCGCGTAGCCCAGGATCCGCTCACCTGCGCGGCGCTCGCCGTCGGGAGGGCGCTCGACGACCTGCCGCTCCTGAGGAAGGTCGCCATCCTGGCGTGAGGCGCGTCGTCGGCGTGCCGCGCTCACGACCTCGATGAGGCTCCGCCGACCGCCCGTCGCGCTCCACCTGCGTACACCAGTGCGCCCGCCAGCAGGTCGTATTCGGGGATCGCGGAATCGTTCCAGCGCATGACGAAGTACTGGTAGAAGGCCGTGTAGAGGCCCGCTGGATCCTGGCCGTGCACGAATACGTACTCGGGCAAGACGCGGACGTCGAGCGCCGGAGGATAGTGCCGCACCCAGGCGTGGTCGCCGAGAATGGCCAGCTTCCAGAGCGGTGGCTCGGAGTAGAGCTTCAGGTGGATCCGCTGGTGCGCGGCCGGGAGCGCGCGGAGGAACGCGATCGTCTGCTCGACCTGCGTCCGCAGGCTTTCACAGGTGATCTCGGGATCGCCGATCGTCCGCACGCGCTCGATCGCCCCGCGGCTCTCCGGGTCAAGCAGCATGATCTTCGCGCTCCGGCAGTTCTCGATCACCGCGCGCAGGTCGCCTTTCGGGTCGACGAGTGTGCGAAACCCCGTGGACCCGATGATCATGATGTCCCGCGCGAAGGCGTGTCGCTCCTTCAGCCGCCGAGCCACCCGCCGGGACAGAATGCCGTTCGCCGCACCGAGATGCACCAACCCCGCCGCCCGCGCGATCTTGGACAACCGCCGGTTCCGCCAGTTCGTCCGCGCGCGGCTCAGGACGAGCACGAGCACCAGTGCCACGGCGAGCTCCGTCGAGACGAGGAAGACCTTCTCGTCTTCGATCGCGGACCAGGAGGCGAGCAGACGCCGGGCGAGGAAGGCGAACGTGAAGGGAAGGGTCGCGGCGATCGCGGCGGCCAGGATGATGACGGCGACGTGGTAGAAGAGCGAGAGGCGCCCGGTGACGACTCGGACGGCGCCCGCAGCCACGCCGGCGAGGCGCCGCGCGGCCACCACGCTCCACGTACGCACGGCTCGGGCCGGCCGCGTGGGGAAGGAACGCCCGCCAGGGCTCATGACAGGATGAGCAGTGCCGTGATCAAGAAGAGGGCGAGCCCGTCGGCTGGCCCGTTCCCGACGAGCGCGACGCGGTCCGAGAGGGCGGCCATCAGCCGAAGTTGGCGGTCGTTCAGCGTCGCGAGTTTCTCCGCCGCCTTCACCCTCGATGCGGAGTCCGCGACCCGGTGCTCGAGGACCGCGAGGATTTTCTCGGTGTACTCCTCACGGTCGCGCGCCACGCCGCTCGCGAGCGGTGGTTCGCGCAGGTCGGCGCGCGGAGCGGCCACGACGTGATCACGTTCCGAAACGACAAGGAGCATGGCGATCAGCACGAGCGTCAGCCGGGTCATCGGTCTCATGGCGTTCATCGTCGAGAATTTTACTTCGCGTGCGAGTGCGGTACAAATTTAGTTCGCGTGTCGTGTCAGCAAACCCCGTGCCGATCCGAGCGGCGCGAGCCCGATTCTCCGCATCTCGACAGGCGGCAAGCGTCGTGTCGAGCGGTTCGCGCTACGCGTGACAGTCCAACTGTTCTGACGCAGACAGTGTGATCGATTCCGGAGTATCTTTACTCGCTCTATCTGACCCCATGCCATCGCGCCATCACTTATCCTTTCCTTCTGTCTGTGCTCCGATACCATACGTCACGTCGCTGACGCGATGGGTCCGGCTCACGCGCGCGTATCCACGCGAAGTCCAGACGTCTGGCAGGGCCTTTGCTAGACGCGGACTTACCGTTGTTAAATCGGGTGCGAGGGCTGGATATGCTGAATGCAACACGGTCCCCGAGACGTCCTGGCGAAATTAGACCCGCACTTACTGATGCGGCGCTTCCGCAGCTTCAGCACGAGGTCGTTGGTCTGAGGACCCCAGACCTTATGAGGACGACGCGTGGTGCCGTGGCTCTGCCGCCGGGAGAGGAGCGATCCGATCCTTTCGCCGAGCGTGGATCACAGCGTGCCGGCGCGCGGGCCTCGCGCGCGTCGTCGAGCGGGATGGTCGAACGATCGTCTATCCCGCACGACTTCCGCCGCACGGCGGCCGCAATCTCGAGCGCGCCGGCGTCCCGCGTCTACCGCGATGGCCATGGTCGGGCACCGCACTAATCTACCGGCGATACGCGATCGTCGATGAGACGATGCTCCGGGAAGGGGCCGAGCGACTCACCGCGTTCTACCGCGGACAGTCGCCGCTGACGACTGTGGTCCCGCTCCGGAAGACCGGACAGGCCAAAAAAACACGGCCAGTCACACGGGCCAGCCGACCGGAGCGAGGACCGCAGGCCAGCCTAACTACTTAAAAGAATGGTGGGCAGGGACGGGATTGAACCGCCGACACCAGGATTTTCAGACCGACCAGCGCCGACGCGCAAGTATGCGGAGGTGTTGTACGTCGGCGATTTAGCGCGCCGTTGCTCATTGGTTTCCATTGGTTCTCGTTGGCCCATCACCGGCACTCGCGGGCACAGAACGGGCACACCACAACGCATTCTTTCGGCTTCGCGGTATTCGGCATCGACCCTGGCGCGCACCACGTCTCTGCGGCTGCGAAGGCCCTGACATTGCGCCGCTGCCCGTGCTGGCGCGGCCGCGCGTAGTAGTTGGTGATGCTGAGCAGTATCGTCCATGCCGCATGCGCGCGATCGTCGCTCCTCAGCGCGCTACGGCGGTCGTGGCGCCACCCGCCGCTCCTGCATCCGTGGGGCCTCAGGGGCAGCTGGCGTTCGCTCGTTCTAGAACCGTTTACGGCTTCAGGAGGGTGGATCTCTAGCCCTTGGGCGGCACCGTGGTGGCCACTGCCACTGGTACGTCACACCAGCTCAGAAGTGCCGTCATCGTCTCCGTTGGCTCCGCACAGCCGGGGCATAACCGAGCTCGCAATCGACGGCCGATCGGCTTCGCTCTACAAGGGCCGGCCGGTTCGCCATGCGCCGAGCGCTTCGGCGAGCCGAGCAGTGAGCCTCACGGTGCGCGCCTCCTCGGTCTTCGTGGTCTTGATCTGACCCCAGGAGATCGCGCGCTCGATCTGAAGGGACCAACACCTCGGCTGTGAGGCCATCTCCCTGCATTGCAGGAACCCGGCACGGCAATGCTCTCTATCCCAGCGTGTTCTCTGGCGGAAACTTCGTCCGTGTTTTTTTTGGTAAACACACAAGGCGCTAGGTCATGATCGAAGAGCGAGATCATGACGCGAAGAGTGGAGGGACACCATGCCATACCAGGCCGAAATCAGTCGTAAGAACCCGGGTTGTTTCGTGTTTTTGATCGACCAGTCAGAATCGATGGAAGACCCTTTTGGCGGCGGAGAGGACGGCAGAAGAAAGGCCGAGGAACTGGCGACGATACTCAACAAGCTTATTCATAATCTGTGCATCCGTTGCGCCAAATCGGATTCTATTTACGACTACTTTCATGTCGGTGTGCTGGGCTACAGCGCAGACAGCTGTAAACCGGCGCTCGACGGTGAACTGAGCGGGCGCTCTTTGGTACCAATCAGTGAATTGGCCACTAAGCCGTTGCGGATCGAAGAGCGAGTAAAGAAATCGGATGATGGCGCCGGCGGAGTGATGGACCAGACCGTGAAATTCCCAGTCTGGTTCGATCCATATTGGAAAGGGGGCACTCCGATGTGCGCCGCGCTCAAGGAGGCAACCCGGATTGTCGAGACATGGTGTCAGGAGCATCCCAAGGGATTTCCGCCGATCGTCATCAACATCACCGACGGCGAGGCAACGGATGGAGATCTCGTTGCCGAGGCCCGTAAATTGACGGCGGTCGGCTGCGATGACGGTTCGGTGCTGCTCTTCAACATCCATCTTTCGTCGACGGCCGGACCATCGATCGAACTACCGAGCAGCGGCAGCAAACTCCCGGATCAACATGCCAAGCAGCTCTTTGAAGCCTCATCGACGCTCACACCATTCATGGTTGCACGCGCGAACGAGCTGGGTATGTCGGCCGCGGAAAACTCGCGAGGATTCATCTTCAACGCGCAACCGTTGCACGTCATCCATTTTCTCGATATCGGCACGCGGCCGGCTAATGTCCATCTGCGCTGAGTACCACTGCCGCGGGCACCTGCGGCGGTGAAGCATGCCAAGGCGGGCAGAGAGCGCGACATCAAGGTCTTCTCCTGCCCAAAGTTGGGCAATAGTCTCGAGGAGTACGAGGATGCCTCGGCGCATCGGCACACTCGTACCCAAGTCGGCATCCGCGTGGCGGTGGCTGACGGCGCTACCGAAAGCAGTTTTGCCAAGTTATGGGCAGTGCTTTTGGCCGAAACCTATGTGCGAAGTGAGCTCACTGGGGCGGAGTTTTTTGACCGGTTGACGCCGGCCCGCCGCCTCTGGCGGCGAAAATTATCGGGCCGACCTCCTCTCCCCTGGTTCGCGAGCGAAAAGGCCGAGCAGGGTGCCTTTGCGGCGTTCCTCGGTGTCCAGATCGACGCTCACAAGAACCGTTGGACGGCATTGGCCGTTGGTGACTGTTGTCTCATGCAGGTCGATAACGTCGGTAAGCGGATGCGGGTCGTCGAAACGTTCCCCTTACAGAAATCTTCGCAATTCACGATGAGCCCTTATCTGATCGGTTCCAAGTCGAACGACGAATCACTGAACGAACGGATACAAATCAGCAACGGCAACCTCCGCGATGGAGACATGCTCCTGCTCGCCACTGACGCGGTGGCCGCCTGGCTGCTCAAACAGCACGAAGACGGGCGACCATTGTGGAAGTGGCTGCACCGCAAGCTGGGTACGCCAGAGAGCTTTGCCGCAATGGTCGCCTACGGCCGCCAACATGGATTGCGCAACGACGACTGCACCCTTGTCCGCGTTATTCATCACGATTCAGGGGTTGAAGCGAAGGAGGGCTAGCGATGGGGGCATGGCCAGACCTGACCGAATACCATGAGGCGGTTCAGCACCCGCAAAAGGCGTTTGCGGACCCCGGATTGAAAGCGGTCACGCTCGAGCTCGATCGGTTCGGTATGCCCAAACCGGCCACCGGCGGCAACGCGGTGGTCTACAAGGCCAAAGAACCGGGCGGGTTTTTATCATTCAAGAAGACCTGGGCGATTCGCTGCTTCCTGCGCCCGATCAGCGACCACGCCGAACGCTATGACGCGATCTCCAAACATCTTCGCAAGGTCCGCCTGCCTTACGATGTCAATTTTCAGTTTCTCAAGCAGGGCATTCAAATTCGCTCCACCTGGTTCCCCATCGTCAAAATGCAATGGGCGGATGGCGACCTTATGCACATTCATATTGAGAAGCATCTACGCTATCCGGCCTCCCTCGCGGCATTGCGGGAAAAATGGGTGACACTCGTTCGCCATCTCGAAGCCGCTCAGGTGGCGCACGGCGACTTACAGCACGGTAATATCCTGGTGCGCGGCGGATCGATCCAGTTGGTGGACTACGACGGTATGTGGGTGCCGGCCTTGAGGGGCCGCAACGCCACGGAAACCGGCCACCGCGCCTACCAACATCCCGAACGTGGCGGGCAAGACTACGGCCAAGAGATCGATCGTTTTTCAGCTCTCGTCATTTATCTATCGCTGGCGGCGCTGGAGAGGGATGCCACCCTCTGGGAACGTTTTCATACCGGCGACAATCTGATCTTCGTGCGCGAAGACTTCCTCCAGTTGGGTCGATCGGCGATCTGGCAACAATTGGGTCGTATCGGATCGGCGCAAATCGATCAACTCGCCGCTGCCGTGGCGGCCATGGTGCAGCGGCGTCCGATGAAGGTCAGCAATCTCGATAGCGTTCTCCAAAATCTGGCGAGCTTTAAGTTCCCTACCTCGATTCCCGCGTCGACTCCGGCCCAGCGGACGCCGCCAGCGTCCAAATCACCGGCTGTGCAAGGCGACCGGGCGGCGGGTGCCATGCCGAGCTGGATGAAAAGGAGCGGTTATCGTGATCATTCGGATGACTGAACGGCGCTGAGGCACTCGCAAACAACACCGCCGGCAGCAGCCGCACTCCGCCGACCTCGCCTGGCCGCTCGTGACCGACTTCCTGCAGCGCCGCGTGTGAGCGCGCGGAGCGCGGTCGCCGTGCTCGCACTGCTCGCTGGCCCCGGCCTCACCGCCTGCTCGAGCCCGCCGCCCGCGCCGCCGCGGCAGCCGGTCGTGGTCGAGACGAGCGTCTCGACCCGCTACTATCCGGTGCGCGGGACGACGACGCCGGCGGTCTTCGCGGCCATCGACGCCAACGGTCCCGTCGAGACGAGCGGCCAGCGCGCCCTGGGCCTGACGTCCGCGGAATGGAAGCTGAATTCGGGCGACGTGGACGTCCGCGCGGTCCCCTGCGTCTTTCCGTCGCTGACGGTCACGCTCCACCTCGTGGTCATGCTGCCGCGCCACGAAGCGCCGGACGACCTGCCGGCCGACCTCCGGGACCGCTGGGAGCGCTTCGTCGCGCGGGTTGCCGCCCACGAGCAGCGTCACGTCGACATCTACCTGGAGGGCGCGAAGGCGATGAAGGCGCGCCTGGAGGCGACGCGGACGTCCGTGTCCTGCGCGGACGTCGAGAAGGCGATCGACGCCGCGTGGCGGGCCCAGCAGGCGGACATCGAGCGCGCGCAGGCGGAGTTCCACGCCGAGGACGAGACCAGGGCCCGGAGCGAGCGCGAGGCGCTGCAGGCCCGGCTCGACGGCACCCGCGCGCAGCTCGAGCCCGTGGACGCGGAGATCCGCCGCATCAACGCCGACCTCGCCGACCTCCGGCGTCAGGTCGATGCCGGGCGCGCGGACCTCGTCGCGCAGCACAACGCCCTCGCCGGGCGGCGCGGCGCGCTCGCACAGGAGTACAACCGACTCGTCGCGGACGCCAATGGCCTGATCGACGCCCTCAACTGGGCGCGCTGATGACGTGAGCGGCCCGTGGGCGCTCCCGCGCTACCGTAGACGGCACAGGAACTTGCCGCGAAGTGGGAAGTGCGTGCCGTCAGAGACGGTCGAGGATCGCCTGAATCGACACGATCCGGGCTTCCTCGCGATTCCGGTGGCCCGCGCGCACGATCGGGTCGAGCGCGTCGCCCATGACGATGCGCGGCGCGAAATAGAGCGGGATTGCGTCCGCGGTCCCGGGACCGGCCGTCTCCGCAGTGACGTCGTCCCAGACACGCACGCGGAATCCGGCGGCCTCCATCACGGCGCGCATCGCCGCCGGCGTGCGGAGGAAGCTCGACGACGCGTCGCGCGCCCACATCACCGGGAAGATCACGGGCTGGACGGGACCCGCCATCGGCTCCTGCGTCGCGAGCACCCCGCCCGGGCGCAGCGCGCGCGCGAAGCCGCGGTAGAGACGCTCCTTGTCCGCGATGTTCATCCCGCTGTTCTGTGTCCACACCAGATCGAAGCTCGCGGCCGGGACGTCGAGCTCGAGCGCGTCGCCCACGCGATGCTCGACGCGATCGGCGAGGCCGAGACGCGCCGTGAGCGCGGCCCCGGTGCGGACAAACGACTCCGTCACGTCCACCACGGTGACGTGCGCGCCGCACGTCGCGGCCAACGTTCGCGCCGGGCCGCCGAGTCCGCCGCCGACGTCGAGGACGCGCATGCCGGGACGGATGCCGGCCAGCCGCGCGAGACGATCGGTCGCCGCCTTGCCACCGCCGTGGAAGTGATCCGCGGGCGCGAGGTCGTCGATGGTGAGCGCGTCGACGTCGCGTCCCGCCCCCGCGAGCGCGCCGAGGATCGCGCTCTCCAGGCCCTCCCGTTCCCAGTACCCCGCCGTCACGGCTCCTCCGCGCGCACGTGCAGGAACAGGGCGGCGTGATTACGCTCCGTTAGCGACGAACTCCCTGACCGGCGTAAAACCCAGTTCGACTCGCGCACCCGGCTATTCAGAAGTGGGCGAAAAAATGGTGGGCAGGGACGGGATTGAACCGCCGACACCAGGATTTTCAGACCGATCCGCGGCGGCGCGCAAGTATGCGGACGTGTTGTACGTCGGCGATTTAGCGCGCCGTCGGTCATTGGTCCCCATTGGTTCTCGTTGGTCCGTCACAGGCACTGACGGGCACAGAACGGGCACACTGCAAATGACCTGATCCGCCGCGGTCCGAGGTGACCATGGCGACGGCCACGGGATCCCCGTGTTCCACGCCGGCCACAGTGGTTACGGCACGTTCCAGTGCTGGCGCGCACGAGGAACGCGAAGGCAACAACTTCCCATTTTGCACCTTCCTGCGCATCGCGCACCATTGATAGCGCCCAGCCACGCAAGTGAGCTGGCCGAGCGGCCTCGGCAACAGGACAATCGCCCGCCCCGCCAACTACGCGTTCATGGACTCATGGCGTCTGGAACGTCGCTTTCGCCTCGATCACGAACTCGCCCGGCGGCAGATCGAACGAGGCCGACGTCGTACACACGCCGGTGCCGTCGCACGCACTGAGCGCCGGAGACTGAAAGACGGCGCCGCCGCCCACACGCGGCTTGACGCTGATCTGTACCGTGGTTCCGCCGGGGACCGCCGACGTCTCGATGTCGATCGGAATCGATCCCGGAGCGGCCAGGACGAGGTCCGTCTTGCCGAGCCCTCCTTGAGGTGGCGTCGGAACCGGCTGCCCGTTGATCCGTTTGATCGTCACCGTCGGCGTGATCGGAGCCACGAGCGGGCCAGGCGCCATCGCACGCGACGCAGGCGGATCGGTGCGGTCGCCGGCGAGCACGTTCTCGAAGGCCTCCAATCGGACCATGCCCCGTGCCCCACCGCGGTCGGGATCGCCGCAACTGAGGCAGTTGCGACCCGGCCGGGCGAGCACCACGCCACCGCCCTCGATACGATTCGCCACGAGTCTGATGGCGCCACCGCTTCCCGTCCCTCCCGACGAAGCACATCCGCCATTCGGTGTGTCGCCGCTCGCGCCGCCGTCGGACGTCACCCGCCCGTTGGCCGTGATCGTGCCGTTGGCGGCGAGCAGCAGCGCGCCGCCGCCTCCGCCACCTCCGCCACCCGAACAGTTCTGAGCATTGCTCGACGAGCCGCCGCCGCCAGCGCCCGACCCGCCGACAAGCGGAAGCAGTTCGGGCACGCCGACGAACGTCGCATTGGTGCCTCTGGTGAGGGCGGGAGAACTTGTTCCAGGGGCACCACCGCCGGGCCCGAACCCGGCGCCGCCGTCCGCGGCGAGGTTCACCAGCTGGTATGCGCCGTCTCCTCCGCGAAAGCCGCCCGGGCCTCCCAGGCCGCCGAGACCGTTGATGCCGCCCGAGCCTGGTGTTCCGTCGTCGCCGTTTACGACGAGGTTCACGCCACCATCGAGCCTGACGTCGCCGCTCACGAGGATCGTCGCCGACGAATTGGCGGGATTGCGCTTGAACAGAATGAACGTATCGAAGGTGCAGCAGCCGGGCGTGTTGGGAAGCCTCGTCCCCGTGAAGCTCCTGAAGATCAGCACGCCGTCGGCCGACAGCGGGATGGTGACGACGTTCCCTCCGAACCCGTTGGGTGCGCTCACGGTGCCCGGCGGGTACGACGCCGGATTGGCCGTGTCGAAGTCGCCGAGGTTATTCGGGATGCCGGCGCAGCCGCAGATGTCGGGGCCACCCTGGCTCACGTCGGCGCCGAGCAGCACACACCCGAGTAACAGCGCGGCGCCCAGCGGCCAGCCGCGAGTGAGTCCGACGAATCGACAGAGGTTACGCATGGTCTTGTTCCTCCTATGGACCGACATCGATCTGGATCGGGGGCGCCACGACCGGCGGAACGCTGTGGTCGGGCGGCGTACCCACGATCACGGTGAGCTCACGGACTTCGTTGCCCGCGTTCAGTCTGATGAACGCGATGCCTTGCGCTCCGGTCACGATCGTCACCGTCGCGACCTGCGAGCCGGCCGCGACCGTCACGTTGCCCGAGATCGTCGCCACGGCGGGATCGCTGCTCGTCACGGTCACCGGCGTATTCTGCGCGGCGGGCGTCGGCAGGACCGGCACCGTCAACGTGTGCTGTCCGCCGTCGGGCACGATGAGCATCCCGGACGAGGGCGCCGATGGCACAACGATGCCCGCGGGCAGAGACACGATCGGCAAGACACTCCCCGCCGGCGGCGCGCCGACGATCACGGTCAGCTCGCGCACCGTGGTGCCGACACGGAACGTCAGGAATGCCACGCCCTTCGCCCCCGTCGCCACGATCAGCGGCGCGACCCGCGATCCGGCCGGGACGACGATCGGCCCGACGACGCTCGCGACGGCGGGATCGCTGCTCGTCACGCTCACCGGCGTGTTCTGGCTGGCCGGCGCGTCGAGCAGCGGGATCGTGAGCGACGATTGGCCGGTGCCCGGCGCAATGAGTTGTCCGGCGGAGGCCGGCGTGAGCACGACGAGACCCACGCCCGGCGCGAGGATCGGTGGCGTCGTCCCGGGTGGCGGGGTGCCGACGACAACGGTGAGCCCTCGCACGTCAGTGCCGGCACGCAGCGTGATCAGCGCAGTGCCACGCACCCCGGTGGCGATCGTGATCGTCGCGGTCCGTGAGCCGGCGGGGATGACGACCGACCCGACGACGCTCGCGACCGCGGGGTCGGTGCTCGTCGTCTGCACCGCAGTGTCCTGGTTCGCAGGGGTCGTCAGCAACGGCACGGTGAGACTTTGCTGACCCGACGTTCCGGCGATGATCTCGCCGAGCGAGGCAGGCGGCCGGATCACGACACCGACCTCAGGCGCGACGATCGGCGGCGTGGTGCCGGCGGGCGGCGTCCCCACGATGACGGTCAGCGAGCGGACGTTGGCGCCG
>WNFT01002455.1_pt1 | contig 15926 bp, 12 predicted proteins | sample 5400191 | NCBI WGS metagenome assembly WNFT01 (sample SAMN13153359, study PRJNA577476) | soil metagenome | isolation source: 80 cm saprolite under Madrone tree | place: USA:California | collected 2016-06-14 | reverse complement strand
TATTATTACCAATATTTCCAGTATATTTCGCGTTGAGATCTTGTACATAGTATGCCTCTCCACTACCAATTCGTAATTTCATAATGTTTTAACTTATACCTTAAACATAGCCTCCATTTCATTATCATCTATTAGTTATTGAATGTCAAGAGTGTGAGAGTGTGGTCGGAGATGGCTTGCTACGAGTTTGTATTGATGCATATAAGAAACAGAGTTTAATCTTGACTTTTGCTCTTCTGTCAGGCATAAGACTTTTGGTCTTTTGTGTTGTGGCTCCTCTCGCTGGCTACAGGGGCAAGGGCGTCGAGCATAGTGGCTTGTCATACCTAGGAAAGTGCCGACCTTCCAACGACCTTGGGCCGGGGCACTCATCGACGGTATCATCCCCAGCCAGACATACGAGACCTCACACGTACTGAGCGGAAGCGGTAGCGCAAGCTCAAATAATTCAAGTATGCAGCGTGGCGCTCTTATGATAACCTGTCATTATTGAGAAATAAGGGATAGCGTGGTCGGGTAAAGAAAGGAATGCCTGTGAGGATATTGTTATGGCATGCGACATATGGAACGTATCAGCAGGAGGCACATAAGCCCCGGGTATCTGTAGAGCACTACAGTAACTCCAGCCCTCGGTTCGAGAGCCTCTGTCTCTATCTCCAAGGTGCGACGCGGGTTTGGAAACCTAAGACGTGCTGGCTCCGGGGTGCCTTCTACACTGTTCTCCTCTCTCTCCTCCTGGTACTAACGATGATGGGGGGACATCTCTATGCCCAGACACCGCCGTTGGGCAATGAGCCAGCCCCAACGCCGGCTCCCACAGGTCTTTTAGAAACACTCCCATCTCCTCAGGAGCAACTGCTAGCCCCAGTACCGCAGCAATTCAATTGGCTGGAGCGAGCAGTGCCGTCGAATCCTTTACTCGAGTCGTTACTCAGCTTGGGGGCACCAGGAGGTCTCACGGTGTCGACGTCGCTTACGGAAGACGGGTCAGATAACTTTGCCCACGCACCGGGCAGCCATAGGGTCGATTTTCGTACAGGTGTAGTCCTCGGCACGGTGTATCGTCTGGATGACGGACAGAACTTTGTCTCCCTGGCTAATACAATAAGCGCGTTCTACCAGGCACGTACTGCAACGAGTCAAATCGGCTTTGCGAACCTTGTCCTGCATGGTGGCTATCAGTTACCACCCCTGTCTTTTGGTCTGACCGACAGTTTCGTCCGGGATGACAATACGGCACAGTTGCAAGCGCAGGACACGTCGCTTGCTCTCCTGCGTACACGGCAAAAATTCATACGCAATATTCTCACGCCCCAGGTGCATTACGATATCTTGCCCACCACCGCAGCGACCCTCAGCTACACGAACACACTGGTGGTGGATGAAAGTGGGACTCAAGGCACAACTACGTCCCATGCGGTGAGCCCTGGCATCCAGCACCAGTTTAGTCCCAACCTGACTGGTCATATACGTTACACGTTCACAACGTCTAATGGCTCAGGCTTAAGCTCAGGCACAGGGATATCTGGGAACCGCTCGCACCGCATTGCGACTGATCTCGGATATCAATTCGACACCGAGACCAGTGCCATTCTGAGTGCCTTCGGTACACTTGTCGACCGTAGTACGAGCACGAGCACGACAGGAGGGCAGAACTCACGCACCTATGGCACCAGTATTGGTGTGCGACGTGTTCTGTTCTCCACCGTAAGCGTCTTTGGATCGGTTGGCCCTACGGTGTTCAAGCGTCAGGGAGAAAGGGAAAAGCTCAGGGCAAACTGGCAATTAAGTCTGGACGGTCCCATCCCTCTCTTCGCTACACCCTCTCTGACTCTCACACTTACCACCAATCAGAGTGTCGTGGACACCGTAGGCGAGGTGAATAACGTTGGACTTGTACTCCGCCAAGTGGTCGCCGCACGTCTCACTTATACTCCCTCGGCGGTCTGGACCGCGGCGCTCTTAGCAACCTATAGCCGCAATGAATTGCTCGAAAATAGTGATACCATTGGGGGAGAGCAGGGACGCATAGACAACCTCTCGAGCGCTGGCGTGACGGCTTCGTATGCCTTGACGAGAGTCATAGCGCTCACTGGCACCTACCTTTATCAGCGCCGTGATTCCGATCGAGCTGGAAACAATTTCGATGAAAATCGTGTAACGATTGCCGTCACTGGCAGGTTCCCCGTATTTTGAGCCTTGACGCCCTCTCACTCTCATGGAGAGGCAGAAGTGTTTCCCCTGGAGGAGGTGTATGGTTATGACACCAGAGAAGACAACCTCGCCATGGCAGGCGAGGCTGCAGGTGCATGGGTGGGGTATAGGGCAAGGCGTCTTCCTCGCGGGGGCGTTTGGCTATCTCTACGCCTCTGTCCTGCCAGGCTTAGTCGCGGACTGGGGTAATGACCCCGATTATTCGCATGGTTTTTTGATTCCGCTGTTGAGTGGGTATTTCCTCTGGGAGAGACGGCACGCCCTCGCCCAACTCCCAGTACAGCCAAGCCCCGTGGGTTTCCTGGTCATGCTGCTGGGCATTGCCCTGCTCTTGCTAGGGCAGGTTGGGGCTGAATTATTTCTGATGCGCGTGTCGTTGGTCGTGCTCATTGCTGGCCTGGTGTTATACCATGGCGGGTGGCGATATCTCAAAGGGATGGCGTTTCCTATTGTGTTTTTGCTGTTCATGATTCCCTGGCCAGCGATTATCCTGAATGCCCTCACCTTGCCCTTGCAGCTCTTGGCAGCACGCCTGTCGACGTCGTCATTACAGCTGATGAATTTGCCAGTGTACCGCGAGGGGAACGTCATTTTTCTCCCGCATGCGACGCTAGAAGTGGTGGAAGCGTGTAGCGGCATTCGTTCTTTGGTATCGCTCCTGGCACTGGCAGTGGTGTTTGCGTATATGACCCAGCGTCACGTCTGGAAGATAGCAGTCCTGGTGGTCTCTGCTACCCCTATTGCTATCATTGCCAATGCCTTTAGGATATGGGGGACAGGCGTATTAGCACATGTATACGGCCCCCAGGCTGCGGAAGGTTTTTATCATACTTTTGCAGGATGGCTGGTCTTCGTTATCGCATTTGTTCTCCTCACAGTTGAGGGGGCTGTTATGTCTCGCTTTGGGAGGAAACATACGCATATAAAGGCAACGGGAGTATGAAGATATCGAAGGAGTTTGTCGTGTCATTTGTTGTTCTCCTGGCCGTGGGGCTGTCATTGCGCTCCATATCGCATGGCGAGGAGACACCACTGCGCCAAAGTTTTGGCGAGTTCCCGTTACACCTCGAGCAGTGGTCTGGACGCCAGCTTGAGTTGGATACGAAGGTGCTCGCAGTGTTACGCGTTGACGATTACATCATACGGCAGTACCAGGACGGGCAAGGATGGCCTCTCGAGATCTACATCGGATACTACAAGAGTCAGCGGCAAGGAGCCACCTATCATTCCCCGAAGAATTGCCTGCCTGGTTCTGGCTGGGCTTTTCTGCATACTGGCACAATAGATTTACATGTTGCACAGCTTCCTGGACAACCAGTGGAGATCAATAAATTCATTATCCAAAAAGGCCTGGATAAACAATTAGTCCTGTACTGGTATCAAGACCGTGGGAGAATCATCACCAGTGAGTATTGGGCCAAGGTATACATGGTCTGGGATGCTATCCGGCGCAATCGTACTGATGGTGCGTTCGTCCGTATCACGGTTCCCTTCACAGGTGAAGATGAAGAGAGGGCCATCATGCAGGGACGTGCCTTTGCTGAGACGATCTTTCCTCTCCTATCTGAGTATCTACCAAGCTAGCTGTCCATGTCACCAGTCCTCAGTGTATGGCTTCCTGGTAGCGCGGGCCTCCAGCCCGCTCCTGAAGCCGGTGAGACGCCTGCGCTCCCAGGAATTGGTGATGCATTTACACAATAGACATCTTGAGGTTCTCGTTATTGTTCTCCAGGATTAATACAATGCTGTACTAAATCAAGCCACATGAGATTCGTACACGTCACGACCTGTATACATTGGTAGTGTGTGCTTGCGCGCACTGCCAGCGTGCCAATGTCGTGTGGTCTGATTTAGACAGAAGCAGGCTAAGATACACGGCGTCATATGATGACACTATCCATGCCAACTTCATAACTAGAGCTGTAAGGATATCTCATGACTACGTATACACCGGTTTCCCCACTCATTGCTCCCTATGGAGGTAGCCTCGTCGACCTGATGGTCCCGGCAGAAGCGCGTGAAGAGGTCAAGGCTCGCGCGAGTCAGTTACCTTCTACCCAGTTATCAGAACGGTCGGTGTGTGACCTCGAACTCCTGGCAACCGGTGCATTTTCACCTCTCGATCGCTTTGTGGGGCAAGCAGACCATCAGCGTGTCCTGGATGAGATGCGTTTAAGTAATGGTCAGCTTTTTCCTCTCCCGATCCCTCTGCCTGTCGATGCTAGTCCGGCTTTGCACCTGGATTGTGACATTGCGTTGCGCGACGCCAAGAATGATCTCCTGGCCGTGATGACCATTGAAGAAATCTATGCCTGGGATCTCGCTGAAGTCGCGCAGAAGGCCTTTGGCACACTCGATTTACGCCATCCATTGGTGGCAGAGATGCATCGCTGGGGCAAGCTACACATCTCCGGGAAACTCCAGGTACTGCAACTGCCAAAACACTATGACTTCCAGGGATTGCGTCTCACCCCGGCGCAGACGCGGGCTCGTCTAGAGGAGTTTGGCTATGCAAATGTCGTCGCCTTTCAGACCCGTAACCCACTGCATCGGGTACACGAGGAGCTGACAAAACGTGCTGCCCAAGAAGTTGATGGGGTGTTGTTACTGCATCCGTCCGTTGGCATGACTAAGCCAGGAGATGTGGATCATTATACACGCGTGCGAGCCTATAAGGCATTGGCTGCTGGATATTATGATCCGAACCGCATTCTTCTTGCTCTTCTTCCCTTAGCAATGCGTCTGGCAGGACCACGTGAAGCGCTATGGCATGCCCTCATCCGTCGCAATCACGGTGCAAACCACTTCATTGTCGGCCGTGACCACGCAGGTCCTGGCAATGATTCCACCGGCCAACCATTCTATGGGCCGTATGATGCACAAGAGCTGCTGCAACGCTACAGTGCGGAGCTAGGCGTCAGTATGGTGCCTTTCCGTGAGGTCGTCTATCTCCCTGAGCAGGAGCGCTACGAAGAGGTTTCACGTATTCCCTCTGGTACCCGTACCGCCTCCATCTCAGGCACGCAAGTGCGCGAACAATACTTGAATCAGGGGCAGACGCTGCCGCCATGGTTTACCCGACCAGAGGTCGCGGAGATCCTGGCGGAGACGTATCCGCCACGTCATCGGCAAGGGGTGTGCATCTGGTTCACGGGTTTCAGTGGGGCTGGGAAGTCCACGACGGCCGAGGTGCTTACAGTGCTTCTCCTGGAACATGGCCGTCAAGTTACTCTGCTTGATGGTGATGTGGTGCGTACCCATCTCTCGAAAGGTTTAGGATTTAGTAAAGAGGACCGCGATACCAATATCCGGCGGATTGGTTTTGTCGCTGCGGAGATCGTCCAACACGGTGGGGTAGCCATCTGCGCCGCGGTAAGTCCGTATCGAGCCACGCGTAATGATGTACGGAACCTGATAGGTTCAGAGCACTTTGTAGAGGTGTTCGTGGATACTCCACTGGAGGTATGTGAGACACGGGACACGAAGGGCATGTATGCCAAGGCCCGCCGTGGAGAAATTAAAGATTTTACGGGGATTGACGACCCCTACGAGCCCCCGGCTCAGCCTGAAGTCACGCTGGATACAGTGACGTATACACCGGAAGAGAATGCCCGTCTCATCCTGCACTACTTGAGCCAACATGGTTTTGTCCGTATGCCGACCGGCATGTTGCAAAACGGTATGAAAGTTCAAGGACAAGGGGCTTAAAACCCGACGTGCTTTATAGGAGGATTGTCTCGTCCTTCGGAGAGCGTGTCTAAGAAGTTGGTATGGCAACTGTTCCCCTCCTTACACAAGGGGGAAGCAAGGCTTGTTAGACACGCTCTTGGGATGTCCCATACACGTTGCACAACGCTGAGCTTTGGCACCCCTCATGGAAGAGTAAGGACAGGTGTCATGATGTTCTATGCCCTCCTCGCCTATACCAGCGCTTTGCTGAGCAGTGGGCTCGCCATCTTCGTCTTGTGTGCCAGACGGCGAACGGTTGTACACTGGAGTTTTGCGGTAGGTATGAGCACCATAGCGCTTATGGAAACGTTTATGGGGCTGCGTGTTCAGGCCGTGCAGCCTTCTGAGGTAGTCTATTGGAAATTTTTGAGCTACCTGGCTGCCGCTTTCCTACCTGGGAGCTGGTTGCTGTTTAGTCTGAGCTTCGGTCGTTCGAATTACTATGAACTCATCGCGAGCTGGAAATATGCCCTTATTGCGGCCTTTGTCTGCCCTATCGCCCTCGTCGTGGGAGGACGTCAGGCGATCTTTGTAGATCTTATGTATGTCTCTACCGCTACCCCCCGGTTACTCCCCCTCGCCTGGGCTGGCTACCTCTTGCATCTCTTCTTATTGCTGAATGCTGTAGTCATTTTGATGCATCTCGAGCGTACGCTGCGCGCGCTGGTGGGCAGCACACGGTGGCAAATCAAGTTTATCGTGCTAGGGTTGGGAGCATTCTTTGCGGCGCAGATATATACCAGTAGCCAGGCCCTGCTCTTTTCGTCGGTTGATGTCGCTATCGAGTCCATCAATGCCTATGCTGTCATCATTGCCGATTGCTTGATTATTGTCTCGCTCATGCGCAATCGCCCCTTCAACGTTACTATCTATCTGTCTCGCACCATCTTGCATAGCTCGATCACAGCAGTTGTTGTCGGCATCTATTTATTGACCGTCGGTTTGCTCACCAAGGCGATCAATTATTTTGGCAGCGATCTCAACCTCCCTCTCGGTACGTTTTTTGTCTTTCTGGCCTTAGTGGGTCTGACCATTGGGCTCCTGTCGGATGAACTCCGACATCATGTCAAGCGGTTTATTAGCCGACATTTCTACCGTGCGTATTATGACTATCGACAGGAGTGGACCGCCTTCACCGGGCGTACGGCGATGGTCGTGCATGTGAAAGAGCTGTGTACGATCGTCTGTACGATATTGTCCGAGACTTTTGGCGTGCCGTCGGTGACCATCTGGCTGGCGGATGAGGAGGCCTCTAACCATGTTGCCATATGTGGCTCTACGGCCTTTTCTGATACGGCTTCTTACCCCCCAGAAATAACCGGGCAGGGCATGACAGCCCTCGTCCAGTGCATCCGGGAACACCAGATGCCAGTCGATTTTGAGATAGCCTCAGATCCACAGCGGCGGGAATTGCGTCAGGCCCATGCGAGCTTTTTTCGCGCGGCCAAGATCCGGTACGGCGTCTCCTTAGTGGCTGGACAGCAATGGTTGGGGTTGATCAGTCTCAGTGACCGACATACGAAGGACACCTTTACCCTCGAAGACTGTGATCTCCTCAAAACTATGGCAGACCAGACAGCCGCGAATCTCCTCAATCTCCAATTGTTGCAGCGAGTGGTGCACGCCAAACAGATGGAAACGTTTCAAGCGTTGTCGGCTTTCTTCGTCCATGACCTCAAAAATCTGGCTGCAAAGCTCTCGTTGATGGTACAGAACCTGCCGTTGTATTATGATAATCCCGAGTTTCGTGATGACGCGTTGCACGTGATCGCTGGCAGCGTGGCAAAAATGAACGCGATGTGTGGTCGTCTGTCTCTCCTGACCAGAGAATTGGAATTGCAGCGCACTGAAGTCGATCTGAATGAACTGGTGCAGACTACGCTTGCCGCTCTGAATGGCTCATTCAGAGCAACGCTGATATATGTGCCTGGCCATGTACCCAAGCTGGTGATTGATCCGGAACAGATGCAGAAAGTCCTGGAGAACCTCCTCTTGAATGCCCACGAGGCGACGGAAACCGAAGGCGAAATTCGCATTGAAACGGCTCAGCAGGAGCGCTGGACGGTCCTCACCGTCAGTGATAACGGTTGTGGTATGTCGAGAGCGTTTATGGACCGCTCGCTCTTTCACCCGTTTCAGACGACGAAAAGTCAGGGCTTAGGCATTGGTCTGTTCCACAGTCGCACGATCGTCGAAGCACACCACGGGCGCATCGAGGTCGAGAGCGAAGAGGGGCAAGGGAGCACCTTTCGTGTGCTGTTACCGGTGAAGGGTTGAGAGGGACGTGACAAAACCAAAGCTCTTGATTGTGGATGATGATGCGGAAATCCGCACGCAGATGAAATGGGCTTTTGCCCAGGATTATAATGTCTTCGTCGCGGAGGATCGACCAAGTGCCCTGACAGTGCTTAGCGAGCAACATCCGGCCGTCATTACCCTGGATCTGGGCTTGCCACCATATCCACGCGGCGTGGAAGAAGGCTTACAGACGCTGAGTGATATCCTCCAAGAGGACGCGAACGCGAAAGTGATTGTGATTACGGGCCGTGAGGAACGCGACCATGCCCTGACAGCGATCAGTCAAGGGGCGTACGATTTCTTCCGTAAGCCGATCCAGGTCGAGGAACTCAAAGTGATCATTCACCGGGCGTTCTATATCTATCAGCTTGAACAGGAGCACCGCACCCTGCAACAGCAGTTGAGCCATGAGTCGTATGGGGACATGATCGGTGCGAGTCCACAGATACAAGCGGTCTTTGCGACGATACGCCAGGTGGCGGCGAGCGATGCGCCGGTCTTAATTGTCGGGGAGAGCGGTACGGGGAAGGAACTGGTAGCGCGAGCCATCCATCACCACAGTCTGCGCCGCGGCGGACCATTCCACGTGATCAATTGCGGTGCGATTCCTGAGTCTTTGTTGGAGAGTGAACTCTTCGGCCATGAAAAAGGTGCTTTCACCGGGGCCCATACGCAGCGTAAGGGACGTATCGAACTGGCACAAGGGGGGACCCTGGTACTCGACGAAATCGGTGATTTTCCCCTGGCCCTGCAGGTCAAATTGCTGCGCTTTCTCCAGCAACACGAAATGGAGCGTATCGGTGGCCGTCAGACACTCACGGTGGACGCGCGGGTACTGGCAGCCACGAATAAAGACCTGCAACAGGCGATGCGTGCCGGCACCTTTCGTGAAGATCTGTACTTCCGGCTGGCCGTCGTGAACATCACCCTTCCACCGTTGCGAGAACGTGGCGGTGATATCGTGTTGTTGGCCAATGAACTCCTCAAATGCTCTGTGGCTGAGCAACAAAAGAAAGTGGTTGGCTTCACACGTCAAGCGCTCACCACTATGCAGAACTATAGCTGGCCAGGCAACATCCGTGAACTGGAAAACCGGATCAAACGGGCGGTGATCATGGCACAGGGAGCACGCCTGACCCCGGAAGACCTGGAACTCTCCTCGCCATCGCTACTCTACGAAGGCCGGACACTGAAGGAAGCACGTGAGGCCCTGGAAAAAGATCTGATCCAGAAAACCTTAGCTAAGAATACAGGCAATATTACCCGGACAGCCGTCGAACTCGGCGTGAGCCGTCCAACCTTACACGAATTGCTCACGCGGTATAACATAGAGCGCTGACACGCACCCAGCCCAGCACACCAAGCCCCAAGAGCCGGTATGAGCCTTGCCTCAACCGGCTCTTGGTGTTTTTGCTCGGGATACCCATGCATACCCCACTAGTGGTCGTCAAGTCCTACGACTTCAAAACACTCCAGGTGGGGCGGGCCAAGCACCATCCCTTTGGGGAGGGGCTCGCCGCGATGGGCCTGGACAAAACTTTCGGATTCCGTCCAGGCCAGAAATGCCTCTTTTGACGCCCACGTCGAATGCGAGACATAGTGCATAGTCCCGTCGTGACTCTCCCCACGGAGGAGTTGAAAAGACTCGAAGCCTGGCGCACCCTGTAAGTAACGTCGCCGCCGGCGCCAGCGCTCCTCAAAGGGTTCTGCCTGGTCTGCAGCAATCTGAAAATTGTTCATGGCAATATAACGCATGCCTTTCTCCTTCGCTCTCACCCGCTTTCGGCTCTTGCCTATGCTTCCCGACGCTCCAGGAGTTGTAATAACACGCCGTGCGTGGCTCTCGGGCTCACGAAGGCGAGACGTTGCCCCGTAGAACCTGTCGCCACATGCACACGTGCCCCCTGGTTTTGTAAGGTAGCAATCGCGTCGTCAAGATTGTCAACCTCGAGCGCTAAGAGATACATTCCCCCACCCTGCCTGGCTAAAAAGTCGGCCACTGGACCTTGCTCTGAGAGCGGCGTGATGAGTTCGATCTGCACATCGCCAATCTGTAAAAAGGCATTGCGAATCCCCAGTGCTGGGACATCGCCGCCACTGACCTTCTCGAGACCAAAGTTGTGCTGATAGGTTGCCACCGCGGCATCCAGGTCTTTGACGGCAATCGCTATGTGATCGATGCGTTTTGCTTTCATTGCTGTGCTCTCTCGTGGTAGGATAGACTCTGGCTCTTAGCCAATGTCCTGCAGCTGCTCTGTGCGTGGGTTGTGGGCTGCTCGCGTGCCCTCTATCGCAGAGGGTTATAGCAGAAAAGCGCCATGGAACGCAACCACGCAGGAGACTGCGGTATTCGAGGGTATAGTCGAGGGCTAGCAATTTTGTTACAATGCGGCGCTGACATCAGCAAACCTGTAGCAATCCAACGGCGTGTGAGATGGAGGCGATGAGCGTACCTCCCTATGGTATGAACTGGGACTCCGTCTTAAGGGTAGAACGACGCGCGCCGTGGCAGTGCTGTCACGTCGCATACCTAGGCGTACAGAATGTATGATACACACTACATCCACTGCTGAGACCGTACAGTCATTATTGTATGAGCGTATTGCCACGGAACTGTCCATCAGGCCCGGGCAAGTGCAACGCACCGTGGCGCTGCTCCTCGATGATGCCACGGTGCCCTTTATTGCTCGTTATCGCAAAGAGGCCACCGGGAACCTGGATGAGGAGCAGATCCGTCATGTTGCGGAGCGTCATAAATATTATCAAGAGCTGGAGCAGCGTCGTGCCACTATCTTAACGACGCTGACAGAACAGGGGAAGCTCAGTGACGAACTGCGTGCGCAGATCGTGGCTTGCTTTAACAAGGTCGAACTCGAAGACCTGTATCTGCCCTATCGTCCTAAGCGTCAGACCAAAGCGAGCGTAGCGCTCGAGCGTGGCCTGGAACCCCTGGCGCGCTTTCTCTGGGAACAACAACCTGGCGACCAGAGTATTCCAGAACTCGCTGCGAGTTTCGTGAACCCTGAAAAAGGCGTGGCGCATGTGGAAGAAGCCCTGGAGGGGGCGGGACACATCGTTGCGGAGTGGATTGCGGAGCGTGCTGACGTGCGCCAGGTGTTGCGCAGCCTGATGTTCGCTGAGGGGAAAATCCGCTCCTCCGTGGTCCAAGGGAAGCAGGACCACAAGACAAAATTCCAGGACTACTACGATTTTCAGGAGTCCGTAGTCACCATTCCCTCGCACCGTATGTTAGCTATCCTCCGCGGGGTGCGTGAGGAAGTGCTGTCCATGGGGATCGAGATCGATACTACGAAGGCGCTGGCGCTGGTGCAGAGCCGCGTGATCCAGGAGCGCGAGACGCCCTTTGTCTCGTATCTGCTCGCCTGCTGCGAGGATGCCTACCAGCGTTTGCTCTTCCCGTCGTTGCAGACTGAGGTGCGCAGAGCCCTCAAAGAACGGGCCGATGCGGAAGCGATCACGGTGTTTCAGGGGAACCTGCGGAGTCTCCTCATGGCCCCACCGCTCGGGACCTACGGTGTGCTCGGCATTGATCCGGGTCTGCGTACGGGCTGTAAGCTAGCGGTGGTGGATGAGACCGGCCAATTTCTGGAATATGCCACGATCTATCCGCTTGCCCCGCGGCAGGATATTACCGGCGCTGAGCAAGTCTTGCAGGATCTGGTGAGCCGCTATACGATCAAAGCTATTGCGATAGGCAACGGCACGGGGTCGCGCGAGACGGAAGCCTTTGTCCGCCAATTTCTCAAGAAACAACCGCAGGACGTGATTTGTCTCGTGGTGAATGAGGCCGGCGCCTCCGTCTACTCCGCCTCGAAGCTCGCCCGTCAAGAATTCCCCGAGCTGGATGTGACGATACGGGGAGCGATTTCCATTGCCCGCCGTCTGCAAGATCCCCTGGCAGAGCTGGTCAAGATTGATCCGAAATCGATCGGTGTAGGGCAATATCAACACGATGTGGATCAGAAGCGTCTGCGTCGGAGTTTGGAGGAAGCTGTTGAATCGTGTGTCAATCGCGTTGGTGTCGACGTGAACACCGCTTCGGCAGAACTCTTGCAGTATGTGGCAGGGCTCAACATGCGCCAGGCACAAAATCTGGTGGCCTATCGCAATGCCCATGGTCGCTTGCTGAGTCGCCAGCAGCTCTTACAGGTGGACGGGCTCGGAGAGAAGACGTTTCAACAAGCGGCGGGTTTTTTACGCATCAAGGATGGCGAGCAGCTCCTGGATAGTACGGCCGTGCATCCCGAAACCTATGCGGTAGTCGAGCGCATGGCGGCTTCCCTGGCCGTCCCGGTTGCCATGCTGGTCTCCAATGCCGAGTTGATCAATAACCTCGATCTGCAGCAATTTGTCGATGCGCAAGTGGGAATGTTAACCTTACAGGACATGCGTGAGGAGTTGCTGAAACCCGGGCGTGACCCGCGTGCCCAGTTCGTCATGCCGCACTTCCGTGATGATGTGACCTCTCTGGGACATTTGCAAGAAGGCATGGTGCTAGAGGGGATGGTCAGCAACGTCACTAATTTTGGCGCTTTTGTGGATATTGGGGTGCATCAGGACGGCTTGGTGCATATTTCAGAGTTGTCGCAGCGCTATGTGCGTGACCCGCGAGACGTGGTACAGGTGGGGCAGGTCGTGAAGGTCCGCGTCCTCAGTGTAGATGTCGCCTTGCAGCGCATCTCACTGTCGATGAAGGGCATACGGCCGACTCCAGGGCCATCAGAGGCGCCACGGCAAGAGGTGACGGGAAGAGACACTACGGGTCCGGCACGACGGCGACGGAGGAAAGTTGCCCCACCACCTACGCCGCCAGCCGCCCCACCGCCAGAGCCAGATATGGCGGAAAAGTTACGGGCCCTGCAAGCCCGTTTTCAGAGCCCGGGACGATCCTAAGTTACGTGCTTTCTGTTGCCAGCGGAGATGTTCGAATGCCAGACAGTTATATTCAAGAGCTCTTTGCAGACCGCATTGGTGGGAGTGACTATGGCAAAGGGACAGCCGTCTATAAATTTGAAAAAATTCGGCGCGCCCGGGATGCCGCCGTGCAAGAGCGCCCTGATCTTGCGTTGATCGATATGGGCGTGGGCGAACCTGATGGGATGGCCTATCCTGGGGTGGTCAATGCCCTCAGTGAGCAGGCCGCCATGCTGGAAAACCGTGGCTATTCAGACAATGGCCTGCCGGAGTTCAAAGAATCGGTCACACGCTATATGGCGCGCGTCTACGGCGTCGAGGACCTCGATCCAGCCACGGAGATTACCCACGCCGTGGGCGCGAAAAATGCCCTGGCCTTTTTGCCGACCTGTTTCATCAATGCCGGCGATGCCATCATCATGACCGCCCCTGGCTACCCGGTCCTGGGAACCCACGCACGCTGGTACGGCGGTGCCGCCTATACCCTCCCGTTACACGAAGAGAACAACTACTTGCCTGATCTCCAGAGCCTCACAACTGAGCAATTGGCGCGCGCCAAAATCCTCCTGCTCAATTATCCAAATAACCCCACTGGAGCAGTGGCGACGCGGGAGTTTTTCACCGAGGTGGTCGATTTTGCCAGGCAACATCACCTCATCGTAGTGCAAGATGCGGCCTATGCAGCGCTGGTCTTCGAAGGCAAGCCACTGAGCTTGCTCTCCATCCCAGGGGCGAAGGACGTGGGGGTGGAGATTCACAGCATGTCCAAGGCGTTTAATATGACGGGGTGGCGCCTGGCCTGGATCTGCGGGAATGCCTTAGTAGTCCGTGCCTTTGCTGACGTCAAGGACAATTTTGACTCTGGGCAGTTCAAAGCGATTCAGAAAGCCGCCATGTACGCCTTGCAGCATCCTGAGATCACGCTGGAGATCGCCGAGAAATACAGTCGACGTTTAGACATGTTGTCCCAGACCCTGAATGCCGTGGGTTTTCGGGCCAAAAAGCCGGCAGCGTCTTTCTTCCTCTACATGCGGGCACCGTGCGGTATCGTCGGAGGGCAGCGCTTTGCGAGTGGGGAGGATTTCTGCCAGTATCTCATTCGCGAGAAATTGATCTGTACTGTCCCCTGGGATGAGGCTGGACCCTACATACGGCTGTCTGTGACCTTCGAGGCCTCCTCTATCGAAGAGGAACGGCAGGTGGTGGCCGAGATCGGTAGGCGTTTGTCGGACGTGCAGTTTGAGTTTGCGTAGATGGTCACGTTTCGTGCGACGGATGCCCTCGCTCCTTCTCCCTCTGGGAGAAGGAGCGAGGGATTGGAGTTGCTCACCCCGTAAGCCCCAACTCTGTCCGCAAGTCTTGCACCACTTGCTCCCGATTGCGGGTTTGCCAGCGCTGCCGCCGACCTATCGGCTCATTTTCAATTTCTGGAAACACTTTCATCGCCACCAATACTGGCCCCGGTTGGCCCAGTATGGCCTGAATATTGTTGGCAAAGTCCTCCAACTGCTCGAAGGCGAAGGCGCGCGGATACCCAGCGCCGCGCGCCATCACATCGTAGGCCACGTTCTTGGCGTTCGGAACGGGCTGTCCGCCAGTAGTCGCGTAGCATTCGTTGTCGAGCAGGAAGTGATAGAAATTTTTGGGTGCCTGCTCCGCGATCGTCGGTAAGATTCCGAGATTCATCAGCAAGTCACCCTCAGAATCGAACACGATGACTTTTTTCTCTGGCTGCGCCAACGCCAGACCGCAGGCAAACGACGCATGACCGCCCATGGCCGGGTCACCCATCGGGGCATCCCGACTGGGCTGTGTGCTGAGAGGCACCCAGTGACGACCACCTCGCCCAGGTACGACGATCGCATCACCACGATACTGCTGGAAGATTTCGAGCATATCTGCAGTGCGGAACATAGCCACCTCCAGGGCACGGAGAGCTTGTCTCTACCGATTGAAGCCGTGGTATTCGTCGCCCACGAGCACCGCGACTGGTCTCTTGGCCTTTTTTGCCTCTGCAAAGGCCACCGAAATCCGCGGCGCATCAGCGCTGCTTTCCACCAGATAGTAGTTGATGCCAAAGGCGTGCAAGAAGCGCTCGGTGTACGTAGCAGCGGTATCCTGGGTGATACCGTGTCGAGTCCATCCCCGATACCCAACCATCAGCACTACGGGAATGTTGAGGCCCAGGGCCCAGCCGCGGAGAGAGTCGCCTGATTCCATCAAGCCAGTATTTTGGATGAGGATGATGGGAGTCTTACCACCTACGAAGAGACCAGCCGCCATCGAAAATGCTAACCCTTCGCGACTCACCGGCACGAGATGCAGCGACGGCTCAGCCTGCATCAGCAGATACAGCCAGTTGGTTTCGCTGTCGGGTAACCAGACGACGTGCGTCACACCATTCTTTTTCATTTCCTCCAGGACAATTTCCGGGCTGAGTTCAGCTTCTTGGGCTTCCGCCATGATGTACCTCCTTGTGTCTGTACCATTCGCATGATGTTACAAGGCTGCCTGCACGCGCTGGCGGAAGTCCTCTGCGCCAATACGCAGGAGCCCCAGAGCCGAAATGGTGATGAGGTTGGCGCCGAGCTTGATGAACTCGGCGATGCCGGCCGCATCGGCAGGGGAATTGCCGCCCGCCCCGACCAGTTTGCCACCGGCCCTGATTTTGGGAATAACCTGGCGCATGAGCTGCCGCACTGCCGCGGCACCGGGATTGCCCATGCTCTGCCCCAGGTCACCCGAGGCAA
>WNFT01002808.1_pt1 | contig 15933 bp, 12 predicted proteins | sample 5400191 | NCBI WGS metagenome assembly WNFT01 (sample SAMN13153359, study PRJNA577476) | soil metagenome | isolation source: 80 cm saprolite under Madrone tree | place: USA:California | collected 2016-06-14 | reverse complement strand
TGCCCGGTGCGGTGGAATACTCGAACTCCAGCCCGGCGGCGAAAATGTCTGCGGGGACTCCGGCCTCTCTCACCGCGCCCGCCACGTCAATCTCTCTCGCCTCACCGGGCCGCAGCCGGACTTCGCGCAGAGACACTTCGGCGGTGCCACCGTCGCTCGTCGTGTAAGGCATCCGGCCCGTGACGGTCGCCTCCTGGGTACCGGCATTGTAGGCGACCGCGATCGGCGTGAGCGCCTCGCCGCCTGCTACGCCCAGACGCAGTCCTGCTCCCTGGTATGCCGAGGACTTGGCCCCCTGCGGGTCAGAGAACTGGACGGCCAGGGAGTATCCTTTGGCAGGCTCCTGCGCGAAGCCGCGCGCCAAGACAGCGCCTGCCGGTCCGTTATGCTCGACGGAGATGCCCCCAAGCCGGGACATCGCGCCGGAACCGTTGCCGAAGAGGTCTTCCTGCACGTGCAGGAGGCGCGTCTCGTGCGGCAATAGCGCGACGGTGGTGCTTCCTTCGCGCGTCGGACGCTGACCGTCGGCATGCGCCGTCGCCGTCACGGCCGAGTCGGAGGTGTTAGAGAGGGCGAGGAGGACTTCCCCCTCCGGCGAAGGAAGCCACCACATCCCCCTTAGCTGTGACGAGTGGAAGTTCGCCGGCTCGGCGAACTTCTCCTCGAAGGCGAGGCTGTGCACGTCATCTTCCAGATAGACCTGCGCTCCGAGAACAAGGTCTTTGCCGAGATGAAATACTTCGATGCTGCCTTCCTGAAATTGTGGCCCAGCGGAATTTATCCAGGGTGACATATCGATCATTTGAAAAGATTGTCCGTCGATGGTAACTGGCGGGACATTGAAGCGGTCGCCGGACATACTGAAAAGCGTTGGACTCGCGGTCAGTGTGTCCGGCCCCTTATTGTTAAGCAGGAGCTTCGCGTTGAAACCATTCTTCACACTGTAATAGGTCCCCACCAACAAGTGTTTACGCGCATGAAGCCGCCTTTCCCGCTAAGGGTTACTTTAGGAAGCTGGCGAGTTTGCGGGAGTCCGCCGGCTCATGGGTTAGCCGTTGCTTTCAAACGTCGCGCGCACGATATCACGTTCGGGGGGGGGGTAAGTCAATGAGCTTGGCATTTTATTTGCGGTCTTATCTTTGACCATCAGCAATGACGAGATAAGAGTCCAAGAACGCGTTCGTAAAACTTGATGTACTGCGGAATGATTAGGTCAGTGCTGTAGCGCGAAGTGGCCGAAACTCGCGCGCGCTGACCCATTTCGCGGCGGAGGTCATGATCGGTCAACAAACGCACTGCGTCAGAAGCCATCTTATCGACGTCGCCGACGGCGCTGAGAAATCCTGTCTCGCCATCGTCAACCACTTCCGGAATTCCGCCGACCCGCGAGGCGATCACCGGCACCTGGACTGCCATCGCCTCCAGCGCAGCAAGGCCAAATGATTCTTGTTCCGACGGCAGGAGCAAGACATCCGACGCGCAGAGATAATCGACGATGCGCGGCTGCTTTCCTACAAAGATGCAGCTATCTGATATGCCGAGACAACGCGCTCGATGAGCCGCATTAGTGCGCTCGCTGCCGTCGCCCACCATCACCAGGCGCGCTTTCGTTCTCTTCAGGACGCGGGCCAGGATTTCCACACAATCGACCGGCCGCTTCACCGGCCGGAAATTGGAAACGTGAACCATCACCGGCGCGCCGTCAGGCGAAAGCGTCTGCCGCAGCTCGCAATCTATCTTCGGCTTGTATTCCGTTGGGCAAACAAAATTCGGGATCACCTGGATGCGATCGAACTGAAAATGTTCGATCGTCGCTTGCTTCAGATAATTCGAGATCGCCGTCACGCCGTCCGATTGTTCCAGGGCGTATTTGGTTATTGGCAAATAAGATCGATCCGCGCCTACGAGAGTGATATCCGTTCCGTGCAACGTTGTGATTACCGGTAGCCGGCGATGAGACTTGATCGACTCACGCGCCAGGATCGCGCTAATCGAATGTGGAATTGCGTAATGCACATGCAACAGATCGAGGTCCTCACTCTCGGCCACAGTCGCCATCTTCGTCGCCAGTGCCAACGTATACGGCTGATGCTCGAACAACGGATAGGACATCATCTCGACTTCATGAAAGCGCACGCGCTCGTTCAATTCAGTCAAACGCGTAGGCAACGACGACGAAATGAAATGCACCGTGTGCCCGCGCGCCGCCAGTTCTTTGCCCAATTCGGAACCAACAATGCCGCTGCCACCGTAGGTCGGATAGACTGTGATGCCGATGTTCATGGACGGTGAGCAGTATGCAGTGAGCAGTGAGCAGTAGGCAACAAGAAGCCGAATACGGGGCGCAGATGAATTCTTAATTCCAACTAGGTCTATGAGCCACGCGCTGCCATCAGATTCTGAAAAAGGATAAACGGGAGCCAGAATGTTTAAGTTAACTGAGGGAAATCTATTTCAGTCTAACGATTCTGCTTTCCGCCTCACCACCCTAACAAAGAAGTAGTTATATTAAGTGGCCTGTCTTTGGTATAAAGGGGCTATCTAGCAATCAAAAGCGAACCGCAGATTCAGGACAGAACTATGAGTTGCACATTGAGCGCTACCTCGCACTCCGATCCCGTTTCCCACTTTGCGCTAAGGCCAAGAATTACAATTCCATGGAACTTTGGCTTCGCGTCGTTTATTAGCCTCTTGATTGCGACGTCGGCTTTCCCACAATCGCGGCCGTTTCCTGACCAGTCAGAAGCGAACCAGCTGAGTGGGCGCTTCTGTAACACTGCTTTGTCGCAAATCTCGTTCGCTGATGACGCGACAAAGTGCCCAATCAGAGAACCGTCCCGATTTAATGCTTCCACGCTAAACAGAAAACCCAATCAATCACATCGCCTGGATCACAGAGACGAAGTCAACACGGCTCTGCCACACTGGACCGGAAGGTTCTTGCATGCGGGATTGGAATACGAATACACGATGGTCGGGACAGATCCGGCGCAGACCTCGGCTACCACCGTCGTTCCGACTGAAATCATCTCTTTCCGCTTTGTCTTCTCAAACGGCATTGTGCTTGACGCAAGCACTGACCAGAACAACGGAGTTACGATCTTGCAGTCCGTACTTAATTCACCGATCTTCCAACCGGCGAGCTTCTCAGCCGGGAATACAAGTCTGGGATTCACCCAGTTTGGAGATGCGTATCAGCGCGGTAATTTCTGGAACTTCATATCGACCAAGTCACCTGACTATCATGTGTTACTAGGCCAGCCAACGATCTTTAATCAGACTCTAATCGTCCCCGCGGATAAAGGATCGGCGGGACCACCTCAGCCCGGGTCGAATCAAATTCTCGGGAAAGTAGACGTTGACTGGCTTGATGGACAAATCCGACAGTTGCTGGCGACGTTAAGTATCGATCAGGGGTCGCTGCCAATTTTCCTCAGCCACAACACAGTACTCGCTTTCGGAAATCAAATCGCTGCGTTTGGATATCACGACTTCGTGCAGTCGCCTGGGCAAAGCGGCGGGCAGACCCTGATCGTGAGTTGCTATTTAGATGAGAATCTTTTCGACCGCACAACTACAGATGAATCGGACATCTTGACGCTCAGCCATGAGGTAGGCGAATGGCTGGATGATCCCTTTGTAAATAATATTGTTCCGAATTGGCAGTACCCTGGAGTTTCCTCGTGCTTTGAAGACTTTTTTCTTGAAGTAGGAGATGCCGTACAGGACACTCGTTTTCCGCGGATTACTACCGCACTCAACGGCATGACCTATCACTTGCAGGATCTGGTCTTCCTATCCTGGTTCGCCCGCACGTCGCCCTCGACCGCGGTCAATGGTTATTACACGCTGGCGAACGGCCTCAATGCATTTTCTGAGTCGTGCCCGAATGGTCCCATCTATGTGCAGTTCGACAGTTCCAGTTACACCGTTGACGAAGCCGCAAAGGTTGTCTCCGTCCGCGTCACGCGCACCGGCGATCCTAACCGAACACTCAGCGTTGAATTTGCCACCAGCGATTCGGCGGGCGCGCAAAACTGTAACGTCAAGAACGGCATCGCCTCTTCGCACTGCGATTATGAAACCAGGGTAGCAAACGTTACGTTCGCTCCAGGCGAAACTTCCAAAACTATCTCAGTTTTCATCATCGATGATTCTTTTGCGGAAGGTCCCGAGTCGTTCAACGTTAATCTAAGCAATCCGGTTGGCGCTTCTTTGGGTACCGCCGCGACGGCCACGGTAACTATCACCGACAATGATGCGGCGAGCGGATCTAATCAGATCGATACCCCCAGCTTCTTCGTGCGGTCGCACTATCTCGATTTTCTGAATCGGGAGCCGGATCAGAGCGGACTGGCTTTCTGGAGTAATCAAATAAGCTCGTGCGGCGCCGATCAAACGTGCCTCGAGCTGAGGCGGATCAATGTCTCGGCGGCCTTCTATCTTTCAATCGAATTCCAGCAGACCGGTTATCTCGTCGAGCGCATTTATAAAGCTGCTTACGGCGACGTTATGCGCCCGTCAAGTCTTGGCGGAACGCACCAACTGGCAGTGCCGGTCGTGCGATTAAATGATTTTCTGCGCGACACGCAAGAGATCGGTCAGGGAGTTGTTGTCAATCAGACTGGTTGGGAGCAAGTCCTGGAAAATAACAAACAGGCATTCGCGGTGGAGTTTGCGCGGCGGTTGCGCTTTATTATCGCATTTTCAACGTCGATGACGCCGACGCAGTTCGTCAATGCGTTATTCGTGAACGCCGGCGTAACGCCTTCAGCATCCGAACGACAAGCGGCCATTGACGAGTTTGGCGCCGCCGCTACGTCGGCGGACGCATTGGCGCGCGGCAGGGCCCTACGCCGCGTAGCCGAGAACTCAACTCTGGCGCAAACCGAATTCAATCCCGCTTTCGTCTTGATGCAGTACTTCGGTTACCTGCGCCGCAATCCTGGTGATCCTCAGGACACCGACTACACCGGCTATGACTTCTGGCTAACGAAGCTGAATGCGTTCAACGGCAATTTCGTCGGCGCCGAGATGGTGAAAGCATTCATTAATTCCGCCGAATATCGTCAACGGTTCGGATCAAATTAGCATCCATTGCTCGTCAAAGAAGAGAGGCAGGCGACCCTCGCAATCGCCTGCCTCAGCTCAGCTTGTCTCACCTTTTGAGAAAGGGGGGGCAAGTGAGGCTGGCGAGTATATTCCCAGAACTCTTTGGCCGCAAGAGATTTTCGTCCTCAAGCACCGATCCCAACTAGAGAGAAGGCAGAGGTCTTGGGGGCGGAGCGAAAAGACCGGCCCTCTGCGACTGTTTGCAAGACTCTCGCTCCTCCGCGATTGAATGATAACTTCATTGCCACTCGTACCTTCCTGCGACAAACTCCCGATTAATGCCTATTAGGAAAGCCGTACGTCTACAGTTATAATGCAAGTGAAATCTCGATGAGGAACCAAAGCTGACTTCCATAAGAAGCGAGTTAGCGCACAAAAGCGATGCCAAAAATCAGCGACATTCAGGAAACTCCAAATCCAAACGCAGTGAAATTCATTCTGCGAGAAGCGGTTTCGAACGGCGTGGCCCGACAGTTCGCTTCCGCCGATCAGGCGCAAGGCGATACGCTCTCGAAATCGCTATTCGACGTGGGCAGCGTCGTCTCAGTCTTTTACATGGACAACATGATCACGGTCGAGAAAGAAGATACTGCCGATTGGGACGAGCTTCTGCCGGCGCTGGCGGCGCCAATCCGTGCCGCTGAGTCAGTCGGATCGCCGAACGGAGTATCAGCCGTAGGCGGCGCCATCGCGGCCGTGACCAGCGAGGATCCGCGACTCCTGCGCATCAATGAAATTCTTGACGAAAAAGTCCGGCCCTATCTAATGGGCGATGGTGGCTATCTCGAAATTCTCGATCTCCAGGATCACACGCTCAAGATCCGCTATCAGGGCGCGTGTGGCAGTTGTCCCAGCTCACTTACCGGCACATTGATGGCCATCGAAGGAATGTTGAAGCAGGAAGTCGATCCTGAACTCGAAGTAATCGCCGTCTAGCAGGCTTCCGACTGGGTCAACATTGAGCTTACGAATCGCGTGCAATATCGCAGGCTGAAGCCTCCGCTCCAAAATTTGGGTCGCATTCCCGGAACTATTCGCCAATTAGCGCGTTTTTGAAGCTAAGTAGTCCATCCAAGCTCCGGAGGTTTAGGAATCATGCGCCATCTCTTTTTCTGCGTCGTAGCGCTGTGCCTGCTAATCTCGTTCACTTGTGTCGCCTACGCCCAAACAGGCCCCGGTGTAAAGGCCTCAGAGCCGAAGAACATCGTCCCGGTCAAGAGCACCACTACTAAAAGCGATCCGAAGGAAGATGCCGAAGCCGCAAGAATTATTAGGGAGCGCCGCGCAAACGCTCAGTCGCTGCTGATTTCGCTGGCCTCCGATGCGGGGAATTTCAGCGATGAGACTTTGCGCGCTCGAACTGAGGCCCGCATCGCCGATGTTTTGTGGGATGCAGATCAGGAACGCGCGCGCACGATGTTTCGCAAAGCGTGGGAGGCCGCCGAAACTGCCGACGCTGACAGCCGACGAAAAATGCAGGAAGAGGCGCAACAGCAAAAAGCGAAAACCGGAAATGTAGCCATCGCCGGTCCACCTAACATCCGAAACGAAGTTCTGCGTCTCGCTGCGAAACGAGATCACGCTCTTGGAGAAGAGTTTCTCGCTAAATTCAAAATAGAGAAGCAACAGGAGGCGACTGACGCTGCGGATCGAAACAGGTCGGGTCATTTCAATTCTTCTGAGGCGATTACTCAGCGCTTGAGTTTAGCGCGACAGCTACTCGATACCGATGTCGCCCGCGCGCTTCAGTTTGCTGATCCCGCTCTCGGCACAATTACGAAGGAAGGCCTGAACTTCTTATCGTATCTCAGAGAAAAAGATTCGGTTGCCGCAGACCGCCGGTACGGCGCGATGTTGGCGACCGCCGGCGGTTCGTTGGACTCAGATGCAAATACAGTCTCGCTGCTTTCGTCGTATCTCTTCACGCCGCACTTGTTCATTACCTTTGACGGTCAGGGTGGCGCATCAACGTCCTCTACATCTCCCGACAACATGCCGCCGCAAGTCGCGCCCGAGCTTCGCGCTGCATTCTTTTCTGTAGCGGTGCAAATTCTTCTGCGGCCGCAGTCGCCGCCCGAACAGGATCAAAGTTCTTCGGGTCCTGAGGGCAAATATCTCATGATAAAACGGCTGCTTCCCCTCTTCGATCAATTCGCGCCAAAGGAGATGTCCGACGCGCTGCGCGCGCAGATGGATGCGCTCAGCACGGGCATGCCTAACGACCTGCGCCAGCGCGACGATGATACGCTCAGAGAAGGAATACGCCCGCCGCAAGCAGGTGAGGATCGAGAGAAGGCGTTACAGGATCGGATCGATCGCGCAAAGACATCCGACGAACGTGATCGGCTTTACATTCAGATGGCGAGGCTTCTTGCTGAGAAGGACGACCCGCGTGTGCATGATTATGTCGAGAAGATTGAAGACACTGATTTACGTAACACCGTACGCGCGTTCATCGATGGCACGATTATGCTGCGAGCCGTGAATAAGAAGAACACCGATCGATTGTTGGAACTGGTTCACGTCGGCGAACTTACTCACTTTCAAAAAGCGTGGGCACTATCGCAAGCGGCTCGATTCTTAGCGAAAACAGATCATGAAAAATCTCTGTCGCTAATCGACGACGCCACCGCTGAAGCGCGCCGTATCGACAAGTCCGATCCTGATCGTCCGCGAGCGCTGTTGGCGGTCGCGAACGCAATCCTCATCGTCGATCGCGCCAAGGCTTGGGATATTGTCGATGACATCGCCAAAGCCGCGAACTCCGCCGAAGGCTTTACCGGCGAAGACGGCGCCATGAGAGTCACCTTGTTGACGAAGAACAATTCATCGATTCATAGCACCTCATCCGGCGAGTTCGATGTGGCCGGCATCTTCGGGGAACTCGCAAAAGCCGATTACAATCGTTCCATTGAGTTGGCTCGATTGTTCGAGCGAGAAGCGCCGCGGGCCAGCGCCACGATCGCAATTGCGCGGGCGGTGTTGGAAGAGAAGAAGAAGTAAGCCATTGCCATTCATTCCCTCTCCCTTTGGGAGAGGCTTCAAATTGCTAAGAATAAATATTCATCCGCCGCGTGAGTAGCACGATCGGATCGTCAACATTCAAAGCCTCGCGCACGTAGAATGGTTCGCCGGCAGTGACTCCGATCAAGGACCCGTAATAGCGTAAGCGCCACTCGATATCCTGCAGAAATCCTTTTTCGGCGATCCGCGTTGTTGGGTCTTTCGATTCAGCGCTGTAGAACTGCGAGGCATGCGCGCGAATCGCGCTCATTTTCCCCGCGACGAAATCCGAAACGTCGCTAATGAACGACGGCACGACTAAACGTGAATAGACCGCATGCGCGATACTGGGCATTTTCACCACTTCAAGTCCAGCCTCTTCATCATATCGTTTCATGGTGGCCAGCCGCGCCGCCTCGCGCACGATGCGGCAGGTCGCTGCATGATCCGGATGCGGATCGTCCCAGTGTGAAGTGAACAGCACCTTCGGTCGATGCGCGCGCAGGACGCGTACCATAGCCGAGCGCGCCTCGTCATTTACCGATATATGCCCATCCGGTAAACCGAGGTTTAGCCGCACATCCAATCCCATCACGCGCGCCGCATCAAGCGATTCCTTTGCACGAATCTCCGGCGTCCCGCGGGTTCCCATCTCGCCGCGCGTCATGTCCAGCACGCCGGTGCGATACCCGAGCGATTTCAACTTTAGCAGTGTGCCGGCCATCGTCAGCTCCGCATCGTCAGGATGCGAGAAGACTGCGAGGGCATCGAGTTGAGTTCCTGAAACCATGATCGCTAACCCTGCAAATACGAAACGATCCTGATGACGCCGTCACCGACGGTGAACGTGAGTGTTGCGCCACCGTTGCCCGCGCGCGCGCGAACTGATCGCTTACTGATGCCATTTTGTCCGAGCGGTTCGAGACCGGCATGAGTTAGATCAATCTCGCCGGTCCGCAGTACTTGTGCGTCAATGTCACCACTGAAACCTGCCTGCAAGCCAACAATCAAGTTACCGCTCGCCAGCTTGATGTCAGCGCCTAATCCGTGCCAACTGCGCGCTGGAATGCCGAGCTTTATTGTCCCGCGCTGGATAGTAACTCCAACGTCTCCCCCGCTTAGTTGGAGCGACGCCTCACTCTCGACCGCATTCACGCGAATCGCGCCTTCCACGCCAGATAGTGTGATTGGCCCATTACCGGCGCTAATTTCCAAGTCGGTCAGCAAAGGGACCTTGATGCGATAATCAATCTTCCACGGCAACCCAATTAGGGTCTTGGGAAAGCCCTTCGCCACGCTTTTCATGAACGCTCGATCATGCGTGCCGGTTGTCAGAATGCGTACGTGATTAGTGTCCTGATCAACCACGAAAGTGTTGACCGTTGCCAGGCGATCGAGATCCTGCGTGCTGCCGCCATGCAATTCAATTTCGGCGCTGACGTCGACTTCATTGCGCTGCCACCCTTCAATAGTAATCGAACCGGCCGGTGCGCCTACGATTGTCACGCTGCCGCCATAAGCAAGGCGGAAGTTCTCGTGACGCGGCGTCATGCGCGTCAAGGCTGGCGTGGGAGGCTGGTTCGACTGCTTCTCTTTTTGAGCGGAGAGGGGTGTGGAGACTAAGAGAACTGAAATGACCGACAAATACAAGGAGAGAATCGAAGTTGGATTCTTAATCATTCTCACGCGAAATAATGCGTCCGGAGAACTCCAGTCTGCAACGTGTCAGAACCCGGAACTGTAGCGACGGGCCGCCCCTCGCTATGGCTCAGGGTTCTGAAACGACAAATTGAAGTTTAGCGAACAATTGCCGCGTGGGCTAGCGGCGGAGGAAGTTGATATCGCCCTGGTAATTCATGATCGTAACCGACGCGCGACCATCGCCCACATCACCAATAATTCTGCGACCTTCGCCCATCTTCTTCAACCCATTATGCCAGAATTCACCCATCTTAATTTTCTCAGCAGGCGCCGTAGCCACCAGATGAAACCCGCAATTCGCAGGCAGACGCAGCGTGATCGTGCCGCGGCCGGACTTGAACTCATAGGTCCCACCAGATGCAAAATCGCCGTCAAAGTAGATGTTGCCGGTCGTGTTCGAGGCGAACACGCGCGCGGCGCTAATTCCGGAAAGGGTGATATCGCCGGAGGTCGAGACATGCGCGCGAAGCAGATCGCCTTGCACATTGCTAACGGTGATCTGGCCGCTGCGAGTTTCCAAATCCAAGGACGACCGGGTGGGAACCTGCACTTTGAAATTCACGTCGCCGACATCTCCGCGATCTCGATTATCGCCAACGATGTCGATGATCAAACCGGTGGCTGTCTGTCGCGGGTTAAAATGCACTGCTGGAGCTTCCATCGTAGCTGTGATCTTGATTTCATCGCGCGCCCAGGACTCGACCGTGATGGTGCCGGACAAGTTCTTCAACTCCAGCCGTACGTTCTTGCCGGCGGGAAACTGGCGCGACACCCGCTGCTGAGCAAACGCGCTGGTCGAAACGATCAGAACCACGAAGAATGGGAGGAACGTGATGAAATTGCTAACACGGTTCCTGCTGACGGGCGAAAAGAAACTCATCGGATAGTAAATCTAGGGCCTTTCAATCTACAGTTCTGCGAACTCTCTTAACAATTCAACCTTGTCGTTCAGCGCCGCGTTAAGTATCTCTTCCGAGACTTCATCATGCGGGTTCTGATTCAACTGGCTCAGGGAATCGTTGACCGCTGCATCGATCACGCCCAAGTTGCGCTCAAACGTTTCGCGCATTTGCGGATTCCAGCGCGTCTTATTCAATTCAACTCGTTGGTTCCAATAATCGATCGTCTGCTGCTGCTGCCGATAGCGTTCCACCAACGGTAGGCCGTTCGGGGCGACTGTCGTGAGACCTGACGAACGAAGGCCGGTGCTCTCACCACCAGAGCCAAAGCGACTCAAGCCAATCGTTGTCGCGACCGAGACGATTATCGCAACCGCAATCATAGAAGCAGCAAGCTGCGGAAGCGACACCTGCAAACTTCGATTCATCAAGCGAAACCACCAGCCGGCGTTCTGCGGAATCTCTGTCCGCGAGCCGGGTGGCAGCTCCGCCTCGATGAGATTGCTGATGCGGAGCCACAACGCGCGCTCATTCGGAACGGCGTCGTACTCGCCGCGATGTTCGTAACAGTAAGTAACTATAGCATCCAGGTCGCCGCGCACTTCGGTGCACACGCCACAAGCGCTCAGATGCGCCTCGATGCTCTTTTGGTCTTGGGAAGCCAGCGATCCGTCAATAAAATCGCTGAGCAAATCCTGATATTTCTCGCAGTTCATTGTCGGTAACCTCTGATGCGTCGCGCATCTTTTCGAATAGCCTGGGACTACGCGACTCTCGCGGTCTCAAAGCAACAAAGGGGAGACTGCGTTCTCTTTAAATCGGCAGCGACCGGCCGCTGCGATGTCAAAGTGGCCCGTTTTCTTGTGTGTCGGGCTGAAAAGCGGCCACGTGCTTGGTTGCTACCGCGGCTTATTCTGTTGCCTGAGAAGTCCACGTAATTTCATTCTGGCCTTATGTAATTGCGACTTTGACGTGCCCACGGAGACCCCAAGCATGCGCGCAATCTCTTCGTGTTCGTGCCCTTCGATATCGTGCAGGGTAAAGACTGCCTTATATCCAGGTGGCAGTTGCGCTATGGCCTTATCAAGCGCGATGCGATCCACGACGGGCATAGCGTTTGGATTCTCCGTCCCCTTGACGATTTGCACGGGAACTTCGCCCTCTTCGGTCGTCTGCTCGAGCCGCACGCCGCGCTTCCGAAAATGCATCAGCACCTGATTGACGGTCAAGCGATGCAGCCAGGTCGTAAATGCCGATTCGCCGCGGAAGCTGCCAATCTTTCTGAAGAGTTGGATAAAAACTTCCTGCGCCAGATCCTCGGCTTCCGTGACGTTTTGCGTCATGCGCAAACACAACGAATATACGCGGCGATTATGACGCTGGTAAAGCTCTTCGAAGGCCGTCCGGTCGCCCTCAGCGGCTCGCTGGGCCAGTTCGTAATCCGAAGTTCGCGGTGTTGCGGTTTCGCTTTCAGCCACTTGTTCCCTTAACCGGGCAGACAAATCGGCGGTTCAACCATTACTGAGGGCAAATCTCTTCCCCGCGTCGAAATCAGCGTTCGATAGCTGCCTTTTAGTATCCGATCATCGACGAGCGCTGACAAGCCGAGAGGAAACGAACCACAGATGAAAACAGACTACGCGGACTAGCAGACCTCTCCGGATCGGGGTTAATTCGCGCCGAACAATTCCGCTAGGTCCAGTAGGTGCGGTCGAGAGGGCGATAGTGGACTGCTTCTGCAACGTGGGCGGATTTGATTTCGTCGAAGTCTTCGAGATCAGCGATCGTGCGGCTGACTTTCAGAATGCGATCGTAGGCCCGTGCGGAGAGACCCAGACGCGTCATAGCACGTTCCAGCATCGTCTGGCTTTCGGCGTCGGTGCAACAGTAACGACGAATCAAACCAGGCGCCATCGCCGCATTCGAGAAGATTCCCTCGGCGGCGAGTCGCTCGCTTTGCCGTTCGCGCGCTTTGATAACGTCATAGCTGTTCAATATCTAATCTCGATTGTTCGCGGCGTCCCTTCATCGGAAACGGAAACTGTCTTGGCTGTTGCCGTGGGCTTGATCAGAAATACAAATTTTCGCGCGCCGGGTTTGTAATCGCCTTCAGGAGCGCTGGTTTTCACTACGTAAGCTTGAGCAACACGCCGCACCTCAAGCTTTGTGCGACGAAACCCTCTGCGCTGATAAGCAAGGCTGTTTCCATCGTCTTCGTAAAGAGTCGCCGACGCAAAGCCTTCTTCATTCGGATAAATTGCGAACGTTATCGGGTCGAAAGCCCGTTCGCCAACATACTTCATCTCCGGACCCATTGGAAGGACTGCCCCTCCGCGCACAAACATCGGCACTGTTTCCAGTGGAACATCGACCCGAATCATCGTGCCGCCGTCATATTTCTTGTTGGTCCAGAAGTCATACCAGATGCCTTTCGGCAAATACACCAGACGAGAGGTCAAATCAGGTTTTACGATCGGCGCAACCAAAAGGTCATCGCCAACCATGAACTGATCGTCGAGATTGTATGTGCTCGAATCATCCTGATAGTTAAGCATCAAAGGACGAAATAGCGGCACGCCTGTGCGATGCGCTTCTTCTAGTGTCGTATACAAAAAGGGCAGCAATTGATATCTCAGCTTCAAGTATTTTCGAATGATCCCTTCGTAATACTTTCCGAACCGCCATGGTTCCTGATCGTAGCCGTCGATGGCATGATGGTTGCGAAAAAACGGCGCGAGAAACCCAATCTGATAAGAACGAACCAAAAGCTCGCCGTTCGCACGACCGATGAAACCACCCACATCGCTCCCGACAAATGGTTCGCCTGAAAGTCCGAGTGTTGTGAACATAGGCACATTCAGCGCGAGCGAGGCCCAAGTGCTATTCGAATCGCCCGTCCACATAGTCGAGTACCGTTGAATGCCGGCGTACGCCGCGCGCGTGACAACGAAAGGCCGGCGCTCGGGCTGCAATCGCGCGAGACCTTCATAGGTCGCGCGCGCCATCAGCAGTGCAAACACATTACGATTCTTCGCGTGGGTTGAGTTTTCACCCTCGTCATGGCTGACCACATCGATCTGGTTCTTGCCGGTTTGATCGATGAAATCCGCCGGCTCGTTCATGTCGTTCCAAATACCCGCGACCCCGCTGTTCGTGTACGCGCGATGAAGATCGCCCCACCAGCGTCGCGCATCAGGAAGAGTAAAATCGACAAAGACACTGTCGCCGGGCCAGACTCTCGGAATGAATAGTTGACCGTTCTTGCGATGCTGAAAGTAATTGTTTTCTGTGCCTTGATCGAAAACGTAGTAACGTTGATCCTGCGGTGCAATTTCAGGCTTTGCTGAATTCATTGGCCCGACGCTTGACCCGGGCGGTTGATATTTAACGCCCGGATCGACAATCACGACCGTTTTGACGCCTTGCTTGCCTAGTTTCTCGATTAAGCCTTTCGGATCGGGAAATCGACTCGTGTCGAACGTGAACACACGATATTCATTCATGTAATGGATGTCGAAGTAGATGACGTCAAGCGGAAGATCGCGCTGGCGGTACTGCCGCACCACTTCTTCGACGACCGATTCCGGATAGTAACTATAGCGACACTGCTGCACGCCCAGCGACCAAAGCGGCGTCATCGGCATATGGCCGGTCAGATCAGCATAGCGGCTGAGAATCTTTTTGATCGATGGCCCATAGAAAAAATAGTAGTTAAGTTCGCCGCCTTCCGCTCCGAACCAAATGCGCTCCTGAGACAAGCGGCCGAAGTCGAAATAGCTCCGATAGCTGTTATCAAAGAAGATTCCGTAGGCCGCGCTGTTCGGCAACCCGATATAAAAAGGAATTGTTTGATAGATAGGATCGCGCCCTTCGGTATAGCCGGGCGTGTCGGAATTCCAGTTCACGAAAAAGCCGCGACGCTTGTCTAGTCCCGCAGCCTTCTCGCCAAGGCCATAAAAATGTTCGTCGAACCCTAACTTCTTCGCAGCCGCAACGAACATTCCCGCTGCCGGATCGAACTGAATCTTCGCGAGAGTTCCCTTACCATCATAAGCCATCGGCTGTTGATCGGCATTAATCGTTTGGTGAGTTCGCGCGTCTCGAAAATCGATCAGCAACGGTGACCGATGCACAACGACTTCGAGTTCACTGGTCGCAATCGTGATCGCCTCGGCGGACTCGGTTAACGTCCACTGGGGCGTCGCCCAATCTTCTTTAGCGATGGCCCAGGAATGATCTCTTGTGGGAATTGCTTTCGTGAACGAGGCGCGCACGCGAACCAAATCCGGCGCGAGCACGGTCAAATTAACCTGCGAATTATCTCGACAGTCGAGCGTGATGCCTTTCTCTGTTTTCACAAATCCGGTAACGGGGCCGATCTTTTCCAGGCTCGAAACGTCAATCTCCTGGGCCGAGATAACCGAGACCAGTGTTAACAAAAAAAGAAAAGCCGTTGCGAGTGTCCTCAACATAAAGACCATAATGTTTCTAACTCTCTTCGAGATATGGTGAGCTTTGAGAATTCCCGCAAAATCCCAATCGCGTCGGCGCGGGTGCCACTTGTTCACTTAAGTCCCCGATGAAAGATGCGATAGCCCCACGCATCCAGAAATAAAGTTGGCAACGCATTGATACGAGCGCGCGCCATGCGTTCAGGCGCAGGAGCATCCGGCGGCAATGGCGGACCGACATCCGGAGTGATGTCGGTGAAGCCTGCGCCATTGGCAATCTCGATCGATCCATTGAAAGGCCGATTGGAAAAATTGATCGCGACCAAGACTTCTTCATCGTTGCTGGGTCGAAGATAGGTAACGACGCGAGCCTCGTCGGAATTGCGCAACCACTCAAGCGAACCGCGTCGCAACGCGTCGTTCGCTTTTCGCAACGCAATCATTTGTCTATAGAAGCGCGGAAATTCCGGCCGGCGCTCGGCAGTCGGCCAAAACACCGGCAGCTTTTCAAACAATGCCGGCGCGCCTGACTCAGTCGTGTCACCGACTTCCATTCCATTATAAATCAACGGCACGCCGTCAAGCGTGAACATCAGCGCGGAGGCTGCGAGCGCTGACGGCTCGCCGAATCGCGCAATCGCCCGACGCTCATCGTGGTTGTCCGAGAAGCGCATGTGCAACGCGCCCCGCGGCCAGCGCCTTATCTCTTCTTCCCACGCAGCCCGTAAGTCAGAGGCGCGGCCGCGGCCTTGCAACGCCTCAGTCAA
>WNFT01002452.1_pt1 | contig 15933 bp, 7 predicted proteins | sample 5400191 | NCBI WGS metagenome assembly WNFT01 (sample SAMN13153359, study PRJNA577476) | soil metagenome | isolation source: 80 cm saprolite under Madrone tree | place: USA:California | collected 2016-06-14 | reverse complement strand
ACTGTGTCAACGTCACCGGCACGCAAACGTTTTTCTGCATCCCACCTCCGGGACAGAACGGCAATGGCCGCAACATCGTGCAAGGACCGAGTTTCTGGAATCTGGACTCGGGCCTCCTGAAGGACTTCGGTATCACGGAACGCTTCAAGCTCCAATTGCGGGCGGAAGTCTTCAACGTGCTGAACCACGCCAACTGGGAAAACCCGCGCAACGCGACGTCCGGATCGCCCAGCGTCCAGAGCAGCATTTTCGCTCGCACTTGCTGCGTCGCGGCTTCGCTGCCGGCGTCCGCAACAGTGATTGCTATCGGCGAACCGAACCGGGTTATGCAACTCGGACTGAAGCTCAATTTCTAACTGAGTACCAGGGCGTGATGGTTCGAATGCGATTCAGCAGGAACTAGTAGGAAGATCCTGAGCGCGGGCTTTATTGGCTGAAGAGCTTCTTTTACACGCTCTCCCCAAACGCGTCAGGCCTGGTCAGTTTGGCGAGTGGAGCTGAATCATCTAGTATTCGAAAAATACCGACTGCGGGCGAGTGTGAGAGCGCTTTTGGACTACGCCGAAGGGTGCCACCTAAAGTTGTCCGGTTGTGGGAAGTCTGCTACTGACAATCGCTGAAATTCCCCCAATACATGAAGTAGGCTGCGTTTTCGGATATTCGTACAGACAAACGCACAAGTGTCGACAAACCGGCGCGCACTCCCGGATGGTCGAGCTAAACAGGTATCCGGCTTCTATAGTGCGGACTAGTCCGGGGAAGTCGGCCTCTCGTCAGGAAATCAAGCACTGACGAGATGCGCGTTCTGCTAACCTGGAGGCATTACTTCCGATTCATATTGCTGCCCCGCCCGAGCGTGTTTTTTGAGGCCCTCATTGATCCGTAGCAGGTGGTGCAATGGTGGGGCCAGGCTGGCATCTATCGCTGCTCCAAACTCGACGCTGACCTGTGCGTCGGCGGCACTTGTACCCAGGGCGGTCTAAACAAGAATTAGTCTGCAGAGGTGGACCCGATGAAGCGCACGTGGACGATCATAGGGGTAGGCGACGTGCCGGGCAGCTTCAAATGGTACCAGGCGCTGTTCGGTCATCCGGATACCCTTCCTGCCCATGATTACTTTGGGCAAATCCTCGATTCAGATGGAACTGTTTTGCTCTGCCTCCACCAGTGGGGCGCCCACGAGCATCCCTCATTGATGAGCCCCGATCACGGGACACCCGGCAACGGGCTCCTGTTGTTCTTCCGTGTCGATGATTTCGACCTGGCGCTTCAAAGGGCACGCTCTCTCGCGACTCGGCTCGAAGAGGAGCCACACGTGAATCCGAACACTCAAACCAAGGAGTTCTCGCTCCGAGATCCGGACGGATATTACGTTACGATCAGTGCGCTCTCTGTGGCCTGACAAGGCGCTGCATCTGCCGAGCGCCGGCCGGGGCTTCATGGGGGCAGCGCCGTCCGACCTCGCTCCCCTCGCAGGGCGGCTCTTGCCATCTGATCGCCCATTCCAATAGGGAACGTATCGCGGAGTTTCGATTATTCTGATCATGTCACGGGCTAACCGGAAACGGAGCCACTACCCGGGCAGCAATCTGATTGACACAAAAATTGCGCCAAGCGTATAGTCAAATCGCTGCTAGGCACAGCAAGCGTCCCTTGGTTTCGTCCCATTCCGGCTGCCGGACGCCTCAGGATGCAGCTTCTTGAAGGGCAGGGATGTTTCACTCAGTGCTACGCCCGCGGTTCCGACGCACCATTTTGATGGTTTTCGCGTGCTGCCTATCGATTTGGGGCGACCGGCTTTCTGCTCAGACGCCCGCGCCGTCTTCACAAACTCAGGACGCGCCTGCAAAGCCGGATTCGACGGCCGTACCTGCGTCAGCGGCTGCAACCGGCCAGAATGAAGAAGTCTCCAGTCACGATACTCCGACTACTTTTAAGGTGCGCGTAAACCTGGTTCTGGTACGCGTGGTGGTTCGCGACTCGCAAGGCAAAGTCGTATCCAATCTCAAGAAAGAGGACTTTCAGCTTTACGACAATCGAAAGTTGCAGACCATCTCTGCTTTCAGTATCGAGACCCCAGAGAAGCGCACGGCCTCCGCAATGGCGTCCACGACGGCGGGAGATTCTTCGTCAAGCGCGGACGTTGCAGGCGGCAAAACAGTCGTTCTGCCACAGCGTTTTGTCTCCATGGTGTTTGACGACGTGCACCTATCGATGGAAGACGCGGTGTTCGTTCGCGATTCGGCGACACGTTTCTTTGGCGCTTTGGCGGCCAGCGATCGCGTTTCGATGAGCACGACCTCCGGCCAGTTGACGCAGGAATTCACGGACGATCACGAAAAACTGTCGAAAGCGTTATTGGGAATCCTGCCGCATCCTCTGACGGGCCAAGGTTTTCACGATTGCCCCGACGTGGGTTACTATCAGGCCGATCTGATCGTGAACAAGTCGGACGTGCAAGCGCTCGCCATCGCCACCGATGAAGCGCTCCAGTGTGCTTTCAACGGGGACACTACCATGATGGCCGGAGCGCAGAGGCTGGCTCAGGCCGCGGCGTACCGCACCGTATCGCAAGGCGACAGCGAAACTCAGTTTGCCTACCGGCATCTCGACGAGGTAGTGAGACGCCTGGCAAACATGCCCGGTCAACGCGTGCTGGTTCTCGTATCACCAGGCTTTATCACCTCCACACTGCAATCCGAGGCTTCCGAAATGATCGACCGCGCGACTCGCGCCAATATCGTGATTAATACGATTGACGCACGCGGCCTCTATGCCCCGGACGTGGGCGGAGACATCGCCGATCCACCACGCGACGGCTATCGCACCGCAGGCTACAAAGTCTCCTATCGTGTGGCTGCGCAATTGGCCCAGCAGGATGTTCTGGCGCAGTTGGCGGACGGAACCGGCGGCAATTTCTTCCACAACCGCAACGATGTGGATGAAGCCATGCGCGAAGCCGGCGCGGCTCCTGCGATCTCCTACTTGCTCGGGTTTTCGCCGCAGAACCTGAAAATCGACGGGCGATTCCACACCCTGAAGGTCACGCTCACGAGCAAGGAAAAGTACGGCATCCTGGCGCGGCACGGCTACTTTGCGCCCAAGACCGTGGCCGATCCTGCCGAAGCGACAAAGCAGGAGATGCAGGAAGCCTTGTTCTCCCAGGAGGAGATCCGCGACCTGCCCGTGGAGCTGCAAACGCAATTTTTCAAAAAAGATGAAACCCAGGCGCGCCTCGCGGTCTTGACGCACTTTGACGTGAAGAGCATTCACTTCCAAAAAGTGCAAGGGCGCAATAACGATCAATTGACGATTGTCACGGGGATCTTTGACGAGAACGGGAATTTCGTCACCGGCCTTTCAAAAATCGTGGACATGAAGTTGCTCGATACGACTTACACCCGGTTGAGCCGCTCGGGATTCACAGTGAAAACCAGTTTTGACGTGAAGCCGGGTACCTATCTGGTGCGCCTGGTTGTACGAGATGCATTGGGTGCGCAGATGGCGGCGCGCAATGGGGCAGTGGTCATTCCTTATTGAAATTTGGTGATTGTGGTGGGGGAATTTATGAATACTTTGACGAACTTCAGGCGAGCAATTCGTTTGGCCGCGTGGTTGGCTGCCGGGGCAATGTGTACGGTTCCTGCTCCTTCGCGGGCGCAGGAACAGCCCGTTCCACCAGCGCAGCCCCAGGCTTCATCTCCGGCGGAGCAGCAGCCGGCCGTCGTCATCAAGAAGGAATCAAAGCTGGTGCTCGTGGATTCCGTGGTGACGGATAAGAAGGGCAACTATGTCCGCGACCTGACGCAAAATGATTTCAAGGTGTTTGAAGACAACAAGGAACAGCCGGTTTCTACTTTTTCTACTGGCGCCGATGCCGCTACCCAGGCAAACGGCCAACGCCGGTACTTGATCTTGTTTTTCGATAACTCCACGATGGCGGCGCCGGACCAGATCCAGGCGCGCAGTGCGGCCAAGAAGTTTATCGAAGCGAATGCGGGTCCCGACCGCTTGATGGCCGTGGTGGATTTTGGCGGATCGCTCCGCATCGTGCAGAATTTCACGGCGAACGCGGCGGTGCTTCAAGCGGCTGTGTCGGGCGTGAAAACTTCGTCGGTCGATCCAAACGCGCCGCCCCCGGACGTGCCCGTCACGGTAGCGTCGACAGGTTTTTCGTCGTTGGGCAATGCCGCGGCGGATTTTGGCGCACGCAGCATGTTGCTGGCAGTGCGTAGCTTGGCGAAGAATCTCCGCTCCATCCCCGGCCGAAAAATGGTGGTGCTGTTTTCCGGAGGCTTCCCGCTGACGCAGGAAAATCAATCGGAGCTAACGGCAACCATTGATGCCTGCAACAAGTCGAATGTTGCGGTCTACGCTCTGGATGCCCGCGGTCTGGTGGCAACTGCTCCGGGGGGGAGCGCTAGCAAAAGACCAACTGCCGGGAAGACGCATGCGGTTTCAAATCATCCCCCTGCAGGAAGGATTTCACCTCGCCCCCGCTTGATACTCGTGGCCTACCCAGGGATGGCTATGCCTGATCCGCAACGGCCGGGCGGTGGTGGGGGAACCGGCGGCGGAGGCGGTCGAGGTGGCACTGGCGGTGGGGGTACCGGTGGAGGCGGAACCGGAGGCGGTGGCACGGGTGGCGGCGGTAAGGGTGGCACCGGCGGCGGTACTGGTGGAGGAACCGGAGGCGGCGGAAAAGGTGGCACTGGCGGCGGCACGGGTGGCACTAGGGGCGGCACGGGCGGCGGCACCCGCGGTGGCAGTTACAACCCGACGTCTAATTACAACAACTCGCCGTACAATCAGCCCCGCACCATCGTCCCGCCATTCCCAACTTCGGCTTCGACCAATCAGCAGATCCTTGCCGCACTGGCGGAAGGAACAGGCGGTTTCACGATTTTCAACACCAACGACCTGCTTGCCGGACTTGAACGCATTGGGCGAGAACAGAATGAGTTTTATATTTTAGGCTACGTGCCCAGTGACACTCCGGAAGGAAGCTGTCACACGCTGAAAGTGAAGCTGAATCGCGGCGGACTGGTTGCGCGCTCGCGCAGCGGATATTGCAACACCCGTTCCGCGAACGTGCTGGAGGGCAAGCCTCTGGAAAAACAACTCGAATCGCACGCGACGGGCTCTCAACCCGGTTCAATTCATGGCGCGTTGGAGGCGCCCTATTTCTACACTGCGCCGGAGACGGCGCGCGTCAATCTGGCGATGGAGATTCCAGCGGATACATTTCAATTCAACAAGGACAAGGGAAAGTATCACGCGAACCTGAACGTGCTGGGAATTGCCTACCGACAGGATGGGACAGTGGGAGCGCGATTCAGCGATACGGTCAATCTGGACCTGGAAAAAGATGACTGGAAAGAATTCACGAAGCTGCCGTATCGTTATGAAAACCAATTCGACGCCACACCGGGCACCTACAGGCTGACCGTGGTCCTCAGCGCTGGCGGCGATGCATTCGGCAAATTCGAGTCGCCGCTGGCCATCGATCCCTATGATGGAAAGCACTTCAGTCTAAGCGGCGTGGCGCTGACAAATTCCGCGCAAAGACTGAATGAGATTCCCAGCGGCTTGGATTCCGTTCTGCTCGAGGACCGCACGCCGCTGGTAGTCAAAGGCACGCAAATCGTTCCTTCCGGCAGCAATCGGTTCAAACACACAGACAACGTGGTTCTTTATACCGAGATTTATGAACCGCTGCTGGCGGCGGAGAAGCCGCCAATTGTTGCCATGGGCTATCGAATTTTCGAACGCTCGGCCAACAAGCAAGTGTTTTTCACTGACGTGATGCGTGCTGATGATTACATCCAAAAGGGAAATCCGGTGATCCCCATCGGTCTGAAAGTGAAGGTGGACGACCTGAAGCCGGGTTCTTACCGTTTGGTGATGCAGGCCGTCGACAGCGCGAAAAACCATGCGCCAGACCGGTCCGTGGACTTTGACATAGCCGAGTGACGGATCTCGCGACGGTCCTGAAGATTCGCCGGTCGAAAGGTGCCGTGCGTAAGTCAAAGCCGTAACCCGCGTTTGCACTGCAAACTGGATCGTGCGCCCTACTTCCGGCCCACGTCTCTAAGCCCTTTGCTGAGTGTAGTTTCCGCCGCGGTAGGAATTCGACACGGCCTCTGGAGTTGCGCAACTTCTTCGCCCGGCAAGGGTTACTCTATTCGTGACCCGTATTTCGCTTACTATGCCGACCGGCAGGAGAGTGTTATGAGGCTGCAAGAGCCCTACGCCTCGGCAGTGAATCAACGCATCCCTCAGATTTCCACGACGCCAAGGTCATTCCTCGCCGCAATTCTTTCTGTCGCTTGTGTTTTGTCCCTCAGTCTCGAACTGCCTGCGAGCGCCACGAATCCCAGAGCAGCGAAGGACAAGAAACCCAAGAACGATCCCGCGCTCAAAGGACTGCCGATTACAGAACTCAGCCCTGACGAAGCAATTCTGCACGCGCTGAACCGCCTTGCATACGGCCCACGTCCGGGCGACGTTGAGCGCGTCCGCCAGATGGGGCTCGCTAAGTGGATCGAGCAGCAACTCAATCCCAATTCGATCGATGACCGCGCGCTGGATGCGCGTCTGGCGGATTATCCGACCCTTCGGATGTCCACGGCGAAACTGATTGATGAATATCCGCAGCCCAAGCAAGCGGAGAAGCAAGCCGAGAAGCGCGCGCAGGCACAAGCGCAGCAAGAGCAGCGCCGAAGCGATGCAGCCGCAGAAACCGTTGCTCGGGATATTCAGGGAGCGCAGGGACAAGCCGGCGGCGGAGGCGACGGGGAAGCAGTTCAACAAAATACCACGAATGCAAAGCAGGAAATGAGCGATGCCCCCGCGCCCATGAAGCAGGAACAATCCGAAGGAAATTCTGTGACGAAACGTGTGGGCAAGAGGGACGTTCTTGGTGGCGGCGACCCCAACAATGTTCCGCGCGCGATGGCCGACGACAGTAAAAGGCCACAACGCGTGGTGGCCGAACTGGGCATGGCCAAGGTGACGCGCGCGATTTACAGCCAGCGGCAGCTTCAGCAGGTGATGGACGATTTTTGGTTTAACCACTTCAACGTGTTCGCGGGTAAAGGCGAAGATCGCTACTACCTGACTTCGTATGAACGCGATGTCATCCAGCCGCACGCTTTCGGAAAATTCAAGGATTTTGTGACGGCGACGGCCAAGAGTCCGGCGATGCTCTTTTATCTGGACAATTTTCTAAGCGCTGATCCGCGGGCGGCGCAGCGGCAAGCGGCCGAGCGCGCAGCGCGCCAGCAGTGGCGCCGCGGGAGATTCGGGTGGCCCGCGCCGCCGCGTCCGCCGGTCAATCTGCAAGCGAAGAAAAATGAGCGCGGACTGAACGAGAATTACGGACGCGAGCTGATGGAATTGCACACGCTCGGCGTGGACGGTGGTTATACGCAGAAGGACGTCACGGAAGTGGCCCGCTGCTTCACGGGCTGGACCATTGACAAGCCCAGGCAGTACGCGGATTTCAAGTTTGACGACCGGCTGCACGATCCCGACCCGAAGTACGTGCTGGGGAAAAAGATTCATGCAGGCGGGATGAAGGATGGCGAGCAGGTGATCGACCTGCTTGTGCATCACGCGAACACTGCAAAGTTCATTTCCACGAAACTGGCGCTTCGGTTTGTTTCGGACAATCCACCGCCGGCGCTGGTCAGCCGGATGGCAGAGACCTTTCAATCGAGCGATGGCGACATCAAAGCAGTGCTGCACACGATGATCTGGTCGCCGGAATTCTGGTCGCGGGAATCGTACCGCGCGAAAATAAAGACGCCTCTGGAGTTGGTGGTTACCGCAGTGCGTGCGCTGGGCACGGACGTGGACACGCCTATGCCGCTGGTGCAGTGGGTGGGGCGAATCGGCGAGCCGCTCTATCAATGCCAGCCGCCGACGGGTTACTCGGACAAATCCGATGCGTGGGTAAACACTGGCGCGTTGCTGAACCGCTTGAATTATTCGCTGGCGCTTGCCGGCAACAAGATGCGCGGAGCGCGCACCGATGTGGTTTCACTGCTCGGCGTGGATTCGACTGCAGAACCGAAATTGGCGTTGGATCGCGCGGTCCAAGTGTTTCTTGGCGGGCAGGCAGGGCCGACGACGGTCGAGACGCTCGAGAAACAACTCGATAACCCGCAAGTCTTGCAGGCGAAACTCGACGATGCTCGCAAGCAGGTGGATCTCGGCGTCGTTGCAGGTTTGGTGCTGGGCGCGCCGGAATTTCAAAGGCGATAGGCTGGAGAGGTCGCAATGAGTTACCAATGTTGCGAAGGCGTACGCGGACTCAAGTTTTCGCGGCGGTATTTTTTGAAGCAGGGCGGCGTGGCGATGGTCGGCCTCAGCGCGATGCCCGCGTTCTTGCAGCGCGCCGTTGCGGCGACGCCGATGCCGAACAAGAAGCAGCTCGTGGTGCTGTTTCAACGAGGTGCTGCAGACGGCTTGAACATCGTTGTGCCCTTTGGCGAATCAAATTACTACCGCATGCGTCCGACCATCGCGATTCCGCAGCCCAAGCGGGGCGGCGCGGATGCGGCGATCGACCTGGACGGATTTTTCGGTTTGCACCCGAGCCTCGCGCCTCTCGAGCCGCTCTTTCATAAGAACCAGCTTGCGATTGTGCATGCGGCGGGTTCTCCGGACCCAACGCGCTCGCATTTTGACGCGCAGGACTTCATGGAGTCGGGCACGCCTGGCTTGAAATCGACCGAAGACGGCTGGCTGAACCGTGCTCTCGAAATTGTTCCGGAGGAAAATGCCTCGCCGTTCCGCGCTGTGGCGTTGGGACCGAACCTTCCGCGCATGTTGCACGGAGGAGCGCCGGCGATTGCGCTGCCTGACCTGAAGCAATTCAGAGTGATGGCGCAAGCTCCGGGAACAGGCCAGATTGTCGAAGGCGGCTTTGAAGCCATGTACTCGCAGACCGTGGATCACGCGCTGCACGGCACCGGAACAGAAACGTTTGAAGCCATCGACCTTCTGCGCAAGGCGGACCCGGCGAAGTATCAGCCGGAAAACGGCGCCCAATATCCCACTAGCCGGCTCGGCCAAAGTTTGCAGCAGATCGGGCAACTGCTCAAGGCGAACATCGGCGTCGAAGTCCTTTTCGTCGATTGCGGCGGCTGGGACAATCACGTCAACGAGGGCGGCGTGCAGGGACAGCTTTCCAATTTGCTGAAGGATCTTGGCCAGGGCCTCGCGGCGTTTCATCAGGACATGGGCGACCGTATGGAAAATACTGTTTTCGTGACCATGAGCGAGTTCGGGCGCACTGCGAAGGAAAATGGCAACCGCGGCACCGATCATGGCCACGCGAATTGCATGCTGGTGATGGGCGGCGACGTGAAGGGCGGGCAGGTTTACGGCAGATGGCCCGGCTTGAACGATCATCAGCTCAACGAAGGCCGCGACCTAGCGCTCACCACGGACTTCCGCTCCGTCGTCGGAGAAATCCTGACCAAGCACGTTGGCGTACAGGACTTAAATCCGGTCTTCCCCGGCTTTGACAACAACCCGCGCAAATTCCCGGGAATGATCAAGAGTTAGTCCTCTGCGCTGGCCAAAGATTCAATTACGCTTGACTGCTCCACCACCTCAATACCTTCAGGGCCGTCGTCCCAATTGTGCCGCCAGCGGACAATGACGTCGCAACCCGCTGGCGGATGGCCGTGGTCGCGGAAATTCCTGCTCTCAAATTCAAATTCGATATGCACGCGCTGCCATCGTTCGGGAGTGATCTGCCGCATGGCCTCGCAGTCGGGAAACCCATTTGAACCGTTTCCAGGCCAATGCGGCGGAGAAGGTCTTGGTATCTGCAGCAAAATTGGGCCTATGCAGCCAAGCTTTTGATCCCAGAGGAGATCTGCGATCTTCAGTTCGCGAATCCAGATATTGCGATAGCACCGATTTGCCATGATTCCGTCTTTAGGGAATCTTCCCTCCGTCCCGTCGCTATTCGTGGCTTTGACACTTTTCCAGCGCACAGGTAGTCTTGCGCCAGCGACTGCTGGAGGCGAGGCTCCATGAGAACAACGCGACGAGAATTTGCAAAGAAGCTCACCGGAGCGGCGATGGCTGCCGCATTTGTTCCCGCCGGGGAAACGGCGCGCCTGCCGATTGCGTTTTCAACTTTGGGCTGCCCAGCCTGGGACTTGCAGAAAATCCTGACGTTCGCGGAGCAACATGGTTTCGCTGCCGTCGAATTCCGCGGCCTGGAAGGCAATCTGGATTTGCCTTCTCACCCGGCATTCGCAGCGGAACGCATCGCGCAAACGAAACGCGAAATTCTCTCTCACGGCCTGCGCGTCGCCTGCGTCAGCAGCTCCGCCAGCCTGCACGAGTCCGATCCTGAGAAGCGTTCCAAGGTTCTGGTGGACGGGCGCCGATTCATCGACTTGGCAGCAACGCTCGATGCCCCCTACGTGCGCGTGTTCGGTTGCAGCCCTGACTCCGGGCATCCCGTCATTCCAGGCGAGGATTTGAAGGCGCGGGTCGCCGCCGGGTTGCGCGAACTGGGCGATTATGCGGGCCCACGCAAAGTCACCGTGATTATCGAATCGCACGATGACTTCACCGCATCGGCCACTCTCGCTGAGGTTCTGCATCGTGCCGATTCCAAGTCGGTCGCACTCTTGTGGGACGCTCACCACACGTTCGCGGCGTCAAACGAAGATCCGAAGTTCACCGTCCAGCAGCTGAGGCCCTGGATCCGGCACACACACCTGAAGGACTCTGTCGGCAAAGGCGGCGATCGCAAGTACGTGTTGACTGGCAAGGGGAACGTTCCCATTAAGGAGCAGATCGAAGCGTTGCGCTCCATCGATTACAAGGGCTTTTACTGTTTCGAGTGGGAAAAAGTGTGGCATCCCGATCTGGAAGATCCCGAGATTGCCTTTGCGGACTATGCCCGCGCCATCGCGGATTTTCTGCGCTAGGAACGGTTCAGTCCTGCGTTTCAATTCGCAAATCCGCGCTCGTGGGAGTTTTTCCGGCGCCGAATCTTCCGGTACAACCTCGAGATATCCTCTGCAAGGCCCGCAACAAGGGCAAGAGGCGCTGCGATTGGAAGCAGCTACCAATAGCGATCTCGGATATACGTTCCCGACAGCTTCTTACTCCATCTGTCTGCGACATCTTCACGTCCTTCATACTGAGGTCTGTGCACTCGATGGATATGATGGCCCAACTCATGAAAAAGAACTTCCGCAAACTCGGCGTCTCGAAAGAATTTGAAGTGCTTCGAAAGAATGATCCATCCGCTTTTCGAAATTGTCGACAAGAATAGTAATTCGTGCCGGTTCACCATTCCATGCTTGGCTGTAATAGCCCAGAGCTTCACCTAGGGAGACACGCCTTCGTCCCCACGTTTTTTGTTCACGTTCTTTTCGCGAAAAAGCAGCAACGTTCGTGAGTACCACCGTATGCAAGCCTGCCAAGAATTTTGGCGAAACGATTCGCAACATTCGCCGAATGGATTTTTCCGCGTCGAAAGGCGGGGTGTAATTCTGGAAGGCCAGAACAATCCGGGGCCCGGATTGCGCTTCCTCAGTCATCACTCCGTCGATTTGAGTTCGCGAATCCAGATATTGCGGTAGTGCACCGGATGGTTATGATCCTGCAGCGCCAGCGGCAGTTTCTCCGGTTGAGGTTCATACGGCGGCCGTTTGCCGTGAGCCGTCGGGCCGCTCAATTCCACGTTGTCCTGGACCAGCACGCCGTTGTGAAAAACGGTTTCGCGGGCGGGGCGGAGCAGTTTGCCGTCTTTCGCAAAACGGGGACCATGAAAGACGATATCGTAAGTCTGCCACTGGCCCGGCGGGCGCGAAGCGTTCACCTGCGGAGGGTATTGGCCATAGATTGCCGAGGCCTGGCCGTCCGCGTAGGTCTTGCTCTGGTAGGAGTCCAGGACTTGCGTCTCGTAGAGCCCTTGCAGGAAGACGCCGCTGTTTCCGCGGTCCTGGCCCTCGCCTTTCGAAGGTGCGGGCTCAGCAAATTCCACGTGCAACTGGCAATCGCCAAAAGCTTCACGCGTGTAGAGATATCCCGTCTTTGGCACCACTTCGAAATAACCGTTCTCCACTTTCCATTTGGCCGCGCTGCCGTCCTTGTGGGCCCACTTGGAAAGATCCTTGCCATCAAAGAGCACAACGGCGTCCGAAGGCGGGCGGCCCGACGAATCCTGCGTGCTCGCCGTGCCGGGTTCAATCGCCGGCGGCACCGGGCGATCGGGATCGTGAACCTTCCATTTCGTGTCGACTTGCGCGCTGCAGATGACGGGCGCAACTGCCAGAAGCAGAATGCAAATTGCAGCAAAGAGAGTCTTCTTCATGTTTGAACCTCATCACAGAGGAGCAAAATTCTACCGCAGATTTGGGATGGAAAGGAGCGGCGTGATGGCCGCTCCGTTTTTTCTCTTGTACGCCGCGCATGTTCGGCAGCTGGCGGGTTCTCAGTGGCCTGCGTCTTCGCGGATGCGCATACCGTAGAACGAACGGTAGACGAAAAAGAAAGAAACGACGAAAAAGGCGGCGGCCAGAGCGTGCGTCAAGCCGCTGCCTTGCGAGGCAGTCAATTGCACGGCAAGTTCGACGGCGAGGAGGCCGAAGAGCGTTGTGAACTTGATGACTGGATTCAGCGCCACGGAAGAGGTGTCCTTGAATGGGTCGCCCACGGTGTCGCCAACAACGGTGGCGTCGTGCAGCGGCGTGCCCTTCTGCTTGAGCTCGACTTCAACAATCTTTTTCGCATTGTCCCAGGCGCCGCCGGCGTTAGCCATGAAAATGGCCTGATACAAGCCGAAGATAGCGATGGAGAAAAGATAACCGATGAAGAAGAAGGGTTCGACGAAGGCGAAAGCCAGCGTAGCGAAGAACACCGCGATGAAGATGTTCAGCATGCCCTTCTGAGCGTACTTGGTGCAAATCTCGACGACCTTCTTGCTGTCTGCGATGCTGGCGGCAGCGGCTCCTTCGAGCTTGATATTGGCTTTAATGAATTCAACTGCGCGGTAAGCGCCCGTGGTCACGGCCTGGGTGCTCGCGCCGGTGAACCAGTAAATCATGGCGCCACCGGTGACCAGGCCCAGCACGAAAGGCGCGTGAAGGAGCGAAAGATTGTTGACGTTTTCGCTCAAGCCTTTGGTGAGCGCCATGATGATGGAAAAGATCATGGTAGTGGCGCCTACGACGGCCGTCCCGATGAGCACGGGCTTGGCGGTAGCCTTGAAGGTGTTGCCGGCACCGTCGTTGGCTTCGAGCATTTCCTTGGCGCGCTCGAAGTTGACGTCGATGTTGTAATCCCTCTTGAGCTCTCCTTTGATGCCCGGAATCTGCTCGATCAAGGAAAGCTCATAGACCGACTGTGCGTTGTCGGTGACCGGACCGTAGGAATCGACAGCAATTGTCACCGGCCCCATGCCGAGGAAGCCGAAAGCCACCAAACCAAACGCAAACACAGCCGGAGCGAGCATTTGGTTGTCGAGTCCCAGGGTGCTGATCAGAAATCCGAGCGACATGAGCAACACCATCGCCAGGCCGATGTAGTAAGCCGAAAAATTGCCGGCTACAAAGCCGGAAAGAATGCCAAGTGATGCGCCGCCCTCTTCCGCCGACGTAACGACTTCTTTCACGTGGCGCGATTCGGTGGAGGTAAAGACTTTTACCAGCTCCGGAATGATCGCGCCCGCGAGGGTGCCGCAAGAGATGATGGTGGCCAGCTTCCACCATTGGGATGTGTCGCCGCCAAGGCTCGGAATGATCACCGACGAGACGACGTATGTCAGCGCAATCGAGACGACGGAAGTAATCCATACCAGCGAAGTGAGCGGCGCTTCGTAGTTCATCTGATCGGCTCTGCCATATTTGGCGTTGGCGATGAAGCCGTTGATGAAGTAGGCGGCGGCGCTGGCAATGAGCATGACGATGCGCATGACGAAGATCCACACCAGCAATTGCACTTGCACGGTAGGATTTTTGACCGCCAGCAGAATAAAAGTGATCAGCGCGACGCCGGTCACGCCGTAAGTCTCAAAGCCGTCGGCGCTGGGGCCAACGGAATCACCAGCATTATCGCCCGTGCAGTCGGCAATGACGCCGGGGTTGCGCGCGTCGTCTTCCTTGATCTTGAAGACGATTTTCATGAGGTCGGAGCCGATGTCGGCAATCTTGGTAAAGATGCCGCCGGCGATGCGCAGCGCGGCAGCGCCAAGCGATTCCCCAATGGCAAAACCGATGAAGCATGGGCCGGCGTAGTCGCCCGGAACGAACAAAAGAATAAAAAGCATCATCAGTAGCTCAACACTGATGAGCATCATGCCGATGCTCATGCCCGCCTGCAGTGGCGTGCTGTAAATCGGGTAGGGCTTGCCGCGCAGGGAAGCGAACGCGGTGCGCGAATTGGCAAACGTATTGACGCGGATGCCGAACCACGCCACGCCGTAACTGCCGGCGATTCCCACGAGACTGAAAATCAGAATAATCGGCAGAGTGACCGCAACCGGTTGCACGGGAGCGAGCCAGCCGAAGTACATAACGATTACAACGGCGATAAAAACCCACAAGATCAGGAGGAACTTGCCCTGCGTGAAGAGATAGGTTTTGCAGGTTTCGTAAATCAGCTCGGAGATATCGCGCATGGACTTGTGAACGGGCAGATTTTTCAGGCGCGAATAGATTGCCAATCCGAAACCCAAACCAAAAATGCAGATGACGATGCCGAAGAGCAGAAGTTTGTGGCCGTCGATGCCGAGAAAAGAAACCTGGGAGAGGTCGGGAAGCTTCAGGCTGGCTTCGCCACCGGCTTCGTCGGCCAGAGCCGAGGCGGCCCCGAGCGACGTAAGCACCACCGCCGCTGCTCCAAACTTGGTGAATTTACAGATCAGGGACCAGGCATTTGCAAGCCAGGTAAGCATTCACGATCCTCCGTAGATCATTTGTTCACAAGGCAAATCGGTTCCAGGCACAGCCGCTTCCGGCACACTCTTTCGACTGAGCGCCGCTGGGCGCGGGCGAAGTTCGAATTGTTCTCATTCCACCAGGAAGAAGCCGCCACGCGCCGGACCGATGATTTACCCCTAGAGTGGGCCGGCGAAGCGCCCCGAAGACGGAGCGCAAGGGCTGCACAAAACGCCGATTTATAACATTTTACCTATGGCCGGTCAAACCGCCACCATGAAAGGCAGTGGGTCCGTTTGGTTTTTGACCCCGATTGTCACGATTAAGAAAATTCAAACTGACTCACTACCCCATGAAAGAAAACGTAGCAACCCCGTATCACGTCGGATACTGCCGCGAGACGCAGATGCAAAGCGATGGTAACATGCCAGATTCGTTTGAAGGCCATTTACCCTATACAGTTGGGGGTCCATGCGCAGCGAACAGTTGTCAGGGGCGGCGCGAATTGCTGCTGCAAGCAGCGGTTTGTGCCATGAGGGGAATCCAGCCAGCGTGCACGTTGTTGAGTGCGTGCGTGCGCAAGCGACGGTGGGGCGCGCATGAGGCATCATTTTTTCATCACGGGCACGGACGCGGGAGTGGGCAAGACCGTTCTTTCGGCGCTTCTCTGCGCGGCGCTCGATGCGGTTTATTGGAAGCCGATCCAGACCGGCACCCTCGAGGGCTCGGACCGCGTGACGGTCATGAGGCTTGCCGGGATTGGCACGGATCGAACGCTCGATGAAGTGTACAAATTTGTGCCGCCGGTTTCTCCCGATCTCGCGGCCCGCTGGGCAGGAGTGGAAATCGATCTCGGGCGAATCAGTATGCCCGGCAGCTTGATCAACGACTGGCTGATCGTAGAAGGGGCCGGCGGCGTGCTGGTGCCGATCAACCAGAAGCAGTTTGTGCTCGACCTCATGGTGAAATTCAAATTGCCGGTGATCGTGGCGGCGCGCAGCGCGCTGGGGAC
>WNFT01002451.1_pt1 | contig 15935 bp, 11 predicted proteins | sample 5400191 | NCBI WGS metagenome assembly WNFT01 (sample SAMN13153359, study PRJNA577476) | soil metagenome | isolation source: 80 cm saprolite under Madrone tree | place: USA:California | collected 2016-06-14 | reverse complement strand
AATTCCGCGATTTGCATCAGGTAGGCCCGCATGGCGGGTGAACCGACGAAGAACATGTTGTCTTCCTCGGTGGTGTCGACGTCCTGCAGATCGAGGTGCGCCAGCGCGCGCGATGCGAGGGCGAGAGTCATGATCTGAGGCGAGCCGAGATTGCTCGACGCGCCCGAAATCACGCCCAGGATGTCCTGGTCGATCTTCCGGTTCAACACTTTGACCGTCGAGGCCTGCATGATGCGACGGCCGTCGCCCTGGCTCGCAAAGATGTTGAACTCGGTGCGTTGGGGCTTGTCGTGCCACTCAACGAGAGTGGCGGGCACTTGGGTGAGACTGTCGACGCGCGGCGGAATGTTGCCGTTGAGGCCGCGTGTGACGGCGGTTGCACCGCCGGAGCCGGCCACCAGGAACATCGCCTGGTTGCCTTTGATCACCGCCTCAGTCGTGCAGACGTTGCGTAGCCAAGATTGGCCCTGCTCGAACTGGGAGATGAACTCGTTCCGATACTGAATCTGGAATGCCGAGTCGGCCATTGATCCAGTCCTTCTTGGTTATCGTTGCAATGCCTCCGTTCCGGTTGTCTGCGGGCGCATGATTGGGGTTGGCTGGCTTGAGCGGGTCAATCAATCGGCCGTCGGAGAACGTGAAGACGCCGCCGACAACTGATGTGTGATTCCCGCAACCAGCGCCGGCACTTGCCCCGCAGGGCTTTCCATCGGCTGGTGAAATTGCGAGCCGTTCGGGGCCGCCGCAGCCGGGTCGGGCGAGGTCAGGAGGACCACGCCCCTCTGTAGACACGGCTGTTCACGGGATGTCCGATCCGTCTCACGAAATGGCGTGATCGTGTAAAGAATTTCACCTCATCCTGAGGAGCATCGCGAAGCGATGCGTCTCGAAGGATGGATGCACGGCAAGGACTTGCGGCCATCCTTCGAGACGCCGTGCTGCGCACGGCTCCTCAGGATGAGGGCCTTCATTCCGCGCGGCCGCGCCGGGTCTGCTCGCGCGCCGCGAGCAGACCTCGATATTCCTGTTGCATGCGGGCGCCGGAATCGCCGGTCCAGTAGCTTTTCCACAGATCGGAGCCGTGCGGCGCGCGCATATATTTGCCTTCGATCTCGGCAACGCGACTCTCCATGTGGGATGGGCCGCCGCCGGCAGCATTCGGCAGCATCGCACCGCTCGGATTGATGGACTTTGCCACCTCCAAGATCGCCCTGTTGAAGGTCGGATGATTGGCAAGGACACCGCCGTCAGGCAAGCGGGCGGCCAGCAACGCCTCTCTGAAATCCTCCGGGAAGCTGCGATCGAAGAACTGCGCAATGGCGTTGCGGTGGGTCGCGTAATCATGGCCCCATTCCCGCATGAGGTCCGCCGATGCTTCATGCTTGAAAGCCGCGTCGGCTTGGTCGCGGTGGGCAGCCAGCCGATCCTGCATGTCGAAATACCAGCGGACCGCCCGGTTGTATTGATCGGCGGTCCATCAGCCTGTCAGGCGTCCATGGCTGACCATAGCTATTTACAGAAGTGCCGATGGGACTTGCTATTTGTCCATTCGCATCCACATGTGTCTGCTCACATCGCCGGGACACTGCCGGGACATCCTCCAAACACGGTGGAAACAGGACAACTTCTGATCGTTCCAGGAAGCGTCGCCCGACCTTCGCCGGGACACTGCCGGGACACACACAACCAGAGCACAACCAAATGGCACGCAGGATACGATCCACGGACCTTGAAACGCGCTCAGCGCGGCTGCGGCTGTCCATTCGCCGGAAGCCCTATGCGACGAAGATCGCTCGCGGCCTGCATCTCATGTACCGACGCAACCGAACTGCCGGCACATGGGCCGTGCGCGTTGTTCGTGATGGGAATGATTGGGTGGAGCAGATTGGCGTCGCCGATGATCACAACGAGGCCAACGGTCAGGACGTTCTCGACTATTGGCAGGCCCAAGACCGCGCGCGCAAGCGGGCACAAGGCGGCAGGGCGAGCACCGCTGGCAGCCTCGGTGCGGTGCTCGACCAGTACAAGCGCGATCTTGAAACGCGCGGGGGCGAAGTACGCAATGCTGATCGTGTTCGCAGCTACATACCGCAACGGTTGAGGGACAAACCAGCGGGCACATTCACGGTGGCCGATTTCCGCGACGTACGTAATGCGATCGCCGCCAAAGTTCTGGCGGCCACCGTGGCGCGCATCATTTCGACTCTTAAGGCTGCACTGGCGCTGGCGGAAAAGCTCAGTGGGCTCCCCAACCGCAAGGCATGGACGCACGGGCTCGAAACATTGCCCGATACGAGAGAGCCGGACAGCCCGCGGCCCATCAGCGATGGGCAGGTGAAGGCTATCGTTGCGGCGGCTTACAAGATCAGCACGCAGTTCGGCGAATATGTCGAGGTGCTAGCTGTCACCGGAACACGACCGTCGCAGGCAGAGCGTCTGCAAGGCGACGATGTGCAAGCTAGCGCTGCACGATTGCTCATGCCGTCGTCGCGGAAAGGCCGGAGCAAGAAAATCAGACGTGTCCCGGTGCCAATTCCGGAAAAATTAGCAAAGCGCCTGTCCGGGCGCACCGGAGCATTGTTGCTACAGCCCGACGGCAACGCATGGACACCACGTATTCGTGGCTGGCGCTTTCGTGCGGCTGTTAAAGCTGTGGGCTTCGATGCCGACGAAATCACGCTGTATGCCCTGCGGCATTCGTCGATCATCCGGCAGCTATTGGCACATGTCCCGATTCGACTCGTTGCGGCGGTGCATGACACGTCAGTCGAGCAGATCGAAAAAACCTACTCACGCTACATCGCCCATCACGGCGAAGAAACGGTGCGCGCTGCGATGCTGGAAACGTCAGCGGAAGTCATTCCACTACGGGCTGCGGAGTAGGCGAACACCGTCAAAATGACCGGGCAAAACAGGGGCCTGGACCCTGTAGTTTATGGCTCGATTGTGGCGTTATATCCATGATGAATTAACGTAGTTATTGTGAGACAATAAAATCTACAGGCTATTCATCGATCCTTTTAAGCCTGCCGACCTGCCATTACCCTGCGACAAAATGGCCAAATTTGATTTTAGTGATATCAAGGTCGCGGTCTCTAGCCTTTCCACAAATGCATTCTTGGACGCGGATGGGCATGAAAAATACCGACATCGACCGCGGTGCCTATAGCATCGGTAGGTTTGCGGAGGAACACGACATTTCCCGGTCGCAGACCTACGTCGAAATCAACAGTGGTCGGCTGATTGCCAGCAAGGTTGGTAATCGGACCATCATCACCCGCGAAAATGCAGAGCGTTGGCGAAAACAACTGCCGGATTTCCCGATCGAGGAGCGCGCCGGTCAGGCTGCTCAACAGCACGACGAAGGCCAGCCCGCACCCTCGAAGAGGCGGCGCGTAGCAGCGCGCGGGCGGCCGGAAGTCGCGCATGTGAGGTAATTGAAACCCAAGAGCCCGTCGGCGCGCACACCAACCTCCCGAAATAACGGGGACAGCGCCGGCAGGGTGACAAAGGCGGAGGGAGAGTGACCCGCCCGCCCCATTCAGCGGCCCGCCAACAAGGCAGGCGCGAACGGGGCGCACAGGTAGAGGGTTTCAGACTCCCCTCTTCTAAACGCTCCCCAACCATCGCGCAAGTTCCTTTTGGCCGCCGCCAGCGAACAGGTACGGCGATGGCCAACGACAGAATCAACATCGGTACTGCCGCAGCGCTAACCACCGAACAAATCGAGCGCGCCCGTGCGCTGTCCATCACAGCCGAAGCGGAGCGCCGTATCACTGGACTATGCTGGAGGAGCGGGCAACTTGTCGGGCCTTGCCCAAAATGCGGAGGTACCGACCGCTTTTGGGTGGGTGGAAAGAAGCGCACCTGGGGGTGCCGCCATTGCAGCCCCAGGGGCAAGCAAGGCGTGATCGACCTTGTGATGTGGCTATATGATTGCGAATTCCGCGAAGCCGTTATTGAGCTTGTCGGCGAAAGTCCGGCAACGCGGCAGAACTCGGAATCACAAAAGCCCAAAGCCCCGGCGGTTTCGCGCCCCGCGCCTTCAGACAGCAATCAGCCGCTGGCAGGCGATATCTGGCGCGCGGCTGTGCCGATATGGGGCACTCTCGCGGAGCGGTACTTGCGCGAGACGCGCAAGCTCGACTTGCTGGCGGACCTATCGCCCCGGGTGCTGCGCTTTCACGCAAGCTGCTATTTCGGCGGCTCGCGACACCCATGTTTAATCTCGCTCTACCGCGATATCACTACCGACAAGCCGGTGGCCATCATGCGTACCGCGCTCACACCCGACGGCCGCAAGATCGGTCGCATGTCGCTGGGGCCGGTCGGCGATGCGGCGGTCAAGTTGAGCGACAACACCGATATAGCTGCTGGCCTCACGATCGGCGAGGGGGTCGAAACAACGTTGGCGGCCATGGCGTTCGGCCTCCGTCCAGCCTGGGCGCTCGGCAGCGCTGGCGAAATCTTAGCATTCCCCGTGCTCGCCGGCATCGACGTGCTGACGGTGCTCGTCGATAACGACGAGCGAGACGCGCGCGGGCGTACTGCCGGCCCGGACGCGGCACGTGCGTGCGCCCACCGATGGAGCGCGGCCGGCCGCGAGGTTCGCCTCATCACCCCCAAGATGGCAGGTGCCGATATCGCTGACGTTTTCGAGCACGTGAGGGTGTCGGCATGACCTGGAATACCGTTACGCCGTCGGATGACGGATGGCGCCTGATCATCGACCATTGGCGCCGGACGGGCGAGTGGAATTCATCGAACGGGCCACGGCCGGGCGAACCCGGCTGCCGCGTTCCTTCGCACCTGCTCATCGCTGACGCGAATTCCGTTGCGCCGGACTTTCCGCCGGGAACGGCGACCGTCGAGACGATTGCACCGAAGCTCAATGGCGCGGAGGTCGCTTCCGATGTCGCTTTCCCGTGGGACTATACGCAAACCGGCAAGCTGAAGGTCAAGTCGTATGCCAACACGTACAATGGGCTACTCCAGCTTGGATATACATGGCAGCACGACACGTTCCATGATTGGAAACTGGCCAACGGTCAGCAGTTGTCCGACGGTCTGGCGAGGGAGCTGCGCGAACAGGTTCTACGAAGGATTGGTGTAGACCCCGGCATAGATAATGTTCGTCAAGCAGCCGAGAGGTTATGCGAGGCTCATTCATTCGACCCGGTTGTTGATTACCTCGCCAACGTCCAGCCCATGTGGGACGGTGAGAGCAGGCTCGATACTTGGTTAACCGCCTACCTTGGGGCGGATGATACTCCACTAAATCGCGCGATCGGCTCCCGCGTGCTCATTGCTGCGGTGCGCCGTGCTCGTGCTCCGTCCACCAAATTTGATGAGATAACCGTCTTTGAGAGTGAGGAGGGAACAAGCAAGTCGGCGGCCATCGCCATGCTGGCCGGCGCCGACAATTTTTCCGATCAGACGATCCTCGGAAAACATATGACCGATCGCGATATCCAAGAAAAGTTCAAGGGCATCTGGCTCTACGAAATTGCTGACATGACCGGCATGGTCAAATCGGAAGTCGAAGCCGTAAAGGCCATGGCCTCCCGCATCACAGACCGCGGCCGGCCGGCCTATGGTCACTTCGTCGTCAGACAGCCGCGCCGCTGCGTCCTCTTCGCCACCACCAACGACGATACATATCTGCGGTCACAGACCGGGAACCGTCGCTTTCTGCCAGTCAAGGTCGCCATCATCCACAGCATCGATATCGATGCACTGAGCCGCGACCGCGATCAGCTATGGGCCGAGGCGGCAGCCCGTGAGGCGGCTGGCGAATCTATCCTGCTGCCGAAAGAATTGTGGGGGGTCGCACGCGCCGCGCAGGAAGCTAGGCTTGTGGAAGACCCTTGGGACGACGTTCTGCGCAGTGTGACGGGAACCCTTCACGACATATCCGGAGCCGACGGTTACCGGCAGGAAGAGCGCATCACCACCAACAAGCTACTCCTCGACTATCTCAGACTGCCCGTCGAGAAGTGCAACGACGTCACCGCCAAAAGGCTTGTCCACGTCATGAAACGCCTCGGCTGGGAGCGGTCGAAAGACCCAATACGCATCGGCAACGAAAAGCTCCGAGGCTTCCGCAGGCCCTATCCACCGCCGTCAGATGACCCGTCCCAGGAAAACACAGAATAGGTATTACGGTGTGTGATGAAAAAATGGACCGTCCCGCCCCGTCCCACGTGTCCCGCCTGTCCGCGGCTCGGGAAGAACGTCAAAAAAAAGCCCGTCCCGACGTGTCCCACGTGTCCCACCCCGTCCCGTGGTGTCCCGCGGTGTCCCGCAAAAAACCTCTGTGCCGCCGGCATTGGGACACGTGGGACTCCTGGGACTCCTATTTATGGAGGAGGGGTGAAAAACAGATGATGGGGGTGGCATCGGCTATTTGCACAGGTCTCTTCGCAGGTACCCGGCCCGCCCGTCCCACGTATCCCACCGCTGCCGGAGGGTGGCATCAGCGGCTGGTCGGGAGATCGACGCGTCATGGTAGGTTTCGACGCAGTTTTCAGGCCCGATGACGGAACAGTCCCGCGCGTTTAACCCGCTGTTTTTGGGGATTTCCTGCCCCTCTGAGCCAAGGGGGCCGTTCCCCCTCCCCGCCCTCTCCCCCTGAAAGAAGTCCCGCATCCTAGCACGCCGCGACGGCGCCCGTGCGGCACGCCGTGCTGGCAGGCTCCCCAGGGGACTGTGCTTCGCCTCGGGCCACTCTATGGCTGTCTGGCCTTTCCGATCTTCATTCCGTGATTGGGCCGCTAGCGCACTAATTTCCCGCGCGAAGTCGCCGAGGCGGCGCTCGCCCATATCGATGGCGATGAAACCGGGCGCGCTTACCAGCGTGGCGACCTGTTCGAGAAGCGGCGCCGGCTGATGACGGCTTGGGCGGACTATTGCGCCGCAAAGGTACCAGCGACGGGCAGTAAAGTCCGGCCGCTGCGGGCCGCCGCAGAGTAGGGTGCAAACCCTGACGAACCGATTCCGAACGGGGAGAGGCCAAATTTCAACTTCAGGGGTGCTCTCACCTAAACCATCTAATGATGCGATCCCTCGGAAGTCGCAATATTCGCTACACTAACGCCGTCGAAATGCTAATCTGCATCAGAGATCAACCAACCATTGCTGACACATACGGGTTCCCAAAGCTGCACCACGGGGACCAGCGTCTCTGTTAGCAAAGCCATCAGCGTATCCCATGGGCTTTGCCATCGATTTGCCAGCGGCTGCTCGCCGTCACCTTGTTGCCGCAGACGCCCTCGCGAATGAACGGCACCACGGCGTAGCCGGTTATCTTTATGGACTAGCGGCGGAATGCGCTGTCAAAGCAATGATGAGAGAGGCGGGTTTACTTCCGGATGCAAACCCATCCCGCAAAGCCAATCCATTCTTTGCCCATTTTCCAGAGCTGCGCACAGTGCTACGCGATAAGCTGCAAGGCAGAAGAGGAACACCACTAACTCGCTTAATCCAGAATGACGCGTTTATGAGCCATTGGTGCGTGCGAATGCGTTACTCTCATGGGAAAGACATATCGAATGCTTGGATTAAGAGGTGGGCAGAGCAAGCGCGTCAAACCGTGGCAAGCATTGGAACCTAAGAGCGCGCTATGACCATTCGATTCGACGACAGCCTTCCCATCCTCGCCGACCTTATTGCCGATGAGCTCGGCGCAAACGCTCTCGAGTCCGGCGTAATTCTGCGCGACGCCTCGGGTCGCCTCGCCTTCTTTTCCGGTTCCGACTTAGACGATGCCACTCTTCAGCGGCTCTCCAATCTCCTTCGTGAGGCGCTTGGCGTTTATGCGCGACCAGATCGAATTATAGCCGGGGCGGACGACTTCGGCGCGGCTGACATACTAAGTGATAACACGATCCTTCGAGTCGACATGGGCAAGTTTCATGTGCGTCTCTTAGATCGCCGCCTCGCAGGTGCTGACTGGGTGCGTGCCCCGGTGGCTTTTGCTCCCCCTCCGCCACGCTTTGTTTTTGCGAGTCTCAAAGGCGGCGTCGGACGCTCGACAGCCTTATCGGTCGCGGCAGCCGATATTGCCTCGCATGGACGACGCGTTCTTGCAATTGATCTTGATATGGAAGCACCAGGTCTCGGGGCTATGCTACTTGACCCCGGAACTCTCCCGGAATTCGGGCTTCTCGATGCGCTTGTCGAAGGGAACTTGTCGCCGCTTGACGAAGCGTTTCTGCGCGACCTGGTTGGTCCTTCCGGCCTCTCGGGCCGACGAGGCCAGATTGACGTAATTCCAGCGTTTGGACAACGCTCTCTCGCTCATCCCGGAGACGTGCTAGCGAAAATCGCGCGCGCGTACGCAGAAAATATCCGATCAGATGGAACGCTTGCAACAATACTCGACCAAGTACGATCGCTTGTAGACCGTTTCTCTGACCCGACACGTTACGATGCTATTTTGGTCGACACCCGCGCTGGTTTACATGAGACCACGGCTGCGGCAATACTAGGACTCGGAGCCGAAGTGTTCCTCTTCGGACTCGATGAACCGCAGACATTTTACGGCTATTCCGCGCTGCTGGCCCATTTGGCACGTTTTCTCGACCCAAGCCAGCCCACGCCGGAATGGTTAGAGCGGCTAACGATGGTACAGGGCAAAGCGCCTATTGACCCAGAGAAACGTGACGCGTTTTCGGAAAAATGCCGAATACTTTTCGAAGAGGCTGGACTCGCGCCAAAATTGACCCGCGTCAGTACAACCGTGCCGCTTCCTGCGGACCCGTTCGCAAACGTACCGTGGAAGGACGACGATGCACTCGATGAGGACCCATCTGTCGACGAAAGTCGCGAACCTCGCGAATCTATATCAATCCTTGACGACGAACGATATCGATTATTTGAGCCCACACGTCAGCGCGATCTCCTTTCGAAACGAGTTTACCAATCGTCGTTTGGACCGTTACTTGATCGGATAAATGAAGTCTTCCTCTCGGAGAGCGGGGATCTAAACTGATGTTACGGCCGGAAGAGTACGCCGCTATCCGCGACGGCATCGGGACGATCTCTATAGACCTGTCAAATGACGCGGTTGGCGCCCAGGCGCCGAAATCAGAGGACATATTCGCCCCCGAAACTCACGCGAGTGCACTCGATCCCGCAACACCCATTGTGGTTGGTTCCCGTGGAACGGGCAAAAGCTTTTGGGCCGGGGTGTTAGGGCATGACGACACAAGAACGGCTGCAGCGAGGGCATATCCGCGGCTTAGACTAAGAAACGTGAAAGTCGGCTTTGGCTTCACAGGTGTGGGCGGGCACGAGGGCATTGGAGTAGATGCAATAAACCAGATTGTTCGTGCAGATCCCAATGCCGAAGAAGCACGAGCTTTCTGGTGGAGCACGATTCTACGTGCAGCATCCAAGACACTCCAATCGGAGAGCCCAAGGCTGTCACAACTGTTTCCCACAAGCATGGATTGGGAGGTACGCGAAGAGGTACTGTCGCGCTATGAACTACAGCTGAGCGCCGAAAATAAAGTTCTTCTGGTCGTCTATGACGCCCTGGATACGGTTGCGACAACTTGGCCGCGACGAAGGCTACTAACAGAGGCGCTTCTCGAGGTCGTATGGGCGATGCGCGCGTACCGCACGATTAAGCTCAAGCTGTTCCTTCGACCAGATCAAATCGACGACGATGCACTTCGATTTGTGGAGCTACCAAAGCTGCGCACAGGGGCCGTCCGACTCACCTGGACTCGAACAGATCTCTACGGCCTCCTCTACGCCCGACTTGCTTTGACTCGCGACCGGGCCGCCAATTCCGCGTTCAAGAAGCTGCTGAGCACACTTAGTATTGCGCCAGGTGATCAAGCGGCAATTCTATCACGACGCTGGACACTCGCCGGCGATTCCGCCCATCAGGTGAGCGTCATGGAAGCGTTGGCCGGACCTTACATGGCTAGCGGTCCACACGGATACAAAAAGGGGAAAACCTATGACTGGCCCATAAGACACCTGGCAGACGCATTCAACGAGGTAACGCCACGAAGTTTCGTTGGGTTAATGATCGCTGCGGCAAAATACGGGCGCTCGGACCCAGTTATCAGCCCGGAAGGAATTCGTCATGGTCTGCGTGCGGCCTCTAAGACACGTGTCGACCAATTGCATCAAGAGTTTCCTTGGATCAAAGGCGTTCTCGCGCCCCTTGACGGACTCCTCCTACCGCAAGAAGAAGGGTTAGTTTTCAAGGTCTGGCAACGAGCCAAAACTGTTAAGACTCTCATTGCCGACGCAGAGGCAAACAAGTACTTGCCTCCATTCCCCGCGGAAGGACAAGAGAAAGAACGCGACCTGTTCGATGCTCTTGAGCGAATCGGAGTAATGTTTCGACGTAAGGACGATCGGATAGATATGCCTGACCTGTTTCGCGTTGCGGCAAAGTTGCTAAAAAAAGGGGGCACCGCACCGCTGTAGATTTAGTGCCGATACTTCACCCAAATCGAAAGCGCAAACAAAGGTCGTAATCCGGCTCGCTTTAAGGCGCACATGAAAACAGGTTGGTGCGACGGCGGCAGTGGCGCTGGCTGCAACAAATCATATAACCCGCCGGTTGCCTGATGACGCACCGTCCGACCCATGAGCGGTGTAGTCACATTGCCGCCGGCCGGCGCCCGCGCCGAAGCGCCGGCGTCATTTCCGCCGCCCCGCTGAAGACGCCAAGGTTGAAGCGCGACAGGCATGACGGCGATCAACTGCACGAATTATGATGATCGGGCGCACTCGCGGTTGCGCTAATTTCGTCGAGGGAAATTGCCGCTCGGTTGTACCGACTGCATCGAATTGAAGCATTTTTCGTGCAGTGTCGCTGGATCCTCGTCCCGCCGCCCGACAATGTCCGCTCGCTGCGGAGCAGGGTGGGGATGACACTCGCCGCGTTGGAAGCGAGCTATCAGGTCCGCTCATTGAGGTTGAGCCGACGTGGCCGGGTGGCGTCAAGAATGACGGCAATTGGCCCTCTTTCACCGTCGGCGGCATTGGCTGGCACGGAAGCTATCAGGGGATAAGCTGCCGTCCGCGCCGGCGGAGCACCACGGGCGAATTTGACCCAAAGCTGCCGTTCACCTGTTTAAGATCGAGGGTGAGATTCCCCCGTCCCAGGAACCACTAATGGAAATGGGGTTGATGGGTGTTATTGCCTTGGTCACGCCGTCAGTTGAGCGCGCCACGATAGCCACGCTCTTGCCCGCATTGTCATTCGTAAAAACCATGGTAAACGGCTTCGAGAGTACGTGGTCGAGCACTGGCACATTTCTGGCCCGCTCGTTGGCCGTCCGCCACGCCCCAAGCGCTTTGCCGGATTCCTCAGCAGCCTTTGTCAGCGCCTCCAGCGCTTCCCGCCGCTCACGCATTTCTGGGAGGAGGTCCCAAGCATGTTTAGCAGTACTCAGCACCTCTATCGCGTCCAAGACTCTCTGGAAATTCTTGGCTTCGGCAACCTCCGCCGCCGCCAACGACAAGATTTGTTCCACTGCCGTTTTGATGGCAAATTTTGCAACCACTGCCTCAGGAGGTTCTGTAGAAAAGAATTTGTCTCGCGCCCGAGCTAATGCTACGGCCTTTTCGTCCGACAATTTAAGGGCCTCGAAGGCGACCTGTTGTTCTGGGGTCCGCATGACTTGCGGCAGAAAGCGTTCATTCCGGCTGCGTTTCACGAATCGATACTCGCAATAGCAACCCCATGTGGCTACCGGCAGGGCTAGCGCTCCCGGGACCACAGACTGCACAACCGGGGCTTCGGACTGCTGCAACGCAGGAGCACTTGCAGCATTTGCTCGCGCACACCTATCGCCATTGATTTCGTACCCCGCAATACAGCGACAGTGAACGGTCCTCACGTTGCCTTGCGTTGTTTCCGTGTACGGCTCCGAATTCGGCGGACAGGCGGACAAAGCAGGAGAAGGGCTCAAAGCGAGAAGAGCAACTACGATACCAGCCCACCGGATCGTGTGGAACATATCCCTTAGTCCTTCGTCAGAATCAATTTCGAGCGTCAGCTTTCATTTTCCGCCTTTATCAAGTTTATAGATGGTTCTGATTTTGTCCTTTATTTTAACGTCGTCGTAGTTTACCTCGTTCTGTTTGTTGTTGATCTGCTGCCGCAAGCTTACGATTGCCATTTGCGAGCTGCCGTCCCGCTGAGCGCGGGGTTTACTTTCCTGGACTGTCAGCTGCTCCCGCAGCGTCGCGATGTCCCGTTCAAGCGTACTGCGGTGCTCCTCAAGCGGCGCAAATTCCTTCGCATATTTCGTCCGCAGTTCCGGCGGAATGACAAGATGCCGAGACGACGAGAGGCGCGCGTCGACCGCGTCTCCACGAGTTATGGGGGCAGTGTCATACCCGCGTTGCCCAAGTTCCCCGCGTTGGAGATGCTTTGATATGCTGCTAGCTTGTTCCGCGGACGTTTGGCCGGACACAGGCGCACCGCCGTCCCTTGCTCCAAGCCGGACATTCGGGGGATTGCTACGGGTACCGAAAAATGACGTACCTTGCGATCCGGGCGTCGAAGGTTGTGATTTTGCAGCGCGGCGTGGCGTCAGGCTCACGCATGTGCCATTCGGGCCGCATGTAGCATCCAGCGAACACAGCGCGTCGCCGCAATAATGAGCTATTCGAGGATTGTAACAAAAATCGTTTTTGCCACATGCCCAGCCAAGTTGACATGCATTGGACCCGCATCTGGGGCCAAGGGCCGGTCCTCCTCCATGGCATCCGTGATTCGGTGCGCAGATAGTACCGGCCGGACATGAGCCGCCGGTACCACAATCAACATTCCCCATTGGCATGCACGTGCCGCTGCGATTTTTTACCCACCCCGGCTCGCAAGACGACGCGGAATTTGATGTGAACGCCGCGCCAAAAAGTACAATAAGCGACAATCCCGACACCAAACGGACTACTCGCATCATGGTCGTTTCTCCCTGCTGCCGCCTCTCTATTTGGGGCACCTTGATGGCTTAGGCGCCTTTCTTGTTTGGCCTTCCAGCACCGTGATCTCGGTTCCCCAGCCTGTTGCAGTCCCTCAGCATCATGGCAGGCTTGCTGCTCACTTCCTGCGTGTGGCGTCGAAATCGTCAATGGCCGCATTCGCCTTCTTGATCAATTCATCGAGTTTCGAGTCTACCGCACGCCTCATGATCGAGTTTCGAACTCGATATTTGCGTGGACGGCGGGTCGGTACACATGGCCTGATCGACCTTCAGGTCGCAGTCTGCGCTGTATTTTATCTGTCGTGCGTGAGGTCGGCACGCCTCCATTTGCTTGCATCAATTTCTAGGCGAAGAACAGCACTTTTCCTACCTTAGCGAAGTTGATAAATCATTCTAACTCTTTCCTTGATCCGGAAGTCGTCGTAATTTCCCACATACTAACATTTCGAAGGGCTGTTTGCTTGCCCCGGCTCACTTGTCGCCGGCTCACATCTCCGTGGACCGGCGCCGAGCTGATAACAAACCTGTTTTACGGCCTGCTGCGCTTGCTCCGCCGAATTGCATTCTCGTTGCGCTGTTCTGCGGGCATCGGCTGCCTTGGCCAAATCGGCTTTGGAGCGGTTCAGCACATCGTCCTGACACTGAGTTTTATTTCCTGCGCGATCACAACCTTTAAGTTCTTGAAGGAGGCGGGTGTTAACCGATTTGAACGCCACGCTGGCCTCGTTGGACTTCTTAATCAATTCATCGAGTTTCTGGTCAACAGCGTGGTTGACCGCCGGAATTTTTGATTCGAGCTGGCCGCGCACCGCAAGGTCGGTCTGGATCGCCTGATCGACTCTCATTTCACAGTCTGTGTTGAATTTGCCGGCGCCGTCATAAGCAGAATTCATAATGGCAACCGCGAGCGTATTCTCGTCATCAATGGTGGGTGGGCGTGTGAAGGTGCCGAGTCCTGAGAGTCCGGCCGCTTGGCCCAATAAACATTTTATGATTGGCAATTGCTTATCCCTTACCGGCGTTTGCGCTGCCGCAGCGTTCGCACCGAGTCTGGGGAGCTTTAGGTACAACCCGATCGAATTCGCAGCGGGAAGTCGATTGACGCCACCACCTTGGACGAGATCAAGCATTCCGCTCGTGTACGCCGTTTCTTTGACCGGTTTAAGCTGCGGGTCTGTTGGGATATTATCTTCGCAATTTTTCACACACACAGCAGGCGGCACTGCCGGCACTGAGACGCGCAAAGACACCCCTCCTACGGCGCTCCATGTAATTACATCTTCTCCAATTGGGGACCAGGTAACAAACATAAATCCTGGGACAGACGCAGGACCCTCCCATACACTACGTCCCGACGCTGGCATTCTCGGTTCCGGACTTTTTGTTTTCAGCCATTGCGCTGCATAGGCCAACTTAGCTGCCTCGCGCAGCTCATGAAAGACAGGATATTCACGTGCGAATCCCTCATAGAGGGAACTGAGCAGCTTCTCATACTCACCCAGCTGCTGTATCGGCAAATCCCTGCCGTCCGCGCGATGCTCTCGGATATTGAAGTGCATTTTCACGTCGCGAAATGCCAGAACGTTTCCGTCAGTCGAACGGGATGCGTCAATGCGTTCTATGGATGTCCAAAAACGTTCTCCTGAAATGTCCAATGATTTCCTGAATGCAAGTGGATGGGTTCTGCGAAACGTAAATAAGGTTTGGTAGCCGGGGATATCGGCAGCAAGCTCCGGCGAATCGACAAATCGCTTGGAGACATAATCAATGTCGAACAACAGCTTTGCCAACAATGACTGTTTTTCAACCCCGAAATAGTGAGGTATGACGATGAGCGTCTCGCGCAGGGACGGGCTGGCAACACTAAGCGGAATTTGGATTTCAGGTTTCGACCGCCACAATGTTCTCAGGCTGGTCTCAAATACCCCTCGTAGCTGCCGATCAAACTCTACGACAGTTGCCGCATCGTATGAATCTCCAACCGACTTTCCTTGCCGAATAGACCGATCAAAAAACTGAGTAACGGGTTGATTACTTAGATTAAATGCGCGATCCAAGCCCTGACAGATCGCTCGATACATTTGAAGGTCTAATTGCGCTTGGGTCAGCTTTCCTTGCCGAAGCTGTGCATACAGCCTTTCAATCAACTCATACGTACCCGTTGCATTCAATAGCGATATCAACGCTTCTTTGGATATATTAGGTAAGGTCTGATGTATGAGGCGATAAGCGTCCACAACCAATGCACCCTTCTTGTTTCCGGCCGCGGCTATCACGCTCGAAATGATTTGATATCGATCCATTTTTTGCCAAGGATCACCCATGCTATCTACAGGTGGGCTAATGCCGAACATTGGCATAATGACGCGGCCCGCAGGGGTGACATGGCCGGCAGCGTCCATCCATGTGCCCCATTCTCGCGCCAATTTTTTCAACTCGGCGTCGGAACCGGTTTGCCGTCGAAAGTCGTCAACGCGCCTATTCGACTCGGCTGTCCATTCCAATGAAAATTCGGGACTCGGATTGTCAAGGAGCGTTGCGAGGTATTCGAGATACGGAATTCCCGTGGTTCGGTAGTTGGTATCGAGATGCCCAGTTAACGCGATTTGTCCGGTCTTGGAGTCATAGTCCACTTGGTCCAAAACGTTGAAGATGATCTCATCGTCGAGGGCGTACACACTGTTTGCCAGGGCTCGCATTGCCGTTTGACGGGACGATGTCTGCGGTGACCCGGGGACCATGGCAAGACCACAAAATAGGATTGCAATTGTCGCAGCTTTGATCTGATTTCGAATGGCCATGACACTCCCCCACTGTTTGACGCCGGTAACCCGAGCAAGACAAGGACCCGTCGAGCTAATTGCGTGTTCAGATTTGAGGTTGGGCGCAGGGCTCTGCTACTGACGTAGTAGTGTCATCATGCGCTATTACAACTATAGGTGCAATCGCCGCCGGGTTCAAGCATTCCTGGGC
>WNFT01002450.1_pt1 | contig 15936 bp, 16 predicted proteins | sample 5400191 | NCBI WGS metagenome assembly WNFT01 (sample SAMN13153359, study PRJNA577476) | soil metagenome | isolation source: 80 cm saprolite under Madrone tree | place: USA:California | collected 2016-06-14 | reverse complement strand
TTCTCACGGGAGACAGCATCTTGATGCGGAAAGCGTGGCGAATCATGCGGCCGTCGGCGGGGTCTTCCAGGCGGATGTCGATATCATGGGGTCTGGGGGATAGACGCCGGGGATGCGATAGTGCCGGAAAAAATCATGCGGCCGTATCTCAAGGATCCACCCACCTGGATTTGATCAAGCCGACCTGGCGCAACCTCATGATCACCTCAACCCCGCGTGTCTCAATGGTTGGAAGGATGTGTTTTCTGTCCGATTCCGCCGCTCGAAAGCACCTGATCGGCTTCTTGCACCCTCGCGGCCGGAATTCTGAGCTTCTGCCGGGTCACGTGGAAACGGCTCCTCCTGCCCCCCGATATTCACACTCCCGCTGGCAGAGCGCTCTTCGTATAGTTAACCGCCTCGGTCCATGTAATCGCCAGTCACGCAGACAGCATATCCAGGGAGGAAACAATGCAGCTGAAGACAGAATTAACGCGGCGCGATGCCCTGAAGGTCGCGCTGGCAACCGGCACCGCGGCGACCTTGCCCTTGTGGGCGCGCTCCGCCGCCGCGGCCAACACGATCAATTTCGCCGATATCGGCGTCGGCGATCCGGGTGGGGATTGGTCTCGCTACACCCAGTCAAGCAATTATGGCGTCAATCTCGTCTCGATCGGTAATGCCCCGTCCGCAATTCTGAACGTGCTAGTGGCTGGCGGGGGCACGGGCACGTACGATGTCATCAACATCGTCGGCGGCATGCAGAAGCCACTCGTCGACAACAACCTGATCGAGGAACTCGATACCTCGAAAATGCCGAACTGGGCCAAGGACAAGAACATCAGTGAGTTCCTCGCCCCCGGCGCGCCGGGCTTCCAGTTCATCGGTTACAAAGGGAAGATCTACGGCTGTCCGACCGTGCTCCAAGGAGACTCATTCGCCTACCTTCCGGAAAAGACGGGTGAACTCGATTCCTATGCGGCACTGTTCGACCCCAAGTTCAAGGGCTACGTTGCGCTCGAGGACAACTACACGACCGCCGGACAGAAGACAGCCCTCTATCTCAAGGCTTCCGGGCAGGCGGACATCAAGAATCCAGACGACATGACGGCGGAGGAATTCAAGAAGGTTATCGACTTCCTGATCGAGCAAAAGAAGGCTGGCCAGTTTCGCGTAATCTGGTCGAGCTTCCAGCAGGCCGTCGACCTTATCGTCAACAAGGAGGTCTATGTGATCGACTGCTGGGAGCCCATGGTGTTCGTCGCCAAGTCCAAGGGCGTCAATGCGGTCTACGCCGATCCGAAAGAGGGCTATCTCCTCTGGGCCATGGCCGCTTACATCGTAAAGAATCCCAAACGGTCGCCCGAGCAGGAGGCCGCAGCCTATCAACTCCTCGACTTCATGCTGGGCGGCTGGTACGGCGCCAAGATCACGACCATGCGTGGCTACATGACGAACACCGATGCGCCAGACTATGCCAAGGCCCATCCAAATGAGTTCTCGGCCGACGATGCCGCAAAAGTAACAAGTATCACCGAGAATGTTCGCCGGAAGTTCGCCAAGGGCGGCACTTGGCAAAACCGCTGGCCGACCGTGGTCGACACCTACGAGTCCGAGTGGTCGCGGTTCAAATCCGCCTGAGAGATGACCGCGGGGGGATCATGAAGGCCAGAGTCTGGGCGAGAAGGGTTTTTCTTCTGCTGCCTATAGCATTCGTCACGCTGTTCCTGGTCCTCCCGCTCGCCTTCATGCTGGTGGTGAGTTTCTGGAAGCGGTCGGTGCTCAGCATGCGGCCGGCCTTCGTGCTCGCCAATTACGCCGATTTTCTTACCGGCACGCGTCTTCCGGTGTTGGGGCGAAGTTTCCTCATTTCAATCGAGGCAACCGCCATCGGCCTGCTAATCGCCTATCCAATAGCCTATTTTCTGGCGCGTAAGGCGCAACCGTCGTGGATGCGGGCCGTCCTCCTGCTGTTCACGGTTCCGTTCCTAGTCAACTACATCATCCGCACTTTCGCCTGGGCCTATCTCCTGGGTCGTACTGGGCCCATAAACGCTTTGCTTATGGCTCTGGGCCTGTCCGACGGCCCGGTCGACTGGCTGCTCTTCAGCCAATTCGCCGTTCTGATCGGCATGGTGTCCTCGTATATGCCGTTCATGATCTTCCCGCTCTGGATGTCGATCGCCGGCATTGATAAGCGGCTGATCGAGGCGAGCTGGATGTTGGGGGCGCCGCCCGCGCGAACTTTCCTCGGTGTGACCCTACCGCTCTCCCTGCCCGGGATTTTTGCGGCCGTGATCTTCTGTTTCGTGGGCTGCTTCGGCGAGAGCGCGGTGCCCGTCATCCTCGGCGGGGTAGGCTATCAGTTGATCGGCAACGAGATCACCAGCGCGCTCGATGTTCTCAACTATCCACTCGCCGCGGCCATGTCATCGGTCGTGACGTTGGCCATGCTGGCGTTGCTGTGCCTGTGGTATCTCGCCTTCGATCTGCGCTCCTTTCTCGGCAAGATTCTTTCCTGGAGGATGGCGTCGTGAGCCGTCCAAACATGGCACGGGTATGGATCTGGGCCGGCATAGGCTTGGTCCTCGCACTGCTCTACCTCCCGCTGATCCCTCCGCTCCTGTTCTCGGTGGTGCCCGAGAATGCGAATGAAGGAAGCGCCACCTTGCGCTGGTACGGCGCGATGTGGAAAAATCCGCTACTTACTGGTGCAATGTTAACGAGCCTAGAGGCGGGAATCATTGTGGCCGTCGTCACGCCGATCCTGTCGTTGGTCGCGGCCATGGCCATTCGCGAGCTCAGAGTGCCGAGGCTTGTTCTGCTCCTCATGTTGCTGCCTCTGTTCGTGCCCGGCGTCAGCATGGGGCTTGCGAGCGCGCTCTTCTTCCGCGTCCTCGGTATCGCGCCGTCGCTGACCACGATAACTCTGGTCCAGATACTCTGGGCGTTACCATTTGCGACGCTCGTCGTTCTCACTGCCATGTCGACCTTTGATCCCGTCTATCTCGAAGCAGCCTACATGAGCGGCGCCAACCGCTGGCGGGCCTTTCGCGATATCGAGCTGCCCTTGATCTGGCCGGGAATTTCCGGGGCTGCGACCTTCTCGCTGATCCTCTCTTTCAACGAGACCATCCGGACGTCCATCGTGCAGGGTCCGCTCAATACCGTTCAGACCTACATCTGGTCGACCTACAAGCAAATAGGCCTGTCGCCCACGCTCTACGCCTTGATGACGCTGCTTATCGGCGTAACGGTTGGGCTGGTCAGCATCTACCTCGGGCGCGGCATGCGCAGGGTTTAGGCCTTTCAGTCGGCAAGCGGGACGATGAACCTCGGATCGATCCCGATTTCGACCAACGCGCCCGGCAGGATATCGAGGCGGCGGGTGCTCGTTGCCGTAAGCTGCTGACCATCAGAAAGCAGCATCCCATAGTCGAGCACCGTGCCGCGATAGGTGACGTCCTTCATCTTGGCCGGCAATCTGCAGGGTAGTGGCGTGGCGTCCGATCCGATGTGCAGATTCTCAGCCCGGACAGCCACGTGGCGAAACGATGATTTTCCGGCCGCGGTCGGCACACCGGAGATTTCGACGCCCGCGATGCGGATGCGATCACGGCTCGTGCCTGCCGGGCTTGCATCGACCGTGATGACGTTGCAGCCCCGGAAGAACCCGGCGACAAAGATACTGGCCGGACGCTGATACAGCTGCTCCGGAGCATCGCACTGCACGCATCGTCCGCGATTGAAGACTGCGATGCGATTACTCATGGTGAGTGCTTCCTCCTGGTCATGAGTGACGTAGAGAAACGTGGTTCCGGTCTGAGCGTGTACCCGTTTCAGTTCGCTCTGCATAGCCCGGCGGATTCTTTCGTCAAGCGCCGAGAGCGGTTCGTCGAGTAGCAGCATTTTGGGCTCGGGCGCCAGTGCCCGGGCGAGCGCTACGCGCTGCTGCTCGCCGCCGCTTAGCAGTGTCGCATTCTTTGCCCGCATGGCGCCCAGTCCCACGAGATCCAGCATGCGATCGACGCGGGCTTGGCGCTCGGTTGCGTCGAGATTCCGCAGCTTCAATCCATACTCGACGTTCTGGGCAACGGTCATGTGCGGAAACACGGCATATTGCTGGAACATCATGCCGAGATTGCGGTGCCATGGGGGGACCTGCGAAACATCACGGCCTTCGAGAAAGATCCGGCCAGCATCCGGCTTCTCGAGGCCAGCCACCATCCTCAGAATGGTCGACTTTCCCGATCCGCTTGGCCCAAGGAACGTGAAGAACTCGCCGCGTTTGACATCGAGCGAAAGATCCTCGGCCGCAACCGTGGGGCCGAATTTCTTGGTGATGTCCTGGAGCTCGAGGACGACGTCAGCCATATTGGCCTGGATGGTTCAGCAGAGCGACATCGCGCTCGCCTCGATCGCGATCGTCAGGGCTCGCACGATGGTGGCAAAATCCATTGAGGCGATGTCACCGCGCTGGCCAAGCTCGAGCTCGCGGCCCTTGCGAACCGTTCGAACGATATCCGCGACTTGCTCAGGCAGATAGGGCACGTGAACGAACCCCGCCAGGGGGCGGGGCGACAGCCGATCGGCATGGAGGAGCGTCGAATACAGCGTGGCGTTGCATAGAAACGTCCCGGCAGTCGAGGAGATGCGTGCCGGAATCCCGGCGTCGAGCAGAGCCGCCTCGATGCTGCGTAGGGGTAGCGTGGCGGCCAGGGCTGCGGGGCCTTTGCCGCTGACCGGCATGTCGGTCAGGAAGGCACCCTCGTTATCCGGGATCTCGAAGTCAGCGACATTGATACCGACACGCTCGAGGCGGATCATCGGCTCGCCCGGCCACAAGCCCAGGCCGATCATCAGGCACGGCCTCAGCTCGTCCATGAGACCCTGCAAGTCCGCCTGGAGCGTCCCGTAGGAGACCGGTAGAACCCGACCCGACACCGCGAGTCCGCCGATGCTGCGGCCATCGAGCGCCTTCGCCGCCTCGCCGGCCGGGTTGCGTCCCCGACCCCCGTAGGCCGTAAATCCCGTCACCAGCGCAACATCGGCCATGGGAACTCTCGCACTCCACCTGGAATAGGCGCCGCGATTAGGGCACAGCACTACAGCAACGGCAAGATCCCCCCGATGATGGAAGATACTACTCGCGCCCTGGCCTGACATCGGGGCAAGCGATTTAGGAGTGACAATCGTCCGCTTTGGGTCGCCTCTTCGGTCCTAACAGCTGAGCGTGGGATTTGGCGACCTCTTTCTTACTCATCTTCGGACGCTCACCGTCATGCCGTCCCCAAGTGGGACCAGCGTGCTTACAAGATCGGGGGCAGCAAAAGCATCGCGATTATAGGCTCGAATGGCGCGCGTCTGACGCCGGCCCTCCGGGTCGCGCGCTACGCGCCCCTCATAAAGGGTATTGTCCGCCACGATAATCCCGCCTATGCGGCAGCAGGATCGCGCTTCCGACAAATAGTCTGGGTATTCGGCTTTTCGTGCATCGAGAAAAATCAGATCCACACTGTTGGCCGCCAGCAACCTCAGGTGGGAGAGACCATCGCCAACTCGAATTTGAATCCGAGTGCCGATCGGAGAAGCATCAAACGTTGCCTGTGCGTCTCGCGCATAGATCGGGTCACTTTCGATCGTCGTAACCTTGCCCTCCTTACCGACCGCATGGGCGAGCCAAAGTGTCGAATATCCATAGAATGTACCGACCTCCACAACATGTCGCGCGGCGATTGCAAGAATCAAACATTCAAGAAAACGTCCTTGCGTCCGGTCGATATGCCAGCTCTTGCCTGTGTGACTCACGCGGCGCCGTATCAGATGCATTTCAGTGTGAGGTTCTTTGATGAGCCCGTCGATGTAGTCCGCAATGTCCACCGCAAGAAATGACCGGCGCGTTTCCATTCTCTGTGCCTTCAATGATATGCGCGCGGTACAGTCTGCATCTCACGCGGTCCAAATACAGGCCATCGCGCTCCGGAATTGGCCTCCAGACTCATCATCAGTAGATCGGGTAGTGTTGACGTCCTGACATTGCCAGGGCGTTGGCAACAGTATACGGAATGGCAATCTTCAAGCATGGGCTACGAGGGGCAAGTCAATCGCGGCGGATCGCGGGTCCAGTTTGAGTTGGTGCCACGTTGTAGCTGACTCTGAAATCGTTGGGCGCTGGCTCGCTTAGATCGCCTTCCTGATTGTCGTCAAGGGCCCTTGAAATGATCCAGACGCCCTCTCTCATTCACCGCCCTTTAAATGCCCGGTTGATGACCGATTGTTCATTTGTCGCTCCTCAGCGAGCGGCAGACCATCGGGCGTGTCGGTGTAGGTGGCAACTGACACACCCCTCGCGTTCCCAAAGCCACCGGACCTTTCCTCAAGGGCCCTGCGCGCCACGTAAGGGCCCCTCTCGTTTCTCCTCTCTTGCACTTCAGCTGGAATCGCAGGACCATTGCATCGTCGGTCGTCGGTGGCGACTGGCTGCTAGCCCAAAGCAACAAGCCACCGCTAATCCAGATACTCCACGCAAGGCCCCGGTTCTCGTTCTGGGGCCTTCTCTCGTCCCACCGCAGTCCACCGCGATACCGCCACCCTCAAACGCCAGGTCGATGCGACCGTCGGCATAGGCCGCCGCGGCCTCGCCATGCCGTTCGATGACGACTTTCGCGTCTCGGTAGACGTCGGTGTCGTTGATGATGGGAGTTGCGGTCATTGCCGCTGATCCGGCCACAAATTATCACGGATTAAAAGGGCGGCGGGGGCCGTTGTCCCTCCGTGTCCTGATAGCTCGGGGCGCGCCGAATACTGCAAGGGACTAGGTCGGCAAGACGACGGGGCACGTCGGCACCCGCTTCATCCATGCCGCGGCCAGTGTTCTGGAGGACTTTGAACTGCGCGTACCGGCAACGGGTGGACGCGGAGCTAGGTTACTGACAAAGGAGATGCCAAATGCGTAACAAACTGCTGTTCGTAACCCTGGCAATTGGCTTACTCGCCCTTTCGGCCTGCGGCGTAACCCCTGGCTGTCGCGCATTGACGGGTGCTGGCATCGGTGCTGCCGGTGGCGCGGTTCTCGGTGCGATCGGTGGAAATCCGTTGCTGGGCGCCGCAGCAGGCGGCATGGCCGGGGCCGCGGTGGGTGGCTTGACGTCGCCCAATCAAGTCTACGCCGGGCGTGGGCCCTGCTACTGATCGACAAGCCTGTTCTACAATTGCTAACGCGATCTCTCAGTGGCCATCGGGGCGGCACGGCGCCGGCCGGCTCTCTCTATCCCTTCGGCCACAGAGCCCGCGAAGCCCCAATGATACCAAAGAAAAGCCCTGCCGGAGCAGGGCTGGTCGAAACAGGCCATCGGTCACTCCAGCGGCTCGGGCACTGCGGCGTCGCCGGTAAGCTCGGCGATTATGCTGCCCCCGTCTGCGTGATCGTGCCCGTTGCTGGCCGGCGACGTTTCACTTCGTAGAGGCGGGTGGGGTCGTTCCCGAATAGATATGGATATTGTCGATGTTCAGAAAGCTGTCGGTGTGCGCCGCGACAAACGAGCCAGCACCGCCGAAGAACGACGCGAAGGCGAGAAGCCAGGAGTCAGAAGCGGAGTCCGGCAAAAGCGGGCCGAAGTGGAAAATAAGAACCTTGGACGGATCGCTGTCGCGCTTCACATAGACATTCGTGTAGCCGCTGGGGCCACCGGCTCGCTGATAATGCAAGTGATACCAGACACCCGTTCGAAGCGTCCAAGACGGGCCGCCGTGGCCCCAATTGTACCCGACGGGACGCCCGCCAACGGTCTGATAGTTTTCCTCATACGCAAGAAACCGAGAAGGGCCAGGCGCTACGGCATTCCAGTTGATGCTCGTTCGGACGCCGCTGAGCCCGATTCGAGGGGCGATCTTCCCCATCCGGGCACCTTTCAATGCCGCGTTGTTGATATCGAATCCCGGCTTGAACAGTATATCTTCCTCGACGTTGATCACGTCGGTCGCCGGGAAGGTCATGTAGAACTCGAGGTTGCCGTAACCTGAGATCCCGGGGTTGGCCCCGACCTCACCCGCGGGGTAGTGCCATTGGAGACAGTTTCCGCCGGTTTTCCCTTCGGCCACGACAGTGATGCCGAGAATCACACTGTTTGATTGCCCCGTAATATATGAGGCATCGAAGACCGTCTTCTGCGGCGCCAGGGTGAATTTAGTTCCCGCAGCAATGCGATTGAAATCGGCAGTGAAGTCGAAGGTCGCTCCGCTCGCCAAGGCTGTCCCGGCGAGAGCCAGCCATGCCGCTATGGTGAGAAGGAATTTCCGCATCATTGCCCCGCCTCTAGCGTGTCTAGTTTTCCGGGTCCGCCGCCGGGCCGCCGGGCCACATCTGCCGACTCGCGCGAATCTTCACCTCGGAGAAGTGCCGCGAACAAATCAAAGGCCTGAGCGCCCAAGGAAAAATCTCGCCCGAGCGAGGCTGAGTTTCGAGATAGAGAAGCTGGATCATTCGTGCCCAGCCCTTATGGCACGAGACGGCGCGGCAGGGCCAGCACAATTGCACCGGCACCGATTGCGCGTTTCCTTCGCTCGATCAGCTTGCGCATCTTCACAAGCCATCTTTACTTCTGCGCCTTCGTCATGGTCCTTAGGACCGCTAAAAAATCGGCGTCGCTAGGAAAACGGATTTTCTTGTAACGCGTCAGATTGACGACGTTGGAGGCGTTGCGGGCAGGTCTGCGGCGGGCGCTCGTGCCGCACTGCCTTTCTTCGCCAGCCGCACAGCATCTGAGATTGCCCAGGCAACACCAATCTCTCCCGCGCCATGCCTGTTAACGGAGAGTTTGGCTGCACGTCCTATCAGGCGGACGCCCCTCGTACGGAATTATTGCGCCCTACAGGCTTCTCGCGGCCCGCTGCCGCAGGATGAATTTCTGTACCTTGCCGGTCGCGGTCCTCGGCAGTTCGCCGAACACGATAAGCCGCGGGCGCTTGAATGCGGCCATCTGGCCCTTGCACCATTGCATCAGGGCATCGGCAGATGGCGCCTCGACACCCTCACGAAGCGCGACGAAGGCGCAAGGAGTCTCGCCCCAATGGGGATCGGGCTTGGCGACGACCGCGACCTCGCGCACGGCGGGGTGGCCGGCAAGAATTTCCTCGACCTCAAGCGATGAGATGTTTTCCCCGCCGGAAATGATGATGTCCTTGGAGCGATCCTTGACCTCCACATAGCCATCGGGGTGCGTGACGCCGAGGTCGCCGGTACGGAACCAGCCACCGCGAAACGCTTCCCGCGTCGCCGCCGGGCTCTTGAGATAGCCCTTCATCACGGTGTTGCCGCGGGTCACGATTTCGCCCATCGACACACCGTCGGCCGGCAGGCTCGCGCCGGTCGCCGGATCGACCACCCGCAACCCGGCCACCGTGACATAGCGCACGCCCTGGCGCGCCATCCGCTTCGCCTTTTCGGGCAGATCCAATGACGCCCACTCAGTCTGGAAATCGCACATCGCCGCCGGCCCATAGGTCTCGGTCAGGCCGTAGCCATGAATGACGGTGAAGCCCATCTGCTCCATGGCGCCGATGACGTTGCTGCTGGGCGCAGCGCCACCGGTCATGATCTTGACCGGCTGCTTCAGGCGACGCTGCTCGCTGCCCGGCGAGAATGCCAACATGTTGAGCACGGTGGGCGCGCCGCAGAGGTGAGTTACGCTCAATCGCTCGATCTTGGCGAATATCTCGGTCGCAAGTACGGCGCGCTGCACCACATGCGTTCCGCCAACCACCGCAATGGCCCATGTGAAGCACCAGCCGTTGCAGTGAAACATGGGCAGGGTCCAGAGATAGACACTCTCAGGTCTCAGCCCTGCCGCCAATGCCTGACCGAAAGCGCACAAGTAAGCGCCGCGATGATGGCACACGACGCCCTTGGGGCTGCCGGTCGTTCCCGAGGTGTAGTTCAGCGAAATCGCCTGCCACTCGTCGTCCGGCGTGTAGATCGGAGCCGCGGGATCACCTCCGGCAACGAAATCCTCATACTCCATCCAGTCGCCTTTCGCCGGGTGACCCGCCTGCGGGGCGCCGATCTCGACCAGGGCTGGCGGATGATCGACTTCGGCCAGGGCAGCCCGGGCAACCGGCACCAACTCGGCATCGACCAAGAATGCTTTACTCTCGGCATGTTCCAGGATGAAGCCCACGGTCTTCGCGTCGAGACGGTAGTTGATCGCATTGAGGACGCCGCCCGCCATACTCGCGGCATAGTGCATTTCAAGCGCCGCCACGCCATTGGGCGAGAATACCGAAATCGTGTCGTCCTTGCCCACGCCGGCCTTGCGCAGCGCATCGGCGCCCCGGCGGCAACGCCGCCACATATCGGCATAGGTGATGATGCGCTCGCCATCAATGATCGCAGGTTTGGCCGGATAGACGAGCGCCGAGCGCTCCAAAAACGCGATGGGGGAAAGAGGTTGGTAATTCGCCTCGTCCTTGCCGAGGGCGGCCTCGTATTTGCTCGCCAGCATCTCTGCTCCCTCCCTGCCTCTGCCCCCTCGCGCGCCCGGCGTTTGCCGCCAGTATCGTATTGGCATTTTCCTGTCGGCCTTCTGCTGAACAGACATTCACCAGATGACAGGCGTCTTTGGGGCAATGATGCCGTCGTGTCCAGACTTCGGCAAGCCGGCTGGTGGACCGTCGAGGGCCGCTCGGTATATCGTCAGGAAAGGTCCGGTCATGGCGCTAGGCGGAAGTAATCGCACACTTGCGGTTACGGCCCTGCGAACTTATTGCGGACTCGCCGGCCACCATTGACTAAAACAGTTTTAATTGCCACGGGCCTCCGGTCATTGTTTCCCACTCTCGGCTGATCCGCATTAAGCTACGGCCCTCGGGCGACCGCCAGCGCGATGCAAGGAGTGTGACGATGCCCGGCTCTCTGAAGGAACTGTTGGCCGCCGCCCATGCGGTAGTGCCGGCAATCACGCCGCCGGAAGCAGCGGCGTTAATGGCCGCAAGCAATGTGCTCGTGGTCGACGTGCGCGATGCACCTGAGGTTCAGGCGAGCGGCAAGATCAAGGGAGCGGTTCACGTCTCTCGCGGCATGCTGGAGCTGAGAGCCGATCCGGATTTGCCCTCCCACGATCCGGCGTTCCAGAAGAGCAAGACGGTACTGGTCTATTGCGGCTCCGGCGTTCGTGCCGCTCTCGCCGGCAAGACCCTCAAGGATTTCGGCTATACTGATGTGCGGAACCTCGGCGGCTTCCAAGACTGGGTCGCGGGCGGCGGCGCCGTGGAGAAGGTCTGAAATTGGTATCGCCTTGTAGTCGCCCGGCCACGCATTGACGACCGGCAGCCCGCTCTAGTGGGCGACACACTGCAAATCCAGCCGACGAAACCGCCAGTCGGAGTTGCTATTGAGCGATGCGGGCCCCATTGGTTGAAGTACGTGACGTACTCGGCGACGCAGGTGGGGTCGCATCACGCAGGTAGTTGTGCAACGCGGCTAAGCCCGTCCATGATGGCTGGAGGGCGGCAGGGCCGGGCCTGGCGCGGCGGCCGAGATCCGACCGAGCTTTGCGCTTGATTGCCGTCGGGCCGGCACCGGCATTGAGCTTTCCGCGCCGAATGCCCATGTCCTATATTTAAGCGATTGGAGTATTCGGAGGTCAGCCTTGAGGGGAGCTGCGATGCGAAGCCCAAGGAGCGCGATTTTCGGCCTGTCGATTGTGGCGTTGCTTTCGGGTTGCGTCAGCTTGCCTGCCGGGCCGACCGTGGCGGTCATGCCCGCCCCCAACAAGCCCTTTGAGGTGTTCCAGCAGGACCAGGGCGTATGCAAGCAATATGCCTACCAAGAGGTCGCCAGCGGCGCTGATCAGGTCAACGACCGGGCGGTCGGTACCGCCTTCCTGACAACCATTCTGGGTGCCGCGCTTGGGGCCGCGGTCGGCGGGGGCAGCGGTGCCGCCATCGGGGCGGCGTCAGGAGGTGTTGTCGGCACGGCCACTGGTGCCGTTGACGCCGGCTATGGCCAAAATGGACTGCAGTGGCACTACGACACTGCATATTCGCAGTGCATGTACGCGAAGGGCAATCAGGTGCCAGGATACTACTACGCGCCTAATGCTCCGCCCCCACCGCCGCCGTCCCGTGGTTGATCGGCGGGATGGAATACGCGAGTCCCTCGCTGGAGCACAATATTGGTCGCTGACCTGGCCGTCAGGATTTAGCCACCTGGCGGACACCATGGCGCCGCCGGAGTCCATTCGCGTTAACAACCGTTTTCGGAACTGGTGACGATGCGCTAAGGCGGTTGCATGCCATGTTGTCGCGCCGCGACTATCACCCTGTTGGCGCTCGCTGCGGCTATCGGCGCTGCCAATCTCGCATCAGCCGCCCAGCTAGCGCTTATTGGCAGCATCCCGGTTGCCCAGTAGTGGGGCAAATCACCGATCTGGAATTTGACTATGCCAACCGGCGCCTGTTCGTGCTTGAACGCGACTCCGGCGCAATCGCCGTCATCGACCTGCCAACTGAAACTGTCACTCAAACGTTGTCGTAGGTCAGGTTGCTGATCGAGGGGGGTGGCGGTAGTGCGGGTGAATTTTGCCAGTTAGGCACTGTGGTCGCTGGCGGCCGGAATTAAGTATTGTGTCCTCGGAACTGCCGGCAAGCCTGCCGCCGCAACTCTGGCTAATCAGGCCGGCAAAAGGTAGATCGGCGGTGGGCGCAAATTAATTAATATGCCCCCGAAGCTCGAAACAGCCCAGCACCTGATACGTCGAGCGTTACAAGAACCGGCTAATCATGATTGAACCTATGCACCTTGTTCATGACTCCCCCATTGAGTACCATAATTTTTTCCAAAATCGTGCCGGGGCCATGCACAATCTGTTGCAATTTCGCATTGAGACGGTGATCCACGGCGTAGGCGGTCAAATTGTTTTCAATAATGAAATGGTTCGTTCGGTCGATGACGTCTGCATAGCCGTCTATCGACTTTGCCACTCTCACTTTACCATGTGGGCCGCAAAAATATATGAGATCGGGTATTCCTTTTTCTCTGTTTTGTTTTCTTATACCCAAGACACTAGTTATTTCCGTCCACTTTATAGATTTGATCTCCCGTTCCCCCAGAAAGGCGACAACTTCCGTAGATGTGATGGAAATAGGTCTTAGTAATAGCCAGTCAAATAGATACATAATCGCGGCCAGAAAGAAGAAATAGCTAAGTACGATACTAAACCACCAAGGAGAGAATTGCGCATTACCTGAGGCTTGAAGATATAGAGTCCATACGGCAAAACCGGCGAAACCAAGCGTATACACCCATAGACCAATTGTCGTGCTTACGGGATATGTGTATCTCATTGTGAAATTATACTGGATCTGCCGGTCTTCGCCCACGCCCGTGGGGGTACACTCCGAACTAGTGTCAAATTCCTAGTAGGCGCTGTTTACAAAGTGATTGACGCGTGAATCGAACCTTGATTCAAGGATTCCTCCTGAAGGGAGGGGTTCGTGAGCCGAGGCGATCTGATCGAAGCGGAGTGGCGGTTGCTGAAGAAGCTCTTGCCGGCCGAGCGTGGGCGCAAGAGCCGCCCGTCGGGCGACAACCGGCCCATTGTGAACGGCATTCTCTGGCGGATGCGCACCGGAGCGCCGTGGCGCGACCTGCCGGAGAAATATGGCAAGTGGATGACGGTGTACCAACGCTTCCGGCGCTGGAGTGAGGCTGGCATCTGGGAGGCCGCGGCGACGGGTCTGGCCCAAGCGATGGCAGACAATCGTCATCACAGCATCGATTCCACGACGGTCCGGGGCCACGTCTCGGCCGCCGGCGCAAAAGGGGGACTCGCGAACAGGCTTTTGGCCGCTCGCGGGGCGGGTTCACCTGTAAAGTTCATTGTCTCAGTGATGCCGCCGGCCTGCCACTCGGCTTCCACCTCACAGGCGGTGAGGCGGCCGACTGCACGCAGTTCGAAGCGGTCACCGCGCTCGCCGAAGCGCCGCCCGGTTACCTGATCGCCGACAAGGGCTACGACAGCGATGCCATCCGCGGCCGTCTCCACGAGGCGGGTGTTCGGCCCGTGATCCCGCCGCGCTCGAACCGCAAGGCACCGGTGCGTTGGAACAAGCGCCTCTACCGGCAGCGCAACCGCATCGAACGCCTGATCGGTCACCTGAAGATCAACCGAGCCATTGCCACCCGCTACGACAAGCTCGCCAGCTCGTTCCTCGATATGCTTCACTTGGCCGCGCTCCGGCGCCTCTTGCCTCATACAACTTTGCAAACAGCACCTAGCACAGTTTCTCAGCGGAGGCGTCAGGGTGCTGTTTTTTGCGTCGGTGATATCCGCCGGGTACTGGCTCGTTCTCCTGGCGCCTCGTCAGCAGTCAACGAAATCTTAAGCTCAATTCATAGAATCGTCCGATATATGACAATCAATTGCCTCACTTGGCACAGCACTATGGGCGAAGCGCCCTAGGGCAAGATGGCCACATTGAAAAATGACTGGCGAGAGCCAAGACTAAACGGTCTGTTGGACGATCCCCTTCTGGATGTGCTCCTCGATTAAGGGCGTACTAGCCTCAGGTTCGATGACCAGGAAGCTGTGGGTTCGGCACCAAATAGGTGGTGGCAAACTCGGAGGAGAATAGGCTCGGAGGAGAATAGGACTGACCTGAGGCATTCATAGCACTGCCTTCTTTCGCCCGGCAGAATCAGGCGACGATCGATGCCTCCCCAATTCATCAAGGAGCGCTCAAATGGTATATGTCAGGTCTTCAAAGGGACATTCATTTGGCCGTTCTCGGCCAGGCGAGGGTGGAACCTTCCCGCTCCATCAGGCGCCTGAGCGAAACACGTCCTTTCGACCGCTTCCGCCGCCAACCGGCAATGCGCCATACCGCCTAGATCTGAAGTCAATTATCAGTGATTCCGACTATGCCGCAATTCTTGCCAACAAAAAAATTACGTTCCATATCAACGGGGATATGGGCGGAATCAAGTATGGCGTGCCCCAGGAGTTGGTCGCGAGTGGTATGGAGGCGGATTTCAATCCGCAAAAGCCGGCCAGCGAGAATCCAGCATTCCTATACATCACCGGCGATTGCGTCTATTTCAATGGCGAAATCACACAATACTATTCCCAATTCTACCAACCTTACGAACATTACCCTCGGCCCATATTCGCGGTGCCGGGAAATCACGACGGCGAAAATCTTTCAACCGGCAACAGTTTGGACGGATTTGTCCGAAATTTTTGCGCGCCCACAGCAATAAAACTACCGGAATCCGGTGAATCAAGCCGCACGGCTATGACACAACCCAACGTATATTGGACACTTCTGACGCCGTTCGTGAACATAGTCGGGCTATATAGCAATGTGCCTGAGGGCGGCGAGATCCAGTCGCCGCAAACCGATTGGCTTGTCAGCGAACTAAAAACGCTAACGACTCGCGTTCCACTATTCGTGGCTCTGCACCATCCTATCTATTCGGCTGACACTTTTCATTCCGGCAGCACTTATATGAAAAAGGCGCTGGAGGCGGCGTCAGCCCAAGCGAATGGGCGCCACCCAGAAATGGTGCTTGCCGGTCACGTTCATGACTATCAACGTCTTACCAAAAATAGGACGGATGGGACCGAGGTTCCCTACCTCGTTGCCGGAAACGGTGGTTATCACAATCTTCACAGCATCATGAAGGTCAATGGTCAGAAGATGGTTACGCCCGTCGTCTTTAACGACAAGGAAGGCGACCCCGTGACGCTTGAGAAATATTCGGACGACCACTGGGGCTTTGTCCGGCTCGAGGTCACTAGAGCGTTCTGCATTTAGGTTGACGCGTATCCTGCGTTCTCGAAGTAGTTAGCGCATTCTCGGGGTTTGTAGCTTTCGAGGAGCTGACCGATCGCGGCATAGACGGCCTCGACGGTTCGGGCTGCGGCCTTGCGCAGGAGCGTCTTGAGCTTGGCGAAGACC
>WNFT01002449.1_pt1 | contig 15937 bp, 17 predicted proteins | sample 5400191 | NCBI WGS metagenome assembly WNFT01 (sample SAMN13153359, study PRJNA577476) | soil metagenome | isolation source: 80 cm saprolite under Madrone tree | place: USA:California | collected 2016-06-14 | reverse complement strand
GGTCAAGGATTTGCCAAATAGAGGTCCAGGCGAACGGAGCACTTCATGGCGGATGGCGAAACTGCGGTTAAAGAAGCGGGGCGCGACTTTATCCGCGACATCATCCAGGCCGATCTCGACGCCAAGCGCCACGCGTCGGTGATCACCCGCTTTCCGCCGGAACCGAACGGCTACCTTCACATCGGCCATGCCAAGTCGATCTGCTTGAATTTCGGCATCGCCGAGGAGTTCGGCGGCCGCTGCAATTTGCGCTTCGACGACACCAACCCGACCAAGGAAGAGCAGGAATATATCGACGCCATCAAGCGCGACGTGCGCTGGCTCGGCTTCGACTGGGGCGAGCATTTGCACCATGCGTCGGACTATTTCGAGCAGCTCTACGAATGGGCCGAACACCTGATCCGCAGCGGTACGGCCTATGTCGACGATCAGTCGCAGGAGGAGATCCGGCTCAGGCGCGGCACGCTGACCGAGCCGGGCCAGAACAGTCCCTATCGCGAGCGCGGCGTCGAGGAAAATCTCGATCTCTTCCGCCGCATGAGGAAAGGCGAATTTCCCAATGGCGCGCGCGTGCTCAGGGCCAAGATCGACATGGCGTCGGGCAACATCAATTTGCGCGATCCCGTGCTCTACCGGATCCTGCATGCCACGCACCCGCGCACCGGCGACGCCTGGCGCATCTATCCGAGCTATGATTTCGCCCACGGGCAGTCCGACGCGATCGAGCACATCACGCACTCGATCTGCACGCTCGAATTCGAGGATCACCGCCCGCTTTACGACTGGTTTCTCGCCAACCTTCCGGTGCCCTCGCATCCGCATCAATATGAGTTCGCGCGGCTCAACCTTTCCTACACCATGTTGTCCAAGCGCGTGCTCACCGAGCTGGTGCGCCAGGGTCATGTCACCGGCTGGGACGATCCGCGCATGCCGACGCTCGCGGGCCTCAGGCGCCGCGGCGTGCCGCCCGAAGCGATCCGCGACTTCATCCGCCGCGTCGGCGTCGCCAAGGCGAACAGCGTCGTCGACGTCGCGATGTTCGATCACGCGGTGCGCGAATATTTGAACAAACGCGCGCCGCGCCGCATGGCCGTGCTGCGGCCGCTAAAGGTGGTGATCGAGAATTATCCGGAGAACTCGCTTGAGGAATTGGAAGCGATCAACAATCCGGAAGATCCTTCGGCCGGCACGCGCCGCGTGCCTTTCGGCCGCGAGCTCTATATCGAGCGCGACGATTTCATGGAGAACCCGCCGAAGAAATTCTTCCGCCTCTCGCCGGGCAAGGAAGTCCGCCTGCGCTACGCCTACTTCATCACCTGCCGCGAAGCGGTGAAGAACGCGGCCGGCGAAATCGTCGAGCTGCGCTGCACCTATGATCCGGCCACGCGCGGCGGCAATGCGCCCGACGGCCGCAAGGTGCAGGCGACGCTCCATTGGGTCGCCACGGCGAAGGCCGTGCCGGCGGAGGTCAAGATTTACAATTCGCTGTTCACGCGCCCCGATCCCGGCGCCGGCGGCGATTTCGCCAAGGACATCAACCCCAATTCGCTCGAAGTGCTCATCGACGCGAAGCTGGAGCCTTCGCTCGCCGCCGCCACGGAAGGCGAAGCGATTCAATTCGAGCGGCTGGGCTATTTCTGTCTCGACTCGGATTGGAGCCGGAACCGCCCCACCTTCAACCGTACCGTCGCCCTGCGCGACACCTGGGCAAAGACTTAGCCGGGTTCGAACAGCGGAGCGGTGGTCATGTATGAGCGCGCTTTTAGGTTCGCGACATGCTGGCGCAAGGTTGGAGGATTAGGATTCAGTCCAATTGCAAGGTGTCGTTAACCGGCGCACGCCCTCTGCGGGTGTACACATGAGAATTGCTACAAGGGCAGTCGCTGGACTCGCGCTTTCGGCTCCGATGGTGGTGCTGAGTTCGGCGCTTGCCTTGGCACGGAGCGACGTCAGCGGCACCATTAAGAGCATCGATGTCTCCACCCGCCAAATCGACATCGACAATGGTCGGACCTATTACGTTCAACGCGGTATCAATCTCGCGAAGTTCAAGGCAGGGGATAAGGTGACGCTCCGCACCGAGGACGAGCACGGAAAGCCTATGGTCACGAAGCTGAAGGAGGGCGAGAACTCTATCGCTCCCGTGGCCAAGCAGCGTTCCCGCCGCGGCAGGTTTCCGTAGCAGTCGGCAGGCCAGAGCGTGCGTCAAGCGAGATAGACCAGCGCTGCGATCAGCGTACCTAAGCCGCCAACAAGCAATGCCGACATCCATGGCCAGGTCCGTCGCGTGATTATGGCGACGGTTGACAGCGCAATGGCCATCTCGATCAGCGTCGTGCCGATCGTCAAATTGTGATGACGGCGCTCATGCGTTTCGCTGGCGGCCAGATCGCGGTCGCGCTGCGTCTCCTGCTGCTTGGCCGTAGCCTCTGCTTCAGTCTCGCCCGATTCCTCGCTCTTGGCCTTCTCGCGATAGGTTGCGACTTCGGGCCCGCTGCCGCCGGAAGCAATCTGGAGCATGTATTTTTTTATGCTTCTGGCTTCATACAAATTCCATGAATCGGTTGCCCGGTCCTGATCCAGCACGGCCGAATTCGCAGCAATGATCGCTTCGCCGCTCTCCAATGTCTCTAGGCTGCCGGCGATGGCCGCAAGCACGGCCAACGAGGCGATGGTAATCGTCACCCGTGAAACGAATGGCGAGGTCGCATGCTCCCCATGCAGGGCATGTTCCAAATGTTCATGGGCTTCCGCGGGAGCATCTTGCATTGTCCACTCCAGGTTTGGGTTGCGAATCGCGGTCCGCCGAGACGCGTCCGCTCAGGGCAAGCGGAAGGCGTAAACCGGCTTCGATGGACGGGCGCTGCCGCAGCTCGACGAGCCGGCCATGAAATAGGCGGTGTTGCCGACCACGGCCGCGCCTTGGGCGTGAAGCGCGGAAGGCGCTTTGGCGAGCGCCTTCCAGCTGTCGGCCTTGGGATCATAGGCATCGAATTCGTCGAACGCGATGCGCTCCTTGGCGTCCTTGCACTCACCGCCGTAATAGAGAATGAGCCCACGATAATAGACCGCCGCGCCGCTGCTGCGCGGTGTCGGCATCGCGGCGAGCGCCAGCCATTTATCCGTGGCCGCATCATAGACGTCGTGAAGCCCGACATTGTTGACCGTGGCGATGGTCCGACCGGCGAAGACATGAATGCCGTCATTCGCAACGACCGCTGCCAGATGATCGCGCGCGATGGGCAAAGCGGCAGCCATCGTCCATTTTCCCGTCGCCGTATTATAGATTTCGTGGGTGCCGACGGTGTTTCCGTCCGCGCCGCGGCCGCCGATCGCATGAATCATGCCCTTGAACGTGACCAGGCTCACCGAGCCCAGCGGGGAGGAAAGCGGCGCCAAGCTGCGCCATGTGTCGGTGGCAATATCGTATTCAAGGAACTGATCGAGCGGATTCTTGTGCACGTTGGCGGTAAAGCCGCCGGCGACATAGATCTTGCCGTTCAGCGCCGCAATGCCGACATGGGAGGCGCCTTTCGGCATCGGAGCGAGATCGCGCCAGCGGTTGGTCTGAGGATCGAACTCCTGAAGCATCGGCGAGTCCTGCCGGCCCAAGGCCTCGCCCCCCGCCACGTAGATCTTTCCCTTGAAATCGACCGCGCCCACCTCGGTCCGATCCGTCGTGCCTTGTGCCGCGACCGACCACGTGCCGAGCGAATCGGCCGCACCTGCGGGCACCGCAGACAGAACGAGTATCGAGACGAGAGCAAGCCTTGTGACGCACTTCATAACGACCTCCAAAATTGCCGCCGGCGGGCCTAAGCCGGGCGCCGCAAATGCGCGCCTGCCGATAGATATTCGAGGGCCGCAGCCCCGAGCACCACAACGGCAACGGCGCCGAGATGCACGCCCAAATCCATGAACGTCACGTCGAAGGGATGGAAAAACTGCAGCGCTGCGGCGGCGAGTGCCGAAACGCCAAGCGCACCCACCGCCGCGACGCGAACCGGTGCCAGCGGCGCCGCGCGGCGCAGCAGAACCAGCAGGCTGAGCGCCAGGGGGAGGCTGAACGACAAAATGAAGATGAAGCAGTTGGCGCTCTCGCCGAGCTCCCAACCGCCGGGGCCGATCACTATCCAATGCTCGAAGCAGCTGTAGCCGCTCGTCCCGATCCACAGCGCCAAGGGCGGAAGCGGAAGCAGCGCCCAGGCCGCCGAGCGGTCGGGCACGCTTAGCTGAAACGCGGCGAAAATTGCCGCGATTCCGGTCAGCAGCGTTGCCGGCCACTCGAGCCACAGCATCGAAGCCGTAAGTCGGCTCAGGAAAGCGTCGAGATCGGCAAACATCGCTATGGAGGCGACTCCCAGCGCCATGACGGCCAGCAGCCAGAAACTCGCGCGCACCACGGGCGGGCGAAGTCTGCGGACCGGGCCGCTTTCCGCCACCAGGCGCTCGATCAGTTTTCCGGTGCTCTCAGCCACCCGTTGGATCTCCCTTCAACCGCACGCGCAGCGACTTGATCGCCCGGTGCATGTTCACCTTGAGCGCGGCGACCGAACGCCCGCTCGCTGCCGAAGCCTCGAGCAGAGACATTTCCTTGAGCTTCAGCAATTCCACCGCCTCCCTTTGCTGATGCGGCAAATCCATAATCGCTTCGCTCAGCCCTTCGGTTTCAGCGTAAGCCTCCATCGTCCTGTTCGCTCCAGGGTCAGGAAAAGTTTCATAGGCCGTGTCGTCGGAAACTTCGAGCGCGCTCCGCCGCGTCCGGCGCCGCAGCAGGTCGATCGAGCGGCGCCGCGCGATCATCGACAGCCACGGCTTGAACGGACGGGACGGATCGTAGGTGTGCCGGACGCGGTGTACCGTCAGCAGCACGTCCTGCACGACGTCTTCCACGCGGTCTCGTGAGCCATGCTGCTGGCCAGCCACGCCAGCGATGAACGGCACGATTTCGCGCAGGATGCGCTCATAGGCGGCACGGTTGCCGTCCTGGGCTTCCTCCATCAAGCGCGACCAGCGTTCTTCGTTGCCGGGCTCTGCCGTCAAAACCGCTACTCTTCACATTGCCCTGTAACTTTAGCCCTTTTGCCGCGAATTGGGAGATGCGGCGGCCGGGATAATCCGGTCAGTCCGTTCCCGTGTACTGCAACCTTTGGAGAACCCCCATGAACATGCTGACAAAAACCGGCGTGATCGCCGCTTCGGCCGCCGCGGCGGTGGCCATATTGCCGATCCTGGCCAAGGCCGCGCCGACGCCTGCACCTCAACCGACCTATCAATTCGAACGCTGCTTCGGCGTCAACGCGTCGGGCAAGAATGATTGCGGCGCTCGCGGCGTGCACGCCTGCGCCGGCGAGTCGAAAGTCTCCAACGATCCGCAATCCTGGATTTACGTGCCGGTCGGTACCTGCGCGAAGATTCAGGGCGGCAGCACGATGCCGAAGGCCTAAGCGCAGCCGTAATTCGGGGCGGGTCGTGAACCAGCTTGCGGACATCTCAGCACAAATTCCGGCGGCCATCGGAGTCGGCCTCCGTGCGCCCCATGTCCGCGACGTGGAATCGACCCGCCCCGCCATCGGCTGGCTCGAAGTTCACGCCGAGAATTATCTCGGAGGCGGTCCGCCGCTCGCTCGGCTCCAATCCCTGCGCCGGGACTATCCCTTGAGCCTGCACGGGGTGGGGCTGTCGCTCGGCACGGCAACCGGCCTCGATCCCGAACATCTCAAACGGTTCAAGGACCTGATCGATCGCACCGAACCTTTCCTCGTCTCCGACCATCTTTCTTGGAGCGTGGCGGATGGCGTCTATCTCAACGATCTCTTGCCGTTGCCCTACACCGAAGAGACTCTGGACCTCGTGGCGAAGAACGTCGCGGTCGCGCAGCACGCCTTCGGGCGGCGCATTCTGGTGGAAAATCCGTCGCGCTATCTGCAGTTCAGGCACTCGACGATCTGCGAGCCGCAGTTTCTGGCCGAGCTTGCCCGCCGCACCGGCTGCGGCATCCTGCTCGACGTCAACAACATCTTCGTCAGCTGCAGCAATTTCGATCTCGATGCGGACGTCTATCTCGAAGCGCTGTCGCAATCTCCGATCGAGGAAATTCACTTGGCCGGCCACTCGCGCGTCTCGCGCGGGGGCGCGGAAATTCTGATCGACGACCACGCCTCGACGGTCTCCGAGCCGGTATGGCGGCTTTATGCAAAGGCGCTAGACCGCTTCGGGCTGGTGCCGAGTCTCGTCGAATGGGACAAGGACTTGCCGCCATTCGATACGCTCATCGGCGAAGCGCGCGCGGCCGAACGTATCGCGGAAACTTGGATGAGCGAACATGCTTGCGTTGCGTGATCTGCAAACCGCTTTCCGTCGCGCGCTTCTCGAGGAGGATGTGCGCGCGTCCAATGCCCTGGACATCGCTGATGGCGATCTCGCCGCGGGCGAACGTCTCGCAGTCTACCGCAACAACGTCTTCGCCTCATTGACGGACGCGCTCAAGGAAACATTTCCCGTCGTCTGCCGCCTGGTCGATGAGCGCTTTTTTTCCTATGCGGCGCACGAATTCATCGCCTCCCACCCCCCGCAGCGTCCCGCACTCATGGAATATGGTAGCGCGTTCCCCGATTTCCTCAGCCTATTCCCTCCCTGCCGCGAGCTTGTCTATCTCGCCGACGTGGCTCGTTTCGAATGGCTGATGAACGTCGCCGCCCACGCGCCCGATGCCGATTCCGCCTCGCCAGAATCCCTTGCCGCAATCGCTCCGGACGACGCGGCGCGCCTCAGCTTCAGGCTTCATCCCTCGTACTTTTATCTCGCCTCGCCCTGGCCCATCGAGCGCATCTGGCGCGCCAATCGTGCCGATGCGTGCGGCGAGGCAGTCATCGATCTCGCTTCGGGCGGCGCGCGCCTGGAAGTGAGCCGGCAGGGTGGGGACGTAGTCTTCCGCGCGCTGGACGAGGCGGATTTCGCGTTCCGGCAAGCACTCGCAGCGGGCTCTCCCCTTGGTGAAGCGCTCGGACGCGCGCTTGCGATCGATTCGAATTTTTCCGCCGCTGACGTGCTTACGGCTCTCTTTGCCGAAGGTGCCGTCACCGCCGTAACTCTTTCTTCCTCCGGCACGGAGCCCACGCCATGATGAACCTCGTTGCGAAGACCATCGCCCTGCTCGAACGCTTTCCGCTTTCGATCCTGCAATTCCTCTTCCGCTTCACCATCGCGGCCGTGTTCTGGAATTCGGGACAGACCAAGCTCGCAAGCTGGCTCACCACGGTGGCGCTTTTCCGCGACGAGTATCAGGTGCCGATTCTGCCGCCGGAGTTCGCCGCGACACTGGCGGCGACCGTCGAGCTGACATGCCCCGTGCTTCTCGTCCTCGGCATCGCTACGCGCCTTGCGACGCTGCCTATGCTCGGCATGACCTTCGTCATCGAGGTTTTTGTCTACCCCGAGAGCTGGCTTGAGCACCTGACCTGGGCGACGACGCTGCTGTTCATCCTGACGCGGGGACCGGGCGCCATCTCGCTCGATCACCTGATTGCGAAGACGCTGTTGCGTAATTGGCACCCGCAGCGTTCCCATTAGCTCGCTCGCGTACGGCACTGTGCTTTCGGCGTTGGCCGTTGCCGTCATGCTCGGGCATGGAAGTGCGCGTGCAGCCGAAACCTTGATAGCCGCCTTCGAAGCGGGCACGCCGCTTATCGATCTTCGCTTGCGCTTCGAGGACGTGGATCAGGCCAACAAGCCGAAGGAAGCATCCGCGACGACGATCCGTGCCCGCCTCGGCTATCAGACCGGAGAATGGTACGGCTTTTCCGCACTCGCCGAATTCGATGTCGTGCAGCATCTCGGCGCCAAGCATTTCAACGATTCGATCAACGGCCTTCCCGACTATCCTACGATCGCCGACCCCGACATGGTTGCGCTCAACCGGCTCCAGCTCGCTTACGGTGTTCGGCTGGCGAATACCGGCACCGCCGCACGGGACCTTAAGTTCATTGTAGGCCGCCAACGGATCTTCTTCGGCGACGGGCGGTTTATCGGCAATGCCGAGTGGCGCCAGCACGAGCAAACCTTCGACGCGCTGTCGCTCGTCGACACCTCGATACCGGCAACGACGCTCTCCTACAGCTACGTGACGCGGGTCAATCGCGTCTTCGGCCCGAACAGCCCCGCAGGCACGTTTGACAGCCACAGCCATTTGCTCAACGCGGTTTACGGCGGGCTGCTGCCTCGATTGAAGCTTGAAGCCTATGCCTATCTTCTGGATCTGCGTCAGGCGACGACGCTTTCAACGGCGACCGTCGGCTTGCGGGCTGAAGGAAACTTCGATCTTGGCTCCGGCTTCACCGCCAAGCTGAACGGCGCCTATGCGCATCAGACCGATTACGCGAAAAACCCATTGGACATTTCGCTCTCCGATTATCTCGGCGAGGCGGGCATCGCCTATGCGGGCTTTACCGGCCTCGTCGGTTATGAGGTGCTTGAGGGAAACGGCACGATCGGCCTTCAGACTCCGCTCGCCAATCTGCACCCGTTTCAGGGCTGGGCCGAGACGTTCCTGACCAAGCCGCCAAACGGCCTTGAAGATTTTTACCTCCGCGGCGGCTATGACTTCGCGGCGTCGCCGCTCTTTGCCAAAGTGAGTGCATTGCTCATCTACCACGACTTTTCCGCCCAACGCCTCGCTGCCGATTACGGAAACGAGTGGGATGCCCAGTTGGAAGGACAAATTGACAGCCATCTCGCCGTCGACTTCTCTTACGCCGATTACCATGGCGCGGGCACCTTTCCCGACAAGCGGGTATTCTGGGCCTATGCGACGTATCGTTACTGAAGCGGCTTCATTTTTCCGTCACAGCGGCGGCGCGCCGTGCCTGCTCGATGAGCGCCCGCGGAAAGTCGCCCGTCCTCGCAACCGCCGCCTGCAGCTCTTCGCCCGGGAGCGGATTGATTTCCAGCCCCGCGCGCTTCACATCGGCAAGGAAGCTCGCGTCCTGCGTCATCGCCATGAAGGCGCGGCGCAACTCGGCCACGTGATCCGCTGGTGTTCCCGGCGGCGCCAGCACCGAACGCCCGATCAGCGAGGGCGACGAGAACAACTCGAGCAGCTTCCGTTCCTCATCGTTGCGCGCGAGATCGATCATGCGGGGGACGCGGCCAAGGTCCGCCTCTTTTTCGAGCCCGGTCTGGAGCAGAAGATTGATCTTCTGGTCTCGAATCAGGGGCTGCCCCATGATTCTCAAGATGGACCATTCCATGCTCAAAGCATCCACCTCGCCGCGCTGCAGCGCCAGCATGCTGTCGTTGGTTCCCTGATAGCCCTGGATGAGCGTGAATTTCATACCCAAGCGATTTTTCAAAACCGTCCAATTCAATTTGGACGCCACGCCTGAGGTGGATACGACCAGCTCCTTGTTGAAAACATCTTCGATCTTTTGCGCGGAAGCGCCGCGACGCGCGAACAGCACGGCGCTGTTCCTAAGAATACGTCCGATCCAGTTAAATTTGATCGCGTCTATCTTGAGCTCCGGCGTGCCGAGAATCTGATTGAGATAGATCGCCTGATCCAACATGCCGATCGTGGTGCCGTCCTTGCGCGCGGTGTTGTAAAGATAATTGGCGGCACGGATGCTGCCCGCGCCGGGCATGTTCTGCGGTATGACCCGCGGTTGGCCCTCCAAATGTTGCCCGATATGGCTCGCGATCAAACGGCTATAGGTGTCGTAGCCGCCGCCGACAGCCGAACCGATGACGAAGGTGATGGTCTTGCCCTTGTAATAGCCGTCGGGCGCGGCAATGGAGTCGAGCGGCAACAGCGCGAGGCACGCCGTGAGCCAAAGGCAGCGCAGCAAACTTCGCGCCAAAGACGTCACGTGCGGGCTCCTGCTCACAGCCCCGCATACCATTGATAACCGCGGTCTTCCCAGAAGCCGCCTTTGCCGCGACCGATCGTGTCGATCTTATCGACGGCTTCGATGCGGGTGACGTATTTGGCGTTCTTGTATCCGATCTGGCGCTCGACCCGCAGGCGCAGCGGTGCGCCGTGCTGGACGGGCAACGCTTTGCCGTTCATGCCGTACGCGAGGATGGTCTGCGGGTGAAAGGCGTCGAAGAGGTCGATGCTCTCGTAATAGAACGCGCCCTCCTCCATCTCGTCGAGACAGTGGAAGACGATATAGCGTGCTTGCGGCGCCAGCTCGGCCATCTGCAGGAGATGGGCGAGCGGAACGCCCGTCCACTGGCCGATGGCGCTCCAGCCCTCGTCGCAGCTGTGCTGGGTGATCTGCGTGCGCGCCGGCAGTCGCTTGATCTCGTCGAGCGAGAGCGCCAGCTGGTTACGCACCAAGCCGTCGACCTTGAGGCGCCAATTGGCGAAGTCCGAAACCAGCAAGTCGAAATATTCGAAGCCTTCCGGCATTTCCGTGCCGTTGGGCGGGAAATCGGGCGAGAGATCGGCGAGCGTGTATTCGCGCACCAGCGGCTGCGCGGCGAGCAGCAGGCGCTGCGCGCGATACGAAAGCAACTGGCCGAAATCCAGCAGCGGCCGCATTGACGGCCCCTCGTACAGCCGATCGCAACCGGCCAGCAGCAGCGTGCTGCCGACGGTTGCCGCGCCGGCGGTGAGCAGCGTTCGGCGTGTGATGATGTCGCTCATACTGTGCGCTCCGGCCTGATCACATAGCGTCCGGTGATCATCGAACGCATGAGGTTGAAGGCGCCGGACAGCACGACCTCGACGACGTGGACCAGCACGAAGAGCAACAAGAGATTGGCGGCGAGGAAGTGGATCGTGCGCGCCGATTGGCGCCCGCCGAAGAGGTCGAACAGGAACGGCAGCGCTGACGTGACCGCCGGCGACATCGTCAGCCCACTGAGCACCATTGCCGGCAACAGCACGAAAATCAGCGCGAGGTAGGTGAACTTTTGCAGGACGTTGTAGCGCTTGGCCGCTTCGCCGCGCGGACGGCGCAGCCTGAGATGATCCCAGATGTCGCTCAGGATGTAGCGCGGGCGAAGCTGGTCGGCCCCCGGCGCGAGATCGCGGCGGAAATGACCGCTGAAGAGACCGAACAAGAGATAGATCGCGCCGTTGATGACGAACAGCCACGCCGCGAGGAAATGCCAGTCGCGCGCGAGCGCAAGGCCCAACCCTCCTGTCGCCCATTGCGGGAAGGCGCCGGGCCGCGGCCGTCCATTCGAATCGTAAGTGACGCCCAGAATACCGGTGGTGTCGAAGCTGTAGTCGCCGATGCGCGTCACCCCGACCGGCCGCGCGGTTTCGGGATCGGACATGCCGGAGATCGAGATGAAGGACGGCGCGCCCCGATAGCCGTAATTCCCCCAATAAAGCGCAGGATGAACGTTGAAAAGCGCGAGCCCGCTCATCAGGAGCAGCGTGAGACATAGGAGATTGATCCAATGCGTCAGGCGCACCGCAACCGTGTGCCGGTAGATGATTTCGCGCTGCGCAGGCGCGGCTTGCACTCCGGCGGCGATATTTTGCTCGCTTATAGCCATAGGCGTTTTCCCAACGCGCGCGGCGCGGCGAAAGGCTAGCACCGGGAGCCCAAAAAGGAAAACGCGGGCAACAACTATGAGGGCAGCGCGCTGGTAAAGAGGTCGGTGTCGAGCTCGCGACCGAGCCCCATCTCGCGCGCTTTCTGATAGATCACGTGGCCTGTTGCGGCGAATTGGTATCCGAGCCCGGAATAGTTGAGGAACAGCGTGATATCGCGCTCGGAGCGGCGGCCAGGCGCCCGGTCCAGCAGAAGATCGGACAGTTCGGGACGCGGCGTTTGAGCGATCTTGTCGGAGAGAGCGGCCTTTCGCTGCTCGGTGTCCCGTGCCAGATCGGCGCCTGCGGTGCGCACGATTTTGCCATCCGCCTCGCGCACATGGATGAACACCGAGTCGGCCGCCGCGATTACGTTCGCGTCGAGCTCCAGCCGCGACAAACTGCTCACATGCATGCCGGGCTCCAGCCACTCCGCGGCGAACACCGGCGCCATGCTGTTGGTCGCGCAGAGCACGATATCGACTCCCGCGACGGCTTCCCGCGCCGTCGCAACCGCGACGATCTCGTTGCCGAGCTTCGCCTGCATCTCGCGCGCGAATCCCTCGCGCCGTTCGCGATCGGGACTGTAGCAGCGAATGCGCTTCACGCTGCGCACCGCGGCGATCGCCATCGCCTGAGCGCCCGCTTGCCAACCGGCGCCGAGCAGCGCCACCTCGCGCGCGTCGGGCCGAGCGAGATATTTAGCCGCGAGGCCGCTGACAGCGCCGACGCGCATGCGCTGCACGACGCCATCGGGATAGATCGCGAGGGGCTCGCCCGTATGCGTGCTGAACAACAAGACGAGACCGACATAGCGGCCGTTCGGCGCCGCCGGCACTTTGACGCGTCGCGGGCCTAAGGGCGAAACCGGCCAGGTGAGGATATCGGAATCGATGCGCACGGCGCCGATGCCGAATCGCGGAATCACTCCGCTCATCGTCAAGAGCGAGTAGAGCGCATCGTCGCGAACGGTCGGCGTCAAGATTTCCGACCGCAGTCCGTTCGCGCCCTGTCCCACGCCGAGATCGCGATAGGCGATTTCCATCGCCTCAAGGCAATCGGGCATTTGCAGTGCCGCCTCGACATCCTCATTCGACAAGAGAAGCGTCATGCGCGCCGACTCCGTGCAAAATCCGTCTTCGTCGAAACCTGCCACAAGCGGCGCAGCGCCGCGACATCGGCCACCGTGTCGAGAGTCCCGATCGCGCGCACGATCGCTTTCGCGCGGCGCGTGCCGAGAACAGGCCCAATCAAGTCGAGCGCCTTCGCCTCGACTTCGTCTTGCGTCATCGGATTATCGGCCGTACCCCGCACCGCGACCGTCCGCTGAGACAAATGTCGGCCGTCGCGCGTCTTCACGGTCACGATGGCCTGCCGCCGCGGCATGGCGTTCGCCAGCTCCTCGCTCGCGAGCAAGGTGATTTTCCGCCGCAGCGCCACGATCGCCGCATCCTTCATCCGCTTTTCATCATGGATGGAATTGAACGACAGCGTGCCGTCGCTCAAAAGCATGGCCATCAGATGCTGGACGTTCAAGTTTGGCATCGGCGCGTTGTCGACGGCCCGCGCGGAACGCCCCGGCAACTGCACCTCCATCAATTCGATATTGGCCGCCCCAATCCGCTCGCTGATCATCAACACCGTCAGGGCATCGAGCGCGGCTTGCGCCGGCGAGGCCACCGGCCATTTCTTGATATTCGTGGCCAAAATCTCGAAGCGGTCGCCAAGCTCGTCTCCGAGAGATTCAGGATGGGGATCCGGCGCGTACGCGTCTAAAAAATTGCGCTCGCCGCTGAAGACGTCGTCCACTCCGGTCATGCCGGCTGCCACCATGGTCGCCGCCGTCACGCCGTTGCGCGCCGGCATTCCGCCGAAATCGAACGCCTTTTCGACGTGTTCGGGATCGCGCACATGGCAACCGACGCCCGACGCCTGTTGCGCGCAGTACGAGAGCACATGCCGTACCCCTTGTTCATCGAGTCCCAACAGCGCGGCTGCGGCGGCTCCCGCGCCGAAGGTGCCGCCCATGCTGTGCGTGCTGCGCGAGGCCGCGGCAAACGCATCGGCGCCGACCGCGTAATTGACGCGCGCGGCAACATCGTAGCCGAGCACGACCGCTTTGATCAGCTGCTCGCCGCTCGCGTGCACGCTTTCCGCCACGGCAAGCGCGGCCGGAGTGACGGCGCAGCCGGGATGGCTGCGCGACGGCGCGTGGGAATCGTCGGTTTCATCGGCGTGCGCCAGCATGCCGTTGGCGAGCGCCGCATGGACCGGGCAGGTCAGCAATCGCGTTCCGACGACCGATGCCTGCCGCACGCCGCCGAGCTTGGCGACGTACGCTATAGCCAAGCGCCCGGGGCTGAGGCGCGCGCCCGAAATCATCGCCGCAAACGTGTCGAGAATGTGCTGGCGGGCTTTTTCCATTACCGCTGGCGGAAGCGGCTGGTCGAGCGCGCCGGCGATGTAAGCGCTGAGCCGGCGCGTGGGTCCGCTGATCTCCCGCAACGCCTCGATCACTGTTCCTCTCCATGGCCGGGCTTGCTTGCCGTGCCACCCCACCTTTTAAACGATTTCGTCCAATTCAAAACCGCTTTACAGTTCGACGACGACCACAATTGCGATGGGAAACAGACGATGGCAAAGATTCGACATCTGGCGATCAAGACAAAGAGCCCCGAACGGCTCGCTGTCTTCTATGCGGACGTCTTCGGCCTCAAGCGTATCCGCGAACAGGGCGGTGCGATCTACATGAGCGACGGCTATCTGACGGTCGCTCTCCTGCGCAATCGCGGCGAAGCCGCCCCCAGCGGCATCAATCATTTCGGATTCCAGGTCGACGACATCAAGGAGATCGAGGAGAGACTGAAGAAATTCGAAGAGCCGCTGGAGCAGCGTCCGGCAAACCGACCCTACGCGGAGTATCGCGCCATGGATCCCGACGGCAATCTCTTCGACGTCTCTGTCCACGGCTTCGAGGAGGCCGAGTTCGCGCCCGAGCGCGAGAAGCGCGCGCGCAAGGACAAAGTGGCGTCTTGACCACGCCTGCGGAGAGCTGCGACGTCATCGTCATCGGCGGTGGAAGTGCCGCTTTCGAGGCCGCCATTGCGGCTCGTGAGAACGGCGCCGATAAAGTCGTCATGCTCGAGAAGGCGCCGGAGTCCGAATATGGCGGCAACGCTCGCTATTCCGGCACCGGTTTTCGCTTCTGGCACCGCGGCGCGGACGAAATTCGCGAGTTCGTCCCTGACCTCGACGACGACTATTTCAACAGCCTCCAAATCTCTCCTTATACGCAGGAGGCGTTTCTTTCCGATCTCGAACGGATGACGCTCGGCCGCATGGATCCGCTCCTTGCCCGGACGCTGGTCGAGCAGTCGAATGCGGCGGTTCATTGGATCAAGGATATCGGCATCCGCTGGGAGCTTCTGAAGGAGCATGCCAAAGTCGGCAACAAGCGCTATTTCGAACGCGGTATCGCGATTCACGTGGCGGGCGGGGGCGTGGCCCAACTGGAACGATGGCGCCGCATCGCCGCCGAAAAAAATATCGCGATCCGCTTTTCCTCCCCCGTGAGCGCGATCCACGGCAACATGCACCGCGTCGAGGGCGTGCGCGTCTGCACCGCCGAGAGCGAATACGATCTCAACGCCCGCGCCGTCATCGCCTGCGCGGGCGGTTTCCAGGCGAGCGCCGAGATGCGGGCGCGCTATCTCGCCGGCAATGCCGATTTCGTCAAAGTGAGAGGCTCCAAACACGACACCGGCGAAGTCCTGAACACTCTCCTCGCGCTTGGAGCGGCCACGGGTGGGCATTGGCAGAGCGCCCACATGTCGCCCATCGACGCCAAAGCTCCCGATTTCGAAACATCCCAGCACGCCGACGGCCGCGGCAACACGCAGAGCCGCTACGACTATCCCTACGGCATTACCGTGAACGCGCTTGGGTTGCGTTTTTTCGATGAAGGCGAGGCCCAGCAGTCCTACACCTACGCCAAGACCGGCCGCACGATTCTGGCGCAGCCGGGCGCCATCGCCTGGCAGATCTACGATCAGACCGGCATCCGGCTACACCGCTATCCGCACCACAAGGCAACGTTCGAAGAAGCCGCCGATCTCAATGAGCTCGCTCGCAAGATCGGCCTCGCGCCCGAAGTGCTGCTTCACACGATTGCAGAATTCAACGCAGCCTGCTGCGACGATGTGGCTTTCGATCCGACTCGGCCCGACGGCAAGAAGACGGACGGACTCGCGATCCCGAAGTCGAACTGGGCGACCCGGATCGAGCACCCGCCTTTTCGCGCCTATCCGGTCACCTGCGGAATCACCTTCACCTTCGGCGGCGTGAAGATCAACGAAAGAGCACAAGTCCTGAATTTGCTGCACGAGCCGATCA
>WNFT01002448.1_pt1 | contig 15937 bp, 16 predicted proteins | sample 5400191 | NCBI WGS metagenome assembly WNFT01 (sample SAMN13153359, study PRJNA577476) | soil metagenome | isolation source: 80 cm saprolite under Madrone tree | place: USA:California | collected 2016-06-14 | reverse complement strand
TTGGTCCAGAGCCGTCCATGATTAAACGTAGAAGGGGGACACGGCAGCGGTAAGCGTAGGTCGCATCCCCATTGGTGCTTGCTTCGGCGAGCCCGTTTAGGAGTTTGATCCCAGGCCCGTGCCCGATAACATTGGTGACACGCAACCGGTCTTTGTGTTGCGATGATCCCGCTTGAGAGATTTTCATTTCTTGCACGCCTGGCTCGTTGCCGAATTTCAGAAACGGAGACGATCCATGGCGAAGCCCAAGAAAAGGAGACATCGAAAATTGGACCGGAGTTTGCCGGAAATGAGACCCAACGCTGGCGGTATTGACATGGGAGCCACGGAGATCTTCGCTGCTGTGCCCGCCGATCGCGACAGCGAGTCGGTGCGATCGTTTCCCAGCTTTACACAGGATCTGCACGAGTTGGCCGACTGGCTGCAGCGATGCCGGGTCGATACCGTGGCCATGGAATCCACCGGCGTGTATTGGATCCCTCTGTTCCAAATTCTGGAGGCGCGCGGTATTGAAGTCCACTTGGTGAACGCTCAGCATGTGCACCATGTGCCCGGTCGAAAATCCGACGTGTTGGATTGCCAATGGCTTCAATATCTGCATTCGGTGGGTTTGCTGAAGGCGTCGTTTCGCCCCGAGCACGCCGTTTGCGAGATTCGCTCCCTGATGCGGCACCGCCAAAACCTCGTCGAGATGGCTTGCGTGCATGTGCAGCATATGCATAAGTCTCTGGACCAGATGAATCTTCAGATTCACCATGTCATCAGCGATATCACCGGAGTTACGGGACTGGCCATCGTCGACGCCATCATCGCCGGGATAACCAATCCCAAAGAGTTGGCTAAATTGCGCGATCACCGGATCAAAGCTTCCATTGAAACCGTTACTAAGAGCCTCGTCGGCGACTACCGCCCCGAACACATCTTCACACTTAAGCAATCGCTGACCGCCTACCGCTACTACCAACAACTCATTGCCGACTGTGATCAGGAGATTCAACAACGCATCCAAGCGTTCGACACCAAAGACGACGGTCCCACCGCGGCAGCCGCTGTCGATTCGTCCAATTCCACAACCGCTACGCCATCCAGCTTCGATTTACACTGCCACCTGGAGCGCATCTTCGGCGTGGATCTTACCCGCATTCCTGGGTTCGAATGCCTCCGCATTCAGACCATCTTCAGTGAACTCGGTGCTGATCTGTCGAAGTTTCCAACCGATGACGGTTTCTGCTCCTGGCTGAACCTATGTCCCAAGGACGGCTCCAGTGCCGGCCGCCGCATCCGCGGTCCGAAAGTCAAAACCAAAAATCGCGTCGCCCAGGCTTTTCGTTTAGCGGCTCAGTCTCTTCACCACAGCCAATCCTACCTGGGCGACTATTACCGGTCTCAACGTGCACGGCACGGTGCTGTCAAGGCCACCAAGAACACCGCTCACAAACTCGCCCGGATCTTCTATCACCTCGTTACCACTCGGCAGCCTTATGACGAAACCGTCTTTGCCAAGCTTGAAGCCCGTAGTCACAAACGTCGCCTCCACAAGCTTCAATCTCTCGCCAAGCAAATGGGTTACTCACTCGTGGAGGCGAATGCTTAACTCATCCAGTTCCTTGAGAGAGAGAGAGGGGAGTTCAAACGCTCTCCTGCCAATTCATTCACACCTTCCCCGTCTGCGCCGCTTCGGTGGCTTCGCTCCTTTTTATTACTGGCGCAGCCACCCCTCCTCGCAGAGCCTCGCAGAGGAGGGGAATAGCGCGCTCCTGGAGTTTTTGACTCATTTACATGCCGATGGCGTGCACGAAAAGGCTATAGCGGAACTTGCGCCAGGCAGCCTTTGAGGCCATGCTGTGAAACAACGATCTATGTGGGATCTCATATTCACTGAACACTGATCCTCAAACCAAACAAAGCTGGGAGATGTTATGCGCGGTATTTGTCTTGTTGGGATCGCTTGCATGGTGGCGGCGACGATGTTGCCGCGCCGGCTGTCGCGCAGGAGCGGCCGATTACGCTTCGAGTGGGAAGGCTGTTGGATGGAAAGGGGGGAGTCCAGCAGAACACGAACATCGTGGTTCAGGGATCCAAGATCGTGAGACTCGACCCGAACGTCGGTGTCGTATTGCAGAATTACATTCGCAACAAGACTCGGTACCTCGGGATTGGAAACTACACGGAAGACGGCTTTGCATATATGGAGAAAGGGGTGACGCTGAACAACGCAATGATCAGGAAAGCCATCGCGACACCCGGCTTGAAGCTTGTGATGGGCACCGATGCCGTGGCCGGCGCCCACGGCCGCAACGCCGACGAGCTCGTGGCTCGTGTGAAGGAAGGCGGGCAGAAGCCGATGGACGCCATCGTCTCAGCGACGTCGCTGTCGGCCAGGTCGATGAACATGGACAAGATCATCGGCTCGATCGCGCCAGGCATGGAGGCGGACATCATTGCCGTCGAAGGCGATCCGACGGCCGACATCACCGCCCTGACTCGAGTGGCATTCGTCATGAAGGGCGGCAAGATCTACAAGAACGCGAAGTGATATGCTTACCTGATAGATTCCACATTCTAGGGACGTCCAATGGTGCGTCCGGTGTTAGTCATAGCAGGCCTTTTCCTCGCGTCCACGTTGTGGGTGTTCGGGCGGACGCAGCTTTCGACGAACCAGTCGAGGAGCTTTGCTCCCGATGCGTGCCCCCGAGCGGATCCTGTCTATATCCAAACAGCCAATGAGACGGGCGGGATACCGATGTTTTTGCAACCGTCCGAAGCGGGCAGGGCCTTTCACCTCGTGCGTGAATCAACGAGGAACAACGTGGCCGCCGTGCTCTGGGCGACCGGCACACTCGATGGAAAGGCGCAGGCCGTCGAAATTCCCGTGGACTCGGTGACGGAGAGAATAACGTTCACGTTTTCGACGGATAGAAGAGGCAATAAGCTCGCTCTGACGCGGCCTTCCGGCGGAACGATTGCGGAGGGTTCGGCTGGCACAGAGGTCACGGAATTGAACTGCGGGCGGATTGTGACTGTGAGTTCGCCGGAAGCGGGAAATTGGCGCGGGGTGATTACCGGCACAGGCAGGTTTTGGATAGAGGCCCAGGCGCAGAGTGACATTTATTTCGTCAGCGTCGAGTTCGTCAGGAGAGGCGGCCGCCCCGGCCATCAGGGCCTCTTTCGGATAGACGGACAACCGGTGATTGGAACGCCGGCAACCCTTCGTGCGACGCTGTCTGCGGCTGCAACGAGGACGACGGAGTTCTATCTGGTCACCGAGCGCGGGGAAGCGATTCAAAACCTGCAAGTGCGGGCGGTGAATTCCGATCGCGAAATCCTTGAACTCGTGGGAGGCCTGGAGCTTCCGAAGGTGCCGTTCCGCGTGGCCGTAGCCGGCCGCGACTCGAGCGGCAGGCAATACCAGAGATTTTTCGCAGGTTTGTTTCATGCGGAGAGCGTGGAAGTTTCTCCAGGGCTGGACTTTGACGAATTGTTCCCGGGAAGAACCAAGCAGGCCACGTTCACGGTGCGAAACATCGGCTTTCCGCGTACGTTCAAGCTGACAGTCACGGATGCGCATCAATTCGTGACCAGGGTAGAACCTCAGGAACTGAGGCTCGGCGCCGGGGAGTCCGGAACCATCCGTGTGGATCTGACCGTGCCGGCCGGAACACCGCCGGGCGTTGGAGATGACGTTGTGGTCGTGGCCGCCAGTACTGCCGGGCCCGCCACGTCGAACTCCAGTGTCGTGCATTTTTCAGTTTCCGCTCCCTAACTAACTGCCCTGAGCTGGCTAGTTCCCTGACGGCGATCAATAGAGGATGCGCGTACGACGGGATCGATCAGTCACATGATCCGGAGGCGGATCGATCCGTCATCCCCGTTGGATTATCGAGAGCGGAATGTCGGTTCCCGGTCTCTACAGACCTTGTTGCCGGGTCCATAGAACGCTGTAGGTCATACCGCGCACGGATTCCTCCTGCACCATCAATGGGTGCTCGGATGCTGCCAAGTGATTGCGGCCGTAAAAGAAGTTCTCGGTTCCTTATTGCTCGCCATGGGAGAAGAACCGCTTCGTCACGGCAGCACCCGTCGAGTCGCGTTCTTTGCCGACTATCGTGATTGCAGCTAATACTCTGTAGGTTTATGCCGGTATCCTTCCCTCGTCCAGAAGAAGATGTCGGCACCAAATTGCTGCTCTCCCGACTCGACAATCAGGATGCCCTCATTCACGCCGATGCTCAGTTGCTTTTGCGATTGCTTGTTGAAAAAATCACTTATCCGGACCTTGCGAATAAAAACATCGCGAGCTCCTACATCGTCGGACTGTTCAAGGACCGTCAACTGGTAAGTGGGACGGCTGGTTTTGCGGCTGAACACGAGCAGTCTGTAGCCGCTATCCGCACGAGTCCGCGGCACCAGGAGAACGGCATGTGACTGATTAGCATTTTCGAACGCCCCGATAGCAATTCCTGGGCATTCCGAAGGCTTAGCGTATTTTTTGTAGTCCCAACTTCGGCGAGCACTCGGGCTAAGATCAGACACATCCTGAACCCTCCAGGAGGCGTATTCCGCTTTGAGCTGACTGAGGACCATGTGAGGATTCATCCTGTCTCCCGCGACGCGTACTCCTCCGCAACCATTGTCCCCGCGTCTTTTGAATGGATCGATCGTGGTCCGCTCGCGGGACAAGTCGTAGTCAAGCCTAAGAAGCTTCCGAAGGCCCTCAGCTACGATGTGCGTTACGGCGTCGAAGTGAATGGGCGCCGCCGGCGACATGGACGACCGTTATAATTCCCGGCTCAAAGAAGTGGACCATCACCAATCTGACGCCGGGCACGAACTATGCCTTCCAGGTTCGTGCTTTGGGACGGTTGGGCTATACCGACTGGAGCGCTTCGACCAACTTCATCTGCGGCTAGTCCTAAGTAGGGTGAAGTGGACGTGAAAGCGGGGTCGTTTCGCAAACCAATTCCGGATGATTGCGGTCTTGTGTGTACCGTAGTTATCCATAAGGAGGTGAACGTCGAGGTCGGAGGGCACGTTCGCCTCGATGGTATCCAGGAAGTGAGGCGTTCGCTCCGATTGCGGCCCTCACCGCAAACTCGTGTTGACGCGCCATGCAGCGGGCGATCAGTAGATTGGCGACGTTGGCACAGGCGATCAGCAGGACGAGAGCGAGCGCCACAATCAAACCCAGAAGTACTGGCCCAACAGGTCCGGTCACCATGCTTTGGTAACTCGAAACCCGGAACGCAAGGTCTTTGCCGGCATGTGTATCCGTTTCTCGGATGTGCTGCGCAATCGAGTTCAACTCCGCTTGTTCGCGCGACAGGCTCACACCGGGCTTCAACTTGCCAACAATGACTCCAGTTCCTGGACCTTCCGCTGTCCTTAATAGCTTCCAGGGCCACCTTCGCTTTGAAGGCTGCTGTGTACTGTTTCCGCTGTCCCATGTCTTCTCCTTATGACAGCGGTTTTCCACCTTAGGTCCCTGTCCAGTTTTTGGGGTCCACTTCACGGGAGGCGGCTCCTATGGTCTCCGTTGTGATCTCGAAGCCGGTCACACAGATGGGAGTCTGTCCCTGGAATCCCCGGTGTTTGTCCGGGAAATTACGGAATTGCTTGCGGGACAACTTTGTTTGTTGCGCCGGAAAGTAGTTAAGGACTTGATTGATGACAACTGGAGACCAATTCATAAGCATTTTCCCCTCACGAGGTTCCAATTGCTCCCCGAATTTTCCGCCTCGCCGCAAACCGAGATTGCGTCTGCAACACCGCATCGAAAGGATCGAGAAGCTGCCGCACCAGCAAAACTATCCGCTCAAGACCATCGACGGTTCTAGAAAGGCGTCAGCCTCTGAGAGAATAGCGGCTCAAACGATTCAACAGTGAACCGTCAGCGCCCTCCAGCGTTCGTCCGGCGCTCTGCAGCGCCTTCGAGGGGTGACGTGTCAACTTATCAGCAGCCGCCAACGGCTGCTTTCTGCTGCTGATTTCGCTGCCGGTTCGTTAGCCTGTTGATCCGGCGCAAAACCGAAACGGTACGTCTTGACGTTGTGAACGCGGTGAAGGGTTGAACATCCTAAATTCCCAGCGCCTGAATAAGGTCGTTGTGGTCGGCTGCATCGGCCGTCACGCCAGTACACAGACTCGTGAGTGTGCAACCATAAGAAGCCGACAGTTGAACAAGACACAGACCTTGATCACGAACCCGCTCACGCCAGATAGTGAAGTATGATTGCTTTGTACCTGCAGGATCTTCGTCCATTGAAACGGCAAACAAAAGATCGTCATCTGTGATGGCATCGCCCGTTAGAATCGTGATATCAAGAATAATGTTGCCCTCCAAAAAATTCTCGGCGCGTAGCCGCTCAACGCCTGTCAATACAAGGTTATGCATTGTTCCGAGAGTGTCACGGATAAATAAGGCGCACTGCTTGTCTGGCAACAGCACAATGCCAACTAAGTCTCCATCATGAAAGGTCGGGATCGACGGGGGCATCTTTTCAGCCCCTGGTTTAGAACTCATATATTCCTCCTGCATCGGCTTGGAGTGCACGTCTGAATTAAGGACATGGTATCTTAGGAAATCCGGGATCTCCAGGACGAGGCTCGCGGCCTGGCAATCTATCCAACTTAGTTGGTTGCGTACCGTCCTTCGGCCGCCCGATGTCATGAACGTGAGGTTTACCCTGACCGTGGTCATGATCAAAGTCGGTGTCCGCTTCGGGAAATCGTGCCATTGGTCTTCGTCAGGTTGTTGCCTGAAGCCGAAGCATTGACGAGGTTGGTAGACAACAGGCAAGCTGCCAGCAACGGCGCTGAATTGGTAACTCGTGCTGTTTTATTGGTGAAATCTGTTATGCATGGGACCAGCCTGCGGCGCTCACAGACGGTCGTTCTTCAGCCACTGTTTCGCTTCGTCGTATTGGTGGAAGCTGCGCTCTTCCGCTTTGAATTCCGGGGTGTGGACCATGAGACGGGAGTCGTTGACGCGGGATTGGTGTTTCAGGTGGAGCATTTCGTGGAACATGACGTATTCGACGACATGAGGCGGAACTCTGGGTGAATCGAAGAGGCGGCTGATGAAGATGGTCTGATGCGTGAGGTCGTAGCGTCCGAGAACGTAGCGGGTTTTCTTCGCGGACCAGGACAGCCGGGGTTTATCCAGCGAGGAGGCGAAGTATTCCGCGTTCAGCCGGTTGAATAGCTCTTCAAGGTCAATGTACTTGCCGCGGGATGCGCCGGGCCGTACCAGCCGGCAGCGCTCGTTGCGCGCGATCCGAGTGCGTTCCCGGATTTCGCCGGTGAGGATGAAAGTCCGATATGTCCGGTGATACGAGTTGTCGATTTTCTTGCGATAGAGCTTGGCCAGAAGAATGAGAGCCAGCGAGTAGTAGACGTCCGCCGGGGCGTCGGTGAAGATGTCGCTCAGGCGGATGGCAAGACGCGAGTTGTTCAGACGGGCCGTGTGGTTGAGGCCGGCAAAAGGAAAGAACTCCACTGTGATTTCGGGAATGGGCGTCCGCGGCCGGAGCTCGCGGTGGGCGGTCCGGAAGATGTATTCCAGATCCATCACTGCTTTCGCTTTTTCTCTGTCTTCGGCACGATGCTCAACGCTTCCTTCGCTCCGGTCATTGCCTCCCTGGCCTTATCGAGGGCATCGTTCATGGCAGACCGCTCGCTATCGTTTTTGGGCTGGAATTTTTCGACGAGCGGAATAGTTTCGCGCAGGAATTTTTCGAGATCTTCGAGCGAATCGCGAACGTCGAGCTTGCGGTTATAGGAGTCATCGATATTGCTCATCACTTCGTCGACCGCCTGAGCGTATCCGCGTAGAAGCTCGGAGCGGGTGAAATCGTCGAGATAGCCCAATGGATCTTCGGGGGCCTTCTTGCCGGCCGGCGCGGTGCCCGCCTTCTGCGCGTCTTTCAGCCGCTGTTGTTCTTCCTTCTTTTCCTTTTCCTTCTCCTTGTCGCTCTGCTGTTTCAAACCGATAAATATGAGCCGGCGCTCGGCGAGTTTGAAGTAAGTCGGGACGCGATAACGAAGCTCCTGGGCGTCGCGGATGAGGTCGAGTTCGTCTTCGGTGAAGTATTCCCTTTTCGCGGCGGATGAACGCGAACGCTGGCTAAAGCCAGCGACTACAAAGGCGTCCACAAAGGCGCCCACAACGGCAACCAGAACCGTGGACACAAATGCGACCCGGAAGAGGCGACTGGCCTTGACGTGGAAGAGGCGGCTAGCCTTTGCGATTTGGCGCATTTTGTTCTCCGAAGAGCGCCTTCAGAAGGTCGTCACGAATGCTGGAGGCTTGCTCTCTGGCTTTCACCACCGGTTCGCGTTGATCGAAAGTCAATCCCGCGCCGATGTCGTCCAGTTGCCGGACCTGCCGGCGCAGGGCGATCTCGAGATCCTTAAAACCCTTGGGCTTCCTGTGCGCGTCCCGGCCGGTCTTGACCATCGACTGATGCGCATCCTGGATCGCGGCGACGTATTCGTCGAGGCGCTGTTCCATTCTTTCCAGGTCACCGTTTTTCACCGCATCGCTGACGAGCGTCAAAAGAATTTCCGAGACTTTGATTTCCGTCTTGGCGCGATCGACAGGATCGAGCGTCCGCCTGAGCTTCTCTCTTTCCTTGTCGAGCTGAACGAGGCGCTTGTCCAATGATTGGCCCGTGAGGGGCAAATACCGAACGGCGCAGCCGCTGATATTTAAAAGGATCAGCAAAACCAGGGATCGAGTTATTTGCCGCATCGCTATTTCGTGCGTTCTACCTCTTCAAACGGCGTTCGAGGGTCTGGACCCGCTGGCGCGCCTGGAAAGACCGTGCATCGTTGGAGCCATCATCGAGTTCCAGGAACTTATTATAGTGCAGGGCCGCTTCCTTCCAGTTTCCTAATTTGTCGAAACATGTGGCCAACACAAAGTGACCGACCGCCTGCTGGGGCCGTAGCGCCACAACGTGCGTCATCGCCTCTGCCGCAATCGGCCAGTTTTCCTGGCCGTAGTAGATCGAACCCAGCGTCGCCCAGGCCTCGACGTAATCGGGCTTCGCTCGCACGATCTGCTGCAACGTGGCAATGGCTCGAGGAAGCTCCTTCATCTCCTGGTACGACTTCCCCAGCATGTAAACGTAGTCCACATTGACAGGCCCCGCCCTGGTGATCTCCTCGAGCAGCGGCACCGCTTTCGCATAGTCCTTGATGTCGAAGTATGCGATAGCAAGCTGGGTGCGGACGTTTTTGTTGGAGGAGTCGAGCTGGCCGGCCTTTTCAAGATATGCCAGTGATTTCGGCTCATCCTTTCGCTGGTGCTCCACTTCGCTTAGTGCAATGTAAAGGTCGGGCGAGTTCAGGCCTTTTTTCTCGGCGGCGACAAGGTGAGGGTAGGCCTTTTCGAGCTGGTCGTCGCGGGCATAAAGTATTCCAAGGTTGAGATGGGCCTGTGCGTCATCGGGACGTAGCTCCACCGCCTTTTCGAACTGCGCGGCAGCTTCGGATCGCTTTCCGTCCTGCTCCAGGAGAATGCCGAGATTGGTCCGAACTTCGTAGATGGTTCCATCCTGTTCGACGATTTTCCGGTATTCCGCAATCGCTTCTTCGGGTTTTCCTGTCTTGGTGAAGCAGACCGCAAGATTGAATCGAGAAGGAATGTGCGATGGGTCTTCCTTCAGCACCAACCCGTATTTCACAGCCGCCTCCGTCCAGCGGCCCGCATCGAAATCCGCGTTTGCGGCCTTGTAGGTATCTTCGATCGACTGGAGTAAGGCGAATATGAGAATGATCGTTTTCATTGGGACCACACCTTTGTGTCTTTGTGCCTTTGTGGTTGATGGTTATGAACCACAAAGACACAAAGGCACAAAGAGCTAAAGCACTTTCTTCAAAAACTGTCCGGTGATGGACTTGTTGTTGGCTGCAACCTCCTCGGGTGTGCCCACCGCAACGATGTAGCCGCCGGCATTTCCGCCTTCCGGACCGAGGTCGATGAGCCAATCCGCGGACTTGATCACATCCAGATTGTGCTCGATGATCAAAACCGTTCCCCCTGCCTCAATCAGACGTCTGAAAGCGACTAGCAGCTTGTTGATGTCGTCAAAGTGTAAGCCGGTGGTGGGCTCGTCGAAAATGAATAACGTCTTTTCACTGGTCTCGCGTGCCAGGTATGACGCCAGTTTGATGCGCTGCGCCTCGCCGCCGGACAGCGTCGTCGCGGACTGCCCCAGCCTCAGGTAACCCAGGCCGACCTCATCCAGCACCTTGAGCTTCCTGGTGATCTTCGGCACGTTTGTGAAAAACAGCAAGGCCTCGCGCACGGTCATCTGGAGCACCTGGTAGATGTTCCTGCCCTTGTAGAGGATTTCGAGAACGCCGCTCTTGTAGCGTGTGCCCTTGCATTCTTCGCAGATCAGTTCGACATCGGCGAGGAACTGCATCTCGACGGTGACGGTTCCGTCGCCCTGGCAGACCTCACAGCGTCCGCCTGGAATGTTGAAAGAAAAGCTGCCCGAGTTGTAGCCGCGCGCCTGCGCCTCGCGCGTGGACGCGAAGACGTCCCGGATGTGGTCGAAGGCCTTGATGTAGGTGACAGGGTTGGAACGCGGCGTTCTGCCGATAGGACTCTGATCGACGAGCACGACTTCCGAAATCCACTTTGTTCCGGTTTCGATCACGCCTGCCCCGAGAGCCGGGTCGCCCCCGTGCAATGCGGCTTTGATCGCTTCGAAGAGGCACTCATGGACCAGCGTCGATTTGCCGGATCCCGACACACCCGTGATGCACGTCGTCAGGCCGAGGAAAATCTCGACATCGATGCTCTTGAGATTGTGGACAGCCGCATTTTTCAGCTTCAGTACCTTCGGGCCTGGTGTTCTCCGCTTCTTCGGAATCGGAACCTTCAATTCGCCGATGAGGTACTTGCCGGTGAGCGAGGCCGTGCAGTTCTTCACACCTTCGAGCGTCCCCTGATAGACGAGATTGCCGCCGTTCTCACCGGCGCCCGGACCGAGATCGAGAATGTGGTCGGCAGCTTTCATCATTTCCGCATCATGCTCGACAACGAGGACCGTGTTTCCAATGTCGCGGAGCCGTTGCAGGATTTCGATGAGCCGCTGTCCGTCGCGGGGATGCAACCCGATCGAGGGCTCGTCCAGAACGTAAAGAGCGCCGACCAGCGACGATCCCAGCGACGTCGCAAGCTGAATGCGCTGTGCCTCGCCGCCCGAGAGCGTCGAAGAGAGCCGGTCCAGCGTCAGATATTGCAGGCCGACGTCGTTGAGGAATCGAAGACGCGACTCGATCTCCAGAAGGATGCGCTCGGCAATTTTTGCCTGCATCGCACTCAATTTGAGCTTCGCGAAAAACTCGTGGCTTTCCTGGATCGTCATCCGGCACACGTGTGCGATGTTTTTGCCGTTGATGAAAATGTCGCGAGCCGCCTGCCGCAATCTCGATCCGTCGCACTCGGGGCAAACCGTGTATCCGCGATAGCGGCTCAGGAAAACCCGAACGTGGAGCTTGTATTTTTTCGTCTCGAGATAATCGAAAAATTCGCGCACCGCATTCATCGTGTACGTGCGCTCTTCCGGCGTGAGCTCGCGGAAAGGCACGTCCATCCGGATGCCTCGCCCCCGGGCTGCTTTCCTGAAATCGTTCAGGTAGGTCTTATAGCGCGGTTTCGTCCACGGCTCAACTGCACCCTGGCTCAGGGATTTGCTCTTGTCCGGAATGACAAGATCGAGATCCAGATCGATGGTGTTGCCGAAACCCTGGCATCGCGGACACGCGCCGTAAGGATTATTGAACGAGAAAAGTTTGGGCTCAGGGTCTTCGTACCGGATGCCGCATTTCTTGCATTCGAATGCTTCGCTGAACCGAAAACGCTTCTCCTGCGGGCTGGTTCCGTTTTGCGTGGGCCACTCGAGGACTTCGAGAATCACTTCGCCGTTGTTCTCGCGGAAACAGGTCTCCACCGAGTCGATCAGGCGCTGCCGGATGTCGGGCGCCATTTTCAGACGATCGACCAGGACATACGTGGTCTTGCTGAAATCCACGTCCAGCAGGGATTCGGGCTGGGAATAATCGAAGGTTTTGCCGTCCTGGTAAAGCCGGCTGAAGCCGCGCCGTTTGAGATCGGCCAGGTGAGCGGCGAGTTGTTCCCGGTTCTGGTTTTTGGGCAGGGGATAGAGAACGTAGAAGCGCGTGTCGATCGGCCACTGCATGACGACGTCGGCGATCTGATCGACCGTATCTTTTTGAACGATCTCACCACACTTCCGGCAGACCGTTGTGCCGATACGGGCGAACAGGAGACGAATGTAGTCGTAGACCTCTGTGGATGTTCCGACCGTCGAGCGGGGAGTTCGAGCCGTATTCCGCTGGCGAATCGCAATCGCGGGAGCGATGCCGTAGACCTCGTCGATTTCCGGCTTCTCGATGCGTTCCAGGAACTGACGGGCGTACGCGGAAAGCGACTCGATGTACCGCCGCTGCCCCTCGGCGTAAATGGTGTCGAAGGCAAGTGAGGACTTTCCGGACCCGCTCACGCCGGTAACGATCGTCAGCGCGTTATGCGGGATCTCGAAATCGATGTTCTTGAGGTTATGAACCCGAACCCCCCGAACAACGATGCTCTCCCTCCCTGTCAGGTCCCCGGCTACAACCATAAACTTCACATTATACAACGCCGGAAAAAAAGGGAAACGCGGGCTAAAGCCCGCGGCTACATTTTGGGAACCGACTTGATCCCAATGTAGTCGCTGGCTTTAGCCCGCGTTCATTTTCTTAATGGCCTTTGGCGACGATGTCTTTGACGTTTTGGGGGGTGATCACGAATTCCCGAACCTGGCCACTTACTCCAAGCGGTTTCATTGGCTTTTCATTCAGCTTCAGAGTTACTCCCGCGGCATTACCAATGGTCAGGGTCATTGAATTCTGTGCGGTAAATTTCTTCGTCATACCGGGTTCCAGAATCATTTCGGTGGGATTGCCGTCCGTCAGCACTCGGATCCAGCTGGGCTCGGTGATTTCCAGGTCAGCAACGATGGCTGGTTCAGTCGCCACGGCAGGAGGAGCAGGAGCGGCAGGGGGTGCAGGCGCAACAGGGGGTCCCGGGGCAGGGGCGGTTGTGGCGGCCGGAGGTACGGACTCCGGCTCGGAAGGAGTTGGGACGGATGCGGCCGCGGTCGTTTCAGGCGCCGTTGGAGGCGGCTCTGGAGGCACGGATGTGGTAACGGCAACGGCCGGTGAAGGTTGTCCTGCGGTTTGTACCGTATTCCCCGACTGCCTTGTTACGATGTAAAAACCGATGATCAGCAGGACCAACGCGCCGATTACGATCGGATAAAGATTCCGTTGCGGTTTGGGGGACTCCGCAACCGCCGGCGCCAGCGTGTCGCCGGGCTCCCGAACCTGCACGAGCCGTTCGTACTCGGCCACGGCCTGATCGGGATCGAGTCCAATGCGCTCCGCATACGTGCGCACAAAACCGCGATTGAAAATGCCGCCCGGCAGCAAATGAAATTCTTCGGCTTCTATAGCCGCAAGGAATCGGGTACTGATTCGAGTTTCGATCGCGATTTGATCGAGGGAAATTCCGGCAGACTCCCGGGCTTTTTTGAAACTTGCACCAAAATCGGTCATGTAGACCTACAAAACCCCGTCTTGCTGTTACTTACGCAGAATGATATGTTCCCTGCCAGACCTATGTCAAATGAGGCTCTAGGGATGATTGAAACGCTTGGCTTTGTCGGTGCGGTCGAGGCGGCCGACGCCATGGTCAAGACCGCAAATGTTGTCCTGATCGGCAAGGAGTACCTTCTCAACGGCTACGTCGTAGTCCTCGTTCGCGGCGACGTCGGCTCGGTGAAAGCCGCGACTGAAGCGGGCTCCATGGCGGCACGCCGCGTCGGTGAACTCATCAGCGTGCACGTTATTCCCCGGCCTTTCGACGATACAGAAAAAATCCTGGAACACTGGTCCGGATCTGGGACCGAATCTAACGAAAATACTCCCGGTTGAAACGTAGGCGCGGTCTATGGATAAGGATCTCGAATCTATTCAGGAAGCGCGAAGTCTGCTCCAGGCTGCGCACGACGCGTGGTTGAAGTTCGAGAATTTTACCGAGGAACAGGTTGAGCGCGTTTTGCTGGAAATCTCGAAAGCCGGAATCGCCAACGCGGAACCGCTGGCGCGGCTTGCGGTGGAAGAAACCGGCTACGGAAACGTCGAGCATAAGACGCTGAAGAATTTGTTCTGTGCGGACGATGTGTACCGTGCGATCCGGCCGATGAAGACGGTTGGGATTGTGAGCGAAGACGAGGAGAAGAAAGTCTTCGAGGTTGCCAGCCCGATCGGAGTGATTGCTGCGATTATTCCTTCCACCAATCCAACGTCCACCGCGATCTACAAGGCTTTGATCGCGCTCAAGGGCCGGAATGCCATCGTTTTCAGCCCGCATCCATCGGCGGCGAAATGCATCGGCGAAACCTCTCGCCTCCTTGCGGCGGCCGCGGAACAGGCCGGGGCGCCGAAGGGCGTGATCTCCTGCATGAAAGTTCCAACGATGGAAGGAACGCAGGAATTGATGAAGAACGAGCGGACCGCGCTGATCCTGGCTACCGGCGGTACCGGCCTGGTGAAAGCGGCGTACAGCGCGGGAAAGCCGGCGTTCGGCGTCGGCCCGGGGAACGTTCCCTCTTACGTCGAAAAGACCGCGGATTTGACGAAGGCCGTGCGCGACATTCTCACGGGGAAATGCTTCGATAACGGAACGCTGTGTTCATCGGAACAGGCGATCATTTGCGATGAGGCTGTCAAAGACACCGTTCTGCAGGAGCTGCAGAAGCAGGGAGCGCACGTGTGCAGCTACCAGGAAAAGGCGCAGCTCGAGCGGACCATTCAAACGCCGCGGCGCACGTTGAACACGAAAATCGTCGGCAAGGCGGCCACAAAGATTGCCGAGATGGCCGGCTTCAGTGTGTCCGCCGGGACGCGCGCTCTCGTTGCTCATGCGGATGGAGTGGGGCCCGACTATCCAATCTCGATGGAGAAGCTCTCGCCGATACTGGCTTTCTACGTCGTCAAGGATTGGAAGGAAGGTTGTGCGAAATGCATCGAGATCCTCAACTTCGGCGGGCTCGGCCACACACTCAGCCTCCACACGCGTGATGAAGAGGTCGTCCGGCAGTTTGCGCTCTACAAGCCTGCATTCAGGATTTGCGTAAACACGCCGGCAGCGCTCGGCGCCGTTGGCTACACAACGAATCTGTTTCCCTCGATGACGCTGGGATGCGGTGCGGCAGGTGGGAACATCACGTCGGATAACATCTCGCCGCTGCACCTGATCAACCTGAAACGCGTCGCGTATGGTGTACGCGATGTCGCAGCCGGTCCTCCGCCAAGGGCAGTCGCCGCCACCGCTACTGTTGCCGGCAAACGGGCCACCATCGAACACGTTGTCGATCAATGGCTCGGCGGCCGCGCTCCGATCGCTCCGCCGCTGTCGTCCTATACAGAGCTGGAACCGCCACAGCCGAAAGTGGAAAAGAAGGAAATCAAACCCGTAGGCTTTGTCTGCGAAGACGACGTTCGGTCCGCCATCCTCACCAATTCGAAGATAACGATCGGAAAGAAAACAATCGTCACGCCATCCGCGCGCGATCTCGGCGAGGCAAACGATACTTTTGTACTTGGGGACTGAGCCGCGAATTACGCCAATTCCGCGAAAGGGGTTTAGCCGCGGATGACACGGATTACGCGGATGGCGAAATAAAAAGCCTTTGATGCGCCATCCGCGTAATCCGTGTCATCCGCGGCTAAACCCTAGTTTGCCCGCGAGGAGGAGAAAAAGCGTTCGGTCCGCAGAGGCGATTGTGAATGGCAGCGACGATACCGGGAATTACGCCTTCGCCGGCAGGCGGGGGAACGATGCTCGGATCAGGTG
>WNFT01006961.1_pt1 | contig 15945 bp, 14 predicted proteins | sample 5400191 | NCBI WGS metagenome assembly WNFT01 (sample SAMN13153359, study PRJNA577476) | soil metagenome | isolation source: 80 cm saprolite under Madrone tree | place: USA:California | collected 2016-06-14 | reverse complement strand
AAATCATGCGCTCACTTTCGTAGCCCACCACGAAGTGGACAGTCTTGATCCCCGCGCTCATTAAGTTCTCCAGAGTGTACGAAATCAACGGCCGACCAAGCAGACGGACGAACGGCTTCAGCAAAGTCTTATCCGAGCCACGAGGGCGGGCCTGCCCGCCGTAGCCTTGGCGAAGGCGGGAACCTTCGCCGGCCATCAGAATCACCGCTTCGGAGACGCTATTCACAGCGCTTGCCAGCACATACTAGGCGCTTGCGTTTTGGAGTGCGGCGGTGCTCCGCCGCTTTTCACAGATTGATCGGTCATAGCCGGTAATATCTCTTTAATCCCCAGAGACGCACGCTCTGCGGAAGGAATCTGAAGATCAACGGTGCAATTTTGGATTGGAAAGCACCGCCAACTGTGGTCCGCGGCGGCGGGCATACAGTGTTTATCAGCTTGAGAACATGCCGCGCGACCAGATCCGGGCCCGGCGCCTCTTTCATGTTGCGCTCGACTGTTTCCCACGTTTTGGCCATCTTGGCATCGTAGGGCTGATCCGTGTTCATGTTTAGAACCACGCTCTTGTTAAATTCTGTGGAAATGTCGGCCGGTTGAAGATCGACAATGCGCACCTTGGAATCGCCTAGCTCGAGCTGGATCGACATCGTGAAGCCTGCCAGCGCCGCTTTTGCGGAGTTGTAAGCCGCCATGAACGGCACTGGAAGCCGCGAAGCTAGCGAAGTGACATTAATGATCAAACCTTCTCCGCGTGTCTGCATGTGGCGAAGAGCGAGTTGCATCAACTGGATTTGACCGAAGACGAGAATTTGGAACTGGCTGGCGATTGTTTCCATCGGAAGAAGCTGAGCGGGTCCAAAGTGACCGGCCCCGGCGTTGTTAATCAAAACGTCGAAATAACCAGCTTCGGAGAGGGCGGAATTGAATGCTTCCTCCACGGAGAGCCGATCGGTTAAATCAAGGCGCACTGGATGGCATCGCGGCATTCTTGGGATCCGTTCCAAATTGCGCGATGTGCTCCAAACTTCGTGACCCTCGGCCAGCAATAGCCTGGCAATAGCGAGACCGATGCCGGAGCTCGCGCCCGTGACAAAAATCTTTTTCATGGCGCGCTCAGTCTTTTGAACTGAAACAGCCGAATGTCATGGTGCTTTCCGTAAATCACAACGGAGCGCGAAAATTCCGCTGCAAGCGCAAGTTGGCAACCGGGGCTACGCGCCAGCCGGAGCTCATCTGTGTAAATCGCCTTCGCTTTTTGCAAACGCTCCGCTGGCACGGCAGACGATGGCAGGTCATCAAACACGGTAAATTCCGGTGCATACCATTTAAAATGGCGCTGGCAATGTGCGAGAAATAGAAGAACGTCGCCCCGCTGATCAGGTGAATACTGCTGCTGCAAAAATCGAACGGCTTTGATTGGCGGCGCTGGCTCGCGATGGCTCTCGATAGTAGCAGGAATAGAGATGCTCAGGAGCAGGGCAGGGAACAGGAACATACCGAGACAGAGTGGAATGCGCATGTGCCAGAAGCCGCGAAGCAGCGCCACAAGCAGAAGCGGCATGATGACGAGGTAATACCGTTGATCCGCTGGCAAAAAACAGAAAACGAGTGCGATTTGAAAAAGCGCCCATGCCCAATGCGTTTTCCAGAAATTCCGATCCTGTTCATTGAAGCGCGCGGCATAGACCACCAGTGAGGAGAGGGCGAGCAGCGTTCCAGCGATCAGTGTGGGGGGCGACCACAGAAACCCGAGACCGATCCCGAACCAGCCTAGAATGTGCAGTGCAAATTGTTTGGCAAAATACAACAACGTTATATGGCTGCCGCCGATGAAAACCCCCGGCTGGCCGAAGCGCCAGAGCCACTGCGAGTAAAGTTGCGCCGGATAGGACCGCCAGCCAGTCACTGGCCCCGGTAGTGTTGATTGGATATACCACGTCGGCACGAGCCATAGCAGGCAACCGGCAACGAAAATCGCGCCGCCAGTTAACCAAATCCCTGCGCCAGCGCGGCGCCGAAAAAACGGTGCCACCAAAATCAATAAAGCAACAGGGAGAAGTTGTGGTCGCACACCCGCAGCCGCGGCTCCGAACAGGGCAGTAGTAATTAGTTGTCTTGTACGACCTTCATTTCTGAAGAGCAGTGAACAAAAAAGCTGAACACTTAACAATCCTGCGGCCAGGCTGTCAGTGAGCGCTCTGATGGAGGTCATCCAGACGACCGGTGTTATTGCAAGAGTTCCGGCGGCGAGCCAGGCGAATCGCTCGCCAAATTGAAGACGAACGATACAAAACCACGCAGCCACAAACAGTGCGCCACCGGCGCAGTTCACGAAGTGCAGCGAGAATTCCGTGCTCCACCCGAACAATCGCACCGGCAACCATGCAAAAAAAATATATAGCGGATAACCCGGCGGATGCGGCTGATGTTTCCAGAGGTTGAACTCGCGTATGCCCATCGCGAATTGCACCGAGTCCCACTCGTCGAGTCCAGGAGAGCGCGATGCGAAGTAAATCGCAAAAGCAATCCCGAAAATGAACGCAGCTTTAGTTAGCGTTTGCCAATCCGTCTGATTCGCGACAGTCGAACGAGGGTCGTCTTCGTTCAAGAGAGCACTTCCGCAGCCGTGCATCGCGTCGTGCTCATTGCCGTGAGCATGGGCTTCGTAACAGCCGGAGTTTCCAGCCAGCCGGCTTCGTCAAAAAACCACGAGCGACGCTCTAGTTTGACAAAGAGCGCGTGGGCAGGCGAAAAAACGTCCAGCGGGAGAGCGAACTCGCCTGCAAAGGCGTCGCCGTGGTATTGCGCCAGATGAAGCCGCTCAGAGGTAGAGCAGTCGAACACTTCGACTGCCGATGAGTGAACACGAACAAGCGTACGCAAACAACGGACTCGTCCAGTTACGTCACTGCCCAAAACGAAGAGGGTTGCGCGAGTGAGGCGCATCGGTTTCGTGGAAAGCACCAGCTTCAAACGAAGCATATCGGATTGTCGGGAAATCCGCTGAACTGCGCCGTCGACTACGCTCGATTCGCGTGGTTCCAGTTTGAGAAAAAATTCCGGGCGCGCTGCGTATCCGAGGAAGCGTCGCCGCGACAGCTTGAGTTGTGTTTTGTGGCAACCGATCGCCTGTTCCTTGATCCTGGTTTCTGTCGTTGATTGGCAAAATTTCTCGGCCCGATCGAAGAAAGCCGCGCTTTTGCCGTGAACGTTGTAAGCCCAGATCGACTTTGGTAGATCGCTATCATGATCCAACTGGCCAAGGACAATGCGTAATATCACCGCCAGCGCGCTGTGATCCGGATGAATATCGTGGATTGAGGGAACGAGAAGGTGCGTCGGTGACCAATCCTTGATGCATGTCGCGAACTGTTCAAACACAGACCGGCAATAGGTGATCAGCAAGTCTGTTAACCGTTGATCAGGCAAGCCCAGGAAGCGCGCGTCTGCCGGGCGGACACCGAGAGTGCCCAAAGCAGCTAGTGCTTCCACACGGCGCAATTTTCCCCAGCGTTTTCGATCAGCAGCTTTCAACCGCCATCTGCGCTCCACTACACGCTGCGGCCAGGGGTTATCCTCTCCATCGGTAGCATAAAGGACATGAACGGCCGCACCGGCGCGAACTGCGCGCTGCAGGATCACGCTACAGGCGAGCGCCTCATCGTCCGGGTGCGGCGCGACCAGCATCAACCGCGATTTAGATGTAAACGTTGGAGCACGCATGAGGGAGTGTGTTCAGAAGGAGAGTACCCAATGCAGATTAAGAACGACCAAGTCAACTGTGGTGGAAAGTATGATGACCACGTGGAGTGAAATGTCGATCCGCAGCTTGCGCCCACAGCAAAGTCAAATTGCGCGATGTCGATGCCGATTCAAAAACATGCGGTCCGGCTGCGAGAAAGCGAGCGCCGGTGTAAGGAACTCCGTCCAGTGTGCCTGACACACCCTGATTTGGAGAAATGATTTCATACGATGCGGGAATGGTTACTTCGAAGTCGCATTTACGCGGATCAGTTGCCGAGGGTTTGAGTTCCCTGCCTGCTATTCGCAGGTTGTCTGCCACGGGTAAATAATTGCGTTTCACGAATCGGCGCGTCTCACGCTGTAATCTTTTCAAAAGTGGTGTCGCCGCGACGCAGGTGTGCGTTTCCGTGCATTTCTCCGGAGTATCATCCACCAGAATTCCACGCTCAATGGCTGAGTCAGTGATTGTTTCAAACACGGGCCAGATACAGCGCTGGCGAAAAATCGTTTCGCCTTTGCAATCGAAAACATAATCACGTTGATCGAGCAGCGCGAGTACGTTGCGAAGCAGATCGGTCTCCCTTCGGGTTCTGTCTTTCCAGATCGGTTGCATCGCAACGAGAACAAGAATTTCGACGATCGCAACAAGCGCGGGCAGCGACATTTCCTGTACGGCTCTATTCCATCTAAAATCGGTCAATCTATTGGAGGCCCAGAGCAGCGCACCGCTGCAGAGAACGGCAGCCAGCGGATAAAATGGCGGATCGTCATCATGACTTCTCACAGGCCAGAAGGCTTTGAAGGCGAGAAAATAAGAAGTACAAACCATCAGGACAAATACACGCCGAAACGCCAAACCGGAGCTCGCTGTGCTGCGAATGATTCGCCACGCGACATAAACGACAACGCCCAACGCAATGGCAATCGTTAGCCCGAGACGGATTCGGTAACCGAGAGAGTTATCAGATGTGCTACGTGCCAAAAAATTGAAATCAAACACGCAGTATCGGAAATTGTGCCACAGGCCTTTGAGAGCGAAGAAGATCGTTATCGCTGCAGGCACAATGGCCGTCGAAACTGCGAATGCGGCGACGCACTTGATCAGATCGATCCAGGAATGCCCCGACCTTTGGCGTCCGACGAGGAACAGAGTCGCCAATGCAGCGAGCGCGATGGAGTACAGGAACAGAACTGATTTCATGGAGACCCCGAAACAGAGTCCAAGCAACAGTCCGGCAGCGAGGGCGCGGCGCTGAGTCAGCGGCCCGCTCACTAACACGGTCACACACAGCAGCCACAGCGGAGCCCAAAGGTTGTCCGTCCGAAATTCGATCGAGACAAAATGATATCGTGCGTAAAGACCGACCAGAATCACAGCCCATACGCCGGCTCGTCTTGAAAAAAGTGATACAGCAATCTGGTAGGTGCACCACGCCGCGACAAAATAGAGCGGCAGCACGATGAAGCGCATTAGATACAGAATGGTGGCACGATCGCCAATCAGCCCGAAAATCGGCGCAAAGAGGAGGTGAAACAGCGGCATGTGATTGTCGAACAGGTCGCGATATTGCACGAGCCCGTGGGCCCAACCCCAGATCACGTGAAGATGCTGCGATTCGTCGCTATCGAAAGCGTAGCGCGTGATGTGTACGATCCTGATAAGGATCATCAGTGCGAAAAGGACTGCCGCCACAATGAATTCCACCGGGCCAGACATTTCGAAATAAGCCGCGCCGCGCCGCGCAATCGATACGCGTCGTGTGGTTGGCTCGGGTGCTTGGTGGCGTGCCATTTCGCGATGAAAATCCATCTCGTTTTATTTCTGCCGAAGTTCTTTGGACGCGGTGCTGCAGCTGGACATCAGCATGTTAATCCATGCACGACCAATGGCAGCATGAAAAGCGGAATGCGCTATAATCAACTTCCTTGACTCCAACTTTACGCCGCTGGGCTAGTTTTACTCTAAGCCGCGCCGCGCCGCGAGATCATCGCGACCGCCGAGCCCGTGGTCTCTTCCAAGGGACAGCCTCGGCGCTTATGGCGCGCGTGCTGGCGATCTGCGTGAGCGTTATCTCAGTCCCGCTCACGATTGGCTATTTAGGGAACGAGCGTTACGGCGCGTGGGTGACCATTGTTAGCGTCGTTACGTTCTTGAGCATTACCGATTTCGGTCTTGCCGGCAGTCTGACTAACGCGATTGGGAAAGCCCAAGCCGAGGAGGACCATGCTCGCGGGCAACGTCTCGTGTCCTCTGCCTTACTGATGCTGTCGCTAATCGCTTCTGTGATCCTGATTGCCGCAGTTGTGCTTGCGCCTCGCATTGCCGCCTTGTTATTTCCAAATCTGCAATCGCCCGTCGCTCGGGCTGAGATCGTGCCCGCCGTGATGATTGCGCTGTCGATCTTTGCACTCAATCTTCCGCTGTTCGTCAGTTCGCGCGTGTTGGCCGCGCACCAGGAAAGCGCGCTCGCTAATGTTTGGAACATCATGGCGAGCCTCGGCAATCTTGCTGCCCTACTCGTGGTCATTTGGTTTCGTGGCGGCCTGCCATGGCTGGTGTTCGGTTGCTTTGGTTTCGGACTAGCCGCCAATATAGCCTGCGCCGTCTGGCTGTTCGGTATTCACAAGCCATGGCTGCGTCCGAGCCTCGCCAGTGTCGATCCGGCTTTCGTGAAAATTCTATTCTCCGATGGCTGGAAATTTTTCGTAATCGGCGTCGGCTGGATGGTCAACTGGCAAACTGACAACATGGTGATTGCGCATTTTCTCGGGGCTGCGCAAGTGACGCCGTATGCCGTTACTTTTAGCCTGTTCGCGATTGCAACGGGATTACAGACACTGGCGTATCCGAATCTGTGGCCGGCTTACACCGAAGCCCATGCGCAAGGCGATTACGAATGGATACGGAAAACTTTGCGCTCGAATTTCAAATTCAGTTTTTTCACTGCGACCGCGATTGTTGTTTTCCTGACAATCTTTGGCGGCGAAATCATCCGGCTTTGGGCTGGGGCAGCGGCTGTGCCGCCGTTTTCAGTGATCGTTTGGATGGCGCTTTGGCGGCTGATGCTGTCGACTCTTTTGGTTGGGAGTTGTCTCCTCAATGCGACGGGACATCTCAAAGGCATGACCATCTACGGCACGGCAACCGCCGTCTTGAATCTGGCATTGTCGATCCTGCTCGCAAAAATATACGGCATTACCGGCGTGATAGCGGCGACCGTGATTGCGTTCGCTGTGGCCAATTATCTTCCGACGTTTTTGGAAGTGCGAAGCGTCCTGCGAAAATGCGCTCATTAAGTCTCTGTCATGTCGAGCAAAGTCGAGGAATCTCGAATTATTGCCCACGGATATCTCGAGTCCGCTCCACACCAGCGACGTAATGAAAATGTTCATCGACGTGACCAGCTCCTGCCGGTCTGTGCAAAACACGGGGATGCAACGGATGACTCGCAAGATTTTTGGCGAGTTATGCCGGTTTACCGACGTGTATCCGATTTCCTGGAATACCGTTGGGAACTTCTACACCGAGCTCGGCGCTACAGAATATCGACTGCTTACGGATCCGTTCGGAGTCAATCCACATCCGATGGGTCGACCAGAATTTCGAGGCCAGGATCCCGCAACGGAGTTTTGGCGTCTCCTCCGGCGGCGGCGAATTAATATGAACGACGAAATTGGATCGAAGGATGTATTCTTTGTCCCGGATATTTTCCGTGATCGTCGCCGCAAGGCTTTGCCACATTTTCTAGAGCGAATTCGAGCGCGAAAGGTTGCGATTTTTCACGATGCGACTGATTTGCGGTTGACGTCCGTTTACGGCGACCGAAGCAGGAAATCGCGTCCTTATCTCGAAGCGCTCGCGCTTTTTGATCTGGTGATCTGTGTTTCCAACGAAGCACGTGATGACCTGCATTACTTCTGGCAGAAATATGGCTGTGAGCCTGCCAAGACATGCGTGGAGCCATGGCCCGGTGAATTTGAGAGTTTTGCAGGGGAAGCTGACCCGCCTCCGCCAACGGGTTACGGCGTGGCAAGCAGCTTGCCCTACAGCCAAAATACGAGCAGCAATCTCGTTGTTTACGTGAGTTCGTTCCATGGTCGAAAGAATCATCTCACTTTGCTGTGCGCTGCCGAAAAACTTTGGCAGCAAGGGTTAAAATTTGAACTGAAACTGATTGGTCGAAACGTGGGTGCGCCGTTTAACAGTATCGTGCGCGAAATTTGGAAGCTGCGAATGCGAGGACGCCCGTTGCGCTGGCTGCGGCATGTCGATGATCAAACCTTGTTGCGCGCCTATCGCGATTGCCGTTTTACCGTTTACCCCTCGCTGATGGAGGGATTCGGGCTGCCAATTGCCGAGAGTCTCGCGCATGAAAAACCATGCGTCTGCGGCGGGAATGGCGCACTTGGTGAGATCGCGCAAGGTGGCGGTTGTTTGATTGTCGATCAAACCAGCGAAGACGCGCTGGCGGCGGGCATCAAGAAGTTGCTGACGGATCAGGAAACGTATGCGCGTTTAACTCGCGAAGCCCGTACGCGAACGTTTCGATCCTGGTCGGACTATACCCAGAAGCTGCTCGAATATCTTTGCGTGACGACACCGCGAGAATCAGCTACCGCCGTTTGAGACATTTGGAGTTCGTTGTCGCGCATGACTGGCGGTGATCCGGCCGTCTTTCATTTCGTGGATCCAATCGCACGCTTCGGCGATCGCGGGATTATGCGTTGCGAGGAGCAAGGCTTTGCCGCGTTGGTGAACTAGATTCTGCAGCAGTTCGAACGCGCGCTCGGAGTTCCCAGTGTCGAGGTTGCCGGTGGGCTCGTCCGCCAGAATAACGCGTGGATCGTTCGCCAGTGCGCGCGCGATAGCAACACGTTGTTGTTCGCCTCCAGAAAGATGACGGCTGGGCCTTCGCAATTTGTCGCCCAAACCCACCGCCTGTAGCAGCTCAGCGGCGCGTTCGCGCATCTGTGCATCGGAAAGCTCGCCAAGCTTGCGCATTGGAATCATCACGTTTTCCTGCGTCGTAAAATCCTCCATCAAAAAATGAAACTGAAAAATGAAGCCGATGGACTTGCTCCGCTTCTGCGCCAGTTCGTCATCGTTTAGGTGCGATACCGGCTCGGAGTCGATCGACACTCGGCCGGCATCCGGCAGGTCGAGCAAACCGAGGACGTACAGCAAGGTGCTCTTGCCGCAGCCCGATGGACCCACGACGGCATGAACACTGCCGGCCTCGATCTCAAGCGACACACCGCATAGCGCGTGCACCCGTTCTTCCTCCTCGCCGAGGTAACGCTCGATGGCCTCGCAGCTGAGACAAATTTCCGAATTCATCTTGAACCGCGAATCGTGACAACCGGCGGCAACTCAGCGGCCCGTCGCGCGGGGACATAACTGGCGATGAAAACCGCCAGAATCGCCAGCAACGTTGCAAAGGCGTAATGGCGCCAATCCCATGTTACTAGAAAGTAATTCGTGTAGAGCAATCCGCGGAGACGAATGGGAATGTGTGACACGCCCCAGGTCATTAACGCGCCGAGCAAACAGCCGAGCAGCGCTCCGGCTGCGGCGATCAACGCGCCTTGCCACAGAAAGATCGCGCTGATATCGATCCGGCGATAACCCATCGAACGCAAAATTGCGATCTCCTTAACTTTCGCCAGCACCGACATGGTGAGGACATTAAAGATACCGAAGCCGGCCAGCAGGATGATAAGAGAAACCGTAATCGCCACGGACATCCTTAAGGTCAGGAAAAGTTGTAGCGTGCTTTCTTCGCGATCCTGCCAACTGGTCGCGCCGTGCTGGAAGAGTGTCTCGAAATGTTCGGCCAGCGCGGGCGCACGATCCGGATTGCGCAGTTTGTATATGATCATCGACGCGCCGGACGGTTGTTGCAGTAGAGCCTGAGCGACCCGTGCATGCGAATAAATTCGCGTTGCTCAAAGTTCCCCTCAATCAATTGGTGAAGAATATCGGTGGTCTGCGCGTGCAGGGCGGGATCGATCCCGTAAAGATCGACTGTCGCGTTCTCAAATGCCGCGCGAGCGCTGAGGTTTCCGCGGAGGACCGGCGAACAGGAAACGACATTCGAAAATTGCCTGCTCACGCGCATGATCTCATTCGGATTACTGACACCTTGAAAATAGAGGCGGCGTCCCACGTTCCCCTCGGAATGTTTTGCAGAAACCATGAGCGGTTCGTAACGCGGCCGAAAACGCGATCTGACTACCAACGCGCCGTTGCTGCCAATTGTTGAGTTAATGAAGTAACTCGAAAATCCCTGGGTTTGGGCCTGCGTGCAGATAAAGATCGCGACGCCGAAAACCACACCGCTCAGGCTTAGAAGCAACGCCCGTTTGCGGTGCGTCAAAAAACGCAGCGCAATGTAGAACGAAGGCGTCATGGCGCCTGGGGTGGTGGCGGCACGCTAACCATTCGCTGCCGCACGGCCTCTCCCGGGCGGAATTTGTCCTGATCAGAAACAATCACGTGACTGCCTTCCTGAAGGCCGCTGGTCACTTCGGTGAAATCGAGCGTGCGAAATCCGACGCCGACTGTTCGAGAATGCACAATACCGCCGTTAACGATTAGTGCCTGGTCGACGAGAAGCGCGCGCGTGGGCACCAGAAGCGCATTTTGGTGTGTGCCCGTGATAATGTTCATTTCGCCGGTCATTCCGGCCATCAAATTATCGGGTGGCTTTTCCATCTCCAGCGCCACCGTGTAGCGCTGAGTGGTCGGATCGGCCGCGGGTTGAACCGACGTGACGCGCGCTGCAAAAGTTCGGGTCCGGTAAGCATATAGTTGCACCTTTGCTTGCATCCCCGGCTTCACTTCACCGACGTCTTCCTCATTCACTTCGCCGCGGACGTAATTTTTGCGGGACGAAACTGTGAAAAGCTCGTTGCCATCTGAGACCAATTCACCGTCGATTGTCTGCACATTTGTAAGCAGGCCATCGATCGGCGAGCGGACTTCCGCGCTCTTCATCTGGGCTTCCAATTTTTTCGTTGTTTGCTCAAGCGAATGGAGATTGCGGTCCCGCTCGATCCGCTCCGTCTCCACTGCGCCGCGCAACCGGTTTGCTTCGCTTTTTGCCTTTTGATATTCAACTGCGGGGACATTGCCCGAGCCAACCACTCTTTCGAGTCGCTGCAGATTGTCTTCGGCCGCCTTGAGCAACTCTGCTGAGGGCAGCGGAAGCGCAGCGCGATCCACGGCTGCCTGCAAATCGGTGCGCGCTTGTTTCAGCTGTCGCGCCGTTTCCTCGTCCGCGATCGTCGCGAGCACCTGATTCTTTTCCACGTTCTTGCCGATCGCGCCGCGTCCGGCGGAGAAAGGTTCCGCCAGTTGGATAAAGCCGTCGTTTTGCGCTCGAACTCGCACAACAAATGCCGGTTCAATCCGCACCGTCCCGTAAACGGCGGAGATCGCTGTGCCGCGGCGAACGGCGGCCACCTCCGCAACGGGCATTAGAAAGTAATACGCCGCCGCAAAAACCAGCACGAGCGCTGCACCGCCAACCCACAAAACCCTTCTTGATTTCGGCAATTTCAATTTGGACGACTAGTGTGATGTCCCTGATGTTTTTTTGCAATAAACCACCGCTCACCCTGGTGGTCTCTGGTCCAGTTTCGGCGGCTGCTCAAACGAGCGTTATTCCCAAGACAGCCAGGCAATGGCACGCGTTCGATCTGAAATGTTATGGCCTGTCCCGTAACCAAAAATCTACACAGTCGGCGCCAATTCTGCCGGGTCACCGAGCCCGGCTACAATTATCGCGACGGCGGAGTGTCGTAGGAAAATTGAAAATAGCGGCCCGTAACACGGTCCCACTCGGCTCTGGCCAAATTGTGTTGGTAAGTGGCATCCAGCAATCCGCTTTTCGTTTCCAGCAATCCGCTTTGCGTGATTCGATATTCTAGCGAAGAGACCAGACCGCTAGCCACATTCTCCTGGACCACACGCGCGCTTTCCTCCGCAGCCGCCGTCGCAGAGGCAAGCGATCTCTCGCGTTCTTCAGTTGTTCTAAGATCATTTGCAATACGCGCGAGCGCGCGGGGGATGTTCGCCTCGAGTTTTTGGCACGTCAGCTCGTTTATTTCTCGCGCCGAACGCGCCTTCAGGACGGCGCCCCCGACTTTACCATTATCAACGACCCGCCAAGTATATGCAGCCCGCTCGCGGATCTCTGACCCAATAAAGTCCTGCGTCCTGCTCGTTGATCCCTGACGATGGATGCCTGTGACGGGGACCCACTCGCCGCGAAGGCCCCCAGTCGCCTCAGGATAATAATCGGCCGCGATGATGCGCTCATCTTCGTTGGCAGCGCGCACAAACAATCGCGCGAGTTTGACATCGGCCCTCCTCTCCAAGGCCGCCGCCGTTTCGGAATCAAGATCGACATGCATTGAGATAAACTCCAGCTCGCCTTCGGGCGCGGGCAGTGTTCTCTTGGCAGGATCGATGCCCATTGCCTGGGCCAACTGCAATTGTGCATCCAGGTACGCGCGCCGCGCCGCCGCAATTTGTGTTTCCAATTCAGCGGCCGGGATCGTTGCGCTCGTGAATGCACTCCGATTGGCCAGCCCGGCTTCGTAACGGTTTTTCTGAGTGGCTGCGTTTTCCTGCAATCTTTGCTGTTGTTCTTTGCGGATGGACTCCAGCGAGCGGTTGTAAAGTGCTGCGTAAAACGCGAGGCGCGCGGTATGTAGCTGTTCCACGACGGCGACATTCAATTGCTGTTGGGCGATCAAAATCCCGACATCGCCGCGTCGCAACGAGTGTGGCACGGCAACATTGAACAGCGTCTGGTCGAGCGCACCGCGCCCGACGGCGAATCCTTTGATTCCGCTTTCACCGGCCCGATGACCGTACTGAAGGCCGGCTGGCACGCCCAATTCGACCTGAGGCCAGGCCACGGAACGAAAAACAAGGCGTTGCCCGGCCGCTTGCTCGAGCCCGGCTTTGGCTTCCTGGATGGATGGATTGTTTTCCAGAGTGGTTCGGAGAGCACGTTCAAGGGTGATGGCGCCGGTTCGGTGCACAAAACAGATCAGCAGGAAAAGGAGCAGGAGGAACCTCATCCCACCACCAAGTGTCCGCTTTTGAAAGCGTGCGCTCCCCGAAAAAAGGAAACGTCGTTTCATCGCTGGCCTAATTTCTCCGGCGGCTTAGCTATGTCGGCAGCCTGCGTGCCGCTGTGTTTTTCATTGTTCACATTTTTGAAATCAAGCGCTTCCGCTCGAGTCCCACATGCGTGCGCCAGCCGTGCGAGAGCCACGTTGTGCAGATAGATTGCGCTCAATCTCGTCGTCCGCGTTCGGGTGACATCAGCTGCTGCTTGAAGGATGTCGAGCTGTGTTCCCAATCCCGCAGTAAAGTTGCTCTTGGCCATCTCGAGAGCTTCGTCAGCAGTCTGCACATTTTGCGTCTCGGTTTCGAGGACGCTCTCTGCTTGTTGAAGGTCAAAAAATGCGCTGCGCACTTCGGACGCAACGCTGCGCCGCGCTGCGGCGAGAGCTTCTAGCGCTGCCTCGCGCCGGGCGCGGGTCGCCTGCATGCGCCCCTTCGTAGCGAACCCGTCGAAGATATTCCATGTCGCATTTACACCCACTACGCCGCCGTAATTAAATTCCTGGCCTACGGCCGGATCGCGTTCGCTATAAATTTCGTATCCGGAAAAAGCGCGAATCTGCGGACGCATCGCGCTGCGATCCAGGATGTATTGCTTGTCTTCTATCGCGATATCCCTTTGCCGGGCCTTGATGACCGCCCGATTAGCGTCGGCGCGTGCGAGGCAATCGTTGAGGTCCGCGTGATTCGGTTGATACGTCAGTTCGCCGGCAACTCCAAATGAAGCCGGGTGATCTTCGCCTTGGCGCGCGTCAAAACCAAACAGATCCCCAAGCCGGAGGTATGAATTTCTTAATTGCGTCTGCGCATTAAAAAGTTCCGGCCGTTCGTTGGCCAGGGCCACTTCACCCCGTTGCACATTCAATTTTCCGACGATGCCAGCGCCAAAATTTTGCTGCTGGCTATTGAGTTCCTCCTCCAGAACATGCACCGAATCCTCGCGCACCCGAACCTTTGCCCGATTTAGAAGTAGCTCGTTAAACGCGATTTGCACCTCCATCGTGACGCGACTGATAATTTCCTGAAGCTCGTAATTTGCCTTGTCGATGTTCAGCTGCGCGATGGCCACCTGGCTGCTTACGGCTCCGCCGGTGTAAAGATTCTGTTCGAGCTTGAGAATCGCATTGTAATCCTCCTGTCGCAGTGTCGTCTCGCTCTGAGTCTGTCGTTTGTCGTATAACCCGCTTGAACTCACTGAGGGAAGAAATCCGGAGCGCGCCTCAATCCAGCTGCCACGCGCGCCCTGCACTCTCTTGCGCGCAATCAAAATATCTGGGTTGTGCTCTTGGGCGACTGCCACCGCCTGTTCGATCGTATAAACGGGAGCGGCTTCAACTGGCTGAGGGAAAACGAATAAGCCGGCAGCAATCAGCACGCCGATAGCCGCTGAGGTGAAACGCATTTTTTGTCTATCTCCTTGCGAGGGCTTTCCTTGCACCAGGAATGCCCCTGACTGTTGCCCTTATATCAGGTCTTGCAAGCTGGCGCGACTTCGCACACATTCGGCGCTTGCATTTACCAACATTTTTGGCGAGTAACTGCGGGCGGAAGGCAGCCTGGGAAGCGGCCTAAATCGTGTCTTGCTTCGAATTATTCAATTTAGGTAGTTTTTCAGCTTTAACGATCTAGAAATGAGAAAAATAAGAATCGCCGTTGTCGGAGTTGGCAATTGTGCCAGCTCGCTTGTTCAAGGGATAAGTTTCTATGATGGCTCGTCCGGCAATGGCGCCGGCGTGGGCTTAATGCACAGGCAGATCGGCGGCTACCGCCCGGGCGATATTGAGATCGTGGCCGCCTTTGATATTGATCGCCGCAAGGTCGGTCTGGACGTGAGCAGAGCCATTTTTTCGCCGCCGAATTGTACGAAAGTTTTCTGCGAGAAAATCAAACTCACCGGGGCGATTGTGAAAATGGGCTGTGTTTTGGACGGTTACGCACCGCACATGCGCGACCAGGACCCGCTGCGCACATTTCTTCCGCTCGAGAAAGAAACCACTCGCGAAGACATCATCTCCGAGTTGAAAAACTCTTCCGCGGAAGTGATGGTCAATTATCTTCCCGTCGGGTCCGAACAGGCCACGCGATTTTATGGCGACGATATTAAAGCGCAGATGGGCGCCACCATCCTCCATCGGGCGTTGGTTGATCTTTTTCGCAAGCGTGGAGTGAAAGTTGTGCGCACGTACCAACTGAACACTGGCGGTAATACCGATTTTCTAAACATGCTGAATCGCACCCGGCTCGCGTCGAAGAAAACTTCAAAGACCGAAGCCGTCCAATCTGTAGCTGGCGAGCGTCTGGCGGATGAGAATATTCACATTGGCCCGAGTGATTATGTGCCGTGGCAACTCGATAACAAAATTGCTTTCATTCGCGTGGAAGGCCGTCTTTTTGGGGACGTGCCGATGGAAATCGACCTGAAGCTTTCCGTCGAAGATTCGCCGAACTCCGCCGGCGTGGCGATTGATGCAATCCGCTGCTGCAAACTTGCGCTCGATCGCGGCATCGGCGGCGTGCTGCATTCCGCCTCCGCCTATTTCTCAAAGCATCCACCTGTGCAAATGACCGACGACGAAGCCTATCGCTGCGTCGAACAATTCATCCGCGGCGAACGCGAAAGCTAGTCAGCGCGAACGCAACGAGGTAGCCCAACCCCTTTTGGGGTTTGTGTCTTCCCGTCAAAAACCATCGGGCACGACCGGTCGAATCTCATCTTCGAATCGTCCGGGCGGGAGCTGTTCCAGCCGGTGCCATTCGGTTTGGAGTTCCTCCGCAGAGTAAAGCAGCAGACGGCCCAGCGCGGTCGAGAACAAACCCGCTTCCACTTCAAGGCCTGTAATTTCCCCGACCGCTTTCCAGTAAGCCGCCAGCTGGGGGCGGTAACGGGCGCGAAAGATTTCGGCATCGCTTGAGGAAACATCATTCGTTTTCCAATCAAGCAGAAGACACCGGCCGTTTTTGCGATTAATCATGATCGAGTCGATCAAGCCTTCAAGCACGCTGTGGTCGTTCCTGCGCCACGAAAATGGAAACTCGGCATGAAATAATGTTTCATCGCT
>WNFT01002444.1_pt1 | contig 15945 bp, 14 predicted proteins | sample 5400191 | NCBI WGS metagenome assembly WNFT01 (sample SAMN13153359, study PRJNA577476) | soil metagenome | isolation source: 80 cm saprolite under Madrone tree | place: USA:California | collected 2016-06-14 | reverse complement strand
GCGAGGAAGCGCTGCGCCGCGGGCTGCAGACGACCGAGACGCTGGTGAACATGGCGCGCGCGCTGGTGGTCACGCGCAACAAGGAGCAGGCGGTTCGCGCGCTGCGCAAGGCGATGGAGCTGTCGCCCGACGACCCGCGGGTGAGCGCGGAGTTCGCCGCGCTCGGGCTGCGGCGGCCGCCGCCCATTCCCTGGCTGCCGCGCAGCTTCTTCCTCAACAAGTGGATCGGCAAGCTCACCTGGAAGTGGTCCAGGCGCGAGCGGCTCGATCCGATCGCCCAACCGGAAAACTGAGCGAGGAGCCGCGCATGAGCGAAGCCCAGGCCACAGCCGCGCCCGAAGCCGCGTGCCCGGTGGCCGTCTCGGCGCTGCCCGCCAACTTCCAGAAGCACGTCGATCCCAAGGCGCCCCTCCCCTTGCGCATGATGGGCGCCAAGGCGCTGGTCCCGATGGCGCCGAAGGAGATGGTCACCGCGCTCTTCATGCTGACCTTCGACGGCGAGGCAGGCGTGCGTGAGACGGCAGCGAAGAGCGCTACGGGCCTTCCCGATCGGATCCTCTCGGTGGCGCTGCGCGACGAGACGATCGACCCGCCGGTGCTCGATTATTACGCGGAACTCTTCGCCGCCAAGGACGAATACGTGGAGATGCTGGTGCTGAACTCCAGCACCCCGGATCCCACGATCCAGAAGATCACCGTCGGCGCGACCGAGCGCATCCTCGAGATCGTCGCCCAGAACCAGCTGCGCATGCTGCGCCATCCGGACATCGTCCGGGCGCTGGCCAACAACCCGGCAACGCGGCCGAGCACCGTCGACAACGTCTGCGACTTCTGTGTGCGTTCGGGCCTCCTGCTGGAGGATCTGCCTGCCTTCCGCGCCGCCCGCCGCCGCGTTCACGGCGGATCCGCGCAGGACGAGGAGTTGGCGAAGAAGGTCGCCGCGCAGCAGCAGGCTGCGGAGGCGAAGGCTGAGGCCGCGCTGGAACAGATGGGCGCGACCGGTCCGGACGGCGCCGAGGAGAAGCCGGTGGCGCCCGGCAGCGCAGAGGAGAAGGCGGAGGAGCAGAAGAAGCTCTCCCTCGCGCAGCAGATCATGAGGCTCGGCGTCGCCAAGAAGATCGAGTGGGCCAACAAGAAGGGGAACCGCGAGGTCCGCAACATCCTCTTGCGCGACCCGAACAAACTGGTGCAGCTCGCGGTGATGCAGTCGCAGCGGATCACCGACGGCGAGATCGCGAAAGTGGCCCTCTCCCGCACCGCGCCGATGGAAGTCTTGCAATATATTTACAATAATCGACAGTTGATGAAGAACTACCAGATCAAGCTCCACCTCATCAACAACCCGAAGACGCCCGTCGGCGTCTCGATGCGGTTCCTCTCCAGCCTCCGCATGGCCGAGGTCAAGACGGTCGCCAAGAACAAGAACGTCCCCCAGGGGCTCGCCAACGCCGCCAAGAAGCTGCTGGAGAAAAAGGGCGGGGTGGACGGCTAGTCGCGGCCGCCGAACGCGGCTTAGCGACTATTGTTTTCAGGCTGTACAGGTATTGAAATGAAATGCGCTTTCAGGCGGACTTCTCCGATTCGTCGTTCTCGCGCTCGGAGGCCGTCTCGAGCAGCTGCAGCGCAATCTCCAGCGCCTTGCGCGCCTTCTCGCGCAGCTTCTCCCCGTTCTTGATCCTCGCGTACGCTTTCACCGCGCGGTCCTCGTTCTGCCCCGCGCTCGCCTGCGACTCCTCCAGCTGCTTCTTCAGCTCGTCGCGTTCCTCCGCGAGCAGGTCCTTCTCGCCGGTGACGGCGCTCAACTCCGCGCGCGCCGACTCCAGCTCCTTTTCCAGCTGCTTCATCCGCGACTTCAGCTCGTCCGAGCCGCCCTTGTCGCGCTCCAGCTTCTTCGCCGCCGTCGCCAGCGCGTCCGCCCGCTGCTGCAGCGTCTTCGCCGCCGCCTCGCGCTTCACGGCATCGTCCTTGAGCTGCCGGGCCTGTTCCTGCAGCTCCTCCAGCTCCTCGTCCTTCGCCTTCAACTCCTGCTTGAGGCGGAGGACCTCCTTGTCCGGCTTCTCCGCCTTGGTGGCGCGCGGCGGCAGTGCCGAAACCGGTTCGTGCTGATCCAGCGAGCGGAGCACGTCGTCGTCGTCTGGCGCGCTGAGCTCGGTGGGCTCCTTGAGCTCCCTCAGCTCCACCTCCTCCGCCTTGCCGTCCTGGCCCTCCGCGAACCGCGTCGTGGTGCTCGGGACCGGCTGTCCCCCGGTAGACCCCAGCGAATCGAACGCCTTGTCGAACATCTCCAGCTCGTCGTCGCCGCCTGCTTCCTCCTGGATCTCGACGACCTCCTCCACCTCTTCGACCACCAGCGGATCCTCGGTGAGCGCGCTGCGGGCCTCGGCCACGTCGGCCGCCGACAGCGAGATGGGCTCGTCCTCGACGCCCTCCAGGTCGCCGAGCGCGAACGCCTCCCCGACCGATTCGCCCTGCTGCTCGGGAGCGAGCTTCACGCCGAGCAGCTGCGACGCTTTCTCCAGCATCGCCTGGGGCGCGAAGGGCTTGATCAGGTAGTCCTCCGCGCGCGTCTTCAGCTTCTTGTGCTTCTCGAAGCTGTCCGGCGTCGCGTTGGCGGAGGTGAGGATGACCGGTATGTCCTTGAGCTGATCGTCTTTCTTCAGCCGGGTGCAGAGCATGTACCCGTTGGTAGGCTGCGCCTCCACGCACACGATGATCAGATCCGGGTTGTCCTTCTTGGCGAGCGACATCCCCTGCTCGCTGTTGGTCGCCAGGGTGGCCGCGAAACCGCGCGCCTTGATCGCGCTGGACAGTCCCCTCGCGAAACCTTCGTCAGAATCGATGAGGAGGATTCGTTTGGACACGCGGCGCGCCCGATCGTGGGGGCTATGAAAGTTTACGGGCCGCCACAGAGGGGTGTCAACGAAACGCCACGGATTTCAGAGGGGTAGGACGAGGTGTGTGACCTCAGCGCATCTCAGCCGACTGCACCAGCGCGAGCACGTCCTGCTCGTCCAGGTCGGAGATGAGCGAGTACACGATCTCGTCGTTGCGCCAGGAGGCGATGTTGAAGCCGCGCGCCCTCGACAGCCACACCTCTCGATCGGCGATGCGCCGCGAAGCGCCGGGCAGGTGCGGCTCCGGATCGTCCACGATCAGCAACGAGACGCGGCGGCCGTCGGCCTGGGGAAGCGAGTAGGTGACGACCGCCGCTTGCCGCTGGTGGACGTTCGAGAGCCGCACGCCCTGCAGCCGCGGACCTTGCGCGAAGCGAGGGAGGTGGACGCCGAAGTCGAGCTTGCCCTCCAGCCACTGCTGGGCGGATCGGGGATCGTTGGAAGGATAGTCGAGCGGCAGCGCGCGGGCGTGCAGCGCAACGCCGTCCTCGATCAGCGAATGACCGGAGAAGAAGAGCGGATGCGAGAGGCCGCCGGCGAGGAACCAGAGCGCCGCGCCAATACAGGCGGCGGCGACGGCGATCGCGCTCGGCTTCTGGAAGGCGCGGGCCCAGCGGCCGTGGTCGGACTCGTGGTGGAGCCGCTCGCGGACGTCGTCGTAGAAGAGGTGAGGGGCGGTGGCATTGGCGCGCAGCATCGCGGCCTTGTAGCTCTGGTGCAGGCGGACCGCGTGCGCGCACGTGGCGCACTCGGCGAGGTGCGCTTTCACTTCCGCGTTTTCCTCGGGCGAGAACTCGCCGTCCACGTAGGCGTGGAGGAACGTCTCCTCGAGCTTGCGGCATTCGTGCGTCAAGCGCGCCTCTTGAACTCGAGCAGCTCGACCGCTTCTTCCTCTTCCACGACCGCGGCCAGCTCCATGACCTGCTTGCCGTGGACCACCCCGGACGCGACGGCATACTCGAGCAGGTTCTTCTGCAAGAGCTTGCGGCCGCGATAGAGCCGGCTCATCACCGTGCCCACCGGGCAATCGAGGATCTCCGCGATCTCCTTGTAGGAGAACTCCTGCAGGTCCGCGAGGATCACCACCAGCCGGAAGTCGATCGGCAGCTGGTCGATGCTGCGGATCACGTCGTCGGAGAGCAGCTTGTCGAAGAAGTACTGTTCGGGATCGGCGGAGCTCTCGGTGGGCTCGCGGGTGACGAAGCGCTCGTTGCCGGCCTCCCGCGCAGCGCCCTCGACGACCGTCCGCTCCTTCACCCGGCGGCGGTACTTGTTGATGAAGGTGTTGGTCAGGATCTTGAAGAGCCACGCCTTCATGTTGGTGCCGCGCTCGAACTTGTCGAAGAAGCGGAAGGCGCGCAGGAACGTGTCCTGCACCAGGTCCTCGGCGTCGCGCTCGTTCTTCGTCAGGCGCAGGCCGGCCGAGTAGAGCGCGTCCAGGTGCTCGAGGGAGAGGCTTTCGAATTCCCGCCGCGTCCTGTCGGTGTGCTTGAAGTCCAGCATCCCTCTCCCGCGTGCGTGGCGCTACCGAGGCTGAATCTAACTGGCCCTGTCTACCGTGAAAACCCGGCGAAGTCGTTGAGCATTCCGCTTCACCGACCGCTCGCCCGCCGCACCTGCACGACCACCGGGAAATGCAACGGAAATCAAGAGCTTCGCGAAGGAAGAGTCAGCGTTTCGTCGAGAGAGCCTTCTCCAGCGGCGTGTAGTCGAAGTCGTGTGCTTCGGCCACCGCCTTGTAGGTGCAATGGCCGTTGAAGGTGTTGACGCCGAGCGCCAGCGAGCGGTCGCGCTTCACGGCTTCGACGACGCCCAGGTCCGCCAGGCGCAGAGCGTAACCGATGGTGGCGTTGGTCAAGGCGAAGGTGCTGGTCTGGGACACCGCACCAGGCATGTTGGCGACGCAGTAATGCACCACGCCGTGCACGGTGTACGTCGGGTGATCGTGCGTGGTCGGGTGGCAGGTCTCGATGCAGCCGCCCTGATCGACCGCCACGTCAACGACCACGCTGCCTTCCTGCATCTCGCTGATCAGCTTCTCGCTGACGAGCTTGGGCGCCTTGGCGCCCGGGATCAGCACTCCGCCGATCACCACGTCGGCATCGCGGACGTACTTCGCGATCTGGGCCGGGTCGGAGTACACGGGCGTGATCCGCGAGCCGAAGATGTCGTCGAGATACGCGAGCCGGTTGTTGTTCACGTCCAGGATGACCGTGTCCGCGCCCATTCCCGAGGCGAGCTTCGCGCTGTTGGTGCCCACCGTGCCGCCGCCGAGGATGACGACCTTGCCCCGGCGTACCCCCGGCACGCCCGAGAGCAACACTCCTTTGCCGCCGTGCTCCTTCTCGAGCTGCACGGCGCCGACCTGGACCGCCATCCGGCCCGCCACCTCGCTCATCGGCTTCAGCAGCGGAAGCTGCCCGTCGTCGGTCTGGATGGTCTCGTACGCGACCGCCGCCACCTTCCGCTCCAGCAGCGCCTTGCTCAGCGGCTTGTCGGCGGCGAGATGGAAATAGGTGTAGACGGTCTGCCCTTCGCGCATCAGCGCATACTCTCCCGGCACGGGCTCCTTGACCTTCACGATCATCTCGGCGCGCGCCCAGATGTCCGCCGCCTTCTCGACGATCTTCCCGCCCGCCACCTCGTACAGAGCATCGGCGATCCCGCTGCCCACGCCTGCCCCTTTCTCGATCAGCACCTGGTGCCCGCGCCCGGTGAGCGCCGCGACCCCGCCCGGGACGAGCCCCACGCGGTACTCGCGGGTTTTGATTTCCTTCGGGCAACCGATGATCATCTTCGCTCCCGAGCCGTTTCGCCTTGCGCAAAAGGGCGGCGGAAGATAGCAGGCAGTCGCTTCGGGTCAAGCTGCGCCGTGTCGAAAAATGCTGAAGCTTCTCTTCGCCGATCCATCGGGCCAGGTCTACGAGCACCCTGAGCTGCTCGCGCTCACGCGGGACGGGCTTCCCCCGGAGCCCGCCGAGCGGCTCCCCGCGCACGCGACGCTGGCCGCGCTGCCGGGGCGACGCCCGCTCGGATTCGATCCGTCGAGCGGCCGCGTGGTCGAGCTCTCGGAGGTGCGCATCGGGCGGCGGATCGTGCGGCCGAGCGCGGTCGCCGCCGTGCTGCCTCCAGGATGGACGCGCACCGAGCTGCCGGCGTTCCGAAAGATGGCGATCGCTCCCGTGCTGCCGCAGTGGGCGTACACCGCCGCGGCCTGGGACGAAGAGCGGCAGTGCCACGTCGCCTGGGCGCTGCACACCGACAAGCGGCGGCACTGGGATCCGGCGGCGCATTCCACCACCGACCTTCCGGAGCGCGTGCAATCCCGCCTGGCAAGGGATGACAATCCGCTGCTGCGCCAGCTGGCGAAGTGCGCGTTGGAGTACCGCTGCTTCACCGCGCAGAACACGTTCTATGAACGCGACGAAGGCGCGATCCCCGCGAGCTCAGGATGCAACGCGAGGTGTGTCGGGTGCATCTCCGAGCAGCCGGAGGAAGGACCGCCAGCATCGCACCAGCGGATCAGGCGGGCGCCGGACTCGGAGGAGATGGCGGCCATCGGCATCGCGCACCTTGCACGCGCTCCGGGAAGGACCATGGTGTCGTTCGGCCAGGGGTGCGAGGGCGAGCCGCTGACGCGCGCGCGAGAGATCGGGGAAGCGATCCGCAGGATGCGGCAGGCGACGCGGCGGGGATCGATCAACGTCAACACCAACGGCTCCCTGCCAGCGAATCTCGCGTTGCTGATCGACGCCGGCCTGGACGCGTGCCGGATCAGCCTCAACAGCGCGCACAAGCCGCTGTACGAGGCGTATTACCAGCCGATTGAGTACGGCTGGGAGGAAGTAGAGGAGTCGATCCGTCTCGCTCGCCGCCGCGGTGTCTACACGGCGTTGAACCTCCTCACGTTCCCGGGCGTCACGGATCAGGAGGGGGAGGCGGACAAGCTCTGCGAGCTCGTCTCCCGCGCCCGCGTCCACCAGGTTCAGTCGCGCAGCCTCGCCATCGATCCGGACCAGTACTTCGCCCTGGCCGCAAGGCACTCGGCGGGAGGTGCCCGTATCGGGATCGCGGGGGTCATCGCCCGGCTGAAGCGGGCCCGCCGGGGCTTGGTGATCGGCAACTTCGCGCGCGGCCTGAACGAGCGCGGCCCTCGGGTGGCCTGACATCCGAGTCATGATGCGGGTTGCCGGGCCCGCGCAAGCCTGCGGAATCCGGAAGCGTCGATCGGCGGCATGGCGGTTGCTCGCTCTGTCCAGGATGAATCCGATGATCCGTGCGCATCTGACGGTTGTAGGCGTAGCGCTCCTGCTCGTCGCACCTTCCGTGCGCGGGCAGGACCGACCGGATGCCGTGCTTGTGCTCTCGGATGACGGAGCGCTGGATGATTCAGCGGTGCACGCGATCCGCAGCATCGCGGCCAGCGAGCTGCGCAAGCACGGGGTCGTCCTTGCCGAGGATCGAAGGACGGCGGGAGTGCACCCGCTGGACGCGGAGCTGTCGACGCTGGCCCTCGATCTCGGCGCGCGGCGGGTATTCGCGCTTCGCGTAAGCGGGAGGCTCGGCAAGAAGATCCCCCTCAGCCTGGACGAGCTGACGCCGGAGACGCTCCTGCCGGTGCATTCGGCCTCGCTCACCGCCACGGGCCTCGAGGAATGCGACGTGGTCACGGCGCGCCTTGTCGAAGCGGTCCTCGGCGGACGGAGCGCGGAGAGCACGGCGCAGATGACGACGCTCACCGCAACGGAGTCGAAATCCTTCGCCAAGAAGCCCGGGGAACGGTTCTGGTTCGTCGGGCTGCCCGTCGCTCTCTACAACGCTGGCAATACTCCGACGGGGTTTTCCCTCGGGTACGGATACGAGGCGGAGAGCTTCCGAATCTCGGTCACCGGCGCCGGATATTCGCGCGGCAGCGACGGCGTCGCTTATGTCGCGATGGAAGCCGCCTGGATTCCATTCGCGACCGAAGTCTCGCCGTACATCGGCGGCGGTCTCGGGTACATGGGCGCGGGCGGCCACGGCGGGATCGGAGGCGTGATCGAGGGCGGCCTGGAGGCCTTCCGCCTCCACGGCGTCCGGGGCCTGCTCGGCGTGCAGATCGCCGTGCCGTTCTTCGACACGCAGGAGAATTCAGGCGTGAACGTGATTGCGCACCGGGGTGTCTATCCGGCGGGCTTCGTGCGGCTGGCGTTCTGAAAAAGGGGGACACCATCAAGATGGTGTCCCCGTATAGATCCCTTAGCGGAACGACGCTCCGAGATCCACGGTGGCCGTCCAGAAGTCGGAGTTGCCGCCCTTGTTGACGGAGACGGTGTTGCTCCCGGTGTTGATGTTGCTGAACAGGTAGTTGTACTGGAACCGCCCGCCCAACTTGAACGCGCCGATGTCCGCTTCCAACCCGCCGCCGAAAGGCAGCGTGTGGGTGGAGCTGTTCGGCACACCGGACGCCGCGGAGCCATTGACCCAGGTGTAGCCGTAGCCGCCGAAGATGTACGGTGTGACCTCGCCGGGAAGGATGTTCAGCCGCACGTCCCCGTAGCCTTCGTTGGTCTTGAGCGTGCTCGCCAGGCGCCCCTGGTTCAGGCTCTCATTGATGTTGTTCTGCGAGCCGAGGTAGCCCACCTCCACGCCGAGCATCGGCGTGGGAAGGATCCCGAGCCGCGCGCCGTACGCAGCGCCGACGTCCGAGCCGCTCAGCGACTGGTTGTATTTCGCGGCGCCGCCCTGCAGGACGATGCTGAACTCGCTCTCCGCCATCGCAGTCGCTGGAAGTACGAGCGCTGCGACGCCGACGGTAACGAGAAGCTTCTTCATGTCGTTTTCTCCTCACGGAAATCATGGAAAATCCGCGGCATGCTCCGCGCGCGGTGGTAGACACGGTAAGAATGCGGCGGAAAAACGGCCTGCCTGGCCCTTCGTCCCGGGAGGGGTCGTGGGGCCGGTGAAGCTCGAGCTGCAGAAGGATCTCGCTCGCCGCCTGCGCGCGGGTCATCCCTGGGTCTACAAGCGCGCGATCGAACGGCCTCCAAGCGGGCTGCAGGCCGGGTCGATCGTGGACGTCGTCGCCGGCGGCAAGTTCGTCGCGCGCGGCTACTACGATCCGATCAGCGCCGTCCGCGTTCGCGTGCTGACCCGCGATCCCGCCGAAGCGGTAGGCCCGCTCTTCTGGCGGCGCCGCATCGCGAAAGCGGTAGCGCTGCGCCGCGCCTACGTGCTCTCCGAGGAAACCGACGGTGCCCGGCTGGTCCACGGCGAGGGCGACGGCCTTCCCGGCGTGGTGATCGATCTCTACGGCGCGTTCGCGGTGCTGAAGCTGTACAGCTCCGGACTGGCTGCGCACCGCCGGGAGATCGTGGAGGCGCTGCGCGGCGAAGTCGCGCTGGACGGGATCTATGGCCGCGACGAGGAGATCGCGCGGGACGACGAAGAGGACGAGCTGAGCGACCGCGAGTCCCGGCCCGGCAAAGGGCAGGCGCTCTGGGGCGCGGAGCCGCCGGACGAGATCATCGTCCGCGAGCACGGAATGCGGATCGCGGTGGACGTCCGCGCCGGTCAGAAGACCGGATACTTCCTCGATCAGCGCGAGAACCGTCTGGCGTTACGGCGATTCGCTCGCGGCCGGGCGCGCGCCGCCAACTGCTTCTCCTACTCCGGTGGTTTCTCGGTGAGCGCGGTCCTGGGTGGCGCCCGCGAGGTCGTCTCCATCGACCGCGACGCCGCCGCCATCCGGCTCGCCCGGCGCAATTTTGAGCTGAACGGGATCGATCCGGCCAAGCATCGATTCGTCGCCGCCGACGTCCTCGAGTACCTGCGCGGCGACCATGAGCCCTTCGATCTGATCGTGCTCGATCCACCGGCGTTCGCGAAGTCGCAGAGAGCGGTGCCCGCCGCGCTCGACGGCTATGCCTCGCTCCACCGCGCCGCGTTGGAAGCGCTCGTCCCGGGCGGCATCCTCGCCACCGCTTCCTGCTCGGCGCGCGTCTCGCCCGATGAGTTCACCGGGGCGATCCGGGAGGCGGCAGCGAAGACCCACGCGCAGCTGCAACTGCTGGAGGAGAAGCGGCAGCCTGCCGACCATCCTGGCCTGCTCGCGTTTCCCGAAGGAAGCTATCTGAAGTTCTTCGTCTTCCGTAAAGGGGACTGAGATGGTCCTTTCCGGCCAATACCTCGAGCGGAGCGTGGTCGTCGGAGAGCTCGATGCGCTCTACCACCGTGGCACGCGCGAGCCGCCCTGCGCCATCGCCGCGCCGCACCCGGCGCTCGGGGGAAGCATGCTTTCGCCGGTGGTCGCAGAGCTCGCCTGGGCCATCACTCGCGCGGGGCATCCGACCATGCGCTTCGACTACCGCGGCGTGGGCGCATCGCGCGGCGTTTCCCGGCATGGGGTGGGGAGCACGCGCATCGCCGATCTCCAGGACGAGGTCGCCGATCTGCACCGCATCTGCGAGCATCTGCTGGCGAGCACGGACATGGCCGAGGTCTGCCTGGTCGGCTACAGCTTCGGAGCGGCGGTGGCGCTCGAGGCCGTGCAGGAACCGCGGGTGGGGCGGCTGGTCCTGATCGCCCCGCCGACGCAGCTCTACGATTTCGAGGCGATATCCGCGGTGCGAAAGCCGCTGCTCATCGTCTGCGCGCACCAGGACCCGTACTGCGACCGGCGCGCGCTGCGGCCCCCCGACGGAGCCCGGCTGGAGATCATCCCGCATTCCGACCATTTCTTCGGGCGCGGGCTCACCGAGTTGGGAAAGACCGTCGCCGAGTGGCTGCGTGGTGATCGTTCCGACTACCTTGCTCCACCGGATGGGCCGGAAGTAGGAGGGGCCGCCGCCGAGCTGGAGCTGGATCCGGGCGACGGCGAGCCGCTCGAGCTCGACACGGATCCGGAATGATCCCCGCGCGTTCAGCGAAATAACGCGGCCGCCGTCGCGTTGGCTTGGGGTGAACGGTATGCTGCGGAGCATGTGGGCGGGCACTCTCGGCGCGCGTCCGGCCCTGCGCGAGCGGGTGATCGTGGCCGCCGTCGCCATCGCGGTGCTTCTCCTTCTCGGGTTGGCCGGCTGCTCGCGTACTCCAGCTCCGGTGATGGAGCTGAGCGACGACGCGGTGCCCGGCCTGATCGAAGTCGAGCTGCGCGGGCGAGCGGCGGTGCCCGGCAAGGTGATCGATCAGGCGGAGCAGGAAGACGATCTGTACGGCGACGCGCTGTCTCCCGAATACGACGTCGAGCTGGAGGTGGAGCCGGGCACCGAGGCGGAGGTGCTCGCCCAGCTTCGCGCGCGTCCCGACGTGATCTGGGCGGAGCCCGTGGTCCGTTACCAGGCAACGTGGCTTCCGGACGATCCCGACTTCTCCAAGCAATGGCACCTCAAGGCTGCGGGCGCCGAGCGGGCCTGGGACGCCAGCCGAGGCGAGGGCGTCACCGTCGCGATCATCGATACCGGCATCTATCCCGTCGACGATCTCGATCCCGCCCGCCTGGTGAAGGGATGGAACTTCGTCGCCAACAACGACGACGCGCGCGACGACCACGCGCACGGTACGCACGTCGCGGGCACGGTGGCGCAGAGCACGGGCAACGGCAAGGGCGTCGCCGGGATGGCGCCACAGGCCCGGCTGATGCCGGTGAAGGTCCTGTCCGCGTCGGGCAGCGGCACCTCGCACGCCATCGCGGAAGGGATCCGCTGGGCGGTGGACCACGGCGCGCGGGTGCTGAACCTGTCGCTCGGCGGCGGTGGACGCTCGCTCGCCATGTCGACCGCCGTGGCGTACGCGCGCCGGCGAGGCGCGGTGGTCGTGTGCGCCGCGGGAAATGGCGGATCGCGCGGCGTCTCCTATCCCGCGGCGTATCCCGGCGCATTCGCGGTGAGCGCGGTGGGGCCGCGGGGCCGCCGCGCGCCGTACAGCTCGTTCGGTCCGGAGATCGCCATCGCCGCCCCGGGCGGAGACAAGTCTCAGGGCGAGGAGGCCGGAGTCCTGCAACAGACGCTGGCGGAGGGAAGCACCACGGAGTCAGCCTATCGCTGGTTCCAGGGAACGAGCATGGCCACCCCGCACGTCGCCGGAGCGGCCGCGCTGGTGATGTCGCTCGGCGTCTCCGCGCCTGGCGCCGTCGAAGAGGTGCTGCGCAGCACGGCGCAGGATGCTCCTGACGGCAGCCGCGAGAGATACGGCGCCGGGCTGCTCGACGCCGCGGCCGCCGTGCGCAAGGCGACGCTCTGGTGGGGTTTGTGGCGGCTGGCTTTCGCGGTGTTCGGCGCCTTGTTCGCCCTGCGGCACGCGCGCGCCGTCGGCCAGATCCGCGCGAGCGAGAAGGCGGGCCCGCTGTTCTGGGTGGGTCTCGGTGCCGGGGCTGGCGCGCTGGCGATGCTCGCTCCCTTCGGCGGCGAGCGGATTCCGCTGCTTTCGTTCCTCGCCTTGCCTCCCGCCGCCTGGCCGCAGCGCTTCCTCGGTCCGCTCGCCGGCTACATCGGGTGGAGCGCGCTGGTCCCGTTCGCGCTGGCACTTCCGGCGCGGCTCGCATCGCATCCGCTGCGAAATGCGTTCGGCGCGGCCGCCGCGGGGCTCGCGTTCGGATGGTCCGGGACGCTCTTGCATGCCGCGATCTGGCGGACGGTGGCGCTGCCTTGGATGCCGGCGTTGCTGGTGCCGTTCTGGCTGCTGGCGAGCGCCCTCATCGCCTGGATGGCTGGACGGGGGCTGCTCTCGAGGGAGCCTCTGCGATGAAAGTCACCGGCACGGTTGAATTCGTCGATCTGGAAGGCGGGCTCTGGCGCCTGACCGCCGATGACGGCACGCGCTACACGCTGATCGGCGCGAAGGGCGATCTGAAGTCGGCGAAGGGAACGCGGGTGGAGGTCGAGGGCTCGCTCGACGAGGGATTCGGGATCGGGATGTCGGGCCCCCAGCTTCGCGTGGCGCGGGTCCGGAAGCTCTAACTGGCTCCCCGCAGGGCGAGCACGAGCCGCAGCCCCCAGATCACCGCGGCGATCCAGGTGAGGCCGAGCGCCGCGGCGGCACCCTTCCCAGGGCCTCCGGGCACCTCTTCGGCGTCGTCGGGCATCGGCCGGCGCAGCAGCCGCGCCAGCTGCCACGCTCCGGCGACGAACAGTGTCGCGCCGAGCGCGAGCACCTGTGGAGGCGGCGGGAGATCCGGATCCTCCCATCCGAGCAGGAACGCGCTGCCAGCGATACCGTTGTTCACCGTGTGTCCGATCACCGCTGCCCAGAGCGATCCGCTCCACCAGCGCAGCACCGCGAGGAGCACGCCGATCTCCATCAGCCCGATGAATCCCACTGCATCCATGTGCAACAGGGCAAACAGGGCGCCGCTCACCAGCAATGCCGCGAGCGGGCCCCAGCTCCGTCGCAGCGCCGGAAGCGCGAATCCGCGGAAGAACAGCTCCTCGCCCAGGGGCGCCGCGAGCGTCACCGTGACCAGCATGGGGATCGCGTTGGCGCGAAAGACGGTATCGAGCAACCGTTGCTTGGCGTCGAAATCGTCCACCACCGCGCGGGGCAGCAGGACGTGCGCCATCCAGGTGAGGAATGACACCACCGGCTGATTCGCGGCTGCGAGTCCCACGGCGACCAGGACGTGCTTCCAGGAAATACGCCGCAACCCGAGCCAGGGAGCGAAGCGGATCCCGGCGACGCCGAGGACGAACGCCGCGGGAAGCGCGATCGCCAGCGCCTCCGTGATCCACAGGCCGCCCACCAGCCCGTGCTGCTGCGCGGGTGCGCCGATCACGAGCATCCCGAAGAGGAGCGCGCAGTACGCGAGGATCGCGCTTCCCCAGCCCAGCTTGCCCGGCGGCGACATGAGCGGCGCCCCATACCACGTCAGGTTCCCCATTTCACGCCGATGAATGCACCGGGCGCGCGCCGCCATTAGGCTAGCGGCGAGGATGGGCGACGACGAACACGTTCCACAGGGCCGGCTGCGCAGGCTCAGCCGGCTCGCGTACCTGACGGCACGAACCACGGGCGATCTCCTGGCGGCGCAAGCGCGGCGCAAGCTCTCCGCCGCCGGCGGTCCCCGCGACGATCTGCGCAAGGCCGGCGAGCGCATCCTCGCCACCCTCGGGGAGCTCAAGGGCGCGGCGCTCAAGCTCGGACAGGCGCTGGCGATGGATCCCGACGCGCTGCCCGAGGAAGCGCGCAGCGTGGTCGCAAAGCTGCTCTCCCAGGCGCCGCAGCGGATGGAGTTTGCGCAAGTCGCCGAAGTGGTGCGGGCCGAGCTCGGGCGCTACCCCGACGAGCTGTTCGCGCACTTCGAGCGCGAGCCGCTCGCGGCGGCATCTCTCGGGCAGGTCCACGCGGCGCGCCTGCAGGATGGCAGGGAAGTGGTGGTGAAGGTGCAGTACCCCGGTGTGGAGAAGGCGCTGCAGAACGATCTCGCGAACGCGGCCGTGCTGGTCCGCGGCTTCGCATTGGCCGGCGACGCGTTGGACGGCCGCCCCTACTATGACGAGCTGCGGGCGGCGCTCCTGCGCGAGCTGGACTACGGACAGGAGGCGGCGCAAGCCGATGCATATCGGCAGGCCGCCGCGCGCTATCCCGAGCTGGTGGTGCCCGAGGTCGTGTACGAGCACAGCGCGCGGCGTGTCCTTTGCCTGCAGCGCATTCACGGCCAACCGCTGCTGGAGCTGATGGAATCCGATGCGTCGAGCGCCGAGCGTTTCCGCGTGGCGCGCCTGCTGATCTTCGCCATCTGGGGGCCGTTCTACGTGGAGCGCCTGGTGCACTCGGACCCGCACCCGGGCAACTTCTTCGTCCTGCCGCGGGGCAAGCTCGGCGTCGTCGACTTCGGCTCGACCAAGATGCTCTCGGAGCGGTTCGGCTCGGTCTATCGCATCTTCCTCGAGGAGAACGCCGCGGGCCGCGTCCACCCCGACGTCGGACCCATGCTGAAGAAGGCGGGTTTCCGTTTTCTCGGCGATGACGAGGAGGACGCGTTCGAGCTCTGTCAGAAGCTCGCCGACATCGTGCAGCGCCCGATCCAGAGCGACGAATACGATTTTGGGTCCGATGGGCTGGTGCGGGACTTGAGAAGGGCCTTCCGCAGCGATCCTCGCGCCGGCTTGACGATCAAGCCGCCGCCAGAAGCGCTGCTGTTCTACCGTTCGGCGGCGGGGCTCGCGCAGGACCTGCGGCTCCTGAAGGCGCGCGGATCGGTGCGCGCGGTGCTGAAGGAGATTCAGGAGCGCGGGAGCGCGTGGTAAAGCCTGCCGCCGTGGATCGTCTCCAGCAGCTCGTCGACAGCCCGGGGCAGCTGGCCGCCTGCGTGGACGACGTCGCGCGCAGCAGCAGGATCGGGCTGGACACGGAGAGCAACGGGTTTCATGCCTATTACGAGAAGGTCTGCCTTCTGCAGATCTCGACGGAGCAGGCGGACTGGGCGATCGACACGCTGGCGCTCGGGGTCGCGCCGCTGTTGCCCCTGCTCGTCGATCGAGCTCGCGAATGCGTCCTGCACGCCGCCGAGTACGACGTGCTCTGCATGAAGCGTGATTACGGATTCTCCTTCGGCCGCATCTTCGACACCCATGCCGCCGCGAAGACGCTGGGGATCGAGAGGGTCGGCCTGCACGACCTGCTCGCGGATCAGCTCGGGGTGCAGCTCGCCGTCGACGAGCAGCGCAGCGACTGGGGGAAGAGGCCGCTGTCGCCGGAGCAGCTCGAGTACGCGTTCGCCGACGTCCGCCACCTGCTGCCGCTGCGGGAGAAGCTCGGCGAGCAGCTGGTTGCGCGGGGACTGCTCGCCGAGGCCGAGGCCGAATTCGCGCGCCTGATCGCGAAGGAGCCACGGGCTCGGGAATTCGATCCGGAAGGATGGCGGCGGATGAAGGCGGCGCGGGCGCTGGACGGCCGGGGCCGCGCGGTGCTCCGCGAGCTCTATCTGTTGCGCGACCGGCGCGCGCGCGAACTGAACCGGCCCGCCTTCAAGGTCCTTTCGGACCTCTTTCTTGCCGAGACGGCGCGGCGGCAGCCGAAGAGCGAGGAGGAGCTGCTCCGCGTTCCCGGAACTTCGCCGGGCGCGCTGAAGAAGGTG
>WNFT01002441.1_pt1 | contig 15953 bp, 15 predicted proteins | sample 5400191 | NCBI WGS metagenome assembly WNFT01 (sample SAMN13153359, study PRJNA577476) | soil metagenome | isolation source: 80 cm saprolite under Madrone tree | place: USA:California | collected 2016-06-14 | reverse complement strand
CGAGTCCAGGCCCTCGATGTCGAGCGTCGGATCGGCCTCGGCGTAACCGTGCGCCTGGGCTTCCTTGAGGACGACCCCGAAGTCGAGCCCTTCGCCCGTCATCTTCGACAAGATGTAGTTGCAGGTCCCGTTGACGATGCCGAAGACGGAGAGGACCCGGTTGGCGACCAGCCCTTCCTTCACGGCGCGGATGAGCGGAATGCCGCCGGCGACCGACGCTTCGAAGCCGAGCATGACGCCGCGCCGCCGCGCCTCGTCGTAGATCTCGGCGCCGTGATGGGCCAGCAGCGCCTTGTTGGCGGTCACGACGTGCTTACCGCTCCCCAGCGCCTTGAGGATGAACGAGCGCGCCGGCTCCAGACCGCCGACCAGCTCGACGACGATGTCGACCTGGCCGTCGCCGAGCACGCGATTGGCGTCGGTGGTCATCGGCAGGCGGGTGATGTCGAGGCCCTCGCGGGGCCGCGTCACGTCGAGGTCGGCGACGGCGGCGAGGCGGAGGCGGCAGCCGGCGCGCTCCTCCAACATCGCGCGCTCCGACTCCAGCAGCTTGGCGACTCCGGCCCCGACGGTGCCGAGGCCGAGCAATCCGATGCGGACTTCTTTCACGCCGGTGCGATCAACGCCCGAGGCGCTTCAGGCCGCGCAGCGCCTGACGGATGCGCTGCTCGTTTTCCACCAGCGCGAACCGGACGAACCCCTCGCCGTACTCACCGAAGCCGATCCCGGGCGAGACGGCGACCTTCGCCTCCTGGATCAGGAGCTTCGAGAATTCCAGCGAGCCCATGCCCCGGAAATCCTCCGGAATCGGCGCCCAGACGAACATGGTGCCCTTCGGCTTCTCGACCGACCAGCCGAGCTTGTTCAGCCCATCGACCAGGACGTCGCGGCGCTTGCGGTGAACCTCCACGATGTCGCGCACGACGGTGGGGTCGCCCTCCAGCGCCACGATGCCGGCGATCTGGATGGGCTGGAAGGCTCCGTAGTCGAGATACGACTTGATGCGAGCCAGCGCGTGCACCATCTTCGAGTTGCCGCAGACGAAACCGAGCCGCCAGCCCGGCATGTTGTAGGACTTCGACGTCGAGAAGATCTCCACGCCGACGTCCTTGGCGCCCGGCACCTCGAGGAACGACGGCGGCTGGTAACCGTCGAACGTGAAGTCGGCGTAGGCGAAGTCGTGGACGACCATGAGCCGGTGCTCTTGCGCGAAGGCCACGACCTTCTCGAAGAAGCTACGGTCCACGCATAGGGTCGTCGGGTTGTGCGGGAACGAAAGGATCAAGAGCTTCGCTTTCGGCCAGGCAAGCTTTGCTGTCTCTTCCAATCGTAGGAAGAAGTCGCCGTCGGGCGTGAGCGGGACGGACCTGAGATCACCGTCGGCGATCACCACCGAGTAGGCGTGGATCGGATAGGTCGGATTCGGGACGAGCGCGCCGTCGCCGGGCTGGAGCACGGCCAGCGCCAGATGCGCCATGCCTTCCTTGGCCCCGATGGTCGCGATGACTTCGGTGTCGGCGTCGAGATGGACGCCGTAGCGGTCCTTGTACCACTTCGTCATCGCCACGCGCAGGCGCGTGATCCCGCGCGAAGCCGAGTAGCGGTGGTTCTTCGGATTCTGCGCGGCCTCGACGAGCTTGGCCACGATGTGCGGGGGCGTCGGCATGTCGGGATTCCCCATGCCGAGATCGATGATGTCCTCGCCGCGAGCTCGCGCTTTGGTCTTCAGGTCGTTGACGATCGCGAACACGTACGGCGGAAGTCGCTTGATCCGATAGAACTCGTCCATGAGCCCCTCGCGGTGGTGTCCTGTGATGATACCGAGGCCGCGCGCGGAGTGTCAATAAATCGAACGCTGACGAGGAGTTACATCACACGTCGAGGCGACGCAGCGAACGAGTGGTCGTCGAGCGATCGACGCCGGACTGACGCACGCGTGCCGTGATGGCAGGGCCCGGATTTGTAACTCCTTGATTCCATTCGCCACACTGGTCGGCACATCGTTTGCCCTCATGAGGGCGGCATGAGTACGCAGCACGCGGTCGACTCGGGGCTGGCGGCGACCACAGAGGCGGTTGACAGTCTCAGCGAGCCAATGCTAGAAACCGCGCAGGATCTGGGGCGTCCTCTCACCCAAGGGAGATCCGCGCGGGTGAACCACAAGAAGCAATTCAGCCTGCTGGTGGTGCGAGGAGACGGCGCTCGAGTCCTTCGTCTCTCGTTCCCGAAGCGGCTTCCGCTGACCATCCTCGTGGCTGGTGTTGTGGTCGCGGGCGGTTTCAGCGTCGTCGTCGGAGACTGGTGGCACGTGCGCCAGCGGATTCGCGACTCCGCCTCGCTGTACAAGCAGATCGACGAGCAGCGGGCGATGATCGACAAGTTCAATCGTCGCGTCACCGAGCTGCGCCAGGAAGTTGCGAGCTGGGGCGAGCTGCATGGGCACATCTGGGAGGCGTTCGGTCCCGACGTCGCGCCCAAGAACTCCGGCACCGGCATCGGTGGCCGGGCGACGCCGACGGAGCGTCCGATGGGCAAGCTCTCGGCCATGGCGCAGCTCGACCTCCTGGCCGAGAACGTGATCGAGGAAGGCGAGAGCCTGCGCGCGCTCGACAAGCTCATCACGCGCGCCCGCAAGGCGCTGGCGGCGCTGCCGTCGCGCTGGCCGGTGCGCGGCGCCGTGAACTCGGAGTTCGGCAATCGGCTGAGCCCGTGGACGAAGGCGCCCGAGTTCCACTCCGGCCTCGACATCGCCGCCAACGGTGGCACTTCGGTGAAGTCACCGGCCGCCGGCACGGTGATCCACGCCGGCCCCCACTCGGAGTACGGACTGGCGGTGATCATCGACCACGGCCAGGACGTGCGGTCGCTGTACGGTCATCTCTCCAAGATCAACGTCAGGCAAGGGCAGACGGTCGAGCGCGGCACCGAGCTGGCGCTGACCGGCAACACCGGCCGCTCTTCCGGCCCACACCTGCACTACGAGGTGATGGTCCGCGGGCAGGCCGTGAATCCTCGCGCCTACCTCTGGGATTAGCCCGGGCAGGGGCTGCGCCCCTTCCGACGCTCCATTCAGCTTGCAGCCGCGTTGCCGTCACTCGACAATGCGAGGTATGAAGCCGGCGCACGTCGTCGCCGCGATCCTGCTCCTCGCCGGGTGCTCGAGCACCGGAGAGTGGGTCTACAACAAGCCCCACACCAGCGCCGTCCAGGTCGACCGCGATCTCGGCACCTGCCGGAAGGAATCCACGCGGAACACGGCGGTCGTGCTCGCCCCATCCCAGCGCCTCGACCGTGACGCGATGAACCGGTGCATGGAACGGAAGGGCTACACGGTCACGCTCGAGACGGAGTGATCTTCCCCGCCAGGAAGTCCAGGCAGAGCGCGTTGAAGGCGTCCGCCTGCTCCCAGAAATAGACGTGGCCGGCGCCGACGACGGCGCGGAGGGCGGCGCCCGGGATGCGAGCCACCAGCTCCCGTGAGAATCGGGGCGGGACCAGGATGTCGTCCTCGGCGACGCTCACGAGCGTCGGGCAGTGGATGCCGGGGAGCCGCGCCAGCGTGTCGTGATGCTCGATGGCCGCCGCCTGGCCGAGAAATCCCGTCAGCGATTGCGGGAAGGGATTCGCGAGCGCCGTCTGGATCACCGCCTCAACGAACTCGGGACGCTCGTCGTAGGTGCGGTAGGAGAAGAGCCAGAGCATCAGCGCCCTGACCAAGGCGTCGGGGGTCAAGGCAGCCCGCATGTCTCGCCACGTGGCCAGCAGCGCCTTCATGTGCGTATCGGGCCGCGCCGTCGTGCACCCCAGGTGAAGGCTCCGCACACGCCCCGGGTAGGCGAGCGCCAGCTCCTGGGCGATCATGCCGCCCATGGACACGCCGACGACGTGCGCGCGCTCGATCCCGAGCGCGGCGATGAGACCCGCCGTGTCGTCGGCCATGGTGCGGATCGTGTACGGCAGCTCCGGCGCGTCGCTCTGCCCGGCGCCCCGGTTGTCGAACGTCACGACGCGGTAGTGCTCGGCGAGAGCGCGGACCTGGAAGGCCCACGCCAGATGATCGCCACCGAAGCCCATGATCAGGATCAACGGCTCGCCGCCGCCGGTCTCCTCGTAAAACATCCGAATCCCATTCGCCGTTACCTTAGGCATCAGCGCCCCACGCAGCGATCGGCGGGAATTGAATTGCCGTCATGCACGGGCCGGATCCGCGATCGTGCCGCTTCATGGCCGGGGGGTTGGGGGTGGTGTAGTCCTCTGAGACCCGTTCCCTGAGCGTCGGACTTTGCGCACCGGTGCGAGAGGGGACGCCACAACGCGAACCCGTCCCAGCGCACGTGGTCGAAGAGGACCACACCAGCCCCGACCCCGCGTTCAAGAAGCTACGCGATCGCGACGCCGGTGCGTACCTGGCACGCGACCCAGTGCCCCGGCGAGACCTCCTTGAGCACCTGGTCGTTGGTCGAGCACGACGGTACCCGCAGCGCACAGCGCGTGTGGAAACGGCAGCCCGAGGGCGGGTTGATCGGGCTCGGCACGTCGCCCTCGAGAATGATGCGCTTGCGCTTCACCGTCGGGTCGGGGATCGGCACCGCGCTGAGCAGCGCCTCGGTGTAGGGATGCCGCGGGTTGGTGTAGAGCTCCCTGGCCGGCGCGATTTCGACGATCTTGCCCAGGTACATGACGGCGACGCGCGTGGAGATGTGCTCGACGACCGACAGGTCGTGGGCGATGAAGAGGTACGTGAGCCCGAACTTGGCCTGCAGGTCCTCCAGCAGGTTGATGATCTGGGCCTGGATCGACACGTCGAGGGCCGACACCGGTTCGTCGGCCACGATGAGCTTGGGGCTGACGGCGAGCGCCCGGGCGATGCCGATGCGCTGCCGCTGGCCGCCCGAGAACTCGTGCGGATAGCGCCGCAGGTGATCGGCCGAGAGGCCGACGGTCTCGAGGAGCTGGATGACGCGCTCCTCGCGGGCCCGCCGGTTCGGCGCCAGCTTGTGGATCACCAGGGCTTCGCCGATGATCGATCCCACCGTCATCCGAGGATTCAGCGACGCGTAGGGGTCCTGGAAGATGATCTGCATCTCCTTCCGGAGGGCCCGCAGCGATCGCTTGTCGAGCGTCGTGACGTTCTTCTGCTCGAACCACACCTCGCCCGAGGTCGGCTCGATCAGTCTCAAGATCGACCGCCCGGTGGTGGACTTGCCGCAGCCCGACTCGCCGACGAGGCCGAGCGTCTCGCCCCGCATGATGTCGAACGTCACGTCGTCGACGGCATGCACGCGCGCGACTTCGCGGGAGAGCAGGCCGCCCCGGATCGGGAAGTATTTTCGGAGATTGCGGACGCGGAGAAGGGACTCGGCCATCGTCGCGCTCCTCAGTAGAGGAAGCAGGCCACTTTGTGGCCGGGCCGCACTTCCTTGAGCGGCGGCGTGCTCTCGTAGAACTGGGGTTTCACGAACTGGCAGCGCGGCGCGAACCGGCAACCCGGCTTCACCTCGCCCCGCAGCGTCGGCACCGTGCCCGGAATCGTGTCGAGCTTGCGGCGCTGGGTGGCGGCCAGGTCGATGCGCGGAATCGAGCGCAGCAGCCCCTGCGTGTAAGGATGCAGCGGCTCCTTGAAGAGCTCGCCGACCGGCGCCTCTTCCACCACCTGGGCGGCGTACATGACGACCACGCGCTGGGCCGTCTCGGCGATCACGCCCATGTCGTGGGTGATGAGCATGACCGCCATGTTGAAGCGCGACTTCAGCTCGTTGAGCAGCTCGAGAATCTGGGCCTGGATCGTGACGTCGAGCGCGGTGGTCGGCTCGTCGGCGATGAGGAGCTTGGGGTTACAGGAGAGCGCCATCGCGATCATGATCCGCTGCCGCATGCCGCCCGAGAGCTGATGCGGATACTCCTTCACCCGGCGCTCGGCGTTGGGAATGTGCACGATCCGCAGCATCTCCACCGTCTTGTCCATGGCGTCGCGGCGTCCCAGGCCCTCGTGGAGCCGAATGGCCTCGGCGATCTGCTCGCCCACCGTGAAGACCGGATTGAGCGAGGTCATCGGCTCCTGGAAGATCATCGCGATTTCCTTGCCGCGGATCTTGCGCATCTGCGCCGGCGGCAGGTCCAGGAGGTTCCGGCCGTTGTAGAGGATCTGGCCTTCGACGATGCGGCCGGGCGGCTGGGCGATCAGCCGCATGATGCTGAGGGCGGTCACGCTCTTGCCGCAGCCCGACTCGCCCACCACGCCCAGCGTCTCGCCGGGCTTGATGTAGAGGTCGATGCCGTCGACGGCGCGGATCACGCCCTCGTCCGTGAAGAAGTAGGTCTTGAGGCCTCTGACGTCGAGCAGTCGCTCGGCCATGGGTTCTCCTACCAGCCCCTCGTGATCTCGGCGATGGCCTCGAGCGCTCGCCGGATGTCGTCGGCGTCCACGTCCTTGTGGGTCACGCAGCGAATGGCCGTCGGGCCGATGGCGTGGACCTTCACCTTGCGGGCGGCGCAGCCCTGCACGATCTCCTGCGTCGCCGCCTCGGCCGCGCGCTTTGGGACGGCGCCCACGGCGAAGATGACGATGTTCGTCTGCACGCTGGCGAGGTCGATGCGGATGCCGGGCAGCTTGGCCACGCCCTCGGCCAGCGTCCGCGCGTTCACGTGGTCGTCGGCCAGCCGCCCCACCATCCGCTCGAGGGCCACGATGCCGGCCGCCGCGATGATGCCGGCCTGCCGCATGCCACCCCCCAGCATCTTGCGCAGGCGCCGGGCCCGCGTCACGACCTCGGGGCGGCCGCAGATCACCGAGCCCACCGGAGCGCCCAGGCCCTTGGAGAGGCAGAACGTGACGGTGTCGACGTCGCGCGTGAAATCGCGCGCGTCACGCCGGAGGGCGACGGCGGCGTTGAAGAGCCGCGCGCCGTCCAGGTGGACGGGAACGCCGGCGCCGTGGGCGACGGCGGCCACAGCGGCGATCTCCTCGGGTGTGCAGCAGGTCCCGCCGTGACGGTTGTGCGTGTTCTCGATGCACACCAGGCCCGTGGGCGGGATGTGGATGTTGGCGGGCCGCAGCGACTCGCGGACCTGGTCGGGGCTGAGGAACCCCCGCGCGGTTTTCACCGCGCGCATCTGCACGCCGCCGATGACCGACGCCCCGGCCACCTCGTTGTTGAAGATGTGGCAGTCGAGATCGAGGACGACCTCCGAGCCCGGCTGCGTCTGGCTCCAGACGGAGAGGAGATTGCCCTGCGTCCCCGACGCCACGAAGAGGCCGGCGTCTTTGCCCGTGCGCTCCGCGGCCATGGCTTCCAGACGCTTGACGGTGGGGTCCTCCTCCCACACGTCGTCGCCGACTTCGGCGCGCGCCATGGCGTCGCGCATCTCGGGCGTCGGCAGCGTGAGCGTGTCGGAGCGAAGATCGACGATGTCGTGCATGACTATCTCCGGACCATCGGCGTTACCGTTGAGCTGAGAGCCGCTGGGCGGCGCGCCGACCGAAATCGGTGTAGGGGAACTCGGCGGCAAGACGGTTCAACAACTCCTTGGCCGCGTCGGGCTTGCCCTCGGCGTTGTTCACCTCGGCCAGCAGCCAGAGCGCCTCCGGATATACGAGCGTGCGCACATAGTCCTTGAGGACCAGCTCGAGACGCTGGCGGGCCCCACTCGGATTGCCCTGGTTGATGTAGTAGGCGGCCACCCACACCTCTTTCTGTGCGAGGCGCCCGCGGCAGATGTCGATCTTGGCCAGGCTGTCGGTGGCGTAGCGACTCTCCGGATACTGCTTCACCACCGTCTTGAACGCCTCCAGCGCCTTCTTGGCCAGCGTCTGATCCTGTTCGATCGGCTTGACCTGGTCGTAGTACCCCATGGCCAGCCGATACTGCACCAGATCGGCGATCTGATGGCGCGGGTAGAAGGAAAGGAACGTCTCGAATTCCTTGATGGCCTTGTCGAACTCGGCATCGCGGTAGAAGGCTTCGCCGAGCAGGAAGCGCGCACGCGGCGCGTAGGAGGAATTGGGATGGCGTTCGACGATCTTCGTGAAGGCCTTCCGAGCGTCCTCGTACCGCTTATCGTTCAGCTGCGTTTCACCCTGCTGATAGAGCTCCTCGGCGGGCAGAATGGGAGTGGCCTGCGGCTTGAGCCAACCGCACCCAGCGGCGGCCACGAGCGCGAGCACGAGAGCGATTCGTCGAAGAGCGGCAGGCATCGAAACTGCCTGTATATACCACAATTGCCGGGGTAAAATCCCCGCATGTCGCTCCCCCGAATGGTGCGCGTGCGCCAGACCTTTTCTCGGCCGCGCGTCGCCGACATCCCCCGCTCGGTGGCGGACGCCCTGGCCGCCGCTGGCCTGCCGATCAAGCGCGGTGACTCCGTCGCGGTCGGTGCCGGCAGCCGAGGCATCGCCAACATCGACGTCATCGTCGGCGCCACCGTGCGGGCCCTCAAGGATCTCGGAGCCCGCCCGTTCGTCTTCCCAGCCATGGGCAGCCACGGTGGTGGCACGCCCGAGGGCCAGCTCTCGGTCCTGGAGCACTACGGCATCACCGAAGCCACGATGGGATGTCCCGTGCGCGCGACCATGGACGTCGTGCAGGTCGGTGAAGCGCTCGGCCTCCCCGTGTGGCTCGACACGTACGCGTCGCAGGCGGACTGGATCGGCCTCGTCAATCGTGTCAAGCCCCACACCGACTTCAAGGGCTCGATCGAATCCGGCCTCTTCAAGATGATGACGATCGGGCTCGGCAAGTACCAGGGCGCCATCCAGTACCACCGGGCCAACATCCACCACGGCTACGAGAAGGTGATCACGTCGGTCGGGCGGGAGATGCTGGCCAAGGCGCGCATCGGCTTCGGCGTCGGGATCGTCGAGAACGGATACGACGAGACGGCGCGGATCGAAGCCTTCAACGCCGCGAATCTCGAGGACGGCGAGCGCCGCCTGCTCAAGGACGCGCGCGAGTGGATGGCGCGCCTGCCTTTCTCGCCGATCGACGTCCTGGTCGTCGAGCAGATCGGCAAGAACATCTCGGGCTCGGGTATGGACACCAACGTCATCGGGCGGCCATCGAACCCGCACGAGCCGTTCCCCAACGATCCCAAGATCCTCTGGATCGTCGCTCTCGAGCTCACCGACGAGAGCTACGGGAACGCCACCGGCATCGGCAACGCCGACTTCACCACGCGCCGGCTCCTGGAGAAGATCGACATGAAGCCGACGCTCATCAACTGCATCACCGCCTGCACGCCCAACGGCGCCAAGATCCCGGCCACGTATGACACCGATCGGGAGGCCATCGAGACGGCGCTCTCCTGCATCGGACTGACGCCGCCCGAGAAGGCGCGGGTCATCCGGATTAAGAACACGTTGATGCTCGGCGAGATCGAAGTGTCGGAGGCCTACCTTCCGGACGTGGCCCGCCGCTCCGACCTCACGCCGCTGGGCGATCCCGCCCCCCTCGCGTTCGACGTCGCCGGTCGCCTGCGCGCCTTCTAGGGCGTGAAGGCGCTCGTCTACTCGGCCTGGGACACCCTGGAGGTCCGTGACGTCCCCGGCCCGCGTCCCGACGCGGGCGACGTCGTGCTTCGCGTGGCCGCTGTCGGCATCTGCGGCTCCGAGCTGGAGGCGGTCGCCTCGCGCAGCCCGCGCCGCACCCCGCCCCTGATCCTCGGTCACGAGTTCTGTGGTGAAGTCGAGGAGCTCGGCCCCGGCGCCCACGACGTGAAGGTGGGCGATCGCGTCGCCGCGTCGTCGGTGATCCCGTGCGGACGATGCGGGTCGTGCCGGGCGGGCGCCACCCATCTCTGTCCGCAGCGCCAGATCTTCGGGATGAACCGGCCCGGCGCGTTCGCCGAGCGCGTGGCCGCCCCTTCCTCCGTGCTCTTCCCACTGCCCGAGCGGGTGGGGCCGCTCGAGGGCGCGCTGATCGAGCCGCTGGCCAACGCCGTCCACGTGTGGTCACTCGTGACCGTTCGCTTTCCCGAGGTCGTCGTCGTCATCGGCTGCGGGGCCATCGGGCTGCTGGCCTTGCAGGTCGCCCGCGCGGGCGGCGCGCTCACGCTGATCGCGGTGGACACGAACGAGGCACGGCTGCAGATGGCGCATGCCGTGGGCGCCGAGCCAGTCTTCAACCCGACGCGCCAGGACGTCGTCGCCGAGCTGCGCGACAGCACGCGAGGCGCGATGGCCGACGTCGTCGTGGATGCCGTGGGCGCCGGCGTCACCCGTCGCGCGGCCGTCGAGATGGTGCGGCGCGGCGGCGAGGTCGTGTGGATCGGACTCCACGGCGATGCCACCGAGCTTCCCGGGCGGGAGGTCGTGCTGGGCGAACGACGGATCACCGGCTCGTACGCGGTGACCGCGCGATATCGAGACCGCGATCGGGCTGTTCGCCCACCACCGGATCGACGTGGCCCCGTGGGTGCGTCCGTTCACGCTCGACGAAGGCGCGCGCGTCTTCCGCGAGCTGCTCACGGCACCGCCCGCGGAGTATGCGAAGGCCGTGCTGATGCCGTGACAACCAGCTGGGGGGACCCGTACCGCTTCCCCCCAGACCCCCCTCTTCGCTTTGCGAGCGGGTCGGTACACTGGAACCTATGGGTCGGTATGTGCCGATTCGCGACTATGCGGTGATCGGCGATGGCCGGACGGTGGCGCTGGTGGCCAGGGATGGAGCCATCGACTGGCTGTGCCTGCCCAACATGGATTCGCCCAGCGTCTTCGCCGCGATCCTCGATGCCGAGCGCGGCGGCAGCTTCGAGCTGTGCCCCACCGAGCGCTACGAGACGACGCGACGGTACCGACCGGGCACCAACGTTCTGGAAACGACGTTCACCACCACCAGCGGCCGCGTCCGTGTCACCGACGCGATGACGCTGCCCGATGGCAATCTCGGTCCGTTGCGGGAGCTGGCGCGCAGAGTCGAAGGCCTGAGCGGCCGCGTCGCGATGCGGTGGCGAGCGACGCCGCGCTTCGATTACGGACGGCGCGCGCGCCTCGAACGCCGCGGCGAGATTCCGGTGGCCAGCCACGGCGCCGACGGCGTCGCGTTTGGGAGCTGGGACGCGGGAGCTCCGGAGATTCGCGACGGCGGCGTGAGCGGGCGGTTCGAGATGGCGGCCGGACGTCGGGCCCTCCTGGGCGTGTTCGCCACCTGCAACGAGCCGCTCGTCTTCCCCCCACGCGCCCACGTCGAAGCTCGGCTCGACGCCACCGCGGCGTTCTGGGAGCGGTGGTCGGGGCAGCTCACGTACGCCGGCCCCTGGCGCGATGCCGTCGTGCGGAGCGCGCTGGCGCTGAAGCTGCTCGTCTTCGCACCATCCGGCGCCATCACGGCGGCGCCGACCACGTCGCTGCCGGAGGCGATCGGCGGCGAGCGCAACTGGGACTACCGCTACTGCTGGATCCGTGACTCCTCCTTCACGATCGAGGCGCTCCTCCAGCTCGGCTGTCGTCAGGAGGCGACGTCGTTCTTCTGGTGGTTCATGCACGCCACGCGACTGACGTCGCCTCGCTTGCGCGTGCTCTATCGGCTCGACGGCGGCGCCCACGTGCCCGAGCGCGTGCTCGATCATCTGAGCGGCTACCGCGGCTCCCGGCCGGTGCGTATCGGCAACGCCGCCGCCGACCAGCTCCAGCTCGACACGTTCGGCGAGCTGCTCGACGCCGCCTTCGGATACGTGCGACGGGGCGCCCGGATCGACCGCGACACGATGAACCAGCTCGCGGAGCTCGCCGACTTCGTGGCCGACCACTGGCGCGATCGGGACGCGGGAATCTGGGAAGTGCGGATGGAGCCCCAGCACTTCACCGAGTCCAAGGCCATGTGCTGGGTTGCGCTCGATCGAGCGGCCCAGCTCGCCGAGAGCGGTCATCTGTCCGGCCGGCGCCGGCAGCGCTGGCTCACCGAGGCGGCGGCGATCCGAGCCTTCATCGACAACCACTGCTGGTCGGAGCGGCTCGGCAGCTACGTCCGGTACGCCGGTCGTGAGGAGCTGGACGCGAGCCTTCTGATGATGCCGATCATGCGGTACGACGAACCCACGTCGCCTCGCCTTGCCGGCACGATCGAAGCCGTGCGCCGCGAGCTCGGCCGCGGGGCGCTCGTCTATCGCTACACGGGCGAGGACGGGCTCGCCGGCGCCGAAGGCGTCTTCGTGTGCTGCTCGTTCTGGCTCGCCGAGGCCCTGGCGCTGGCCGGACGCCGCGACGACGCTGCGCGCTCGATGGACGCGGCGCTCGCCCTGGCGAACGACGTCGGACTCTTCTCGGAGGAGCTCGATCCGGCGAGCGGCGAATTCCTCGGGAATTTTCCCCAGGGGCTGGTGCACCTGGCCATCATCAGCGCGGCCGCCGCCATCGCCCACCTTCCGTCATGAGCGTGTGGGCGGCGCTGGCCGGAGGCTTCGCGGGCACCCTGGTGTTGACCACCGCGCTGAGCGGCGCCAGTCAGCTCCGCCTGACGCGCATCGACATCCCGTTCCTGCTCGGGACGGCTTTCACTGACGACCGCACGAGGGCCAAGGTCGTCGGCTACGGCCTTCATTTCGTGGCCGGGATGGCCTTCTCGCTCGTGTACTACGCGATGTTCCTCGTGATCGGGCGCGCCGGCTGGCGGCTCGGGATGACGTTCGGTCTGCTCCACTCGCTGTTCGCCGGCAGCGCGCTCGTCAACGTGCTGCTTCCGGCGATCCACCCGCGCATGGGCACGCCGTTCACCGCCGCCGACTCGGCGCCGCTGCTCGAGCCGCCGGGTTTCATGCTGCTCAATTATGGACGCGCGACGCCGATCGTGACCGTGATCGCCCATCTGGCCTACGGGGCGATCGTGGGCGCCGTGGTCGGTGCCGCTCCGCGGTGACGACGACGTCGGCTCCGGAGAGCACGCTCCGCAGAGCCGCCTCGCTGTCATCCGCTGTCGGCTAGCGCGCTCGGCGCGTCGGAAGGCGCGCTGGAGCACGTCACCGCCTCGTTCAGGACACGCATCGGCACGTATACAGGCGCCGAGGTAAGCGAGTTCCAGGCGGTGCAGATCAAGATCGCGCGGGCACGCCATGAAGCATCGCCTACCTGCGTTCTCCGTGTTCCGTGAGAACGTGGAGGCCGGCGCGTTGCTCAGCTACGGACCGAATCTTTCGCAGAATTACCGCCGGGCGGCGGCGTACGTGGACAAGATCCTCAAGGGAGCAAAGCCCGCCGACCTGCCCGTAGAGCAGCCCACTACTCTGCATATGAGCGTCAACCTTCGCACCGCAAAGGCATTTGCGCTCTCGATTCCGCAGGAAGTTCTGCTGCGCGCGGATGAGGTCATCGATTGATCGACCCTGGCCCCGAATTTATCGCTGCGTGTGCGCCGACACGCGAGCGGTCCGCGCGGACACGCCCGAGTGCTAGACTCGCCGGTGACATGCGGCGTCACATCGGCCCGCTCCTCGCCGCCTTATTGATCGGCGGCTGCGCTTCGACCACGCCGCCGTCGCCGGCGCCGACGACCGTCGCCGACCGAGAGCCGCGCGTCGCCGCCCGGCGCTGCTCGGACGGCGATCCGGATCGCTTCGCCTGGTTCTGTATCGTGGGGCGCGTGCTGTACGGAGCGGCCGCTTTCCTGCAGCCCGACGGCCTCAGTCTCAGCGTGAAATAACCTCGACCTGGCCCTTCATGTTCGGGTGGAGGCCGCAGGCGTAGTCGTAGGTCCCGGCGGCCGCGAACGTATGCGAGTAGGACTGCCCCTTGGTCAACACAGGGCCACGTGCCTTACTGGCAGTCAGCGTGATCTGGTGCGGTGAGTCGTCGTTGTTGATCCACATCACGGCCTGGCCCGGCGCCGCCGTGAGCCGGGGTGGCCCGAAGGAGAACCCGCTGATGCGGACGTCGGGCGCGCCCGTGCCAGTGGTGCCGCCGCCGCCCATCAGACCGGCCAGCGAGATCACGAAGTCCTGCTTCTCGTGGGGCTTGTGGCACTGGAAGCAGCCCGTGTAATTCGCGTTCGCGTTGAACCGGCCGTCGGTGCCGAAGGCCGAATACTCCCACTCGCCATTGCGGAGGTCGCCCGGATACTCGGCACCCCAGCCCTGGCGCTTCTCCATCACCGTGAAGCCGATGCGATCGCCCTTCAGGAATCGCCCGCTCGCGTTCTTCAGCGGATTGCCCTGAGCGTCCGCCTGCGCCTTGTACTGCACGAGCACGAGGACGGTGCGGTCGGGAAGCCGCTGGCCTCGCTTCATGGCGTCCACCGCCTCTTGCGACGACGCGTACAGCTCACGGTATTGCTTCACGTCGTAGCGATCGACGATCGTGTAGAGAACGTAGTGCTCCCAGTTCGCCGGGAACTCGATCTTCTCGGGTCCCGCGGTGCTGGAGCGGGCCGTCAGCAGGGCGACGGCGATGGGCAGCGCGAGGATGCAGACGGTAACAAGGGATCGTTTCATGGACGTCACGATATACCACGAGACTCGGGACCGACAGGCCGGCCGCGCTCGCGGCCGAGATAGGCGCGCGCGACGCGCTCGTCGCGCAGCAGGTCGCCGGCGGCGGCGGCCAGCACGATCCGTCCATGCTCCAGGACGTACCCGCGGTCGGCCGTCTCGAGGGCCACCTCCGCCATCTGCTCGACGACCAGCAACGTCAGGCCTTCATCTCGCAGCGCGGCGAGCGCCGCCCAGACCTCCGCGACGAGGCGCGGCGCCAGGCCGAGCGACGGCTCGTCCAGCAGGAGCAGCCGCGGCCGCGCCATGAGCCCACGCGCGATCGCCAGCATCTGCTGCTCGCCGCCCGACAGTGTTCCGGCGAGCTGCGCTTTGCGATCGCGAAGCACGGGGAACCGCGTGAAGGCGCGCTCGACATCGGCGCCGACGGTGGCGTCGCGGCGACCGTAGGCGCCGAGACGGAGGTTGTCTAGGACGGTCAGCTCCGGGAAGACCATGCGACCCTCGGGCACGAGGGCGATCCCGTGACGCGCGATCCAGTGGGCGGGTCGCCCGGAGATCTCCTGATCTTCGAACGCGATGGTGCCCCGCCGCGGCGCCAGCAGACCGGCGATCGTCTTGAGCGTGGTGGTCTTGCCGCTGCCGTTGGCGCCGATGATCACGACCAGCTCGCCGCGCCGCACCGTCACGCCGACGTCGCTCACGACTTCCATCCGGGCGTACGCCACCCCCAGGTTCTGGACTTCGAGAATCGTTTCGCCCGTCGCGGCACGAGCGGGTTCGCCGGGAGCGGCGCGTCGCGCGCGCCCCACCTGGCCGAGATACGCTTCGACCACGGCGGGATCTCGCTGGACCTCGGCCGGTGTGCCGACGGCGATGCGTCGCCCGTAGTTCAGCACCGTCACCCGGTCCGAGATCCCCATGACGAGGTCCACGTGATGTCCAACCAGGAGGACGGCCATGCCGGTATCGCGGATCCGCGCGATCAGCTCGGCCAGGCGCTCGATCTCCGACTGGGCCAGGCCGGCCGCCGGCTCGTCGAGGAGCAGCGCCGCCGGCCGCCGCGCGATGGCGCGGGCGATCTCCACGAGGCGCTTCACGCCGAAGGGCAGGTTGCGAGCGAGCTCGTCAGGGTCGCCGTCGTAGCCGACGAAGGCCAGCAGCCCGATCGCCTCGGCGCGCAGATCGCGCTCGCGCCGCCGGCCGACGGGAAACCCGAGCAGCGTGCTCGCCAGGCTTCCGGTGGCCTCGCCGGCGCAGCCGACGCGGACGTTGTCGGCGACGGTCATGGACTCGAAGAGCTGCGTGGTCTGGAACGTCCGTGCGATCCCGGCCCGGGCGATGCCGTGCGCCGCCAGACCATCCAGGGCGCGCTCGCCAATGGTCACGGTGCCCGACGTCGGCCGGTAGTAGCCCGAGAGGATGTTGAGCAACGTCGTCTTCCCGGCTCCGTTGGGACCGATCAGGCCGTGGACGCTCCGGGGCGCGAGCGTGACGTCGGCGTCGGCAAGAGCGAGGAGTCCACCGAACCTCATCTCGAG